>Ga0116175_1000786_pt1 | contig 21306 bp, 19 predicted proteins | sample AD_UKC125_MetaG_FD_89802 | JGI IMG/M metagenome (GOLD analysis project Ga0116175, IMG submission 89802) | Active sludge microbial communities of municipal wastewater-treating anaerobic digesters from USA - AD_UKC125_MetaG | ecosystem: Engineered > Bioreactor > Anaerobic > Digestate | place: USA... | reverse complement strand
TTGAAGTGAGCACAATAAAAGGGTCGGTAGTTACCGCAAACACAGCGGGAATGCTGTCCACCGCAAACACCACATCGCTCAGCTCCACCATCACCAACACCAGCAACAACGGCGTGGCCACGCGCTTGCCGTTTTCAATGGTGAAAAATTTCTCTTTATCGAAATTCTGGCTCACGTGAATGCGTTTTTTCAGCCAATTGAGTATTTTATTGTCGGATAAATCTTCCGCATCATCATCGTGGTGGCGGAACATCTTCACGCCGGTGTAGAGCAGAAACGCACCGAAAATATACAGAATCCACTCAAATTCGCGCACCAGCGCCGCGCCGATAAAAATCATCACCGCCCGCAGCACAATCGCGCCGAGCACACCATAGAGCAGCACCCGGTGCTGATATTGCGGCGGCACTTTGAAATAAGAAAATATCATTAAAAACACAAAGATATTATCCACCGCCAGCGATTTTTCCAACACATAGCCGGTGAAAAATTCCAGCACTTTTTGCGAGGCCACGGCATGGCCGTAAGCCTGATTGTGACCCAGCTCCCAATAGAGCCAGCCGCCAAACGCACACGACACGCCTACCCACACCAGGCTCCAAATCAGCGCCTCTTTCACGCTCACTTTGTGCACGCCGGTTTTCTTGAGCGACAACATATCGATGCCGATCATCACCAAAATGGCAATAAAAAACACGCCGTAAAATAACGGCGAGCCTACGGAAGCATGTTCCATTCAGGTTCCTTGATTATCAGTTGCTTAGCCGCGCATTGTAGCATATCCGTTTTACAAACCGAAACCAGACCGTCTGAAGCTTTCATGCCCATTCAAAAAGTAAGCTTACAAGGTGGCGAGCCGCCGACAATCTTTTATTTTCCAAACATAACACTTGAAAAATAAAGCAAAGGCCGTCTGAAAGGTTTTCAGACGGCCTTTGCATATCATATTTAGAATAGCTTATTTATTTGAATAGGCATGAAAGCTTCAGACGGCCTTGATTCAATCGGCAGCCGACTCATGCGCCGCCACCGAAACAGCGGCATCCGCTGCATGTGCTACCGCAACTTCTTCCGCCGCCGGCGCTTTTTTCACCGGCACCGGCAGCCACACAATCAGCTGCCAGCCGGCGCTGCCCTGCACGGGAAAAGCCATGCGGTTAAACGCCCGCTCGCCTTTGCCGGTGCGAAACACATAACGCATACCCAGCTTGTGGCCGCGCTGTTGCCGCCGTTTGTGGTAAAGCCGCTCAAACACCGGGCTTTTGCCGCAGCGTTCGGCCACAAACTGCGCCACGCTTTCGTTATCCAGATAAGGTTGGATTTTATTGAAAAAGCGCCCCAGCCACAGCACCACATGTTTTTCCCAATGCAGAATAAACAAGCGGCTGTGCGGGTCGAGCAGCAAATAATCGATAAAATTGGTGTATTGCACCTGCTTGCCCAGCCAGTGGGTAAACAGGCGCGCGGCCGGTTTGTTCCAGCGCACCCGGTTCCACAAATGATCCACCACATAAGCTGGATAATCCATGCCGTCGAGCAATTTTTGCAGGTGGTTTTGCAGCTGCTGTTGCGACACCTCGCTCCAATATTCCGGCTGCCAGCCCGCCTGGCGCAGCAGCCGCTCCTGCTCTTGCGTGCTGAAACACAAGATATTCAACACCCGCCGGAAAAGCTCGGTGTCGGCCGCTTTAAACTGGCCCTGCTCCAAGCGCGCCAACCAACGCGTGCTCACCCCGCTCAACACCGCCACCTCCTGCTGGCTCAAGCCGCCGCGGCGGCGGCCGGCGGCGGGCAGGCCGACATCTTGCGGCTGCAACGACAAGCGCTGCTGCCGAATGGTTTCTCCCAATTGCTTTAATAACGCCGACATAAACCACTGTTTCCTGAGCTGATTATTATTATGATGTGCCATTTTTATTTTAAAAACGGCTGCGCATTGACAACAATCCGGCCATATTAAAACATATTTACATTATCAGGAAAACCAACAAACGCAGCACCGCCGGATTAACCCTATCAAATCAAAAACCTGCCGGCTTGATTTTACCTTGATGACAGCCCGCCTTTTACCAGCTCACATAAAACATGGTTTTGGCCAGCAGCACAATCAAAATCATCTGCACCAACACCGCCGCGTGGATATATTTAGACCAAGCCGCCGTGAGTGTGCCGCGCCGCATTTTCACCACCGCCGCCACAAAATGCGCCAACACGCTGAAAGCCAGCACCACTTTCAACACCAGCTGCGTGCCGAACGATGTGGCCAGCGGGTCGGCAAACACCTCCGCATAGCGGTGCGCCATAAAAAGCCCCGAGCCAAACAAGCCGGCCACAATCCACGGCATCACTTTGGGCGCACGATAAGAGAGCGCCTTTTCCGCCTCGCGCCGCGCCTCGCGCGACACCCGTTTGGTGTGCAGCACCGAGAGCACCAAGGTTTCGAAAAACACGCCGCCCACAAAGGCAATCGCGCAGAACAAATGAATAATATGGGCAACGGCATAAGCACTCATCTCATTTCCTTTGCAAATTTTGACCGGAACTTTTATTAGCTTTTAAACGTCTTTACGCTCGTCAATATACGCATTTCAGGCGAAATGTGCCATACTTGAAAACATGTTGTTTTCGATAAACCACTGAAAATATCAGGAGCATTAACATGAAATCCACCATAACAAAAACCTTTGCCCTGCTGGCCATTGCCGCCACTCTGAGCGCTTGCGGCAGCATGACCACTTCTCAGCGCAACACCGCCACCGGCGCAGTGGTGGGCGGCGTGGCCGGCAACCTGCTCGGAGGCGACACCGGCTCGACCTTGGGCGGCGCTGCATTGGGCGGCGTGATTGGCAGCCAAATCAAATAAGTTTCACCTTCCGAATGAAGGCCGTCTGAAAAATGTTTCAGACGGCCTTCATAGCTTTTGCAAAACCAGATATCAGTCGCACCCGCGCAGGCGGGTGCCCAGTGCAAAGCAGCGCTTTGCTTATCTCACACTTTTCTGAAAATAATCAATTCTCTATCAAAAGACTTGATTGTTCCTGTCTTGATGTCGGCTACCTGTCAAACAACTGAAGCTGCGCTTCAGGCTGGCTCCCTGCCTGCGCAGGCGCGGCGGAAAGAGCGTTTTGAAAAGGTCTCGGCCGCTTTTGATTATTATTGAGGATATCTGTCGCATGCGTACAGTTATACCAATTCAAAAAAGTAAGCTAACAAGGCGGCGAGCCGCAGACAGTACAACTAGTACGGCAAGGCGAGACAACGAAGTTAGGTTATTTTTTTGGATTGGTATTACGCCGCAAAAAGCACGGTGTGTATACCTAAGGCCTGATGTTTAAAAGCAAACGTTGGGTTACGGCCTTTTTTTGCATGGGCATTATTTTGAATCGCGGCATCAGCGCCTGGCGGGTGGCACAATCTGCTTAAACACCGCCGAAAATTCACTGCCCTCGCCGATTGTGCTGCTGATGTGCAGCAAGCTGTTATGCTCGGCCAGCGCGTGTTTCACAATTGCCAAGCCCAGGCCGGTGCCGCCGCTTTGGCGGCTGCGCCCTTTATCCACTCGATAAAAACGCTCGGTCAGATGCGGGATGTGCTCCGGCGCGATGCCCGGGCCGTTGTCTTGCACGGCAAAGCGCACATCGGGCAGGCTGAAAGGCTGCTCTGAGGGCAGCGCTTGCAGGCTGATGCGGATGATGCCGCCGGCCGGCGTGTAGCGCACGGCGTTAAACACCAGATTGCTCAGGCCGTTATAAAGGTCGGCATAAATGCCGCTGATCCAGATATCGGGGGCGATATCGGTGTGGATTTCATGCTTGCCTGCCGACAAAGTGTCGCCATCGCCCGAGAGCGATTCGGCCAATGACGACAAATCGATTGGCGTTTGCTCCGCCGGCACGCCCGATTCGAGGCGCGACAAGGTGAGCAAGTCGGCCAGCAGCGTTTGCATGCGCGCGCCTTCTTTCTGCATCAGGCCGATAAATTGCTGCGCCTGCTCGCGCGGAAGATCGGGCATATCGGCCATGGTTTCCAAAAAACCGTTAATCACCGTGAGTGGCGTGCGCAATTCGTGCGACACATTGGCCACAAATGCGGTGCGGGTGGCGTTGAGCTGCTCGGCTTGGCTGATGTCGCGGGTGATCAGCAGCAGCTCATCGGTTTGAAACGGTGCGCGCGTAATCAGCAGCGCGCGCTCGCTGATGCCACCGTTTTTGGGCAGGGTGATTTTGATTTCGGCGGTGTTTTCCAAAGGTTGATTGAGAAAATCAAGAAACTCGGGCTTGCGCACGATATTGCGCAAAATGCCGTTCCAGTCGGTGGCCGGGTTCAAATTCAAATGCAGCACCGCCAAATGGTTCATCCAGCCGATGCGCCCGCTTTTATCGAGAATCAGAATGCCGTTGGGAATGGCTTCGGCGGCACGGTTGAAGCGCTGCAAGGCCGCGCCCAGCTTTTGTTTGCGCTTTTTGCGGCTTTTGGCTTGGCGCAAAAGCGTGTCGAAAATCGTTGACCACATGCCGCCCACATGTGGAATGGTGTTGATTTTGGGTGACTCGAGCCAGCGCGCCAGCTTCAGCACATAATAAAGTTGCATGGCCAGCCACACGCCGAGCCAGGCGGCCATGGCGGCAAAAAGCCCGGTGGCGCCGCCTGCCGCGAAGCCCAGCAGCATCACAACCGCCAGCACAAACAGGCTCAATGCAATATGCCGCCACACAAAATTCATTTAGGCCGCCTCTTTATGCGAGAAGCGGTAGCCCGCACCGCGCACGGTTTGCACAAAGCGGTCGAAGCCGCTGGGCTCCAGCGCACGGCGCAGGCGGCGGATGTGCACATCTACCGTGCGCTCTTCCACAAACACATGATCGCCCCACACCAAATCCAACAATTGACGGCGGCTGTAAACACGCTCGGGGTGGGTCATGAAAAAATGCAAGAGCTTGAATTCGGTGGGGCCGAAGCTCACCGGCTGGCCGTTGCCATACACGCGCTGGTCGGCCGGATCGAGCAGCAAACCTTTCACTTCGATAACTTCGCTGGTTTTTTGCGGCGCGCGGCGGCGCAGCAGCGCATTGATGCGGGCAATCAGCTCGCGCGGGGAAAACGGCTTGGTGAGGTAATCATCGGCGCCCTGATTCAGCCCCAGCTCTTTATCGGTGTCTTCACTGCGGGCGGTGAGCAGGATAATCGGCAAATCTTTGCTACGCTCGTCTTGGCGCAATTGCTTGGCCAGCTGCACACCCGAAGCGCCGGGCAGCATCCAGTCGAGCAGCACCACATCGGGCAACTCCTGCGCCAAGAGCGTGCGCGCCTCTTCCGCGCTCAACGCCGATTCCACACCGAAACCGGCCTGCTCCAAGGTGAACCGAATCAGCGCCTGAATCGATTCTTCGTCTTCCACCACCAACACGCGCACTTTGGCCATGTGTTTCTCCATGATTATCGGGTTTTGCCGTTATAGTGGCATGCAAGAAAAAGTGATACAAAGCCACGCACTATCACGGAGTAGGTTGGGTTGATAAACCCAACGTTTCAGACGGCCTGTGGGCTTGTTGGGTTTTCAACCCAACCTACCCGTTGTGTCACTTTTTTATGCATTTCACTATAGTGAAATGAAAGAAAAACGGGCACCAAACCATCAATCTCAAACCGTGTGTAATACCAATCCAAAAAAATAACCTAACTTCGTTGTCGCGCCTTGCCGTACTAGTTGTACTGTCTGCGGCTCGCCGCCTTGTTAGCTTACTTTTTTGAATGGGTATAAGATGTGGCGCAGCCACGCACGCCGTTTTTATTGATTCCATTATACAAAATCAGCCGAGCCACAACCCAGCCTTGCAACCTAAGCATAACGCAAGCATATGACGCAGATGTGACAAGTGCCGGCTTGAGATGACGCTTTGTTGGAATTTTTATGACAGGCCGTCTGAAAGGCTTTACCGGCAGGCAGCAGGCGGCTTGCCGGCACATCTATTCAGCATCCCGATAGGCCGTCTGAAAACGGTTTTTCAGACGGCCTTAAGATCTGTTCACCATTCATCCGCGAAAGTGCGCCCTACGCTCAAAATCATCTGGCCGTTAAACCGCTTATCGGGTAAGTGGCGCAGCCACGCGCACGCTTGGCGGGGTGCAGTTTATGGTGTTGCTGTCATCCCTTTTTTTATTTATTTCACTGTATCAACAAAAGCAGCAAACAAGCGCAGGCAACCCTGCCCCAAAAACCAAGGCCGTCTGAAAACGCCGATGCGTTCAGACGGCCTCTTGCCCGTTTACCAATGCAAGGCCATATTGTCGCGGTGGATTAATTCGTCTTCCATCACATAGCCTAATTTGCGCTCGATTTGCGCGGAGGGTGTGCGCAGGATTTTGGCGGTTTCGCTGCTGTTGTAATTGGCCAAGCCGCGGGCGATTTCTTTGCCGCCGCCATCCACCACCGCCACCAACTCACCCCGGTAAAAATGGCCTTCGGCGCGCACGCAGCCCACCGGCAGCAGGCTGGCGTGTTGCTCGGCCACGGCACGCGCAGCGCCTTCGTCCACCACCACGCGTCCGCTCAGCTGCACCTGCCCCAACAGCCATTGTTTGCGGGCATTGATGCGGCTGTGTTCGCTGGTAAACAAAGTGCCCACGGCATCGCCCTGTATCAACCGCACCAACACATCCGGCTCACGCCCGCTGGCCACCACGGTGGCCGCGCCGCTCAAAGCGGCGCGCTTGGCGGCAGTGACTTTGGTATACATGCCGCCGGTGCCCACCGCGCTGCCCACGCCGCCGGCCATGCTTTCCAAATCGGGATGCTCGGCAGCGATGCGGTTAATCAGCCGCGCTTGCGGGTTGTTGCGCGGGTCGCTGTCGTAAAGGCCTTGCTGGTCGGTGAGAATCACCAAAGCATCGGCTTCCACCAGATTGGTCACCAAAGCACCGAGTGTGTCGTTATCGCCCAACTTGATTTCATCGGTGGTAACGGTGTCGTTTTCATTGATAATCGGCACAATGCCGTGCGCCAGCAAGGTGCGCAAGGTGCTGCGGGCGTTGAGATAGCGGGTGCGGTTGCTCAAGTCTTCATGGGTGAGCAGAATTTGCGCCGTGTTGATGCCGTGCGGGGCAAACGCGTTTTCATAAGCTTGGGCGATGCCCATTTGGCCGACGGCGGCGGCGGCCTGCAATTCGTTTAGCGCCTTGGGGCGGCGCGGCCAGCCCAGCCGTTTGATGCCCTCGGCAATGGCACCGCTGGACACAAAAATCACCTGCACGCCGCGCTTGTTGAGCTGGGCGATTTGCGCTGCCCACTGCGCCAGCGCCTGCTGATCGATGCCCCGCCCTTCGGCAGTAACCAAACTAGAGCCCACTTTCACCACCAATAGGCGGGCTTGCGACAGGTTTTCAATGGCTTTTTGCATCATGCTTTTCCGTTTCAGACGGCCTCAGATAATAGGGTATGCACATTTATTGCCGGTGCTTGCCTTGCCAAAAATAGCGCCACACAAAAGCGGGAAAGGCAAAAATCAGATAGAGGCAGAGCACGGTTACATAAAATTCCCAATCTTGCGAGTGCACCGTGCCGGCGCGCGATTCGAGCACATAAGCCAGCACGCCGATCAGGCAAAAGCCGGCAGCCAGCTCCAGCAAATGATGGCCGAAATGCTTGTGCGCCAATTGAATCAAACCAAATAAGCGCCGGCTCAAAAACGGCGCGTTGGCAAAAATCAGCGCCAGCAATAATAAGATATACATGGAAGCGGTCATGGTGTGAAATCCGGTGTTCAGACGGCCTGAAATCTCGCAGCAGCTATGATTCATTTCAGCCTGAAGCGGCGCAGAAAAGTGGTGCGGCAGGCCGTCTGAAAAGATGAATGCAGTATATTAACAAAAACGGCAGCCTTCGGGGGCTGCCGCGTGCAGATTTATCAGCGGGTTTACAAGGTGTTTTCCAACGCGCGCAAGCACCATTCCATCACGCTTTGCGGCATCACGCCCCACAGCAGCAGCAAAAGTGCGTTTACCGAAAGCACCACTTTGGCCACGGTGTTGCTGCCGATGCCCTGCTCATGCGTGGCTTTATCGAAATACATCACTTTAACCACACGCAGATAGTAGAACGCGCCAATCAACGACATCACCACCGCAAACACAGAAATCCACACAAAGCCTTGCGAGAGCAGCGCCTTAATCACCGCAAACTTGGCATAAAAGCCCATCAGCGGTGGAATACCGGCCATCGAAAACATGGCCAGCAGCATCAAAAAGGCATACCAAGCATGGCGCTGGTTCAAGCCGGCCAAGTCGCTGATTTCTTCGCATTCAAACGCTTCGTTGGAAAGCAGCATCAACACGCCGAAGCCCACCAAACCCATCACCACATAAGCGATTGCATAGTAAAGCCCTGCGGTAAAGCCGATGGCGCCGGCCATAAACGCCAGCAGAATAAAGCCCATGTGCGACACCGTAGAATAGGCCAGCATGCGCTTGATATTGCTTTGCATAATCGCCGCCAAGTTACCCACCAACAAGGAGGCCACGGCCAAAATCGCCAACATGGGCGTCCAATCGTTCACCGTGGTGCCCAAACCGGTCACCAAAATACGGAAGGCAAACACCACGGCGGCAATTTTCGGCACCGTGCCCACAAAAGCGGCCACGGAAGTGGGCGCACCCTGATACACATCGGGCACCCACATATGAAACGGCACCGCGCCCAGCTTGAAAGCCACCGCCACCACGATAAACACCAAGCCAAGCTTCAGCAGCCAAGTGTTGGCCTGGCCATCGTAGGCATTGGCCAGCACGCTGGCAAACTCGAGCGAGCCTGTGGCGCCATACACCATGGAAATGCCATACAGCAACAAACCCGAAGCCAGCGCACCCAACACAAAATATTTCAAAGCGGCTTCAGCGGCATCGGCCGAATCGCGGCGCAGCGCAATCATCGCATAGAGCGACAGCGACAACAGCTCCAAACCGATATAGGCGGTGAGGAAATGGCCGGCGCTCACCATCACGCTCATGCCGCTCAGCGCAAACAGCGTTAAGGTGTAAAACTCGCCCCTAAACATATCGCGCACCTGGTTATACGGCTTGGCATACACAAACAGCGCAAATGTGGCCGCATACATCACCATTTTCGACAGCTGCGACATGCCGTCTGCAATATACATGCCGCTGAAAGTCGATACGCTTTGCGGCACCCACACCAGCCATTGCGCTGCTGCTGCGGCCACCAGCGCGATCAGGCTCAACACATGGGTGATATAGCGGTTTTTATCGCTGGTCCATAAATCCACCAGCAGCACAATGCCCAATGCCGAAAGCAATACGATTTCAGGCATGGCCGGCATCAAGTTCAAATCAGTCCAGTTCATTCACACACCTCAAATCTTGCTTTGTGCCACATGGGTAATCAAGTCGTTGGCGGCTTGATGTACCACTTCGATAAAGGCTTGCGGATACAAACCCATGCCCAATACCGCGATGGCCAAAATAGCCAAAATCGCAAATTCGCGGCAGTTAATGTCTTTCATTTCTTTGACTTCCGGGTTGGTGATGGGGCCGAAAATCACGCGCTTATACATCCACAAGGTGTAAGAAGCACCGTAAATCAAGGTCAGCGCAGCCAGCGCACCCACCCAGAAATTCACTTCCACCGCACCCATAATCACCATAAATTCGCCCACAAAGCCCGATGTGGCCGGCAGGCCGGCATTGGCCATGCCGAACAGCATCATAAAAGCGGCAAATTTCGGCATCACGTTGACCACGCCGCCGTAATCGGCAATATTGCGCGTGTGCAGCCGGTCATACATCACACCGATACACATAAACATCGCCGCCGACACAAAGCCATGCGAAATCATTTGGATAATCGCACCTTTCAAGGCCCAGTCATTCAAATAACCGCCGCTGAACAAAAACAGACCCAGCGTCACAAAACCCATATGGCTGATGGAAGAATAAGCCACCAGTTTTTTCATATCGGTCTGCACCAGCGCCACCATGCCGATGTAAATCACCGCAATCAGGCTCAGCACAATAATCACCGGCGCGAAATAGCGTGAGGCATCGGGCAGAATCGGCAGAATGAAACGTAGGAAGCCGTAGGCACCCACTTTCAAAGTAATCGCCGCCAACACCATCGAGCCGCCTGTGGGCGCTTCCACGTGGGCATCGGGCAGCCAAGTGTGCACCGGCCACATCGGCACTTTCACCGCAAACGACAGGAAGAAGGCGATAAACAGCAGCTGCTGCACACCCAGCGGAATCTGTTTCAGATTTTGGAAATCAACAATCGAAAAACTGCCGCCTGCCTGATAAGACAGATACACCATTGCCACCAGCATCAGCAGCGAGCCGAGCAAGGTATAAAGAAACAGTTTCACTGAAGCATACACGCGGCGCGGGCCGCCCCACATACCGATAATCAGATACAGCGGAATCAGCATGCCTTCGAAGAACACGTAAAACAGAATCGCATCTTGCGCGGCAAATGCACCGTTAATCAAACCCGACATAATCAGGAATGCGGCCATATATTGCGCCGGGCGCTTCTGAATCACCTGCCAACCGGCCAGCACCACCATCAGAGTGATGAAGCTGTTCAAAATCACCAATAATACGGAAATGCCGTCCACGCCCAAGGCGTAGTTGATGTTGAGCACGGGAATCCAACTGTGGAATTCGGTAAACTGATAGCCGCCGTTCAGACGGTCAAACTGCGTAAACAGCGGCAGCGTCACCAGAAAACCGGCCAGCGAGCCGATAAAGGCCAAAATACGGGCAATACCGGCACGGCTGTCGGAGCCGGTGGCCAACACCAGCACACCGGCTGCTATCGGCACCCAAATGGCCAAACTGAGTAAGTTATTAGAAAGCATAATATTAGCCTGTAGTTTGATACCTAGGTTTTATTAAAAAAATTATCTCTTGATGCGTTTTCAGACGACCGTTCATGCTGTTTGAAAACGGTTATGTCTTTACTGTTCAATTCTTTCAGTCGGCTTGTTTCAGCACACTTAATTAAATCTCCCATCTCTGCTTCAGTTAATGAGCGGCCATTCAAGCCATGAACCAACCACACTCCACGTGTTCTGATTTTTTCTTCTGGCGAGAATTTACCAAGCCAATTAGCGGACGGGTAAAAGTGAGGTGACCTTGAGGTGGTTGCAATAATGCCTGCTTCAAAAAATAACCGTTCTTCTTTTGTCTCCAGAGGGATAACAGAAAAAGTAAAATACTCCTGCATATAAGCGGTTACTCTATCTTCAACACTTTTTATAGCTGCCGTATCAATCTTACCAGCCCATTCTTCCCTGGCTTTTTTCCCCGTTAAATCTATCTCCCATTGTTTAAGAAGCTCTAGATTATTATCACGTGAGAGTATTGCCCTACCGATATGCTTTCGGAAAATGCTTCGGTCTTTATTCGGTTTTAAGAAATGCTCAGTCAGGCGTTTTACCAGATTATTTTGCCCGGTATGCGTTCCGACACGTACGATTCTATCGAATTCTAAAAACTTCTCGCCTTTTTCAAACAATACATACAAGCCGTTTTTAAAAATTACATTTCTATCAAAGTTAAAGGAATATCGTTTTAAAGCATTAAACTGCTCATGCAGAATCACGCCATTATCGTTCATTTTTGCTTTCCAACTGTTCTTTTAACCATCCCAGCTGTTCGCCAATTTTTAGTCCCATCATGGGTATTTCATATTGTTTCAATACCGGTAACAAATATTGTCTGTATTTATTTCCTGCAAGAAAAACAAATTGGTCTCTCTTGAAATCAGCTTCTCTCTTTAAATCGGCCAACACTTTCTCTGCCCACGCTTTTCTCTCTTTGGAAAGCATCGTATTGAGCGTTAAGTCATACGGATCCAATTCTTCCGACAATTTAACCAAGCCATGTTTGGCAGAAAGAATAAAAATATCATCGGGCTGGATAATCTCTCTGGCATAGCGCAACTCTTTTTTGAATAAATCACTCAAATAAAGCTTTTCTGCTGTTTGCCTATTGCTCGCTTTTTTGCTGACACAAGCAATCAATACGATTTTCCTCACGACTTATCTTTCTTCTTATTTTCAGACGGCCTGATAATTGTTTACTAGGCCGTCTGAAACAGGCCTTTAAATTCAACCGGCAAACAAGCGCCAGAATGTCATGCCCACCAGCACCAGCACGCCGAATACCATGGCGGCTGCATAGGTATAGATGAAGCCGGTCTGCATTTTGCGCACTTGCGCAGCGATGGCGCCCACCAGTTTGGCAGAGCCGTTGACAATGCCGTTGTCGATAATGGCCGTGTCGCCTACTTTCCAGAAGAAATTGCCCAATGCGCGGGTGCCTTTGGCAAACACATTGAAGTAAATCACGTCGAGGAAGTATTTGTTATCCAGCAGTTTGTAAATCGGGCTGAATGTGGCAGCGATTTTCGCAGGCAGATGTGGCGCTTTCACATACAGCACCCAAGCCGTCAGCACACCGGCAATCGCCAAATACAGCACCGGCGTTTGCAGGCTGTGTGCCACCATCGCCAGCGGGCCGTGGAATTCTTCTTTCAGCAGCGCCATGGTCGGATGCTCTTCGGTATTCACGTAAATCGCGTCTTTGAAGAAGTCGCCATACAGCATCGGCTCAATCGCAAAGTAACCGATTACCACCGAAGGAATCGCCAACAGAATCAGCGGCAGCGTTACCACCCACGGGCTTTCGTGCGGGTTGTCGTTTTTGCCCAAACCGTGATGATGCTCATCGCCGTGATGGTCATCGTGATGCTCGGGCAATTCGCGCCATTTTTCTTTACCGTGGAACACCATAAAGTATTGGCGGAACGCATAAAACGCGGTCACAAACACACTGGCCAACACGGCGAAGTAGGCAAAACCGCTGCCCGGCAAAGTGCTGGCGTGGGCGGCTTCGATAATCGAATCTTTCGAATAGAAGCCGGAGAAAAACGGCGTACCAATCAAAGCCAGATTACCCAGCAGCATGGTTATCCAAGTAATCGGCATGTATTTTTTCAGGTTGCCCATGTGGCGCATGTCTTGGTCATGGTGCATGCCGATGATGGCGCTGCCGGCGGCCAAAAACAGCAAAGCTTTAAAGAAAGCATGCGTCATCACATGGAACATCGCAATTGAGTAAGCCGAAGCGCCCAAGGCCACGGTCATATAGCCCAGCTGCGACAAAGTAGAATAAGCCACCACGCGCTTGATGTCGTTTTGAATCACGCCCAAAAAGCCCATGAAGAGTGCCGTAATCGCGCCCACCACCATAATCACGCTCAAAGCGGTGGTGCTGAGTTCATACATCGGCGACATGCGCGACACCATAAACAAGCCTGCCGTTACCATGGTAGCCGCGTGAATCAAAGCAGAAATCGGTGTCGGGCCTTCCATCGAATCGGGCAGCCACACATGCAGCGGAAATTGCGCCGACTTACCCATTGCGCCGATAAACAGCAACAAACAGGTTACCGTCATCAACGACCACTCCACGCCCGGGAAAAGCTGGATGGTGGCATGCTGCACATTGGGCAGATAGGCAAACACATCCGCATAGCGCAGGCTGCCGCCGAAATAAGCCAGCACCAAGCCGATGCCGAGCAAAAAGCCGAAATCGCCGACACGGTTAACCAAAAAGGCTTTCAGGTTGGCAAAAATGGCACTCTCGCGTTTGAAGTAAAAACCGATCAAGAGATAAGACACCAAGCCCACGGCTTCCCAACCGAAGAAAAGCTGCACGAAATTGTTGCTCATCACCAGCATCAGCATCGAAAAGGTAAACAGCGAAATATAACTGAAAAAGCGCTGATAGCCGGTTTCTTCATCGTGCATATAGCCGATGGTGTAAATGTGCACCATCAGCGACACGCTGGTCACCACCACCATCATCATGGCAGTCAGGCTGTCGACCAAAAAGCCGACGGAAAAATCCAAGCCGCCCATGGTCAGCCAGGTATACACATTTTCATCAAATTTGCTGCGGCTGCCATCGATAAAGCCCCACAGCACATATGCCGACAGCACCGTCGACACCGCCACGCTCAAAATGGTTACGCTGTGCGCGCCGGCACGGCCGATTTGTTTGCCAAACAAACCCGCCAACAGCGAGCCGACAAGCGGTGCCAGGGCAATGGTCAGATATAAGCTCATATTATCCATTATTCTTATTCTCCCGATCAGCCTTTGAGGCGGTTCAAATCGGCCACATTGATGGTGTTGCGGTTACGGAACACCAACACCATGATGGCCAGGCCGATAGCGGATTCTGCCGCAGCCACGGTCAGCACGAAAAACACAAAAATCTGCCCGGCGGTGTCGCCCAAATATTGTGAAAAAGCGATGAAATTGAAATTGACCGCCAACAGCATCAGTTCAATCGACATCAGCAACACCAGCACGTTTTTGCGGTTCATAAAAATACCCAAGGCGCTGATGCCGAACAGCAAGGCCGCCAAAACCAGGTAATGAGTGATGGTAATCATGCTTTGCCCTCTCCTTCTTGGCCGTCTGAAGCCTCTTCTTTTTCAGACGGCACCACAGCAGCCATCTTCACCATGCGCATACGGCCTTCTTTGGCATTTACTTTAACTTGATCACCCGGATTGATATAGCGCGGGTTGTAGGTTTTGCGGTGCACCAGCGCAATGGCCGCCACCATGCCCAGCACCAGCAATACGGCTGCCAAGTCGAACGGCAGCAGATAAGTGGTGTAAATCTGGCTGCCCAAATCGCGGATATTGCTGTAATCGGCAGGCAGATCTTTCATCAGGCCGAAAGCGGCCAGATTGGTTTTCGGGTTTACCAAAATCAGAATCAGCGCCACCGCCATCAGCGTGCCGACGAGACCTGCCACCGGTGCATGACGCCAAAAGCCGGCGCGCATTTCTTCCACATCGATATTGAGCATCATCACCACAAACAGGAACAACACCATCACCGCGCCCACATACACCAGCACCAGCGTGATGCCGAGGAATTCGGCCTGCATCAGCATCCAAATCATGGCGCTCACACAAAAGGTCAACACCAGATAAAGCGAGGCATGCACCGGGTTTTTAGCGGTAACGGTTTTAAGCGCGCCAAACAGCACAATGGCCGCCAGCACATAAAACAGAATCAGGGAAAACGTCATTATCCTGCTCCTTAACGATAGGGTGCGTCTGCCGCTTTGCGTTTGGCAATTTCGCTCTCATAGCGATCGCCGACGGCCAGCAGCATCGGTTTGGTGTAATACAGATCACCGCGTTTTTCGCCGTGATATTCCAGAATATGCGTTTCCACAATCGCATCCACCGGGCAGGCTTCTTCGCAAAAGCCGCAGAAAATGCATTTGGTCAAATCGATATCGTAGCGGGTGGTGCGGCGGGTGCCGTCTTCTCGCTGCTCCGACTCGATATTGATGGCCAAGGCCGGGCACACCGCTTCGCACAATTTGCAGGCAATGCAGCGCTCTTCGCCGTTGGGATACCGGCGTTGCGCATGCAGGCCGCGGAAACGCACCGATTGCGGTGTTTTCTCTTCGGGAAACATAATGGTTTCTTTGCGCGCAAAGAAGTTTTTGAGCGTAACGCCCATGCCTTTTACCAATTCACCCAGCAAAAAGGTTTTTACTAAATTCGTCATTTTGTTTCTCCTCCCTTATTTCCACAGAGACAAGGGCGAAATCATCCACAGACCGAGCAGCACGATGCCGGCAAAGCCCACCGGAATCAGCACTTTCCAGCCCAAACGCATGATTTGGTCATAACGGTAGCGCGGGAACGTGGCGCGAATCCACAAATAGCCGTAAAGCACCATCGCCATTTTAATAAACATCCACACCGCACCGGGCGTGCCGATCAAACCCCAGCTTTGCGGGAAAGGTGAGAGCCAGCCGCCCAAAAACATCAAGGCAGTCAGCGCGGCAATCAGAATCATGAAAATATATTCGGCCAAGAAAAACAGCGCAAAGGCAAAACCCGAATATTCCACGTGAAAGCCGGCCACGATTTCCGATTCGCCCTCGGCCACGTCAAACGGCGCGCGGTTGGTTTCGGCCACGGCAGAAATCAGGTAAACCAAAAACAAGGGAAACAGCGGCAGCCAGTTCCACGAGAAAACCGAGCCGCCGGCAATGCCGGTGCTTTGTGCCGCCACAATGTCGCCGAAATTCATGCTGCCCGACACCATCACCACACCCACCAAAGCCGCGCCCATGGCGATTTCGTAGGAAATGGTTTGTGCCGAAGAGCGCATCGCACCCAAAAACGCATATTTTGAGTTAGAAGCCCAGCCGGCAATAATCACACCGTAAACCGACAACGAAGTAATCATCAAGATATACAGCAAGCCGGCATTCACATTGGTGAGCACCCAAGTTTCGCTGAACGGAATCACCGCCCAAGCCGCAAAAGCCGGTGCCAGCGACAACATCGGGCCGATATAAAACAGCGCTTTATTAGATGTCGAGGGGCGGGTCACTTCTTTAAACAACAGCTTCAACACATCGGCAAACGGTTGAATCAGGCCAAAAGGCCCGGTAACGTTGGGGCCGACACGCAACTGCATATAGCCGATAACCTTGCGCTCGAAGTAAGTCAGATAGGCCACCGTGAGAATCAACGGTGCCAAAATCAGCACAATCTTCAGCACAATCGAAACAATCAAGCCGATTTCGTTGCCCAATAAGGCTTGGAACCATTCTTGCATGATCAACCCCGCGCCAATTCAATAGTGTTCATCAAGGCACCCAACGCCGCATTTTCAGTATGCAGCGGCAGATACACCACGTTTTCAGGCAAATGCGCATCGGCCGCCACCGTAACGGCAAGCTTTGCGCCCCCCTGAGTGGCTTGTGCCATATCTCCATCGGCCAGACCCAAAGCGGCCAAGGTGTTCGGGTGTACGCGTGCAGCGGGCACGGCGGCATGGCCGGTGGCTTGCAAAGGTGCAGAGCGGCGGGCAATCGCATCGCTGTGATAAATACCCACGCCGCCTACGCGCACAAGCCCGGAGGCCGTCTGAACGCCTGCACTTTGCCAAGCAGCCTGATTATTCAGTTTTTCCGGTAAGGTGTCGGCATTCACCGCATCTTTTAGCACCTGCTCGCTGCTGTCGTATTCAAAGCCTTGCAAGGCAAACACATTGCCCAGCACGCGCAGCACTTTCCACAGCGGGCGCGAATCGCCCAAGCCTTTCACCACACCGTAAAACGATTGCAGACGGCCTTCCATATTGATAAAGCTGCCCGAGGTTTCGGTAAACGGTGCAATCGGCAGCAACACATCGCACACTTCCAGCAAGGTGTCGCTCACAAACGGGGCAAACGCCATTACGCTTTGTGCCTGCTTCAAAGCAGCCACGGCTTTACCGCCATCGGCCACATCGATTTCCGGCTCCACATTGAGCAGCAACACGGCTTTCTTCGGTGCTGCCAGCATCTCTTGGATGCTTGCGCCGGAATCCAGCGCCAGCACATCCGCGCCCACGCTGTTGGCCGCTTGCGGCAAAATGCCCAGCGTTGCGCCCGTGGCCGCAGCCAAGGCCTGCGCAGCGGCATAAATTGCGGTGTAATCCGGATGGTTTTGCGCTTCCGCACCCAGCACCACCGCCGCTTTATCAGCCTGCTGCAAGGTATTGGCAATGGCACTTTGCGCATCTTGCGCCAAGCCGGCCAAGAAACCGGCCCAATCATTCGGATGCAGCACTTCTTGCGCAAAAAGCGGCATATGCAGCGCTTCTTTGCTGCTGCCCAACACGCTCAATGCTGCCCCGCCCTTGGCCGCGCCGCGCAGGCGTGCGGTCAAGAGCGGTTGCTCTTTGCGCAAATTGGCACCAATCACCAATATGGCATCGTTGTTGCCGAAATCTTCAATGCTCTGACCCAGCCATTGCGCGCCTTTGAGGCCGTCTGAAAGGCGTTTGTCCTGCTGCTGCAAACGGGTGGCAACATGTTTGATGCCCAAGCCTTCGGCCAGCTTTTTGGCCAAATACAATTCTTCCACCGTATTCATCGGGTTGGCCCACATGCCGATTTGGTCTTGGCCGTCTTCCTTGCCGATGCATTCGAGTGTATGGCGCACATATTCCAGCGCAGTCGGCCAATCCACATCGCGCCACTCGCCGCCGTGTTTGATTTTCGGGTTTTTCAGACGGCCGTCGTGATACAGGCCTTCATAGGCAAAACGGTCACGGTCGCTGATCCAGCATTCGTTGATGCCCTCGTTTTCCAGCGGCAGCACGCGGCGCACGGTGTGGTCTTTGGTTTGCACAATCAGGTTGCTGCCCAAAGCATCGTGCGGGGAAATGGTTTTGCGGCGGCTCAATTCCCATGAGCGCGCATCGTAGCGGAAAGGTTTGCTGGTGAGCGCGCCCACCGGGCACAAATCGATCACATTGCCCGACAATTCGGTTTCCACCGCTTTGCCGATAAACGGCATGATTTCGGAAAACTCGCCGCGATTGGCCATAGCGATTTCCTGCATGCCGGCAATCTCTTCGGTGAAGCGTACGCAGCGGGTGCAGTGGATGCAGCGGCTCATTTCGGCAGCCGACACCAAAGGCCCCATGTCTTTGCCGGCCACCGAGCGTTTGTCTTCCTTATAGCGGCTGGCGCTGTTGCCGTAGCCCACGGCCAAATCCTGCAATTGGCATTCGCCGCCCTGATCGCAAATCGGGCAATCGAGCGGGTGGTTGATAAGCAGAAACTCCATCACGCCCTGTTGTGCCTGTTTGGCTTTGGGCGAATGGGTGTGCACCACCATACCGTCGGTAACCGGTGTGGCACACGCCGGCAACGGTTTGGGGGCTTTTTCTACCTCCACCAGGCACATACGGCAGTTGGCGGCGATAGACAATTTTTTGTGGTAGCAGAAATGCGGGATATAAGTGCCGATTTGATGGGCAGCTTCGATCACCGTTACGCCCTGCTCCACGGATAACTGTTTACCGTCAATTTCAATTTGTAACATGGTTATGTTCCAGATTTAGGGATTTTTCCAACCGCCTTTTCAGACGGCCTTCGGGCGGAAAGGATAAATTTCTATCCTCTGCCTGCTTTTTACTGTTTTTTGTCTAACAAAATAATGCTGATGCGGTCGGTCTGACCTTGCAGCCCTTGCGAGAAAGCCATTTCTTTTTCCGCACCGCGCCGCAAATAAGCCATGCTGCTGAGCGGATAACGGCGCTCGGTATCGTTTGCCAGCAAAGTAAACTTGCCGCGGTTAATCACACCGGCTCGTGCGCGCACATTGCCATTTAAAATATATTGGCACGATGCATAAGCCTCTGCCTGCATGCTTTTTATCACTTTTGTTTGAATGCGGTGCTTTTCAAAACTGGCGGCGAAGGCCTCAGCCAAGCCGGGCAAACGGGTTTCATAATTGTCGCGGATGCAGATTTGCTTCACTTGCGACAAACGGGCTTTATCACTGTAATTCACATCGGTTGCCGAACATGCGCCCAGCCAAACAAGTGCGCCCAATATTATCCATCGTTTTTTCTGCATTTCACTTCAATCTCTCTCTCGCAGCCAAACGGTCTGCATAACGTTCAGACGGCCTTTAACACCATTTATGTGCTTTGGCCGGTTTGCCGTGCTCGATATAGTGTTCGAATTCGTTGCGGAAATGCTTGGTAAAGCTGCGCACAGGGAACACGGCAGCATCGGCAAGCGCGCAAATAGTGCGGCCGGCCATATTGTTGCCGATCGAATCGAGCAAGTCCAAATCTTCGGCACGGCCTTTGCCCTCGGCAATACGGTGCACGATTCGATAGAGCCAGCCGGTGCCTTCGCGGCAAGGCGTGCATTGGCCGCACGATTCTTCAAAATAGAAATAGCTCAGGCGCTCCAACGCTTTGACCATGCACACATCTTCATCCATCACGATAATGGCACCCGAGCCGAGCATAGAGCCGGCTTTGGCGATGGAATCGTAATCCATGTTCAGCGACATCATGATGTCGGCCGGCAGCACCGGCGCAGAGGAGCCGCCCGGAATCACCGCTTTGAGCTTTTTGCCGTCTTTCATGCCGCCGGCCATTTCCAAAAGCTTGGCAAACGGCGTGCCCAGCGGCACTTCATAATTGCCCGGGCGCTCGACATGACCGGAAATCGAAAACAGCTTGGTGCCGCCGGCATTTTCAATGCCTTGCTCGGCAAAGGTTTTGCCGCCGTCGCGAATGATAAAGGGCACCGAAGCAAAGGTTTCGGTGTTGTTGATGGTGGTGGGTTTGCCGTAAAGGCCGAACGAAGCGGGGAACGGCGGCTTGAAACGCGGCTGGCCTTTTTTGCCTTCCAGCGATTCCAGCAGCGCGGTTTCTTCGCCGCAGATATACGCGCCATAGCCATGCGCACCAAACAGGTCAAAGCTGAAATCGCTGCCCATGATGTTGTTGCCGAGAAAACCGGCGGCGCGCGCCTCGGCCAAAGCCAGCTCGAAGCGCTCGTAGCTTTCAAAAATCTCGCCGTGGATATAATTATAGCCCGCCTCTGCACCCATGGCGTAGCCGGCAATAATCATGCCTTCAATCAGCGCGTGCGGATTGAAATCCATAATGTCGCGGTCTTTAAACGTGCCCGGTTCACCCTCGTCGGTGTTGCACACCACATATTTGGCACCGGGGAAAGAGCGCGGCATAAAGCTCCATTTCAGGCCGGTGGGAAAGCCCGCACCGCCGCGGCCGCGCAGGCCGGATGCTTTCACTTCGGCGATCACATCGTCTTGCGACAATTTTTCGCTCAAGATTTTGCGCAAAGCCTGATAACCGCCGCGCGCCTGATAGGCGTCGAGACGCCAGCAGTCGGGATTGTGGGTATCTACTTGGTCAAAAATGACACCTGATTCATAAATCGCCATCAGTTCAACTCCGCCAATTTCGCTTCAATGGCTTCTTCGGTCATGAAGCTGCACATTTTGTGGTTGTTTACCAGCATCACCGGCGCATCACCGCATGCGCCCATGCATTCGCCTTCCATCAAGGTATACAGGCCGTCTGAAGTGGTTTCGCCAAAGCCGATGCCGAGCTTTTGCTTGAGGTATTCGGCAGCGCTCACCCCGCCGCGCAGGGCGCAGGGCAGGTTGGTGCAGACGGTGAGCTTGTATTTGCCCACAGGGTGCAAGTCATACATATTGTAAAACGTGGCCACTTCATAAGCGGCGGCTGGTGCAATGCCGATATAGTCGGCCACAAACTCGATGGTTTCCGGCGCCAAATAGCCTTTTTCCACTTGCGCGATGCGCAAGGCGGCCATCACGGCAGAGCGGCGTTGGTCGGCCGGATATTTCGCCAGCTCGACGTCGATTTTTTGTAAAGATTGAGTGGATAACATTATCGG
>Ga0116175_1000780_pt1 | contig 21406 bp, 15 predicted proteins | sample AD_UKC125_MetaG_FD_89802 | JGI IMG/M metagenome (GOLD analysis project Ga0116175, IMG submission 89802) | Active sludge microbial communities of municipal wastewater-treating anaerobic digesters from USA - AD_UKC125_MetaG | ecosystem: Engineered > Bioreactor > Anaerobic > Digestate | place: USA... | reverse complement strand
GTTTCCTCAGTACCACCAACTGAAAAAAAGCAAGAGCGAGAACCAGAGGAAGTACACTCCTTGCAGTTTCCCATAAATCATTCAAACCTTTCAATCCTCTCATATCGTTTTCTCCTTATAAATGAATGGTTAGTTTCTATTATTAGAACATATCTTGCCCTTACTCATTAATTTTGCTTCAAGATCTTCGAATTTCAATACTCTAAAACCTGCCCTACTACCTTTTAAATTTGTGGCCAAAATACGCACATGGATTATATCTGCTACCATTCTGCTCAATTCCTTTATCCTTACATCAAATCCTTCTTGCCAGCTACAAGTATTTTATACATATGATCAACAATCTCCTCTTTCCCGCATATTTCTTCCATTTCTGCTACTGACTTTTTTTGTTCCTGGTGTTTTCTTCACTTATAGCTTCTCCCTCAAATATTTCTTCTATTACGTGGATTATCCCACGGGGAGTCACTATTTTCAATTTCAACTAAAAATAGTATATCACTTTAAACAAAGTAAAAACTAAACATTTGTTATATAAAAGAGCGAATAAATGGAAATATAATTTAGAATAAAACTGTTCTTCATTCTTTTGTAATCAAAGATAAATCTGACGTCTTTTTTCATCATGTATCATGGTTTTTCTATAGAAATAGGTATTTATAACATCTCGCCACTCTTTAGCATGCTCCTTCTGGAGAATGAGGCGAGAAAGTACATCCTCATAACGTTTTCTATCAATTATATGCTCCAGCTCTTTCCACGTGTCTATTAGCCATTGAACTTGTTCCACCCCTTCAAAGTGGGTGTCATATATATGTTGAATAACTGTTTTATTACTTTTTAACCTATAAATATAAGAAACATGGTGGAAAAAAAGTAGTAATTCATCAGGACAAGAATCTAAATGTTCAAACTTTTCAAAGTTATTATTTTGATATTGAGCAGTGTAGCCAGTACCGCTTTTTACAGTCCTATCTACTCCTATACCGAAATGATTAGCTCTATGATATGTTCCCCATCTTGAATACTCATATCCATCTACATTGGGGCCATAATGATGACCGGGATTTACCATCCATCCAATTCCCAAAGGAGAAGTATAGTTTTCGTATATCTCCCATGAATGCATCATCATTTCCGATAAATTTTTTACAAGTGTTTCATCATCTCCAAAAGTACATAAAATCCATTCTTTTATTAAATCTTGAGCCTTAAGGTCGGGGTTCCAGGCTAATCTTCCAAACCCGAACAAATTTGCCTGTGCCAATGTATGGCCCGTCCAGTTGGCATCATCTCCCACATTTGAAATACCAGCCATGCCAAAGTTTTCAGAATTTGAGAAAGCACCACTTATTATCTTCTTTACCGTAGTTCCTTCTCCCCAGGCAAAAGTATCAAATTCCAAAATTTCCATCCATTGAGGGATCAGGCAACATAGATGCTTTTGCTGTCCTGTATATTCTTGAGTAATTTGCAACTCCAGTATCTGGTTTGTTTTCTTTAGACCACCAAATAAAGGGTTAACCGGCTCTCTCACCTGAAAATCCATAGGACCGTTTTTTATTTGAAGAATTACATTATCTAAAAACTGCCCATCCAGAGGCATAAATACCTCGTAAGCAGCTTTAGCTCTATCTGTTTTTCGGTCACGCCAATCCTGCTGACAATTGTAAACAAAGCAACGCCACATCAATACACCTCCAAATGGATAGAGTTGTTCAGCAATCATATTGGCGCCTTGTGAGTGGGACCTATTGTAAGCAAAAGGGCCAGGCTGACCTTCGGAATCCGCTTTTATAGCAAATCCTCCAAAGTCAGGTATGTGGCTATAAATAAAGGCTACTTTTTCCTTCCACCAATTTATAACGCTTTCATCTAAGGGATCTGCCGTCTTCAATTTTCCTAAAATTATAGGACTAGCAAAATTAACACTTAAGTATACTTTTATGCCGTATCTTTTAAAAATATCATTCAGTTTCTCAACTATATAAATTTTATCGTCAATTAATCTTACCTCTTCTTGTGAAACATTAATGCCATTTAAAACTATGCCGTTTATACCTATCGATGACAACAATCTAGCATAATCTCTGATTCTATTAAGATTGTCCACTAACTCGTTATTTCTATAAAATATGGACTTTCCTGCATATCCCCTTTCTACAGTTCCATTTAGGCTATCCCAGTGGTTAATAATTCTCAAAGGGGCTGAGGGATTTTCTAATATATGCAATCGGCCTATTGATTCCCCGCTTTGAAGAATGCGAATAAGTCTAAAGACTCCATACAGTAATCCCTGGTCGGTTTGAGAAGTTACCACCAGGCATTGTTTGTGAGAGCTTTTTACCGTCTTTATCAAAAAACCTTCCTTTTTCATCCTACCTATGTCCTCGTTATCAATGTCTAAATCCCCAGTTAAAGTACTTCCTATCTTGCCTATTAAAGTAATTTTATCTGATTCAAAATCTTTATTTATATTCGGTAAGATACCCAACAGCCTTTCTATTGCATATCCAAGTTCTCCCTTTATAGATTCTATAATAAGGCTGTCTCCGTCAATTATAATGTTGTTTAGATAACTTCGATATTGATCGAGTAAATAAGGAACTTCAACATTTTTATAATTTAACCAACACTGATAATCTATTTCTTCAGAATAAGGAACCACTTTATCATTCCTCCTCTCTCGCCAATCATTCTACTAAAACTTTTTTCTTAAAAAGATGCTCCTGGATAAAAAATAATTTATCCAGGAGCATCTTAAATAACTTAAATTGATGCTAACGCAAATCGTTATCCCTTAATCAAAGTAGTTATCACTTTTCTAATACAATGTTCCCAAAGTTTACTGTACTTTGCCAATTATTACCAGTAGGGTCGCTCCAGGTAATTATCCCCACTCTTTTCCCTGAGCCATCAGCATCATTTACTTGAACATCAAAACCAATAACATGCCCTGGAGTGGGGGTTATTGTTTTCCAGGAAATAGCTGCTTCTACAAGATAACCGTTATCTACAATCTTGCTAGCAGTTTTAAAATTAGCAGCTGAAGCACCTGTCCCAAAAGATTGCTCGTTTAAATAATTAACTCTATATTGGGCATCATCTGACTCATAAAATCCTGTTTTATTATTATTTTCATCAATAAAAAATTCAATAGAATCTTGTTCCCAGGGGTCTTGGTTGTCTTTGTTTAAATTAGCATCTTTAACTTTGGCTAAAACGTAGAGAGCGCTCTCGTCCCAGAGAAGCCGAAAATCTGCTACAGCATTGTTCAAGGTTCCAGAAATGACAGTGGTTGTTGAATATAGTTCAGCATTAGACCAGATCTCATCTATTTCTCCATCAATTACCGGTGTTCCATATTTTGCTGTTCCCGTTGTAGCTCCCTCAAGAGCTACTATTCCATATCTACTAGTGTCGGTCATCTGTTTATTGAGACTATCACTCCAGCTATAAGTTTTCTCTCCATCTATAACTGCTATGTCAAAGCCGATAAGTTGACCCTTTTCGAACTGAGTAGGTAAAGTTATGGAACACTCAAAAGAATACTTCCTAGCTCCAGGTCCAACAAAATATTGAACTGGTATATCATCCTTGTTGGTTTCAATGGTCCAGTCATTTCTAATAATTACCCAAACATCATCCTCTTGTAAATACGGAGTTTTAGCATTATTGGGATCAAGAAATATTGCTACTCCATCTTTAGGATCTTTTGATTGGTCTTGAACATCTCCATAGATGTAAATAGTATTTTTGTCCCAGACCATTCTAGAATTTAATTTTTTTTTACCCTCTTCGTCAAAAATTTGAATAGGGCGGGAAAACAGATAAGAGTCATCCATCATCCCCAGAGGAATAGCTGTTCCCTGAGTGATCGAAGTCTTTTTAGGAATTACAGGAACAACTTTGGGTTCTACAATTCCCCAATAGGCATATTTTGATTGGTAATCTTTATCAAAAAGTAGGGGCCAATCATTTCTGGTTTGGCTCTTCCATGAATAATCATCTTTGAGTCCCCAGAATGTAACGCTAGTAACGGTCTCATCGTATCTCTTTAATATCTCAAATAGCTCCTCAAATTTTTTCCCTTGGGCCACCAAAGCTTCATAAGGGGGAGAGTCAAAATTAGAAAATTGATCGGTATAAATGCTCATATCTATTTCTGTTGCGTGAATTTCTATACCGGGAATAGAACTAAAAAGATTGATAGCCTCTTCAACTTGTTTCAAGTTTGTTCCAATACCTATATGAAGCTGCATTCCTATACCATCAATGGGAATTCCTTTTTCTTTTAAACCGTATACCATATCATATATAAACTTCATTTTCTTAGGCTCAAAAGTATTGTAGTCATTGTAAAAAAGCTTTGCATCAGGGTCGGCTTCGTGTGCAAATTTAAAGGCATACTCAATATATTCTGGACCTATAATCTCGTACCATTTTGATCTTCTAAATCCATCTGGTCGATCGGGGTCAATCGCTTCATTCACCACATCCCAGGCATAAATTTTTCCTGCAAAGTGACCAACTATATCATGAATATAATTTTCCATTCTTTCCAACAACACTTCTTTGGAAACCGGATTCCCTTCTTCATCTTCAAAAAACCAGGAAGGAGTTTGACTGTGCCATACCAGGGTATGACCTCTAACCTCTATTCCCTTTTCCTGAGCAAAATTGACATATTCATCAGCAACAGAGAACTTATATTGTCCCAAGCTATTTAAAAGACTCTCGGGTTTCATTTCGTTTTCAGCAGTTATACTGTTAAAATGTTTTTCTACCATTTCCATTTCTAAAGGATTCATAAGCACTTTATAAGGAATTGCTACGCCCATCTTAAAATTATCCTGGTAAACACCCTTAAGATCGGGAATTTCCCATTCAGGCTCAAGCTTGGGTACTGTTTTATCTATCATTAACACATCATCAATATAGAAATCGAGCGAGACGTTTGGAGATTCAATATAAAATATAAGCTCTTCAACTTTTTCTCCTGGCTTAACAGTGTAGGAACCAGTTAATTTTGTCCACTCACCGGAAGGTACTGTTTTCTGCCAGGCAATAGTATCATAATGGGTTTCTGCATCAGATGCATACTTGCGTTGCATGGTTAAAGTTATTTGCTGATTTTCTCCTGTTTCCTGATACACCCATACCTCTATATCGTAACTTTTTCCTACCTCCATTATTTCTCTCACATCTATCTGAGCTCCATGCCAGCCACTCTGTCTTCCTCCAACGTACAGTGACTTTTTTCCTCCATGAGCGACTTTATCAGTAGTTTCAATGGATACCGACTCACCTCTGGGTTGCCAGCTTCCTGTATTCTCCTCAAAGTTATCCTTTAGCACTATTCCAGGAACCTCGACCATATCCGAACAAAGTATTTCAACCTTATCTACATAGTAAGTAAAATCAACATCTAAAGGAAAGAAAAACATGAGCGAAAATTTTTCTACTGGCTCGCTAAAGCGAGGGGTAAAGCCTGCAACCACCTTTTTCCAGAAGTTTGGCATAACGACTTTCTCTACAATAGTATTAAAATGTTCCCCGCTGTCATCTTTAGTATAAGCGACTATTTTAAAAAGCTGTGGTGAACTCGATGTGTGGTAGACATTAGCAGATACCTCAAAGTCAAAACCATTCATAAGTTTCCAATCATCGGTTAAATCAACTTCACAACCATCCCACTCAGAAACTCTATTTTCCACTTTCAAGGAATGTGAACCTTCACAGGCAAAATCTTCTGAAATACCTATTGAAGTCTTTTCACCTATCCCTTTTACTTTTGGAGTCACATCCTCGAAGTCAAAAGTAACAGCATAACTCACCGCAGGCATACCCTCCTCATAATTATTATCTGAACCGCTTGCCGCACAAACTATGGCGAAAACAGCCACCAAAACCAAAAAAAAGACCAGGGTAATTCTTGTTACTTTCACATAAATCTCCTCCTAACCATAATAAAGCTCCTCGGTTTTAAAATAAAACCGAGGAGCTTTATTAGTCTTATTGTTCTATAAAGAATTGCATAGGCATAGCATTTAGTGGAGACCTGAGGACATCGTCTGTAACGAGTTGCTCTGAAACATTTTTGAAGTTATTCTTAACTATTGCAGGAGCTATATCTTCTCCTACTGTTCCAATCATCCACAGGTTTTCCCGATGAATTTTTGTAACCTCTTTCATAAGCTCTTTGATTGCCTCTTCATCAGTAGTAGTTTGTATTTTTAGCCAGAGGTCCACAAGTTTAATCACATCAGCAGGAGGTTCAATAGCATCTTCTGCGGGTTCTTCTCCCTCAATATAAGATTTAATCCAACCTGTCCATCCTATATACCAGGCACCTGAAATGTCAGCTGCACCAGGGAAAATATAAATTGGAGCAGCTAAAGGTTGAGCAGCTCTATCCAATAACCATACCTGTCCATCAAAATCATGGGCGGTTAGTCTCTCATCATAAAGGGTTCTTTCTAAATTTTCTACTTCTATACTTATTCCCAGATCGTTCTTCCAGTGTTCTCTGACCATAGTCCAGATATCAATATGAGGTTGGTCGACTACCTGCACTGAAAACTGCAAAGGTTTTCCATCCGGTCTAAGTCTAAATTCTTTTTTGTCATTCCATTTTAAGCCAATCTCGTCTAGAAGCTGATTGGCCTTTTCAGGATCATATTCAGCGTATGCGCTTTCCCATTCCGGATCATAATAAGCTGACCCACTCACTAAAGAAGCTTGACGAGGTTTGGCTAAACCAGAGAAAAGGATCTCATTAATCTCTTCTCTATTTATGCCCAAGGATAAAGCTTGTCTGAACCTCACATCACTGAATATATCCTGTAGCACTGGATCTTTATGGTCAAAAGTGTTTAGCATCAACTGACTAACCGAACCATTGGCAGTAATCCAGTTATAAAGCTTATAGCCTCCTTTTTCAGCGTTGGTAGCAAGAAGAGTGTAATTTCCAGCCCCTGCCCCTAATCCACCTATATGTCTCCATTGCATATCTATTTCTCCAGCAATAGCCTTTAGTAAAATTACTTCATTATCCATAACGTATTCATGTCTTACGGCATCTATATATGGTAGCTGATTCCCTTCTATATCCACAGCAAAACAATAAGGATTCCTCTCCATAATGTAAAAAGGTTCGGTTGGATCAGTAACAGGAATCCAGGTAAACAAAGTTGGCCTCTCTAAATTCTTAACCGGGTCATCTTTATCAACGACAATATCCACCCATGTGGAATACATTTTTTCTTTCTCTTCTTTAATTATTTTTTCTATTTCCTCTATAGGAGTATAATCAGGATGAAATTGTTGGAGATAGTGTTTTGGTGCTCCGACAAATCCCTGGCTGTATGTTACCTCCAGCAAGAATAATCCATAAGGTTCAGCAAACTCAAATTTAACTGTATAATCATCTATTTTTTCTACTTTTGCTCTTTCTCCTCCAATTATGAACCAGGGGGGTTTAGTAGGTGTATACTCGTCGTTTCCTACCAAATTGTTAACCCAAAAAACAATATCATCTGCAGTATAGGGATGTCCATCAGACCATTTCATCCCTTCCCTTAAATGAAAAACGTAAACTTTGCCATCTTCTAAAACATCCCAGCTTTTTGCTACTCCAGGGAGGAATTCTCCACCATCGATACTCCAATAAATAAGATGGGGTTCATTAAATTTGTAGATTCCCCACTGATCTCCAGGGCCCTTCCATACTCGCCTCCAGGTTCCGCCAAATTGACCAACTTCATCCTGAGGTACAATAACTAACGGCTCTTTAGGAAGTCTTTCTTCTAAGGGGGGTAACAATCCCTGCTCTACTTTCTCAGCAAGCATGGGTGATTCTTTGAATTCTTTAATCTCGTTCCCTGTTTTTTGAAAATACTCTTCTGGCGTGGAATACGCAGTCCAGCTATCGCCCTCAGCAGAAGAAGACACTGCACATATACCCGTCACAAAAACAACCACCAAAACCAAGAAAAAAATAACTTTTCTTTTACTCATGTTCTTACCTCCTGAGTGAAATAATATTGAAACTTACTTGTGTTCTCGCCTTCTCAGGCGAGATAATGTTGAAACTTATTTAAAATCTCACCTCCTTACAAATGGGTACTAAAAAAATCAAGTGATCTTTATCCCTCTTAAAGATAGATCCGAAGCAAAATGGCAGGCTACTAAATGATCACTTTCTCCATTTTTTAAATTTGTGATTTCCGGATACTCCTTTTCACAAATTTCTCCGGCATAAGGACACCTCAAGTGGAAATAGCAACCTGAAGGCGGGTTAGCAGGGTCAGGAACTTCTCCTTCCAGGGGTTTCAGTTGATCCATTCTCACTTCTGGATCTGGAACAGGAACCGCTTCTAAAAGTTTTTCAGTATAAGGATGCTTAGGGCTTTCAAATAGTTCCTTTGTGTTGGCTATTTCCACAATTCTCCCCAGGTACATAACTGCAACCTGGTCACTTATATGCTCAACAACGCTTAAGTCATGAGAAATAAATAAATAAGTTAAATCAAGTTCTTCTTGAAGATCCATAAGAAGATTTAATATTTGTGCTCTAATAGAAACATCGAGAGCAGCAACGGGCTCATCACATACTACTAATTTTGGTTTTAGAGCTAAAGCTCTGGCTATTACTATTCTCTGCCTTTGACCACCCGAAAAAGCATGAGGATACCTGATCATGTATTCAGGTCTCAATCCTACCTTTTCCATAAGCTCTCCTACCATATCTTCCAGCTCTCCACCTTTAGCTATTTTATTTACATAGAGAGGCTCTCCAATAATATCGCGGACTTTCATTCTGGGATTAAGAGAGGTAAAGGGATTTTGAAATATCATTTGAATGTTCTTTCTCAAAATCGCCTGATCTTTCTTGTCTATTTTGGCAGCGTTTATAGTTTGGCTATCCAAGTGAATAATGACATCTCCGTCCGTGGGATCCAGAGCCCTGAGAATTGTTTTGGCAATAGTTGTTTTTCCGCATCCTGACTCCCCGACCAGAGCTAAGGTTTCACCCTTGTTAATAAAAAAATCTACCCCATCAACTGCTTTTACATAGCCAATTGTTTTGCCAAATAAGCCTCTCTTAATAGGGAAGTATTTTTTCAGATCTTTAACTTCCAAAAAAACACTGCTATTGTTCATTTCCGCCTTCTCCATAAAGAAAACATTTTACTCTGTGTTCCCCATCCACTTTAATCTCTTCAGGTTCCCTAACGTTACAAATTCCTTCTATAAAATTTGAGCATCTATTATGGAATCTACAACCTTCAGGTAAGTTATATGGATCAGGAACAACCCCCGCTATCGCTTCCAAACGCATTTTCCGCTCACCAAATTTAGGAATAGCTCTAAGTAATGCCTTAGTATAAGGATGCAAAGGAGATTTAAACAGTTCGTAAACCCCGGCTTCCTCAACAATATGCCCAAGATACATTACTATTACTCTGTCCGCCATTTGAGCAATAACGCCTAAATCGTGGGTGATAAGAATAATGGAGCTCTGGAATTCTCTTTGAAGTTCTTTCATCAAATAAAGTATCTGAGCTTGAATGGTAACATCTAAAGCTGTAGAAGGTTCATCAGCTATCAAAAGCTTGGGGTTACCTGAAAGAGCTATGGCTATCATACATCGTTGCAGCATACCCCCAGACAGCTCAAAAGGGTAAGAATCCATAATTTTTTGGGGATCGGGTATCTTTACTTTCGCCAGCATATCTATGGCTATCTCTCGAGCTTCCTTCTTGGAAACTTTCTTATGTAAATTGATAGCCTCAATCAGGTGATCTGCAATAGTATATACCTGGCAAAATGAGGCAGCTGGTTCTTGAAATACCATTGAAATATCTTTACCCCTTATCTGTCTTAACTCTTCTCCCTTGGGATTTAATTTCAAAATGTCTATCGTTTTATTTCCTGTGTTGAGCAATATTTCGCCTCTAACCCGAGCATTTTTAGCTAAAATTCCTAATATGGCAAGAGCAGTAACACTTTTTCCACATCCTGACTCCCCGACCAACCCCAAAATTTCGTTTTCCCTCACTGTAAAACTTACTCTTTCTAAAACGTCCGCTGTCCCTTCAGGCAATTCAAAAGAAATTCCTAAGTTTTTGACTTCTAAAACACTTTCCATATCTTCCTCCTTAGATCTTGTATGGGTCAGCAGCGTCTCTTAGCCCATCACCAACAAAATTAAAGCAAAGCACAGTTATGATGACAAATAGAGCAGGTAAGATTAACCAGGAATGCATTGCCACAGTCCTGATGTTTTGAGCTTCCTGTAATAAAACTCCCCAACTTATAGTGGGAGACTGGAGACCTAACCCTAAAAAGCTCAATCCTGTTTCTCCCAAGATCATTCCTGGAATAGAAAGGGTAATGGAAACTATCATATGACTCGTAAGAGATGGAAGCATGTGTTTAAATATCACTCTTGACTCCCTCGCTCCAGCCAACCTTGCTGCAATGACAAAATCTTCGTTTTTAAGGGTTATAAACCTGCTTCGAACCACCCTGGATAAATCTGTCCACCCTACTAAAGAGAGAATCACAGTTATAGCAAAATACCTTTGTATTTGAGACATATATCTGGGAAGAGCAGCCGCAAGTGCCATCCATAAAGGAATAGTAGGGATGCTTCTTATTACTTCTATAACCCTCTGAATGGTAAAATCAACTGCTCCACCATAATAACCCGATATTCCCCCTAAAATAGTTCCAACAACCAGGCTAATAAATACTCCTACTAATCCGATGGTGGTAGATATCCTTGCTCCATATATAATCCTCGATAAAACATCTCTGCCCATCCTATCCGCACCAAAGATAAAGAAAGTGCCTCCTTCGGTGCCTAAAAAGTGAAGGTTACTTTCCCATATTCCCCATAATTTGTAAGGATCTCCCCTGACCAAAAGTTTTACCGGATATACTTTTTCGGTGTCTTCAGTATAAATCCTCTCCAGGGTCACAGGGTCTCTTCCCATTTCATATCCGTAAACGTACGGCTTTACCAGTTTGCCATCTCTTATAAATTTTATTTTCTGAGGTGGAGCATACACGTAAGCAGCGTTCAACTTATTAGGGTTATAAGGAGCAAAAAATTCACAGAACATCCCTGTTATATATAAGATGATAAGAATTATCATGCCTGTAACTGCCAATTTATTTTTCTTAAACCGAATCCATACTAGTTTAGCCTCTGAAGCTCGATATAACTCCTCAGACTTTTCATTTAGAGGATTACGTTTTCTGTTCTTAAGCATTTTTACACCACTCTACTATTCTAATCTTGCTCTGGGATCTGCCCACGCCAGTAAAATATCTGAAACGAAAGTTCCAATGACTGTGAACACACTTAAAATCAATATTATGGTTCCAGCCAAATACATATCTTGAGCTCTCAAAGCGTCTAATAGCAAGGTCCCAACGGTAGGAAGATTAAGCACAATTCCAGTAACCACGGCTCCTGAAATTATTCCAGGAATAGTCCAGCCAGCAGTACTTAAAAAAGGAATCATAGCGATTCTTAAGGGATACTTCCAGTAAATTTTATCTTCTGGAACACCACGAGCTCTAGCAGCAGTCACATAAGGTTTATTTATTTCATCCAGAAGATTTCCCCTCAAAACCCTGATAAGACCAGCCATACTGTCTGTGCCAGTAACTATAATGGGAATCCAGAGATGTTGCAAAAGATTTAAAAATTTCCCCCAACTCCATGGAGCATTGACATATTCAGGTGAGAATAAACCACCTATTTCTAAACCAAAATACCTGAAAACAAACCACATTAGTACTAAAGCTAGCAAAAAGTTGGGGATAGATACACCCAAATATCCAACTACTGTAAAAGCATAATCACCTATTGAATATTGGTGGGTGCCTGAATAAACACCGATTAGGAAACCTACTACCCAGGCAAACGCTGTAGCAAGAGAAGAAATCAAAACAGTATACCATAATCTGGCTCCCAACAACTGTCTTACAGGTTTTTCATATAGCATGGAATAGCCAAAATCCCCTTTAAAAAGATTTCCAAACCACATAAAAAACCTCATATAAACTGGTTTATCAAGACCGTAGCGAGCTCTCAAGAGCTCTAACCTGGCCAGATCAACTTCTTCACCACTCTGTCTCAACACTACTTCATAGGTAGTCAAAAAATCTCCAGGAGGTAATTCGATTATTATAAAAGACACTATACAAATAACAAAAACTAAAACTATAGCGAAGAAAGCTCTCTTTAACAAATATCTGATCAGTAGAAAACACCCCCCAAAACGCAATCAAATTTCGACAGCTAAACTCAACCATCAGACATTGCCAATCAAGACAGTAGAGTAAGTATCTGCTGAGCGAAGTAGAATAACTACTAAACCTGAGTAAGCGAGACCTTCTTTAGTTTCTGAGGCATAGTTTTTAGTTTAACTCATTCGTAGTCTGATATTGCAGGAGTTTTCTGTTTGAGTCAATGTCCGTTGCGTTTACTTCTCTCTTGTTTTCGGCTTCTCTCTAAAGTATACTAACTTAGTCTTTATTATCATCCTCCTTCCTTGGGGAAAAATACACCAACTTTTCTTGGATGATCATAATATCATTTCCCATCAAAGCACCGCATTACTCTTTCTATTCCTTGCGCTAAGCTACGAGGTTAGTATAAGTAAGTTAGTATAAGTAAATTCCAACGAACACTTGTTGAATGAAAAAGTTCATCCTGTTATTAAAAGCGATATTGTCTCCAGATATAGCAGCTAAAAACAATTAAATAGTCTGCTTTTTGAAAACTTTATTTTTTCATCCAAGTTATGAGCATAGAACCGGAACATATCGAAAATCTTTGTTTTTCTAAAGGGTTCTTCCTCTTTAATTAAATCGTTTTATAAAATTAATAATAGTATAAACTTCAATTAACAAATCTGTCAATAGCAGAAGAAAAAGTTTGTTTATCTCATAAACCTCTCTTTTTAGTTAAATCGTTTTATAAAGCTAGTATTAGTATAAAATCTGAATTCACCTTAATTTCTAAAAGGAGGGGGATACGCCATGAAAAAACGAAAAGCAGATTAAGAAGAATTTATTAAATGAAATTAATCCAGAAGTTATGCCGTCGTTTAATCTCGTTTTACAAGAAGAAGCATGGACAAAGCTTTGAAACTGAGGGAGAGGAGTTTATTAATCAATACCATAAAAGACAAAAAAGAGCCAAGCCATTATTCGTAGCAGTTATTCAGCAAGTATAATGGACCCCAAAAACGAGCTTGTCAAGTTTTTAGTTGAAAATATTTGAGTGGCTCTCATCAAACCCCTACCTCACACCACCAATAAGGTAGCTTCTATATTTTCTTCTTCTGCTGCCTCAATATTCTTGATTACCTCTGGAATCAAAGCATATCTCTTAACTCTTCTGATAGCTCCTCACCTATTTCATGGTTCTCAGTTGCTCCTTGCTAGAAGTCTGAGCGGCATATATTACTGGAGGATATGCCATTTAGTATTCTGGTCCATAACCCCTCAGAGAATTGTTCTTGTGTTTTAAGTTTGTGGTAGCTCTTTAATTGTATCTCTTCATCTTTAATAGAGAGCCAGATTAACTTGCTCGCTTGTAGATATCCGGGTCAGGACTTGCTATTTTCTCTCTTTCTATGTGCATAATCGTTTCTACCACCATTCTATCTGATTCCTTCATCAAGCTATCAAATCTCTGCTTACCGGTTGTCAGTATCCGGTATATCTGATCTATAATCTCTTCTTCCCTTTTCATCTCTCCTATTAACTTTTTCCTCTCTTTGACGTTTCTTCCATAGTGGCTCTTTTCTTAAGTACTTTTTCTCTATTCGTGGATATCCCACGGAGAGCCACTTTTTTCGATTTCAACTAAAAATAGTGTAACCTCGTAATATCGATTAAATAAATGTTAGACACTTAGACCCCGGTAACCCGGTCATCTTCAAGGTTTAGGTCTAAAATGTTTTAACATAACCAGGTTTTCATTTTCACTTTCGTTAACTACAGTTATTCCGTTTACTGCTGCTTCTTGAGTTACGAATAATTCATCTTTGGTCATCTGGCCAAAGCGAATCATAGTGGGAGTTTCTACCTCCAGTGCTCCAAATTTACCTCTTCCCTCAATTACAATTAAACCATAAGCCACATCTTCTTTTATGGTTACCTTGCTTCGGGGAAATACGGTGAGTTCTTTGGCGGCAAAATATTCAGTATTATATGCTATCCAGTATTCTTCATAACCCTCCTCTCTCATCTCCTTTATAGCTTTAACTGGCCGGGGGCTTAAAAACCGCTGATTATAAAAATCAGAGTCTAAGTTTAATTCCCAATCTATGAGGTCAACTATATAGTCTAGATCTTGTTTATGCTCAGGAGGAACATCTTTTACTAACATATCCCAGGGAATATATCTATCCCAGACAATATTCTGGAACATAGCAGAAACATCAGAAGCTCCCTGGGGCTCATAAGTAAGTAAAGATCCAGGAGCATGCAAAATTCCCGGGGGAACGTTCCATCCAGTTCCTAATTTTAGCTTATAGGCTCGAGAAAGGTATAAAATACCATTATCTCCCTTATCCCAATTTTTTAGACATTGGAGAATATCATCTCGAGTAATTCCTGGATTCAAACCAAAAAAAGTATAGGGAAAATATCCCCCGTGGTTGTTCAATTGGCGAGGAAAATAATACCCTTCTGGTTTTCCCCTCTGTCCTACTCGTGCTGCTTTTTCATCATCCAGATGAAGGTGATGGGGAAGAGGATCCATGTTATCGAAAAATTTAGCAAACATAGTCCAACCGCCATACTTTTCCATTATCTCTTTACCTAATATATCTTTACCCATCAACTCTATAGCATCTTTGAGAAGGATTTTTTCTACCTGAGGACCGTCTTCGATATAAATATAGCTTAACCCCTCATCAGGTAAAGTTTCTGGGCCGTTGTCAGCTCTAACTGTAGAAGCAAACCAACGTTCATCAATGCCTCCTCGATGAACACCAAAGGAAAAATAATCATCAGGATGAAGTTTTAACCTTTTTCCCGGGGTACAAAATGCTCGAGGAACCCAGTTAGGAAATAAACGAAAAACTCCTTGCCCTTTTTCCAGAGCAATATTTAAGAACGAGGTTGGATTAGACATTGTTTCATCTCCTTCTAATGACTTTTTAAAAACACAATAAATTAAGTTTAGCATAAAGCAAAAAATTTATTAGCTTCTTTCGCTCTCAAGTTCTTCGGGTTTTAAAATGAAATGGTTATTTTAGTGGTAACGTTTTTAGAAAACGTTAACAAATTAACTTGACTTTATTAATGACTAATTTTACTATATTAACTGATAGCATATATATAATTCCATGTAAGCTTCTTATTTTAAGAAAACGTTTTCAAAAAAGGAGAAAAAATTGCCTTCAATTAAAGAAGTAGCTCGTTTAGCGGGAGTCTCTATCACTACAGTTTCTCGAGTAATAAATAATAAGGAACCAGTAAAAAAGGAGACTGCTGAAAAAGTTTGGGAAGCAGTTCACTTACTTAATTACCAACCCAATCTTTTGGCTCGTAGTTTGCGCAATCAGCAATCTAAGTTACTTGGTCTTCTCGTTCCTGATATCGAAAACCCGATTTTCGCTCGATTAGCAAAACATTTAGAAGAAGCAGCCTCTAAAAAAGGTTATAGTTTGATTTTTTGTAATACTAACGATGATCCGGAAAAAGAAAGAAATTACCTTGAGATTTTAGTTCAGCGCCAGGTAGAAGGAATAGTTTTTTCCCGGGTATCAGATGAAAGATTGTTCTTTAAAACCCCTCAATTGTCCAGAATTCCTTACATAGTGTTAGATAGAACTTTAGAAATAGAAGAAGCACCCACCATAAAATTAGATAACTACGCAGCTGGAGTTTTAGCTGCTTCTCATCTTTTGAACTTAGGTCATAAAAAGTTTGCTTGTTTAGCCGGGCCCCTGAAAATTAAAATCTGTCGAGAAAGATTCTATGGATTTCTGGATACCTTGGAGAAAAGCGGTATAGGTTTACGAGAAGAGCTTATCGAAGAAGGAGATTTTAAAATAGAAGAAGGAAAAAAGGCTATGAATAGAATTCTCAATTCTTCCCCTCTGGAGCAACCCACGGCTGTCTTTTCTATGAATGATCTAATGGCAATTGGAGCTATTCAAGCGATAAAGGGAAGAGGCTTGTCTGTTCCTGGAGATGTTTCTGTCATAGGTTTAGACAATATTCCCCTTTGCGATGTGGTTTCTCCTCCTCTAACCACTATAGCCCAACCCTTCGATGAGATGGCTAAAGAAGGGATAAGTCTTCTTTTGAAACTTATTGAGGGTAAAAAAATTCGTAAAACAACAATAGTATTGCAACCTGAATTAGTGATAAGAAACTCTACTGCTCCTCTTAGAAAACGATAAGTTGTTTTTGGGGGAATTTTACCCTCCTTATTCTAACTACCGGGCCAGATATCTTATAGAAGTACAATTCCTTATTTCTAATTTTTTCTATTTTATCACCGTATAAAACAATACCGGTAGAATGCATGTATACTACCCTACCCTTTTATCAACGGGGATTGATGTCCGTAAAGCAAAGGATTGGCTACTTTCTATTTCTTATGGACACCACTTAATTACTGCTTAACAATTCTAGTGGACGGTTTCTCCGCTTTTTTAAGAAATTCTAAATGATCAATGGTGAAATTTTTAGAGCTCTTTCGACCGATTTTAAATTACCTGGCTACCTCCTCCGTCATCACATCACTTCTCCTTTTTTCTTTCCCACAGCAACAAAATACCAACTATAACCAGAGCAACTGGAAAGACCAGACGGACAAAAAAGCGAGAAGGCAACCATAGAGAGAAAAGGTTAAGGCAAAACCATATCAGCCCTACAAAGATTAAGATCCAGGCAATAAGTTCTATATCTTTTCTTCTCTCTTCACTTTTTTCCCCTGAAATAGCTACCTTTTCCGCTTCTACTTTCTCTTCTTTTTTAGGCTCCTCGGGAATAACAATCCAAGCTATAATGTAAGCAATTATGGCTGCCCCTCCAGCCATAATAAGGACTACAGCTAAAAGTCTTATCAATGTGGGATCGACGTTGAAATATTCAGCGATCCCTCCACATACTCCTCCCAACATCCTGTCTGTTCTAGAGCGATATAGTTTCTTTTCCAAATCAATTCCCTCCCCTAATCTCTTTTTAATTCAAAAGGATTAAATTCTTCTTCTTTTTTATCGAAAAGATTCTCGGCTTCTTTCCTTGTATCTAAACCAGATAGATTCAGAGATAAAAACAAACTACCTTCCGGCTCATGCCAGGAAGCCTCCAGGGTTATACAATCTTCTATTTTTTTACGCACAAAATACCTTTCTTCTTTCCATTCTCCCATCTCAAAAGAATAAATCCCTTCCACTCCCAAAGAAAGATCTTCGTCTCCTAATCCTACCCCAGCAGTTAACTCTTCCCAATTTCCTTCATTGAGGTTATAATCTCCCCGTAGTCGTAAAAAACTTTCTTCGTAATCTCCCCAGCAGGAATCCAAGGAAAAAATCTTTTGATCCTGGGGATCAAAAGAAAAGGGGCTTTCTCCTTGTACTTCGCTGAACTGGTAAGAGAGGTTAAGATCCCATTTTGGAGAAACTCTCTTTTCCCACCATATTTTACTTCCCCAGCTGGGTATTATTTGCCCTCCAGTAAGATCTATATTCCAGAAAAAGAGCTCTAATCCTCCCTCCTTTCCCTTCCATCCAGCATTTAAATAAAGGTCTTTTCTCCAGGTAGAAGACTCATCTTCTTCAAAATATCCCCAACTAAAAGTGCTTTTCCAATTAAAACCTTCCTCTGGACTTTCTCCACAAGAAACCACCAGCTGGGGAGAGCGAGAAACAAGACTTTCAGCCACTCTTTCGTTATTCACACTTAAAGCCCAAAGAGAAAGACCACCTTCCTCAAGATGCACATATCCTCCCCAGGTATCTACAGCACCTGGCAAAATATCCCAAAAAATTCTTCCCTCTCCTCGAGAAAGGGAGGTAATCAAATCTATGTTTAGTTCAGTCCCTCGCAAAGAAGAAATGCTAAACTGAGACGTTAAAAGTAGGTTTTCAGTGAAAAGATAATCATAGTAACTACCTAAATACCATCCTCTTTTACGACTATATCCTAAAGTAGGAGAAAAAGTAGCTCCCTCTTCTCCTAAAACTCGTGAATAAAATGGAAGTTCAAGTATTTTCTTTTCTCTAAAGTAGAAACTCAATCCTTCTAATACTAATCTGTCTTGAGGATAGATTACCACCTCTTTGGCTCTCAAACTGTAAAGGGGTGGGTCCTTTTCGCAGCCAGTAAGTAGAAGATTGTTACCCGTCCATTTACCTTTTAGATATTCTATTTTTTCTCCTCGAAAATAGAGCTTCCCTTCTTCTCCCATTTTATAAATTAATTCTGCCTTTTTTACCCATCCCTCGTCCTGTAAAAAAGAATAATAGAGTTGATCCCCTAGTACTTGGTTACCCCCCAAAGTAGCGTCTAATGAATAGGGAACCCACAATTCTTGAGTAGAAACAAAAAAAACAATCTCCTGGGTAATAACTTGAAAATCTTGCCATTCCACTTTTACGTTACCCGAAGCGCTAACTTTTTCTATTTCTTGGTCATAAAGGACAAGGTCTGCCTTGATTCTTATTCCTTCCTGTGCGAGAAGAGAAGAAGGGCAAAACAAAAGCAGTAAAAAAAATAAAAATAGTTTCTCAATCTTTATTTTTTTCACCGTTCCTTTTGCAGGTCTTTAATCTTGGCTTTTACCTTTTCTATTTCGTTGTCTATTCCCTTTATTTTGTCTTCCAGCATTCTCCTCTGGAGTTCCAATTCTTTCACTCTTTCTTCCAGGCGTAAAATTTCTTCTTCCAGAAGCGGCTTCCACTCCGGACGGGAATAATCGGGAGGAAGATAAGGATTGTCCCAGGTAAGGTTAACCTCCTTACTGATTAATTGAGGGTCAATGGAAATCCGGGAGAAATGAAGAGTAATATAGCGAGTATCGGGGGTAATTATGGGGTTACCCTCCTTATCAAACCGGGGAAAATAAACTTTTCCTGTTACTCGATCGAAGATTTTTTCTTCAAATTCGGGAGGAAACTCTAAGGGATAGAACTTATTCCCTCGATCATCAACTAAGTAGGTATTCTGGGCAAATTTCATAGGGTAAAGAGGTGCCCCTTTAAGTTTTTTAATGGTTACCTCAAATACTAAATAACGATTTATTCTTTCCCTCTGCAAAAAATCTCGATGGTAGGCCAGTTCTTCTTCAGCAGAAAGCAAATTTTCCTTGCCGTATTTAGCTACCCAGGCCTGAACCACTTCTTCATTCCAGAATAAAGCCTCCACAGAAAAAGCATCCCCTACCTGGGCAGAACGAGTCCACTTTTTGGCCGTATCCCGGTATAACTGGTCATAATTAACTTGTCCTTCCGCTATCCCTACCATTAATACTAAAACACAAACAAAAACCAGAGCCGTGATTATTTTACTCTTCATTCTAAACCTCCTTATTACCATTCTTCGTAAGGTTTTATCTCTATTTCTACCTCAGGTTCTTCCTGAGTTATTATAAACCCTTCCTCTCGGATTTCTTCTATTTCTTCTTGAGGAACTTCTCCTTCCCATATTTCTTCTTGAAGAGTTTCTTCTTTCCAGGTTCTCTCGTATTCTGGCTCCAGGATTTCTGTTGGTAATGTCATTTCTCCTATCAGAGGCCCAGCAACCTCTTTGGTCTCCAATATCTCCACAAACAATTCTGCGCCCCTTTCTACTTTAGCTGGTTCCCCTTGTATAAAAATTCCAGCCACCGCTCCTATGGGGCCAAGTAAAGCAAGACCGGCAATACTGGTTATTACTGCATAACCAACTGCTTTATTTTCTTCAATCGATTTTTCTCCTAAACCTAAGGGAATGAGAGTCCCGTCGCTAGCTCTTACAGTCCCAAAATCTATTTCCAAACGTCCTCCTTTACCAAATCCCCCCTTACGCCTGACTTTAGTCAATATTCCCTCGCCTTCTGTTCCTTTAGATAATACCAAAACTCCATCTATATTTACATCCTCTGCCACTACGAAAGGAACCGGATCCCCCTCGTTATTCCTCTCTGAGTTGAGTTCTCTTTGAATGTAAATTTTAACCAGAGTTCCTTCCGGAACCTGAACGGTAAAGGATTTAGCCTTAGAGGGATCTACGCAAGTTTTGTATAAGCGATCTACTCGAACTCCTATGGGGTCATCACTTACTACTCCAAAAATCAAATCTTCCAGTTCTTCTAATTCAGCGATAAGAATTCCACTCTTTGCTGGTTCAGAACGGAGAGTTAAGCGAATAGCCCTGATCTTAAAATCTAGAGAGGGCTCAGCATCTGTTCCAGTTAAGATGAAAGTTTTAAGGGTATTTACTCTCTCCATAAGGGTTCCAGAGAGAGTGTCGCCAATTAAATCTCTTTCTATTTTTTCTACTCTACTCAAAACACTCCCAGGCTGTGGTAGACCATAAAGGATTTTTTCCATGCTTTCCAAGTCTCTTACTAAAGGAGAAGCTACTTCTTCTTGAGCCCCTACCGAGGTTAATAAAATTGAAAACAAGAAACAAACAACAAAAGGCAAAACTATTCTTTTCATCGTCCTTCACTCTCCACTAAAAATCGTTTATCCTTTCATCCTTAATTTATTATACTCCAAAAAGAGCTATTTTTCTCCAACTTAAGTTCTTTTTAATATCTACTTTTATTTTAAACTTTCAAGTTTTTATAGGAGAGACAGTGTTAAGCTTACCTAAAAATTCCGGTGAGAGCTAAAGAAAACTTGAGACGAAGAGTCTTTTTTTCTGTAAAAGTGAAAACTTTTTGCCTCAAGGAGAAGAAATCTCTCTCTGAAAAACACGGGTTTTCAGTGGGTAGATGGAGTATGCTTGAATACCCCCATCAAAGAGAGGACTTATTATTAAAGCTAGGAGAAAAGGAACTCCTGACACAGGATGTGGAGAATAATCCCGGAAGGAAATACTGCTGGAGAAGAAAGCAAGAGGCTTGGAAAAAGGACTATCATGTGCAGTGGGAGATGGAGCTATGGGATTCTGGAGCGTTCTCCAGGTATACGGTAAAACCCGCCCTTGAATGTCTGGATACATAAAACTGGTAATGCCGCGAATCGTGCAAAAATTTGCAGCTTACCACAAAACTTACTTTGCAGACAAAGAGGCCTTAGTTTACTCTGGTGGAGATGACGGGATTCGAACCCGTGGCCTCCGGCTTGCAAAGCCGGCGCTCTCCCAGCTGAGCTACATCCCCACAAACAAGAAAATATTCCGCCTATTTCCTTTTAGTCTTTCTACT
>Ga0116175_1000774_pt1 | contig 21472 bp, 12 predicted proteins | sample AD_UKC125_MetaG_FD_89802 | JGI IMG/M metagenome (GOLD analysis project Ga0116175, IMG submission 89802) | Active sludge microbial communities of municipal wastewater-treating anaerobic digesters from USA - AD_UKC125_MetaG | ecosystem: Engineered > Bioreactor > Anaerobic > Digestate | place: USA... | reverse complement strand
GACAAACCCGACGGCGTGTTCTCGGTGCAGAACAACGACCGGATCAACTCGGGCATCTGGTGGTACTGGCTGGCGCTGCTGCTGGTGGTGATCGTGTTGCTGTTCGTCGGCAACCTCGAACGCAGCCGCGTCGGACGATCCTGGATCGCGATCCGCGAGGATGAGGACGCCGCCGAGATCATGGGTGTACCCACGTTCAAGTACAAGCTGTGGGCGTTCGTCATCGGTGCCGGCATCGGCGGCCTGTCCGGCGCCGTCTACGCCGGGCAGGTGCAGTACGTCGATCCCAAGGCGTTCACCGTCATCAATTCGATGCTGTTTCTGTGCGCGGTGGTCATCGGCGGTCAGGGCAACAAACTCGGCGTGATCGTCGGCGCCTTCATCATTGTGTACATTCCCGCGCGGGTGCAGGGCATCGAGGTGGGCGGACAGTCGCTCGGTGACTTCAAGTACCTGTTCTTCGGTTTGGCACTGGTGGCGCTGATGATCTTCCGTCCGCAGGGGCTGTTCCCCGCCCGCGCCCGGCTGATCACGTTCGGACGGCAGGTGTACGCGGCGGCGCAACGTGTCGGCGATGCCGCCCGACGGGACCCCGGTCCGCCGGGGGAGGGCGGGGACCCGGTCGTGGGCGCGCAGAAGGAGGTCACATCGTGACGCACCGCTTCCCCGACGATCCGCGCGAGCCGGCCCGCCCCGTGTGGCAACCGCCCGGTACCGGGTCCGGCGCCGACGGTGTGGCTGACGGAATCCATCAGGTCGTCGAGTCGCCGACCGAGCAGGTGGCCGAGGTGCTCGCCGATCCGCTCGCGACGACGGTGGTGGATCCGGTGGCGATAGACCCCGCCCTGGCCGACCCCGAACTGGTTGCCGAGGTCGTCGCACCGCAACGCGACATCGTGACGGCCGAAGGCGATGCGCTGCTGCAGGTGCGGGACCTGACCGTGGAGTTCGGTGGCCTGGCGGCACTGAGCGATGTCTCGTTCGACATCCGGCGGGGCGAGATTCTGGGTCTGATCGGGCCGAACGGGGCGGGAAAGACGACCTGCTTCAACGCGATCACCGGGGTGTACACACCCACCCGCGGTACCGTGTCGTTCGACGGAGAACCGCTCCGGAAGCTCAAGCGGCACAAAATCACCCGCAAAGGCATCGCGCGCACGTTCCAGAACGTGCGGCTGTGGGGCGAGATGACGGCGCTGGAGAACGTGTGCGTGGGCACCGACGCCCGGCACAAGACGTCGGTATGGGGGGCGACGTTCCGCACCCCCCGGCACTACCGGGAGGAACGCGACGCCGTCGACCGCGGCATGGCGCTGCTGGAGTTCGTGGGGATCGCCGCGCGGGCCACGGAGAAGGCCGCCAACCTGCCCTACGGCGACCAGCGCCGCCTGGAGATCGCGCGGGCGTTGGCCACCGAACCGAAACTGCTGTGCCTGGACGAGCCGGCGGCCGGATTCAACCCCAGTGAGAAGTCGGCACTGATGGGATTGATCAAGAAGATCCGCGACGACGGGTACACCGTGCTGCTGATCGAACACGACATGCGTCTGGTGATGGGAGTGACCGACCGCATCGTCGTCCTCGAATTCGGCCGCAAGATCGCCGAGGGCACACCGCGTGAGGTCCGAGACAATCCGGCGGTGATCGCCGCCTACCTGGGAGTGCCCGATGACGAAATCGTTTGATGCCGGATCCCGAGAGGCGGTACCCGGTGATGATGGGACACCCGGCGGTCCCGGGCCGAAGGCGCCGGTGCTGGAGTTGCGCGATGTGGTGATCCACTACGGGCGGATCAAAGCGCTGCACGGGATCTCGCTGAGCGTGCAGGCCGGTGAACTGGTCACTCTGCTCGGCGCCAACGGCGCGGGCAAATCGACCACCATGCGTGGCATTTCGGGGCTCAACAAACCCACCGAGGGGTCGATCCGCTTCAACGGCGAGGACATCACGACACTCAAGCCGCACGAGCGGGTGGCCCGCGGCATCATCCAGGTGCCCGAGGGGCGCCGGATCTTCCCCGGCATGACGGTGCTGGAGAACCTCGACATGGGTTGCTACGGAAGGAAGTTCGAATCCAAAGCGGCTTACGCCGAGGCGCTCGACGAGGTCTTCGGGTTGTTCCCGCGCCTGGGCGAACGCCAGAAGCAGTACGGCGGAACGATGTCCGGCGGCGAGCAGCAGATGCTGGCCATCGGCCGCGCCCTGATGGCCCGGCCCAGCCTGCTGCTCCTGGATGAGCCGTCGATGGGGCTGGCGCCCATGGTGATTCGGCAGATCTTCGAGATCATCGCGAAGATCAACGCCACCGGTACCACGATTCTGCTCGTCGAGCAGAACGCGCAGCAGGCGCTCAGTCGCTCCACGCGCGGCTACATCCTGGAGACCGGGTCGATCACCAAGGAGGGCCCGGGCCGGGAACTGCTGCACGACGACGCCGTCCGGGAGGCCTATCTGGGCGTGGCGTAGGGTCTGTCGGCACGGCGGGTCAATCACAAAGTCTCCCAGTAAGTCACCGCTTTCGGCATCGGTGGTGCGGGTCCAACGGCCCTGCATCACGGTGCGGCCGGTGAGCACACTGAGAAGTGCGTAACCCGCCCTCATCAGGAGACGACGATGACCATCACCACACGTGAGAACCACACAGTTCAACCGCTTGCCGCCCTCGGCGCGTTCATCGCGATGATCGGTTTCTCCGCGGCACCGTTCGCGGTGACCGCATTGGCATTCGGCGAACCGGCGACGGCGTGGATCGCCGCGGCCATCGCGGTGGCCGGTCTTCTCGTCGGCGGTGTGCTCATCACCAGGACCACCCGCGCGGTGCATCATCTCGCGCTGATCCCCGACGTCACCGACGAGGAGGCTGCGCAGTACCGCAGACTGCATCCGCACCCGGCGGTCTGATCCCGCCGTACGGCACACCACAGACCACCACGAGCGCAGCCCGTCGGAGACACCGTCCCGGCGGGCTGCTGTGTATCTGGCCCGGCCCACACGTCCTAGACTGGTCCGGGTGAGTCCCGCCAAGAGTGCCGCACCCGCCCAGAGTTCGTCCGCCCGCACCGCGTCGGGCAAACCGGTTCTGATGCTGCTCGACGGCCATTCGCTGGCCTACCGGGCGTTTTTCGCGCTGCCCGCGGAAAATTTCACGACCAACACAGGGCAGACCACCAACGCGGTGTACGGCTTCACCTCGATGCTCATCAACCTGCTGCGCGACGAACAACCCACCCACGTCGCGGCTGCCTTCGACGTATCCCGCAAGACCTTCCGTTCGGAACTGTTTCCCGAATACAAGGCGCAGCGGGCCAAGTCGCCGGAGGAGTTCGGCGGGCAGGTCGAACTCACCAAAGAGGTGCTCGGTGCGCTGGGGATCCCGGTGATGGCGATCGAGGGCTATGAGGCCGACGACATCATCGCCACGCTCGCCACGCAGGCCGCCGAACGCGGTTTCGACGTTCTCGTCGTGACCGGCGACCGGGATTCGCTGCAACTGGTCGACGACTCGGTGACCGTCCTCTACCCGAAGCGAGGGGTGTCGGAGTTGACCCGGTTCACCCCCGAAGAGGTGGAGAAGAAGTACGGCGTCACCCCCGCCCAGTACCCCGACATCGCGGCGTTGCGCGGCGACAACAGCGACAACCTGCCCGGCGTGCCCGGCGTCGGTGACAAGACCGCCGCCAAATGGATCCGCCAGTACGGCTCGCTGACAGCGCTCGTCGACCACGTCGACGAGATCAAGGGCAAGGTGGGTGACTCGCTGCGCGCCAACCTCGCCTCGGTGCAGACCAACCGGCATCTCACACAGCTGGTGCGCGACATGCAATTGCCCGCCGGCCCCGACGAACTGGCGCTGGTCGGGTGGGATCGTGAACGCATCCACACCCTGTTCGACGAGCTGGAGTTCCGGGTGTTGCGCGACCGCCTGTTCAACACACTCGCGTCGGCGGAGCCGGAGGCCGAGGCCGGGTTCGACCTGGACGGATCGGTCCTGGGTGAGGGCGAGGTGGGTCCCTGGCTCGACGCGCACGCCCGCACCGGACGCACCGGCATCGCCGTGTCGGCGCCGCGCCGGGTCGTCGACGCAGACCCGTCCGGTATCGCCATCGCCGCCGCCGACGGCGCATCGGCGTATATCGCGATCCCCGCGATCGGGCAGGCCGACGAACAGGACCTGGCGCGGTGGCTCGTGGACGAGGACGCGCCCAAGGCCTGTCACGAGGCCAAGTGGGCGATCCACGCGCTGCGGGTGCGCGGCTGGACGTTGCGGGGGGTCACCAGCGACACCGCGCTCGCCGCCTACCTGGTACGCCCCGGTCAGCGCAGCTTCGAACTCGATGACCTGTCGTTGCGGTATCTGCGCCGCGAACTCAAGGCCGAGGGAACCGACGGTGACGGTCAGCTGACGTTGCTCGACGCCGATGGACTCGACGCCGACGGACAGGACGAGACCAAGGTATTCGAGCATCAGATGCTGCAGGCGCGGGCGGTGGCCGAACTGGCCGACGCGCTCGACACCGAGTTGGACCAGATCGATTCACGGTCGCTGCTCACCGACATGGAGCTGCCGCTCACCGTTGTCCTGGCGGATCTGGAGTCGGCGGGAATCGCGGTGGACACCAAGCATTTCCAGGAACTCGAGCAGCAATTCGCCGATCGGGTCCGGGCCGCCGCGGACGCGGCCTACGAGGTGATCGGGGAACAGATCAATCTGGGTTCGCCCAAGCAGTTGCAGACGGTGCTGTTCGACAAGCTCGACATGCCCAAGACCAAGAAGACCAAGACCGGCTACACCACCGACGCCGACGCCCTGCAGAGTTTGTTCGAGAAGACCGAACATCCGTTCCTGGCGCACCTGCTCGAGCATCGTGACGCCACCCGGCTGCGGGTCACGGTCGAGGGTCTGCTCAAGTCGGTGGCCGACGACGACCGCATTCACACCACCTTCAATCAGACGGTCGCGGCCACCGGACGGTTGTCCTCGACCGACCCGAACCTGCAGAACATCCCGGTGCGCACCGAGGCCGGTCGGCAGATCCGGCACGGTTTCGTGGTCGGGCCCAACGCCCGCGGCACCGAGTTCGAGACCCTGATGACGGCCGACTACAGCCAGATCGAGATGCGGATCATGGCGCACCTGTCGGGCGACGAGGGTCTGATCGAGGCCTTCAACACGGGTGAGGACCTGCACAACTTCGTCGGTTCGCGGGCGTTCGGCGTGCCGATCGACGAGGTGACCACCGAGATGCGGCACCGGGTCAAGGCCATGTCGTACGGACTCGCGTACGGCTTGAGCGCCTTCGGTCTCGCCGCGCAGCTCAAGATCAGCAGGGACGAGGCCAAGGCCCAGATGGACCAGTACTTCGCCCGGTTCGGCGGGGTTCGCGACTATCTGCGGCATGTGGTCGAGGAGGCCCGCACCAACGAGTACACCGCGACGTTGTTCGGTCGCCGACGGTATCTGCCCGACCTCAACAGCGACAACTGGCAGCGCAGGCAGTCGGCCGAACGGATGGCGCTCAACGCGCCCATCCAGGGCACCGCCGCCGACATCATCAAGGTCGCCATGATCAACGTCCATAAACGTCTTGCCGCAGAAGGTTTGTCGTCGCGAATGCTGTTGCAGGTACACGACGAACTGGTGGTGGAGGTGGCTGCCGGGGAACGCGACGCCGTGGAGACGCTGGTGCGTGAGGAGATGGGTTCGGCGATCACCCTGTCGGTGCCACTGGAGGTGTCTGTCGGTTTCGGCAGGTCCTGGGACGACGCGGCCCACTGATGGCCATCGTTGAATCATCCTTGGGTACAGCGTCTTCCGACGGCGGTCTGCAGATCGGAGTGATGAACGGTGACGGCATCGGCCCGGAAATCGTGCCCGCGGCCGTCGCTGTCGCCGACGCGGCGGCCGCGCGCGCCGGAATCCGGATCGACTGGGTGGAACTGCCTTTCGGCGCCCGGGCCATCGAATCCCACGGCACGCCGATCCCGGACGAGACACTCGAGGCACTGTCCGGGCTCGACCTGTGGGTGCTCGGCCCGCATGACTCGGCCGCCTACCCGGCAGGTTTCGCCGCCGACCTCACCCCGGGCGGGGTGATCCGCAAGCGATTCGACCTGTTCGCCAACCTGCGTCCCGCACGGGCGCTGCCCGGCGTCGCCGCCACCGCCCCCGGCATCGACGTGCTGATCGCCCGGGAGAATTCCGAGGGTCTGTACGCCGACCGCAACATGGCCGTGGGCAGCGGCGAGTTCATGCCCACCCCCGACGTCGCGCTGTCGGTGGGGGTGATCACGCGGGCGGCGACCGAACGGATCGCCGCCGAGGCGTTCCGGGCAGCACGCGGCCGTTCGGGACATGTGACGATCGTGCACAAGGCCAACGTGCTGCGGCTGACCACCGGCCTGTTCCGTGATGTGTGTCGTGAGGTGGCCGTCCGGTACCCGGACGTGCGGGTCGACGACTTCCATGTCGACGCGATGGCCGCGATGCTGGTACGCCGGCCGGAGCAGTTCGATGTGGTGGTCACGGAGAATCTGTTCGGCGACATCCTGTCGGATCTGGCCGGTGAACTCGCCGGTTCACTGGGTATCGCGGCGTCGGTGAACTGTTCGTCGAGCCGGGCGATGGCGCAGGCGGCGCATGGGGCGGCCCCCGACATCGCCGGGCAGGGGATCGCCAACCCCGTAGCGATCATCGGGTCCACCGCGATGCTGCTGCGGTGGTACGCCGATCGCACCGGCCGGGCCGATGTGCGCGCGGCCGCCGACCGGATCGACACCGCGGTGGCGACGACGCTGGCGGCCGGGGTGTGCACCCGGGACCTCGGAGGGGTGGCGACGACCGCGGGATTCACCGAACGGGTGCTCGCCGACATCGCGACCTCGTAGGTCTCGCGATTACCGCCACCGTGGTCGTCGGATGGCCGGCGGCCAGGACGTGGGCCCGCCGGATCGCGCCGCGCGCGTTCAGGCGATAGGGCGGCGGGCCGAGTACTCCGCCGACGTAGTGTTGAGTGTAGGCTGCCCTTACTATGCTGTTGCCTGTAGTGCGGTCCACCGCACGTGCCGTCCGTCGGCCGACCGCGGTCCTGGCCGGAGTGCTCACCGCTCTGCTCACCCTGTCGGTGTTCGTCTCCTCACCCGCCACGGCCGACCCCCGCAGCGACGCCGCACCCCGAAACCATGCCGTGCCCGGAAGCGATGACGGACGGCTGCACTCGCTCACCCACATCGGCGACAACCTGTGGCAGGCCACCGCGTATTCGGCGGCGATGGACGCCGAGATTCCGCTGAGTATCATCCGGCCGGCGGGCACCCCCGCCGGTGCGCCCACGTTTTATCTGCTCAACGGTGCCGGCGGCGGCGAGGACGGGGCCAACTGGCTGGCCCAGACCGACATCCTGAAGCTCTTCGCCGACAAGCGGGTCAACGTGGTCATCCCGCAGAAGGGCATCGGCACCTACTACACCGACTGGATCCGCCGAGACCCGGTGATCGGGCAGCCGATGTGGCAGACATTCCTGACCCGGGAACTGCCGCGCGCGGTCAACACCTCCCTGCGCACCAACGGCGTCAATGCCATCGGCGGCATGTCGATGTCGGCCACTTCCGTGCTGAATCTGGCGATCGCCGCGCCCGCGCTGTATCAGGGTGTGGCCGCCTACAGCGGTTGCGCGCGCACCAGCACCCTCGACGGATACTCGGCGGTACGCGGCACCGTGTACATGGCCAACAAGGCCAACACCGACAACATGTGGGGGCCGTTCGGATCACCGCTGTGGACGAAGTACGACCCGTATGTCAACGCGCACAAGCTACGTGGCCTGTCGCTGTACCTGTCCAGTGGCACGGGGACGGCCGGGCGGTACGACAAGCCGGGTTTGCAGGCGCCGGGTGCGCCCTCGCTCGGCGAACAGGTGGTGGTCGGCGGCTTACTGGAGGCGGCGGCGCACAACTGCACCTCGGCGATGGCCGCCAGACTCAGGCAGTTGGGGATTCCGGCGACCGTCCATCTCTCGGACAGCGGCACCCACTCGTGGCGTTACTGGCAGGACGAATTGCACCGGTCGTGGCCCACTGTCGCCGCGGCTCTGCGTCGCTGAGTGGTGATGGTGATGAGTACACGCCGTGCCGGTGATGACACCCGACCCACAATGTCCGGTTCAGGATTTATGTACGAAGATCATGCTGGCGCAGGAGATGTCACCGCGGCGCAGATCTGGCGGGCGGTGGCCGCCCGGCGCGCGGACGAGATCGCGGTGCGCACACCGGACGAATCGGTGACCTTCTGCGGTGCGCTGACCGTCGCCGACAGACGAGCGGGTCTGATCGCGGCGGCGGTACCCGAGAGATCCCGGCCGGTCGCGATCGATGTCGAGTCCGATGTGGATTCGGTGTTGTCCGTGCTCGCCGTCCTCTGTTCGGGACATCCGGTGATCGTCCTAGATCCGTTCCTGCCCGAGGCCCGGCGTGAGCGCATCCTCGCGCTGTCGGGCGCCCACCTGCTCACCGCCGACGACCTGCGTGCCCCGCTACTCCAGAACGACACAGCACCCCCGAACGACACAGCATCCCCGAACAACACAGGTCACCCGGAACACACAGGTCACCCGGAAGACACAGATCACCCGGACAGCACCGGGATCGAACTACCGGTGGACATCGGGCCCGATGACCCCGCCACGCTCATCTTCACCTCCGGTTCCACCGGCGAACCCAAAGGTGTCGTCCACGCGCAGCGCTTCTGGGTCAATCAGGCCACCGACGGCCGCGTGTTCCTGGGTCTGGGACCCGACGACAGCGCGGCGACACTGCTGCCGCTGAGCTTCGGCGCCGGATTCGACTGCGTGATGATGACCTTGCTGAACGGGGCGCGGCTGCTGTTGTGGGACGTGCGCCGGCGAGGTGTCGACGGTCTGCGCGACTGGCTCGACGAGCAACAGGCCACCACGGTGCACTGCACCCCCTCGCTGCTGCGGTCCTGGCTGCCCGACGCCCGCGCGGACACATCCGCGGACCAGGCCGATCCGGGCGCGATGCGCGCCGTCGACTCCGTGCGGTTGCTGACGACCTGTGGTGAACCGGTGCACAGCGGCGACGTCGACCGAGTACGCGCCCATCTCATGCCCGGCGGCGTGTTCTGCAGTTGGTCGGGGTCCTCGGAGACCGGAAATCTGGCGTTCAACCGTTTGCCCGCGAACCGCGCCCATCCTCCGGGTGTCATCGCGGTGGGCACCCCCGCTTCGGACAAGCATGTGCGGATCGTCGGCGAGGACGGCGCTGATCTGCCCGCCGGGTCCGCGGGGGAGGTGGTCATCGAATCGGCTCACATCGCCCTCGGCTACCACGGCGCACCCGAACTCACCGCCGCCCGGTTCACCGACCTCGGTGCCGGACGACGGCGCTACCGAACCGGTGACCTGGGCAGGTTAGACGACGAGGGGCGGCTGCATCTGCTCGGCCGTAAGGACGACGCGGTCAAGATCCGGGGCTATCTCGTCGAGCCGATCGAGGTGGAGGTGGCCATCCGGGCACTGCCGTGGACGGCGGATGCGGTGGTGACCGCCGACCGCTCGGCACACACGCTCGTCGCCCACGTGGCCGTCGATCCCGACCTGTGGTCGCCGTCGCCGGCCGAGATTCGTACCGAAATGTCGAAGACGGTGCCGCCCTGGATGATTCCCCGCGATGTGGTGGTGCTGGCCGAACTGCCGCGCAACGAACGAGGCAAGGTCGACAGGGCCGCACTGCCGCCGCCGCCCGAGCGTGTGCCTGAGCCGGTGCGCGGGCTGACCGAGGCCGATCTGGCCAACCTGTGGCAGGAGATCCTGGCCCTCGACGTGGTCGGCCGCAACGAGGATTTCGTGGCCCTCGGCGGTGACTCGCTGGCGGCGGCCACTATGCTGCGGCGGGTCGCCGATCGCTGGCTGGTCGAGATCGCCACCGCGGATTTCGCCGCCGAACCGACGATCGCGGCACTGGGCGCGCTCCTGGACGCCGCCAGCGAGACCCGCGCCCGCACCGAAGGCGTCGGATCGATCACCCGCCTGCGTTCGGGCACGGGACGTCCGCTGTTCATCGCGGCGGGTGCGGGCAGTCCGGCGGCCGGGCTGCTGCCGCTGGTTCGTGAGCTCGCCGGGGACTATCCGGTGTACGGGCTGCAGGCGCACGGACTCGAGCGCCGAGGCCGGGCCGACCGGTCCATCCGGGCCGCGGCCCGGCGGGCGGTGCGCGACATCCTGGCCGTGGAGCCCGCCGGACCCTATCGGCTGTGCGGCTATTCCTATGGCGGCTTCGTCATGCTTGAGGCGGCCACGATCCTTGCCGGGCGCGGCGCCGAGTGTGAATCAGTGGTACTGCTGGACCCGATCTTCGAACCCGAACTCCTCGCACGGGTGACCGGCGGGGCGGTCGATCCGGCCGCTACGGCCCCGGAGCGGGAGGCGCTGCCGGACCGCACCGGTACGGGCGAGGCCGACCGCGAGCCGCCGGGACCGCGTGAACGGGTGTCGATCCTGTGGAACCGGGCGCTCATGAGTGCGCTGGTGGCCACCGCTGGTCTCGTGCGCCTGCCGACGGCCGTGCAGTGGACGGTGTTCTGGGACCTGGGCAGGCAGCAGATCAAGCGTCACAGGCCCGCCGTGTACCCGGGTTCTGCGGTGGTGGTGATGGCCGACGCCAACTCCGGTGACGCCGCCACCTGGGACCGGCTGGTGGCCGGTGGGCCGATCGTGGTGCGGGTATCGGGAGACCATCATTCGATGCTGCGCCCGCCATTGGTGCGCGAAACCGCGAAGGTACTCGCCGAGGCCGTCGCGACCGGACACGAGGGTGCCCGGGGAGAGGACACACAGGGGGAGGACTCGGTATGAGCAGAACGGTGATCGCGGTGGTCACCGCGTTCGAACCGAGCACGGAGATCATCGACGTGATCGACCGTGTGATCGGGCAGGTCGACTCGGTGATCGTCGTCGACGACGGATCGCCGTCGCTGCTCGCCGGCGCCGACGATCGGGTCCGCACCATCCTCGACACCCTCGCCGGCCGGGGCGCGACGGTCATCGAGAGTCCGGAGAACAGCGGCATCGCACACGCGCTGAACGCGGGTGTGCGCCGAGCGCTCGATCGCGGTGCCGATGCGGTGCTGACCCTCGACCAGGACACGTTGATCGAATCGGACTACATCGAGAAGGTGCTCGCGCATCTCGCGCTCGCCGACTCGCTCGCGGTGCGGCCGGCGATGGCCTCGCCGAGCCTGATCAACGACGACGTGGCGCCGTTCTGGTTCGCGGAGCGGGGTTTGACACTGGCATTCGAACCGATCCAGTCCGGACTCGTCATCACCCGCGAAACCTTTGACGAGGTAGGACTTTTCGAGGATGAGCTGTTTATCGACTGCGTCGAGACCGAGTTCTATCTGCGGGCGCGGGCGCACGGTGCGCACGCGCTGATCGTGCCGGGCACGCGGATAGCGCACAAGCTCGGAAAGTCGGTGGTGTGGACGCCGCCCCGGTTGCTGCGACCGCTGTTGCGCGGGCCCGGCAGCACACCGGCGCCGTTGGAGTTCTCGGTGGATGCGCCGTTCCGGCACTACTACATCGCCCGGAACCGCCTGGTCCTGTATCGCCGCTACTGGCGCACCGAACCATTGTGGTGTGTGGTGTCGGTGGCAAAGGACATGCTCAGCCGCGGTCGGGCGATGCTGATCGGTGATGCCCGACGGTCCCGGATCTATCTGTCGCTGTCCGGGGTGTGGGCCGCGCTGGGCGGGCAGACGGGCCGGGTTCCCGAGCGCACGCTGCGGCGGGCGGCGCGTCTGTGAGCCGGCGTCCGGCGGGCCCGCCGGCGGTCGAGCGTCGGTCGCGACGGAACCGGGGTATACCGGTCCTGGTGTCGGTGGTGATCCCGGTGCACAACGGTGTCGATGTGATCGATGAACAGTTGGCGGCACTCGCTGCGCAGACCTACCGACACCCCTTCGAGGTGGTCGTCGCAGACAACGGTTCGACCGACGGGCTGCGCGCTCATCTCGACGATCACCCGCTGGCCGGCAGGTTGCGGCTGCGCCGGGTGGATGCCTCGGGCATCGCCGGTGCGTCGTACGCGCGCAATATCGGGGTGGACGCGGCCGACGGGGACTTCATCGCCTTCTGCGACGGTGACGACCGCGTCTACCCGCAGTGGCTCGACGAGTTGACCGCTGTCGCCGCGTACAGCGATGCGGTCGGGGGAGCGGTTGAGATCCATTCGCTCAATTCGTCGGCGGTGCAGAGCTGGCGGCAGATGCTGCCGCCGGAGGTGCCGTACGAGATCCCCGGGTTCCTGCGGGTCTCGCCCACCTGCAATCTGGGGGTCTGGAAGGACAGCTTCGGTAAGGTCGGCGGTTTCGACATCTCCTACAACCGCGGCGGTGAGGATGCCGATCTGGCGATCCGGGTGCAGCTGGCCGGCGGCGTGCTGGGTCACGCGCCCAAGGCGCTGGTCGCCTATCGTCTGCGCGAGACCCTGCGCGGTATCTGGGATCAGTCGGTGATGTGCGGAGAAGGTGATGTGCGGCTGTACGCGGACTACCGGCACTACGGGATGCCGCGGCGCAAATGGTATGCCACGGTCGACGTGGTGCTGTACGTGATCATCCGCAACCCGCTGCTGCCGACGGTCCTCACACGGGTGCCCACCGGCCGTTGGCTCTTTCAGGCGGGCAACCTGCTGGGCCGGATCAAGGGCAGCATCGCGCACCGCTGCTACTACGTGTGACCGGATGCCGCGCGCGGGCGGGGCGGCCGGTCGGTTCGCGTCCCCGTTCAGGGTTGAATTCAGTTCAGGGTTGAGGCCTTCCGGTACCCGGCCAGTGTGGGGCCGGTGAAGACGATCAGCAGCGCCGCCGACCACAGCAGCGTCAGGACCAGTGGCCGCAGCACCTCACCCTCGGTCGCCAGGGCACGGATGGTGTCGATGGTGCAGCTCATCGGCTGATACTCGACGATGGGCCGCAACCATGACGGGTAGGCATCGGCGGGCACGAATCCGGTGTTGAAGAACATCGCCAGCTGTGTGCCCACCGCTGTCCATTCGACGATGTGCGAATCGCGGCTCAACAACGCCAGTGCGGTGACCATCATCGAGAACGACAGTCCGAACGTCAGTGCCACCGCGATGATCGCGACGAATCCCACGGGGCCGCTGTGGATCCGGAAGCCGACAGCGGTACCCATCAGCAGGACGGCACTCACGGTGATGACGATGCGGACCGATTCGGCGATCAGTCGGCCAAGCATCGCCGACGCCCGGTGTGCCGGGAGCGTCCACATTTTGCTGAGCAGGCCGGTGCTCTGTTCGCGGCGCAGACCCAGACCGCTGATCGAGGCCCCGCTCATCGCGCCGACCAGCGCCACCATCGGGACCATCCCGAACGCGCTGGAGACGCCCGAGTGCGCGCTGACCGAACGATCGAGCACCAGCCAGAACAGCAGCACCATCAGCGCCGGAAACAACAACGACTGCAGGAGTGTGACCGGGTCGCGGGACCACTTGACGAGGATGCGCCGAGCCTGGATCACCGCACCATGCCACAGTGCGCGCGCGGTCGGTTCGGCGGTCCAGGCGTCGCGTTCGGGGAAGCTCAGTGCCGAGGTGTCGGCGATGACGTCGGTCAGCTCACCGCCCGGGTCGGCGGTTCCGGCGTCCCCGGGGGCCGGCTGTGCGCCGCTCACAGGTAGGTCCGTCGGCGGGTCTGGATGTGGTGGGACCACACGACGAACACGGCGCCGAGCGCGCCCAGCCAGATCAGGGCGGGTACGGCCGTATGCAGGGTGGGCACTCCGTCGGCCAGTTCACGCATGGTGGAGGAGAAATGGGACACCGGCTGGTTGCGGGCGAACGGCCGGGCCCACTCGGGGAACCCGGATTCGGGGGCGAAACCGGTGGACACGAGCCCGAGTACCAGCTGTGGCAGCACCAGCAGCTGGGAGGTGGATTCGGCGTTCTTGGCGGTCATTCCCAGGCAGTCGGCCCCGATAGCCAGCACCAGTCCCACGAGCATGCTGAAGGCGATGAACATGATCGTGTCGAGCGCGTCGCCGTTGAACGAGAATCCGAGTAGCGTCCCGAAGGTCAGGGCGGCGGCGATGGACACCACCGCGCGGATCGCCGAGGTGCTCATGCGGGCGGACAGGGGGACCAGCGGGTGCACCGGCATTGCCGCCAGCCGCCGCGTCATACCCCGCATCTTGTCGAGGGTGGCCCGCTGCGCGGCCGCGACAGCGGTGAATGCGACGGCCTGCAGGACGATGATCGGCATGATGAACTGCGCGTAGTCGATACCCTGGCCGGCCATGATCAGCCGCAGCGGCAGGTAGAAGCCCAGGGCGAACACCAGCGGCATGATGATCGCGACGAGGAACTCGCCCTGCGACCATGCCGAGCGCAGCGCCCGGGCGGTCATGGCACGCAACTGCCGCCAGAACGGCCCGCTGTTTTCCCAGGCGCTTGGGTCGGCCCGGTCGGGCCAACCCAAGCGTTCACCGCTGACCGCGGTGGCCGTGGAGCGGACGATCACCGGCTACCGCCGGTGTGCGGGTCTGCGGTCAGGGTGAGGAACACGTCGTCCAGCGATGGGCTGCGCAGGCCCACGTCGAGCAGTTCGATCCTGGCCTCGCGTGCGATATCGATCACCTGTCCCATGGTGTCGACGCGGTCGGGTGCGGTGAGGGTGACCGTGCCCGTGTCGCTGACGGTGCACCGGTGATCGGTGCCGAACCGGGCGACCAGCAGATCGCGCAGAGCCGGTGCGCCGGACGCGTCGGCCGGCACGGCCTCGCAGTAGGTGCCGCCCACCTTCTCCTTGAGCTCGGCGGCGGTGCCCTCGGCGACGATTCGGCCGTGGTCGATCACGATGATGTTGTCGGCGAGTTGGTCGGCCTCGTCGAGGTACTGGGTGGTCAGCAGGGTGGTGATGCCGTCATTGCGCAGCGCCGCCACGAGCGACCACACCGCCTGACGGCTGCGCGGATCGAGGCCGGTCGTGGGTTCGTCGAGAAACACGACCTCGGGTTTCACGACGAGACCGCAGGCGATGTCGAGGCGCCGGCGCATACCGCCGGAGTAGGTGTCCACCGGCCGCCGGCCCGCGGCCACCAGTCCGAACCTGTCGAGCAGATAGTCGGCGCGCGTCTGCGCGCTCTGCCGGCGCAGTCCCTGCATCCGGCCGAAGAAGATGAGGTTGTCGCGGCCGCCGAGGGTCTCGTCCAGCGCGGCGTACTGGCCGGTCATCGAGATCGATGCCCGCACCCCCGCGGCATCGGAGAGCAGATCGTGACCCGCGATGACGGCGGTACCCGAATCCGGGGTGATCAACGTGCCCAACGTCGAGACGAGGGTGGACTTGCCCGCCCCATTGGGACCGAGAATGCCCAGGATGGCACCGCGGGCCACGTCGAAGGTGATATCGCGCAGTGCGGTGACCTCACCGAACGACTTGGTCAAACCCACGACCCGCACCGCGGGTTGCTCCCCCGCGTCCTCGGGAGGGCGGACGGCGACAGTCATCACACCTCGTCTTTCCATTGAGCCGGCGGCCGTGCGGGAGGCGAACGGGGTCGCGATCGCGCCGCGCGGAGCATGTATCATGTACAGCTATGCTTTAGGTTAGCCTGTGCTAAAACAGGCCATCCGATGCCCCTAGAGGTCGCCGACCGACCACTGTAACCGAACATCCTCCACTCCTGTTGGGAAAAGCTGGACTACGTTGACGCGCAATGAGCTTGGTGCACAACCACACGACAATCGTGTACCGGGGGACGCGGAGTCTGCGGCCCGGTGCATGGTGCCGCTGTCCGCGGCGCAGCGCAGTATCTGGTTCGCGCAGCAACTCACTCCCGGCACACCGTTCACGATCGCGCAGTACATTGACGTCAGTGGCGACCTCGATGTCAGTGTGCTCTCCGCGGCCGGTCGTCGGGTCGCCCGGGAGTTCGGTACGACGATGGTGCGGTTGGTGCCCGCCGCCGACCCGGCGGACGCCCCGGTGCAGTTGATCGACGATTCGCTCCATGCCGACACCACGCATCTGGACTTTCGCGGACACATGGATCCGGAGGCCGTGGCCCGGGCCTGGATGGATGCGGAGTTCCGGCGCCCGCTGGATATGTTCACCGACCGGCTCATCAAGTCGGCCACATTGCGGATCGCCGATGGGCGCTACTTCTGGTACACCCGTGTCCACCACATCCTGCTCGACGGGTACGGGGCGGCCGCGTTCACCGAACGGGTCGCCGAGGTGTACACGGCGCTGGCGTCGGGGACAGACGTGGCGCCGTCGCGTGCGGGCACGTTGACGGACCTGTACGAGGATGATCTGAAGTATCAGTCGTCGTCGCGATTCGAACGTGACCGCGAACACTGGGTTGAGCGGGTGGCCGATCTGCCCGCGCCGATCCGGTTGGGCGGTGCGGCGACCGGACCGCGCTCACGCACCGTGGGTGACTGCCTCGACCCCGATCTGCAGCGCGATGTGACGGCATTCTGCACCGACAACGAGGTGACTGTCGCGGCCGTGGTGACTGCAGCGGCAGCCCTGTACATCGCCCGGATGAGCGGTCACGACGATGTGGTCCTCAGTCTTCCGGTCTCCGCGCGGACCAATGCGCTGCTCCGTAGGTCCGGTGGCATGGTGTCCAATGTGGTGCCCATCCGCACCACGATCGATGCGCATACGACGGTGGCCGGGTTCGTCGCGCGGGTCACCCATGAGCTCAGCGGTGCGTTGCGCCACCAGAGGTTCCGGGTGGAGGACATGCGACCCGGGCAGTCGCGTGGCTCGTCGGCCGAACCCGGCGGTACCCGTGGCTTTTTCGGACCCGCGATCAACATCATGATGTTCCGCAGCGCGATCGGGCTGGGTGAGTTGGTGGGAAGCGGCTACGTCCTCAGTACCGGGCCGATAGATGATCTGTCCTTCCTGGCGTACACCGGCGGCGGCGAACTGCGCGTCGACCTCGAAGTCAACGCCACGGCATATTCGATTGCCGAGCAGGAGGCGCACCACCGACGTTTCCTCACCGTGCTGGCCCGACTGGTGCGATCCGCACCGCACGCCCGGGTGCGCGGACTGGACGTGGTCGCACCACAGGATCGGACGTGGACGGTGCCCGCCCGCGGTCCGGAGGCGACCACGGCCCGGCCGCTACCGGAAATACTGCGTCGGGTCGCCGACGCCCATCCGGCGGCAACCGCACTGGTCAGCGGTGATATCAGTTTGCGCTACGACGAACTTGCCCAGCGGGTACGCAGACTGGCGAGGGTGCTCATCGCACAGGGGGTGGGCCCCGGAGTGGGTGTTGCGGTCCTGCTGCCACGCGGCACCGGTTCGGTGACCAGCACGTTGGCGGTCCTGCTGGCCGGCGGGGTGTTTGTGCCGATCGATCCGGCCCTGCCCGACGACCGCATCGGCTATCTACTCGACAACAGTGCGGCCGGGTTCGGAATCACCGGTGCGGACGGCATATCCCGGCTGGCCGCCGCGTCACTCACCGGAGCCGTGCGGTGGCTGGATCTGGACGACGACACCGTGCGCGCGGCATATCGGGCCGCCTCGTCCGACCCGGTGACCGACGCCGACCGGCTCCGGCCGCTACACGCCGACGATCCGGCCTATGTGATCTACACATCCGGGTCGACAGGGTTGCCGAAGGGCGTGGTGGTCGCCCACCGCGGCCTGGTGTCGCTGGCGACCGAACAGGCCCGGCGGTGCGGCGCGGTGCCGGGTTCGCGTATCACTCATTTCGCATCTCCGAGCTTTGACGCCTCGGTGTTCGAACTGCTGCTCGCCTTCACCTCCGGCGCGGCCCTGGTGGTGGTGCCGCCGGACATATACGGCGGTGCGGAACTGGCCCGGATGTTGCGGACCGAACGCATCACCCACATTGTCATGACGCCGACGGCACTCGCCTCGGTGCCGAGCGCCAGTGATTCCGCCCCCGGCTTTCCCGACCTTGAGGCGGTGATCGTCGGCGGCGAGGCATGCCCTGCCGAATTGGTGACGCGGTGGGGGACCACCCACCGGATGTTCAACTGCTACGGCCCTACGGAGACGACGGTGATCGTCACGGTGGCGGGCCCGCTGGAGCCTGCGCGCGCGGTGACCATCGGATCACCGATCACCGGGACAACCGCTGTGGTGCTTGATCATTGGTTGCAGCCGGTCCCGGTGGGGGCCACCGGTGAACTGTATATCGGTGGTGCGGGTGTCGCGATGGGCTATCACCGCAGACATGCGCTGACCGCTACTCGATTTATCGCCGATCCGTTCGGCCCGGCCGGTGCGCGCATCTATCGCACCGGCGACCTGGTGCAATGGGGTGCCGATGGTGAGTTGATCTACCGTGGTCGCGCCGACCGGCAGGTCAAGATCCGTGGCTTCCGTATCGAACTGGGTGAGATCGATGCGGTGATGGGCGCCGTCGCCGGCGTGGACCATGCGTTCACCGAACCCAAAACCATCGGTGGCACATCAGAATCCGGCGCCCGCAGCGTCCTTGTCGGGTATTTCACCGGGACGGCGCGGCCGGAGTCGATCCGGGAGAGGCTACGGGCGGCGTTGCCGGCGCATATGGTGCCCGCGGCAGTTGTGCACCTCGACTCGGTGCCGTTGACGTCGGCCGGCAAGCTCGATGTCGAGGCGCTGCCGGTGCCGACGATGCAGGCGGCGCAGTATGTGCCGCCGCGATCGACCGCGGAGGAATCGGTGGCCGCGGCCTTCGCCGTCTGCACCGGAGCCGGGCGGGTGGGGCGCGACGACGACTTCTTCGTACTCGGTGGTGACTCGTTGATGGCCACCCGGCTGGTGTCGATGCTGGCCGGTGAATTGGGCGTCGACGTGCCGGTGCGCTGGGTTTTCGAATCCCCGACGGTCGCCGAGCTGGCCCGCAGGCTCGTGGACTCGGGTGCCCGTACGGTGCCGGATCTGCGCCCGGTCACGACCGACGCCGACCTGGTGCCGGTCTCACCGCAGCAGAAGCGCATGTGGATCATCAACCAGTTCGACGTCGATTCCGCGATGTTCAACATCCCGCTGGTCGTGCGGTTGCGCGGTCCGCTCGATGTTGCGGCGCTGTCGGCGGCGGTGGCCGATGTGGTCGAGCGGCACGATACGTTACGCACCAGCTATCCGGACGGACCGGACGGGCCGATCCAGCAGGTCCTGCCCGCGGCGAGCGCCGGGCACATCCACGCCGGTGTCCGGACACCCGAGCAGGTCGCCGCAGGTGACCTGGATCATCGGATAACCATGTTGGCCACCAGGGGATTCGACGTTTCCGCGCAGGTACCGCTGGCCATCACCATGCTGCGGACCGCCGCGGACGACCACACCTTCGTCTGTGTGGCCAACCACATCGCGGCAGACGGATCATCGACGGCGCCGTTGGCGCGCGACCTTGCCGTGGCCTATCATTCCCGAACCCGGGGCAGGGCGCCGGACTGGCCGCCGTTGCCGGTGAATTACCGCGACTACACGCGCTGGCATCACGAGATGATGGGCGACGAGTCCGATCCCGAGTCGGTTGCCGCCCGGCAATTGGAGTACTGGCGGAGACAGCTGCAGGGGCTGCCCGATGTGCTGGCCCTGCCGACCGATCGCCCGCGGCCGGCTCATGCCGGCAACAGCGGTGGTCACCTGCGGTCGGCCATCGAGGCACGGGTTGCCGAGCGGCTGCGTGGCGTGGCGGTGTCGACGGGCACCACTCCGTTCATGGTCGCGCACGCGGTGCTCGCCGTGATGCTATCCCGGCTTACCGGGTCCGGCGACATCGCCGTGGGCACCCCCGTTGCCGGCCGAGGCCATCGGCATCTGGCCGATCTGGTCGGAATGTTCGCGGGCACAGTCGTACTGCGCACGGAGGTGCGCGGCGGACAGAGTTTCGCCGAACTCCTGGCCGTGGTGCGCGACACCGACCTCGCCGCCTTCGAGCACGCCGACATCCCGTTCGACCGGCTGGTGGATCTGATCAAACCGCACCGCTCGGCCGCATACCACCCGCTGTTCCAGGTCGGCTTCTCCTACCAGAACCTCGGGCCCGCAAGCTTTTCGCTCGACGGCATCGAAGCCGAGATCATCGAGCCGGAACTCGGTGTCGCGAAATCGGATCTGCACCTGACTCTCGTCGAGGACGGTGTGTTGGGGTCCGCCACCGGTGGCGGCATGGTGGTGCAGTGGGACTACAACCGGGATCTGTTCGACCACACCACCATCGAACGCTGGAATCGGTTCTGGGCCGAATTGCTGACAGCCGCACTCGATGCCGTCGACACCCCGGTCGGGGATCTCGCGACGGCCGGGGACAATTCCGCCGGCGTCCTCACCGGCGCGGTCAGTGGCCGCCGCGCGACGACGCTGACCGCACTGCTGGCGCAGTCGGTCACCCGGAACGCTTCCGCACCCGCCATCTGGGTCGACCGGACCGGTTCCGAGATCACCTATCGCGACCTTGGCCGGCGGGTAGATCTACTGGCCCGGCAACTGGTTGCCCTGGGGGTGGGACCCGAGGTCAGGGTGGCGGTGGCCATCGAACGGTCGGCCGAATTGATCGACGCCGTGCTTGCCGTCGTCGGTGCGGGCGGCGCCTATGTGCCGATGGATCCAGGCGCTCCCGCCGACCGTAACGCGCTGGTGTTGCGGTCCGCCCGCCCGGCGCTGCTCCTGGTGGCGGGCGGGATTCCGGACGGTTTCCCGGACGGTTCGGTCCCGACGCTGGACGTGACCGAGGTGACGGACCCGGGTCCGGCCGGGGGCCATCTCACCGCGCCGAGTCCGCAGAACACGGCATACGTCATCTACACCTCGGGATCCACGGGCATCCCGAAGGGGGTGGCGGTGTCCCACGGTGCGATCGCCGCCCAGCTGTCGTGGAAGGCCGGCGCCTTTCCGGTGGGTCCCGGCGACACCCTCGTTCTCAAGACCGCCCTCACCTTCGACCTGTCGGTGTGGGAACTGTTCTGGCCGTTGCTCAGTGGCGCCCGACTGGTGGTGGCCGCACCGGACGGTCACCGGGACCCACGGTACATCGCGGACCTGATGGTCCGGACCGGTACGACCGCCGCCCACTTTGTGCCGTCCCTGCTCGACGCCCACCTCGACGCCCTGGACGACATGGGAGCGCCTGCGCACCGGCTGGACCGGGTGCTGTGCATCGGCGAGGCGCTGACCCCGGCGACGGCCGGCCGGGCGCGGGATGCGCTGCGGGCGCGGGTGTTCAACCTGTACGGTCCCACCGAGGCCGCAGTGGGCATCACCTGTCACGAATGGGGTTCGGCGGCAACGGTCTCCGGGTCCGGTGCGGTCGCGACCTGGGCCACGGTTCCCATCGGTGCGCCGGTCGATGATTCGGACCTGCTGATCCTGGACGACCGCCTCCATCGGACCCCCGTCGGGGTTGCGGGAGAACTATATCTGCGTGGCGTGCAGTTGGCCGTGGCCTAT
>Ga0116175_1000767_pt1 | contig 21570 bp, 9 predicted proteins | sample AD_UKC125_MetaG_FD_89802 | JGI IMG/M metagenome (GOLD analysis project Ga0116175, IMG submission 89802) | Active sludge microbial communities of municipal wastewater-treating anaerobic digesters from USA - AD_UKC125_MetaG | ecosystem: Engineered > Bioreactor > Anaerobic > Digestate | place: USA... | reverse complement strand
CGGGTACATCATTTTCCCGGCAGGTTCGCCTGCGAGAGGTACGCCGCTGCGCGGCGTAGCACCTCGTTCTCTTGCTCGAGCAACCGGATCCGACGCTTGGCCTCGCGCAACTCACCAGAGTCGGTCACAGCTGCGGTGGGCTTGCTCCCGTCCTGACGGTCAGCGACCGCGATCCAGTTCGTCAGACACGACTCCGAGATCCCGAAATCGGTCGCGATCTCCTTCAACGTCGTCCCTGCCTCACGAGCGCGAGCCACCTCGACCACGTTCTGGCGGAACTCCTTGGGGTACGGCTTGGGCATGGTGCACATCCTCTCCCGTGGCACCACACGGCACCACAGAGTCGTTGTCACCTATCCGTGCAGCAGTCCCACTCGCCGCCTGGCTCGCTCAGGGCGTCCGCGAGGGTCACGTCGACGCGAGCGATGCGCTGCGTGTGCTCAGGCACGAACTGCGGCGTCGGAACACGAACAAGACGTCCACCATCGCCCGCCGGTCCGAAGCCGCCCACGCAGTGGTCACGTCCTACGCCGAACGAGGCATTCCAGTGCCAAAGAACGGTTCTGACGATGCGCTCCACGCCGACCACCTCTACAAGATCGACTTCGAGACCCTCACGACAGTCACCACCGCTGATAAGTGGCTGGCTGAACTTGCCCGTTTGCGAGAGGTGGTGTGCGTCACCGCGAGGGAGAACTACGACCTAATGAAGGTCGAGAAGGAGGGCATCTGGGGCGAGGAGAAGTACAAGGCTGCCGGCATCACCTTCGTCACCATTGCGTAAAACGTCACGCAGCGTGCGCCCGGCACTCGAAGCCGACAGAGACACAGGTAGGTTTGTGACACCTCAAGGCCAGAGCAAACAACAGTGGGACATGGAGGAGATTGTGCGATGACGCAGCCCGGCCATGACCGCTGGGTCGAAGTCACCCGTTCTCCCTTCGCGCACGAGGCCGCAGGCCTTGAGCTGATCCGCAGAGTCCTCCCGGACGAGACCCCGTTCCGCGCGTGGAGCAACCTGACATTCATGGACCTCAAGGGTCGCTGGCACGAGATCGACCTCCTCGTCCTCGGCCGGGGCCGGCTCCACCTCATCGAGCTGAAGCACTACGAGGGTGTCCTGGGCGGCGACGAGCACTCTTGGGTTCGTCCCGGCAGGCGACCCGAGGAGTCCCCACTCAGGCTGGCCAACGACAAGGCCAAGTTCCTTCGGTCCCGCCTCAACCACGAGGTCCAGGAACTGGCCCGACAATCGGGTGAACAGGTCGACGCCCGGCAGGTCATCCCGTTCATCAAGGCATCGGTGTTCCTTCACCACGAACGGTTCACGTGCACGCTGTCCGACCTGGCTAAGCACGGCCTCTACGGGCCCGACGGAGCTGAGGACAAGACCAACCTCCCCGGCGTCTCCACGCTCGTCCTCGAAGAACCCCACCGTCACGCCATCGACGCACTCCAAGAAGCACGGGTGGTGGCCGCCGTCGGCCGCATCGCGCAGGTTCAGCGTCGCGAGCGCATCTTCGGCTCCTGGGCTCTGAGCGGCGGAGCAGTGGACTCCGGCGACACGTGGCAGGACTGGCTCGGCGAGCACGTCGCCACGAAGGAGAAGGTGAGGATCCGCTTCCAGGTCCCTCCCCCCGGCTCCCCCGCCAACGCCCGCGATGCCCTGCTCAGCCTGGCGGCTCACGAACTTCGCACGCTGGGCAGGTTGCACCACGACGGTCTTGTCCCGGTGCGCGACGTCGTCGACTGCGAGCTCGGCGTCGGCCTGGCGGTCCCCTCCGACGACACCTGGCAGCGCCTCGACCTGTGGCTGGCAGGTCAGTCCCACGGCGTCCCGCTTGCGACCCAGCTGGCGATTCTGCGCCAGGTCGGCGAGACCCTCCAGTACGCGCATGCCAACCGCGTCGTCCACCGCAGCCTCTCGCCCCGAGCCATCTGGGTCCGGCCCGTGCCCGGGTCCAGTGACGACCTCAAGGTCCGTGTGGGCGACTGGCGGGTCGCGGGTGCCGTCGACCCCACGGCGACCCACACGACCGACGGCGTGACTCGACTGGCTGCGGCCGGCGGTGCCGTCCCTCGTCCCCAGGGCCCACCACCTCCACCCGGTCTCGCCCCGTCGGCAGCCACATCGGATGCCGATGACGTCACGAGCGACCGCTGGCTCACCGAAGGCTTCGCCGCTCCCGAGAGCTTCTTCAACCCCGACGTCGACCGCGTCCGTCTCGATGTCTTCGCCCTCGGTGCCATCGCCTTCTACCTGCTGACCGGCCGCCCGGCAGCGCGCACCACCCAACGACTGCGCGCTCGGCTGCGGGAGCAGGAGGGCCTCGACATTGCCATCGAGCTCCCCCAGGCCTCCTCTGCCCTACGGACCTTGGTCAAGCGCTCCACCCACCCCATGCCGACGCAGCGGCCGGCTGACATGGCGGCGTTCCTCGACCTCCTGACCGTTGCCGAGCGAGACCTCGACGCCGACGAGGTCACCGATCTCGATCCGCTCGAGGCACGCCCGGGCGCTGTCCTCGACGGACGGTTCCGCCTGGAACGCCGGCTCGGCCAGGGCTCGACGGCGGTCGGGCTCCTGGTGACCGACCTTTCCGTCGACGGCACGGATGCCCAGCGCGTGCTCAAGGTGGCCCTCGACGACGAGTCCGCGACCAGGCTCGGCGACGAGGCCGACGTGCTTCGGTCCCTGAAGTCGCCCCGCATCGTCAAGCTCATCGAAGGGCCTCTTGTCGTGGGGGGGCGCCAGTCGCTGCTCCTTGAGAGCGCAGGCGCCCAGACACTGACCGAAGCACTGCGCGGGCGCACCCGGCTCTCTCTCGACCTCCTCGAGCGTTTCGGCACCGACCTCCTCGAGGCCCTCGTCGTGCTCGACAAGGCCGGGGTCGACCACCGCGACATCAAGCCGTCGAACCTCGGCGTTCGAGAGTCCCGGGGTGACCGCACGAAGCACCTCGTCCTCTTCGACTTCTCCCTCACCCGGGCGGCGGCGTCCGCGACGTCCGCTGGCACTCCCCCCTACCTCGACCCCTTCCTCGTCGAGGATCGGGACCGGTACGACAGCGCAGCCGAGCGTTATGCGGCATCCGTCGTGCTGTTCGAGATGGCAACGGGGTCGGCGCCGGTCTACGGCGACGGCCAGGCAGACCCCGCCTCGATCACCGCTGAAGCCACCCTCCGTCTCGAGATGTTCGACCCTGCGCTCGCGCCTCGACTTCTCGACTTCTTCACGCGTGCCCTGGCGCGACAGGCCACCAGCCGCCACGACACCGCCGCCGCTATGCGCACCGAATGGCAGTCGATCTTCGCGACCGACGCCACGACGCAGCCGGACACGAGCAACGACGACATGGCCGCCCGGGCGTCCCTCGACACGCCGCTCGCGGAGTCAGGGCTCACGGCCCGTGCACTGTCGGCGCTCGAGCCCTACGCCGTGGCGACGGTCGGAGAACTCCTCACGGTGGATGCCGTTCGCCTGTCCCATCTCGGTGGGGTCGCCAACGCGACGCGGCTGCAGATCACCCGCCGGATGAAGGAGTGGCGCCAACGACTCGGCGACCCTCAGCAACACCCCACTCGTGGCCAGAAGGTCCCGACCCCGAGCGCCGCCGCTGACATCCTCATGAGTGCGGCAACCACCCCGAGGTCCCCATCGCGGGGGGCCTTGGCTCGGCTGATCCTCGGGTTCGGCACCGACCTCGACGCCTTCGCCACCCACCCGCAGCTCGGCGCGCACCTGCCGGAGCCGGTGGGTCGAGCCAGAGTCGGGCAGCTCATGGTCAAACTCCAGGAGAGCTGGGCCGCCAACGACGCCGCACGTGAACTTCTGGACCGGTTGGTCGAGGCCGTCGATGCACGCCTCGACGAGCTGGGCGGGGTCGCCGCAGCCCCAGAGCTCACTGCAGCAGTCGCAGACTGCCTGTCCACGGACCCTGATCTCGACGAGCGACTCATGCGCGGGCTCTTGCGGCTGGCCCTCGAACGCCGACAGGCAGTCCACCGCGCCAATGAGAGCGACCAACCGCTGTGGCTGCGCCGGCGCGACGGTGGGCTGGTCCTCATCAGCATCGACCAGAGCTTGCTCGACGTGGCAGAGACGCTGGGTGCCGAGGCTGACAGCCTCATCGCCGCCCTCGGGGATCACACGCGTGAGATCGTCGCGCCCAGCCTGGCGTCGACGAGGCTCGAGCGAGTGCTCCCCGCGGAGTCCCTGCCGCAGAACCTCCGGGAGGGAACCCGGCTCGCCCGACTGTCGGCTGCGTCGTCACAGACGGCTCGCGCCTCGGGAGCCGGAGAGCTGCACCACCGCGACCTGTCGATCGCCTCAGCCCTCCAGATCGCCTTTGCCGGGTTCGGTGGAGGGCAGCAGCTGGGCCCCGACGAGGTGCGGCAGCGGGTGCGCGTCCGCTTCCCTTCCGTGCCGCCGCTGCCGAAGGGCGAGGCCCTGAGTCGACTGGTTCGCGACTCCGGCCTCGGCTTGGTGTTCGACGAGCGGCTCGGCACCTTCCGCGCTCCCGAGACTGCTGGCCGAACCACAGGTCTGGAGACGCGCCGCCCGACGCAGCATGCACCCGGAAGTGCTCCAGTGGGCGACGGCGCAATCGGTACTCGGCTGGAGACCTCAATCCGCTCGCGATCCTTCCTGGCGCTGGGAGTGCGCGCTGACCACACGACGAAGTTCATCCGGGTGGCGCAGTCACGCTTCGGCGCGCAAACCGTCGACCTGACCGGCGCGCTCCTTGATGCGCTGCGCGCGGCCTCCGCCGAGGCCGGTCTGCCATGGGACCTCGTGCGCGCCGCCGATGCCGAGGGCGAAGGTAGCCGGGGCCGCAAGGGTCTCCACGAGCTCGTCCGGCGGTCCTGGCAGCGCGTCGAGTCCGCTGTCGAGGAGGTTCTGTCCCAGCCGGATGCCGGCCCTGTCGTCCTCACGGAAGCCTCGCCTCTCGCGCGGTACGACAATCTGGGCCTGCTGTCGCGCTGGACGGATCTCGGCGCCTCCCGTTCGCGCGCAGTGTGGCTCGTGCTGCCTCAACTGGCAGCGAACCACGGGCCCCTTGTCGACGGCCGACCTGTGCCCCTGACCGCACCGAGCCAGTACGTCGCCGTCGACAACGACTGGATCGAGAACGCCAACGCTGCCCTGCTTCACCTCGAGGAGACCTGACAATGCCCGATCACCAAGAGGTCAACCTCGGGACCGCCATCAACAACCGGTTGCTCTTCGTCCCGGATTATCAACGCCCCTACGCGTGGCAGGAGAAGCAACTCACCGAGTTGTGGGAGGACATCGATCTGCTCGGGCCAAACGGCCGCCACTACACGGGCACCCTCGTTTTCAAGAGCCGTGAAGACGAGACATTTCGGACCATCTTCGGTACGACGCTCGTAGCGACAGACGTCGTAGACGGACAGCAACGCCTGACAACGGCGCTCCTGCTGGTGGACCGAATCCGGCGCGCGTTCGAAGGCCTCGCGCAACGGGGCATCGAGGACGCGCCAGTCACGGCGCAGAGCCTGAAGGACCTCTACGGTTGCCTCAAACTCGGCGGGGTGGTCCGAGCCAGGTTGAGCCTTGGCGAAGACCTCAATCCGTATTGGACCGACTCGATCCTCGGTGACCTGCAGTCTCCCGTGGGTACCCCAACAGCAGGTCATGAGCGGCTGAAGTCCGCTGCAACGTTCTTCGACGACAAGATCACCGCGCTGATCGACGGTACGGACGACCATGAAGCAGAGACCCGCCTGAGAGACCTATTGGGCAGGGTGACTGATGGCTTGAAGTTCCTCGTCTACGAAGTCGGGTCATCGGCCGAGGTCGGTGTCATCTTCGAGACACTCAACGGTCGGGGGAAACCCTTGAGCGAACTCGAGCGGATCAAGAACTATCTGCTCTTCATCATCCGCACGTTGCCGGACCAGCGCCGCGACGCCATGGCAGACCTCATCAACCACTCGTGGTCAGGCATCTTCAATGACCTCGCCGGAGTGCCCGTCGACGAGGATCAGCTGCTCCGCGCCCATTGGCTCGCGACCCAGAACTCGGACGCCCGCACGTGGAAGGGTGTCGACTCGATCAAGTCGATCTTTGCCAGGTCGACCTACGTGCGCATGTCGCAGCGGCTTGGCGGCCCCTCGCCTGAAGGCAATGACAGCGACGAGCAGCTTGCTGATCGACTGACCGAAGGGGTGGAGGAGTACGTCCGGACCTTGCGAATCTGCGCGATGTACGTGCGAGAGATGCAGCAGCCGAACGCCACGTTCGCGGCCTTCACGTCCCACCACGATGAGGCCCGCTCGGCCCTTGGCGCCCTGCGCCGCAGTCGCAACATGGCAACCTTCAGGCCTCTGCTCCTCGCTGCCCGGCTGACTCACCCGAGCGATGGCGAGTTCTTCGCGCAGTTGGTGCGGTTGTGCGAGACCTATGCGGCGCGCGTCTTCACCATCGCGCAGCGCCGGGCGAATGCCGGGCAGACGAGTCTCTACCGATTGGGCAAGAGGCTCGCCGATGGGCAGATCGATCGGTCAGAGGCGCTCGATGAGCTGGCTGCCCTCGCATGGTTCTTCGCGAGCGACGACAGGGTCCGCGCCAGCTTCACCATTGATGAGAACTGGTACTTCAGGCGGGGCCACAAGTACTTCCTCTATGAATACGAGCTGGACATCACGCGCAACCGCAGCACCGTGCCCCCCTTCGAGTTCTTCGTCGGCGACACCTACGGGCAGACGACCGAGCACGTGCTCCCGCAGACCCCCGACTGGGAGTCCGACGACTGGCGTCACTCCTTCACCCGTGAGGAGCACGCACGGCTGCAGCACGGGCTGGGCAACCTGGCCCTGACGTGGGACAACTCCTCGTACAGCAACAAGTCCTACGCGGGCAAGCGTGGCAGTGTCGACCAGACCGCCAGCCCGTGCTACTTCACCTCGTCGCTGGCGCAGGAACGCGAGATCGCGCAGCAGTACGACGACTGGAACGCGGATGCCATTACTTCGCGCCTGGCGACCCTGCGAGACTTCGCGCTGCGGCGCTGGCCCCTGGCGGCGCCGCCCGCAGACCCCGCAACTGAGCTCGAGTCCGGCGAGGGCGACCCGGATGGGTCCGACGACGAACTCGATGAAGCCGCAGACACCGATGCCCAGGAGAGCTGACCGTGGCCGTATCGCCTGACCTGACCGCTGCCCTGAAAAAGGTCGTCCTCACGCTGGAGGACGACCTTCGGGGTCGCGTTGCCGCGCTCCCAGAGGTGGATGCCGCGTGGCGCGGTCAGCATGCCCAGGCGGTCGACCGCGAGCGCACGGCCATGTCGTGGCAGGCGTGGCGGGACGACCGGGTGACCCAAGCCGCCGTGGCGTGGGTGCTCACGAGCGTGTTCGTCCGCTTCTGTGAGGACAACCGACTCCTCAAGCCCGTGTGGATCGCCGGCCCGGGCTCACGTCGCCAGGAGGCTCTGGACGCCCAGCTGCAGTACTTCCGCGCCAATCCCGAGCACACCGACCGAGAGTGGCTGCTCCAGGCGATCGACCACCTCGCCGGCCTACGAGCTACCCGAGAGCTCGTCGGGGCGCACTCGCCCCTGTGGACGGTCTCCCCCTCCGGCCAGGCCGTGCAGGCGCTTCTGAGTTTCTGGCGCGAGACTCGGGACGACGGCACCCTGGTGTGGGACCTCGCCGACCCCGACCTGTCGACGCGGTTCCTCGGCGACCTGTACCAGAACCTGTCGGACTACGCGAAGAAGACTTTCGCGCTGCTCCAGACCCCGGAGTTCGTCGAGGAGTTCATCCTCGACCAGACGATGGAGCCTGCACTCGCCGAGCGCCCGCTCGAGGGGTTCCGGATGATCGACCCAACCTGTGGGTCGGGCCACTTCCTCCTCGGCGCGTTCGCCCGCCTCAACGCACGGTGGGCGGCGCACGCGCCGGGGCTGGAACCGCGTGCCCGGGTCCAGAAGGCCTTGGATGCCGTGCACGGCGTCGACCTCAACCCCTTCGCCGTCGCCATCGCCCGCTTCCGCCTCATGGTCGCCGCGCTTCAGGCCTGCGGGGAGATATCGCTCGAGGATGCACCTGGGTTCACGTTCCACCTGGCCGCGGGCGATTCGCTCCTCCACGGGGGCCACCAGCTCGAGATGCGCTTCGAGGGCTTCGACGCCGCCTCTGAGATCAGCGGATTCGCGTACGACACCGAGGACCTCGACGCACTCCGCACCCTCCTGGCCCCGGGTCGGTACGACACAGTGGTCGGCAACCCTCCATACATCACGGTCAAGGACAAGACCCTCAACGCCGCGTATCGAGAGTTCTACTCGACGTGCAAGGGCAAATACGCGTTGACGATCCCCTTCATGGAACGCTTCTTTCAGCTCGCCAAGCGCGGCACCAGCGATCAATCGGCCGGCTGGACTGGTCAGATCACGTCGAACTCGTTCATGAAGCGCGAGTTCGGCTCGAAGTTGATCGAGGAGTTCTTGAGTCGGCAGGATCTGCGGCTTGTCGTCGACACCTCCGGTGCATACATCCCTGGGCACGGCACACCGACAGTCATTCTGGTAGGCCGTCACCGCCCACCGGCAGATCGGGAGGTTCAGGCAGTCCTGGGGGTGCGGGGCGAACCAGGGCAGCCTGCTGATCCTGCGGCAGGCCTTGTGTGGTCGTCCATTGCTGAACACTCAGGCGACATGGACTTCGAGAACGACTACATCACGGTTACGCGACTCGGCATGGATTCTTTGAGCACCCACCCTTGGAGTCTCAGCGGTGGTGGCGCACCATCAGTCTTGGCACGGATCGAAAGTGCGAAGGCCACCTCCTTGGCGGCACACACATACCGCGTTGGTGTCTTCGGGATCATGGGTGCAGATGACGCCTTCATGGTCACCGACGGGACCTTCAGTCGCCGGGGCCTCGAGGGCGAGGCAACGGGAACGCTGGTCATAGGCGATCAGATCCGTGATTTCTCAATCACATCCACGTCACCGACCTGGTTCCCGTACGACGACAGCCACAGCCTCTTGCCGCTTTCCGCCTTTCCGATTTGGTCGCGACACCTCTGGCCCTGTAGGACGGAATTGGGAAATCGTGCAACCTTCACTAAAGGAACATACTTCTCAGATGGGCGCGCCTTCTATGAGTGGCACCAACTGCCTAAAGACCCCGCGGCCAACGACCTAACCATCACGTTTGCTTTTGTGGCGACGCACAACCATTTTGTGCTGGACCGTGGGGGGAAGGTCTTCAAGCAGTCAGCGCCGGTGATCAAGCTGCCGAAGGAGGCGACGGAGGACGACCACTTGGCGCTCCTCGGGGTCCTCAACTCGTCCACCGCCTGCTTCTGGCTCAAGCAGAACAGCCACGACAAGGGCAACGGCGGATACGGAGGCGGGATCGCAAGCACCGAGTGGGAGCGCTTTTACGAGTTCACGGGGACAACATTGAAGAACTTTCCCTTGCCTCGGACTCTCCCCCTCGATCGCGCTCGCAAGTTGGACATGTCGGCCTCACAGGTTGTGGAGCATTTCAAACAGGGAGTCGGGAACGACGGGGCCACGCCATCCCTTGAGCGACTAAAGCAGGCTCGCACAGGGATCGAGTCAACGCGTGGCGCAATGATCGCTGTACAGGAGGAGTTGGACTGGGAGGTCTACCGCGCATATGGCCTCATCAACGATGATCTGACAATCGCTGGGAATTTGCCAGAGATCCAACTCGGTGAACGAACCTTTGAGATCGCCCTGGCTCGGAAGGTCGCCGCCAACCAGGAAGATGGCGAGTGGTTCCCCCGTCACGGCTCCATGCCCATCACCGAAATCCCCACGCATTGGCCGGAGGCCTACCGCGCTCTCGTTCAGCGCCGACTCGACGCCATCGAGTCAAACAAGTTCATCCGACTGCTAGAGAAGCCGGAGTACAAGCGCCGGTGGGCCACTGAACCCTGGGAGAAGCAGGTTGAACGGGCACTGCGCGGGTGGCTGCTCGATCGGCTCGAGGATCGCCGGTTCTGGTTCGACGGCGCGGGTCGCCCGCAGGTGCGATCCGTTGGTCAGCTTGCTGACGACGTCTCTCGCGACGGAGACCTCACCTCTGTTCTTGAGCTGTGGTCGGGCACGAAGGACCAGTCCGTCACGTCCGCACTGAGCGCCCTTCTCGACACGGAGAGCGTCCCGTACCTCGCTGCCCACCGCCTCAAGGACCCGGGCCTACGCAAGCGCGAAGCGTGGGAGCACACCTGGGACCTGCAGCGACGTGAGGACGCCGGTGAGAAGGTCGGCGACATCCCCGTGCCGCCGAAGTACACCAGCGCCGACTTCCGCAAGACCCACTGGTGGCAGCACCGCGGCAAGCTCGACGTGCCGAAGGAGCGCTTCATCCTCTATCCCGGCGCCGGGAGGGAAACCGACCCAACCGCCGTGCTCGGCTGGGCCGGGTGGGGCCACGCACAGCAGGCCCTGGCACTCGCGTCCCTCATTCAGGACCGCGAGGCTGACGGCTGGGACGACGACCGGCTCGTCCCCCTTGTCGCAGGCCTCGCCGAGCTTCAGCCGTGGGTGCGCCAGTGGCACGACGAGACCGACCTGACGTTCCAGGTCAACCTCGCCGATTACCTCGACGAAGAGCTCCGCAACCGGGCGTCACAGGTCGGTCGTACCCTCGACGAGCTGAAGGCCTGGCGACCGCCGGCACCCACCCGCGGACGCCGCCCCCGCGCATGACCACCACCCCACCGAAGGAGACGACGTGACCACCCTGCTGCGGTACGTCATCGACATCCCCGAAAGCGCCGGCGCCGAGGACTACGTCCTGCGGCTCACCGACTCCGTCGGAGCGAACGTGGCGGCTCGGGTCATCGACGACTACGTCGTCACCGAGCCCATCGCCGACGCGTTCGACGGCGCACTGGGGCTCGTCGCCGAGGCGATCAGGTCCGGCATCAGCCGCGGCGCATTCCTCACCGGTTCCTTCGGCTCGGGCAAGTCACACTTCATGGCCGTGCTGCACGCGCTCCTGCGGCACGAGACCGCGGCACGGGCCAAGCCCGAACTCCAGGGGGTCATCGCCAAGCACGACCCTGACCTGTACGAGCGGAAGGTCCTGCCCCTCGCCTTCCACCTCCTTGATGCCAAGTCGTTGGAGCAGGCCCTGTTCGACGGCTACATCCGACAAATCCAGACGCTCCACCCTGGGGCCCCCGTGCCCGCCGTGCACAAGTCCGACGCCTTGCTCGTCGATGCCGAGAACATGCGCACCACCCTCGGGGACGAGGCTTTCTTCGCCAAGCTCAGCGGACCCTCCGGAGACGGCGATGACTCGGGTGCTGCGGACCCGTGGGCCGGAGTCCTGGGTGGCGGCGCGTGGACTCGCGAGCGCTATGACGAGGCGCGGGCGGCATCTGCGGCTTCCGAGTCGCGCCAGCAGCTGGTGTCCTCCCTCGTCGACGCGTTCTTCGGTTCGTATACCCAGCAGGCCGAGTTCGTCGACCTCGACACCGGGCTCGCCGCGATCTCCACCCACGCCAAGGGCCTCGGGTACGACGCCGTCGTGCTCTTCCTCGACGAGCTCGTGCTGTGGCTCGCCTTTGCGGTTCGCGACAGCGCGTTCTTCCGACGCGAGTCGCAGAAGCTCACCAAACTCGTCGAGTCCGGCATCGGGGGGCGCGCCGTTCCGCTCATCTCGTTCGTCGCCCGCCAGATGGACCTGCGCCGGTGGTTCGCCGACTCCGGCGCCAGCGGTGCGGAACAGGAGGCACTGGACCAGGCCTTCCGGCACCAGGAGGGCCGGTTCGCGAAGATCCTCCTCGGAGACGACAACCTGCCCTACGTCGCCAACCGCCGACTGCTGCGACCCAAAGACGCCGAGTCGACGCAGCAGCTCGAGAACGCCTTCCGGTCGATCGACCGACGGGAAGCCGTCTGGGACGTCCTGCTCGACGGGGTCAACACCGACGAGCGACACCGCGGCGCAGATGAGCAGGCGTTCCGACTGACCTACCCCTTCTCCCCCGCGCTGGTCTCCACCCTGAGGTCGCTGGCCAGCGTCATGCAGCGCGAACGAACCGCCCTGAAGGTCATGCAGCAGATGCTCGTCGACCGCCGCGACAGCCTGACCATCGACGAGGTGCTGCCGGTTGGCGACTCCTTCGACCTCATCGTCCAAGGCCAGACCGGGCAGGCCCTCGACCCACAAGCCGCCGCTCTCTTCCGCTCGGCGAACAAGCTGTACACCGAGAAACTGCGGCCGTTGTTGCTGGCCAACCACAGCCTCGACGAGCGCGCGCTCGCCGAACGACCGGCATCCGACCTGACGGCGTTCCGCACCGACGACCGGCTCGCAAAAACCCTGCTGCTCTCGGCCGTCGCGCCCAACGTGCCTGCCCTGAAGTCCCTGACCGGCTCACGGCTGGCATCGCTCAACCACGGCTCCATCGTCTCTCCCCTGCCCGGCAACGAGGCCGCGGTCGTGCTGTCGAAGGTGCGCACCTGGGCACGTGACATCCCCGAGATCCACCTCGACGGCGACGACCGCAACCCGACCATCCGCGTGCAGCTCTCCGACGTCGACTACGAGTCGATCGTCGAGCGGGCCAAGGGCGAGGACAACGAGGGCCGACGCCGCGAGCTGCTCAAGGAGATCGTCAGCGACAGCCTCGGTGTCCAGCTGGGCAACCAGGACATCGCGGGGGGCTACCGCCACGAGGTCATCTGGCGGGGCTCGCGTCGACAGGTGGACCTCGTCTTCGGCAACGTGCGTGACCGGTCCTGGCTCTCGGACGACCACTTCGTCAACGCGCCGGGCACGTGGCGCGTCGTCATCGACCACCCGTTCGACGACGCCGGCCACTCCAGCGCCGAGGACCTCCAGCGCCTCGACGACATGGTCGCCAAGGGCTTCGAGGCCCGAACCATCGTGTGGCTGCCCAAGTTCCTCGCCGACGAGAAGATCAGGGACCTGCGCCGCCTGACGATTCTCAACTGGCTGCTCGAGGGGACGGGCGAGCGCTGGCGCACCAACGCGGACCACCTGAACGAGGCCGACCGAGCCCTGGCCAGGAGCATCCTGGAGTCGCAGCGCAACACCTTGCGCCGCAGCCTCGAGGAGGCCGTGCAGCAGGCGTACGGGGCGGCCTCTCCGCGGCCGGGCACCCTGCTCGACGAGGACGACCACGACCGCGTGCTCGTCTCTCTCGACCGGTCGTTTGCCCCGGCACGACCGGTGGGTGCGACGTTGGCCGCGGCCTTCAACCACCTGCTCACCCAGGCTCTCGAAGCGACCTACCCTGCCCACCCGGCCTTCGAGCCGAGCGACGTGGAGGTGAAGGTTCGAGACCTGAAGCTCGTCGCCGCCCACGTTGCTCGAGCGGCCGCCGACAAGGAGAAGCGCGTCGACCTGCAGGGGGACATCGTCACCGTGCGTCGGGTGGCCAACCCGCTGGGTGTCGGCACCGCCACCGAGATGAACTACATCCTCGGCGACGAACGATTCAGCCCATGGGGGCAGGAGATCGAGCGATCGCTGGGACGTCGTGAACAGGAAACAGGGACTGGCCCCCTGGATCCGGTGACGGTTTCGGAGCTGCGGTCGTGGATCGATGCGGTGACCCCGGCACACGGCCTGCGGCCCGAGGTGGCCGACCTCGTCATCATCACGTGGGCATCGTTGAGACAGCGCGCATGGTTCGCCCACGGTGCAGCCCTCGGCGCCGTGCCGGACCCGGGCCAGCTCACCCCCGGGATGGAGCTGCGGACTCAGGCCATGCCGTCCGGCCCAGAGTGGTCCGCGGCCATCGCCGCGGCGGCTGCGCTCTTCGGCATCAACGCCTCGGCGCACCTGACCGCGCCAGCCGTCGCGGACTTCGTCGAGAAGGTCGTCGAGCGGGCTACCGCTCTTGCGGGATCGGCGCCTGGGCTCGTGGCCGCGCTCGAGTCGGCCAACCGTTCTGCCGGCGTCGAGGGCGGGGCACGGCTCGAGACTGCCCAGCGCTCGGCTGCGCTCGTGCAGCAGCTGCGTCACCAGCGCGGAGTCGACCTGGTGCGCACCGTGGCCACCGCGGATCTCGGCTCTGCGACGCCGGCCGCAGCGGGCAAGTCGCTGTCGTCCGCCGCAGACGTCACGGGAGCGCTGAACCGGTTTGACTGGAGCCGACTCGCTCCGCTGACCCAGGCGATCGCCACCGAAGGTGACGGCGCGGCATCCGCGCTTCTTGTCGTGGAGTCGTTGCGTACGTCGCTGCAGCAGGACGAGCTCGTTACGCCCATTGCCAAGGCACTGAAGGATGCCGACGACGGCGCGTTCCGCTGGCTCATCAAGCCTCCACCTCCGCCCCCTCCGCCACCGCCACCGCCACCCATCATCGACCCCAGCCGGTTCGACGGACGTGGCCGCCGGGCGGCCAATGCACCTGACGAGACCGTGCTCAGCGAGCTCCGCGCGTTCCTCGAGAAGAACCGGGGCAAGCCTGTTGAGGTCACCTGGCGGGTGGTCGAGTGAGCGCGACGGCGACTGCGACGCCGGTGAGCACCACCATGGTGCTGGCCATCGTCGATGAGGCACGGTTGAAGAACTACGCCTGCGGCGTCATCGGCGTTCGCGGGGCGCCCGACCGGGCCCTGTCCGCCGACGTGCAGCATCGCGGCCAGCTCGTTCAGATTCGGCCTGCGGAGTCAGCCTTGGCGGTCCGCGAGATTCTGCACGACCGACAGGACGACGCGTGGCTCGTCATCGTGACTGACCGCGATGACGACGACCTGGGCGCGGGAATCTTGGCGCACCTGCTGTGGCAGCGCCTGCGCAGCCCAGACCCCTGGGAGGCCGTGCGGCACCGCTTCGCCGCGAGCGGCATCGACCCTGCGCTCACCCAGGTCACCGACAGCCGCGAACTCGCCACCGGTCTGCTCTCTGCAGCACCGCCCAGCGGCTGGCCGGCGGCGCCCGCCGGTATCTTGACCCGCGGGCATGCTCTCGCCTCGGTGGCGGCTGCACACCTCGACCTTGAACGCGACGGGATCGATGCACTCTCGGTCTTGCGCTGGACCATGCGGCCAAGCAGCGTGGCATCAGTCGGAACGCTGCGTGCCCTGGCCGGGAACCGCCTTGCTGACGAGACCCTGCGGTGGCTGGCAAGCCAGGCTGGCGGGGCGCAGGAGTGCGTTGACGCCCTCCTGCGACAGGGCGAAATCAGTGACGTCGTGCCCATTGGCGTGGTCTCATCACTGTTGCTGTCAGCCGACCTTGCCGGTGCCGACCTCACTCACCAGGCTCAACTCGCTCTGGTGCGACTCGAGCCACGATGGGGTGGCGAACGACCCCCCACCCGGGCCATTCAGGCTCTGGGCACGGCCAGCGCGGCCCTGCTGGCCGACCTCGTGCACGACCGTCGTTGGACGGAGTCGGTTGACCGCGTACTGCGGCGTGCGGATGACGTGGTGGTTCAGATCCAGGCTGATGGGCTCGCAGGTTTCAGCGACCTCCTACCCCGGGGGTTGAGGCGCCGGGTCCACCGGCTGGCCGAGGCACTGCAGCGAGTTCCCGCTGCCGATGCCACCTCACCCGTGTGGGCAGATGTCGAATCGGCCTGGTCGCGCGTTCAGGCGCACGCCCTGAGTGCTTCGTCAGCACGGGAGCTGGCGCCGTTCCTCGCAGCAGTCCGGCTCACTCGCTGGCTGGCGACTGGACCACGGACGTCGACAAATCTTGCGGACGCCGTGCGAATGCACATGTCTGAGGGGGCATGGGTCGATACCGCGGTCAACGACGCCTTGGCCGGCGCGGATGACGACGGTCTTGCCAGTGGCCTGGCCGCGGTCGCAGGGGCCGTACAAGCCCGACGTCGCGCCGCTGAGCGGTCGTTCGCCCAGCACCTCGCAGCGGCCACCCCGACCCTAGAGAGCATCGGCCAGATCTCGCCTGCTGACGGGTCATCACCGGTGTGGACGATCGAGAGCCTGCTGCCCGATGTCGTCATGCCGATGGCGAAGAAGGCTCCCGTGCTGTTGCTGGTCATGGACGGCATGAGTGCCGCCACCGCGACGGAGATCATTGACGACGCCATCGAGCGGCACGGGTGGTTCGAAGCAGCCCTGCCCACGTCCGCGAGTGACGCCCGTGCGTCCGCGGTCGCTGCTCTGCCCACCCTCACGAGCGTGAGCAGAGCGTCACTGCTGGCGGGGCGCCTCACGACCGGGGAGCAAGGCGCCGAACGCAGGGACTACGCAGCGCTGACGCACTCGGTGGGGAAGATTCGGGCGGTGCTGTTCCACAAGAAGGACGTCGACACCTTGGTCCCCGGGTGGGCCATTGGCGACGAGGTGGGGCGAGCGATCAGCGATCGCGACATGCAGCTGGTGACGGTGGTGCTCAACACCATCGACGACGCCCTCGACCGCAGCGACCCTGCCGGGACCACTTGGACTGCTGACGCGGTCAAGCACCTCGAACCACTTCTTGCCCGGGCTCGCGCCGCGGGTCGGACCGTGGTCATGACTGCTGATCACGGGCACATCGTCGAGCGTCGAGCTGGGACCCAGCGGTCGTACCCGGGCGCCGACTCCGGTCGGTCCAGGGCAGCCAGTGGGGCCGTCGAGGCTGGCGAGATCGAGGTCTCGGGTCCACGAGTGCTGACCGCGGACCATCGTGCCGTGTTGGCTGTGGACGACACGCTGCGCTACGGGCCACTCAAGGCCGGCTACCACGGTGGTGCGAGCGCTGCGGAAGTGGTGGTGCCGGTCATCGCACTCATCGCCGACCCTGAGTCCTACCCTCACTCGCTGCGGCTCCTGCCCCCTCAGGCTCCGGTGTGGTGGCTGACCGGAGCGGCTGCAGCGCCCACTGTCGCGGCTGCGTCGACCCGGGACACGGCGACTCTCTCTGTCCTCGCGGCGGCGAGTTCAAAGGGGCCCACCCTGTTCGATGACCTTGCCGCTGCTGAGAGCCCTGTCGACGTCTCGGACGCGGAGACGCTGGGCCGGCAGGTGGTCGGAAGCACGGTGTACGCGGCCCAGCGCTCCGTGACCGGGCGGCTCATCGTGACCGACGACCAGGTGGCGAACCTGGTCGACACGCTAGTTGCCGGGTCGGGACGCATCACCGAGGTGTTGGCGGCAACAGCCCTGGGGCTCAATGCCGTTCGGTTGCGCGGCGCCCTGGCGCAGATGCAGCAGCTGCTCAACGTCGACGGGTACGCGGTCCTCGGAACGGACGCCACCAGCCGTGCCGTCACCCTGGACGCCAAGCTCCTCAAAGAGCAGTTCGAGATCCGATGAGCCTCGTGGAGGTCTCGGTGCGTCGTCGACGCGAGGTGATCGATGCGCTTCGACGAGGCACCGTGCCTGAGTCTGGGCTGGACCTGCTGGCGGTCGGCCTCGATCGCTTTGAGACGGCGCTCTCCGCCGAGCTCGACACGGTGGCCGGTGGCGGTGCGGTGTTCAAGGCCGTCCGCGGCGAGTACGGCTCTGGCAAGACCTTTTTCACGCGGCATCTCGCTGAGCGTGCGCTCAAGCGCGGGTTCGCCACCGCCGAGGTCCAGATCTCGGAGACGCAGACACCCCTGCATCGGCTGGAGACGGTGTACCGGCGCGTGACCGAGTCGATGCGTACGGCATCCATCGCGCCGAGCGCCTTCCGCGCCGTGCTCGACTCGTGGTTGTTCACCATCGAGAGTGACGCCATGACCGCTGACCCCGCGCTGGAGACGGCAAGCGAAGTCGAGGTCACGCGAGCGGTCGAGCGGCTGCTCGAGGAGCGGCTCGCGGCCGTCAGCAGCCGCACCCCGGTGTTCGCCCAGGCACTGCGCGGGTACCGCTCAGCGGTGCTTGCCGGCGACGGCCAGGCAGCCGACGCCCTCGTGGCGTGGATGGGTGGTCAGCCGCAGGTGGCGGCATCCGCCAAACGGGCGGCCGGCATCCGGGGCGACCTCGACCACTTCGGGGCGATGGCTTTCCTCCAAGGGCTGCTGACCGTGCTCCGCGACGCAGGTCATCCCGGCCTCGTGCTGGTGCTCGACGAGGTTGAGACGCTCCAGCGGGTCCGCGGCGATGTGCGCGACAAGGCGCTGAACGCCATGCGGCAACTCATCGACGAGGTGGATGCCGGCCGCTACCCCGGCCTGTACCTCCTCGTCACCGGCACGCCCGCATTCTTCGACGGCCCGTCCGGCATTCCGCGCCTCCCGCCGCTCGCGCAGCGTTTGACGACGGACTTCGCGACCGATGCGCGGTTCGACAACCCGAGAGCCGTGCAGATCCGCCTGCCCGGCTTCACCCACGACTCGCTCGTCGCGCTCGGCCAGCGGGTGCGCGACCTCTACGCCGACGGCAGCGAGCACGGCGAGCGGGTGCGCGCGGTCGTCGATGACCCCTATGTCGGCACCCTTGCCGACGCGGTGACCGGGCAGATGGGCGGCCGGGTCGGCGTGGCGCCTCGGCTCTACCTCAAGAAGCTCGTCGCCGACGTCCTGGACAGGGTGGACCAGTTCCTCGACTTCGACCCACGAGTCCACTACGCGCTGACGGTCGGCGTGGCGGAGTTGTCGGATGTCGAACGAGCGCTGGCCGGGTCTGGCGGTGCCGATGGGCTCAATGCCATTGACGACATCGTGATCGACGTCGACGACGTGGACCCGGCGTGACCGAGGCCGGAGGTTTCGACCTACTGCACCCGGTGATTCAGCACCACGTTGTCAACACCCTTGGGTGGCCAGCCCTGCGACCCCTGCAAGATGCATCGGTTGCACCTCTCCTTGCTGGTTCGGATGCCGTGCTCCTGGCCCCCACCGCCGGCGGCAAGACCGAGGCCGCACTGCTGCCCCTGCTCACCGCGATGGAGCAGCAGGCCTGGCCCGGTCTATCGCTCATCTACGTCTGCCCGCTGAAGGCGCTACTCAACAACCTCCAGCCGCGGGTGGCGACATACGCGGCGTGGCTGGGGAGAACGGCATCCGTGCGACACGGCGACACCACCGCGGGCGACCGGCAACGGCAGGCACGCGAGCGGCCATCCATCCTGCTCACGACGCCGGAGTCGCTCGAGGCCATGCTCGTGTCGACGCTGATCGACGCGCCGCGGATGTTCGGCGACGTGCGAGCCGTCGTTGTCGACGAGGTGCACGCGTTCGCCGGTGACGACCGCGGTTGGCACCTGCTCGCCGTACTCGAGCGGCTGACCGAGCTGGCTGGTCACCCCATCCAGCGGGTCGGGCTGTCGGCGACCGTCGGGAATGCACCCGAGCTGCTGACCTGGCTTCAGGGAACTGAGGTCGGATCCCGCCCTGGGACCGTCATCGCACCACCGGCGTCCGGATCCGTGACACCGGAGCTGGTCCTGGATCATGTCGGGAACGTGGCCAACGCGGCGACGGTGATCGCCAAGACTGGCGTCGGCGAGAAGCGCCTGGTGTTCGCGGACTCCCGTCGCACGGTTGAGGAACTCGCGGTGCAGTTGCGCGAGCGCGAGATTGAAACCTATGTGTCGCATTCGTCGCTGTCGCTCGACGAACGACGGCGTGCGGAGGCCGCGTTCGGCGAGGCTCGCAACTGCGTCATCGTGTCGACCTCGACCCTCGAGCTCGGGATAGACGTCGGCGACCTCGACCGGGTGATCCAGCTCGGAGCGCCGCTCACCGTGGCGTCGCTGCTGCAACGCCTTGGGCGAACAGGTCGGCGTCCGGGGACCAGCCGCAACATGACGTTCCTGTCGTTGGATGATGCCGAACTGGTTCGCGCGGCGGGGCTGCTGCTGCTCCATGGCGAGGGATACGTGGAGCCCGTGACGCCTCCCCCGCTGCCGCGACAGGTTGCCGCTCAACAGCTACTCGGGGTGACGCTTCAGAAGCGCAGGGTGAACCTGCGCGATGAGGAGGGTCGGGTGGCTGCCCTCGGGCTGGCGTCACCGGAGGAGGCTCGCGAGATCGGGCAGTGGCTGGTGGACACCGGGCACCTCGACGAGGACTCCGGGCTTCACTTCGTCGGCCCAACCGCCGAACGGCGATACGGATCGCGCAACTTCATGGACCTGCTTGCCATCTTCACCGCCGCCCCCGAAGTGACCGTGCTGCACGGCCGGAGCGAGATCGGGAGCGTGGACCCGATGTTGCTGACCGCCAAGGTGGAGGGTCCGCGGGTGATCGCCTTGGCCGGGAGGCCCTGGCGGGTCACCCACATCGACTGGCGGCGCCGACGTGCCTATGTGGAGCCCTCTGACCAGCCCGGTCGGTCTCGCTGGAGCGGCGATGCTCGGCCGTACTCGTTTGAGCTGTCAGACGCCATCCGCCGGGTGCTGCTTGGCGCGGAACCTGCTGGTGTGTACCTGAGCGAGCGGGCCCAGCAGCGACTCGCGGCCGTGCGTGCCGCGTTCGAGCCTCGGGTGAGCGAGGACTCGACGGTTGTTGCCCCGGAAGGTTCGCGGTTGCGCTGGTGGACGTTCGCCGGCGCCAAGGCGAACGCAGTCTTGACGGCGGCCATCGGGGGTGCCGCGCCCGAGCTACTGGATGAGTGGTCGTACAGCAACCTCGCGGTGTCGCTGCGATCCGATGCGACGGCCAGCGCTCTGTCGTCGGCGCTCCGACGGGCCCGGGCTGATTTCGGAGACGACTTCGCGGGGGTCGTGCCGGAGGTGAGCGAGCAAGCGCTCAAGAAGCTGAAGTTCTCCGAACTCCTGCCCCCCGCCTTGGCCATCGCCACCCTGTCAGCCCGCAGCGCAGACTGGCAGGCTGCCGGCATGGTCGCACGGGTGCCTGTCAGCGCCGCCGCTTGAATGGAGTGTCTGACTACCATCGCCACCCATCGGCTGTCTGGTGGTCCATCTATCGAAGGTCCACCACCTTCAAGTACTCGGAGTGATTTGCCACCTTCTTGGAAACGTCATGGTCCTTGATTCGGGGGAATGCGGACCGGAAACCCTGCAACCCCGACGGCTGTTGGCCGAGTTCTGCCATTCGATACAGGTTCTTCAGAACGCTGTCCCGGCGCGAGAAGTAGTTGTGGACTGTACCGCTCACTGCGCGATTCAACGGCTGCTTGTCGATGTTGGCACCAATGGCTGCCCCCAGTAGATGCATGTCGTCGATCTGCGGAGTGTCGCGGCTTGTCGCCAGGATCTCGGCTGTCATCACCATGACACGCGCTCCCAAGCTGTGACCGACCAGGACGTACGCCGGCGCGGGCGTTCGCGCGATCAGGTCAGCCAGCACGACAGCGGTCTTACTGGCCCGGTTCTTGGCGGTGAACCATGGATTAGTCGCTGCGTCCGCAGCCGCAAGGATCCCGGCGACAGGCATCACGACAGCCGAGGCACTTGCGGTTGCGCGGCTGGCCAATGAAGTGATGGTCCGAGAAGCTGAGGCTTTGACGCCGCTGTGCATCAGGAGGCGCCACAGATCCCGAGTCTCTTTCGCGCCCCAATGAACTTGGTACACGGGCGAATCGGGGTACCGCTTCTCGATGATGGAACGCCAGCCATGCCATGAATCGTGTCCCTCGGTGAGGAAGCCGCCGGCGAAGATGACGGGTACTCCAGGACCGCTCTTGTGCTCCTCAATGCGAAACGACTTGTCCTCGCCGACGTAATCATTCATGGCTTTGG
>Ga0116175_1000761_pt1 | contig 21660 bp, 16 predicted proteins | sample AD_UKC125_MetaG_FD_89802 | JGI IMG/M metagenome (GOLD analysis project Ga0116175, IMG submission 89802) | Active sludge microbial communities of municipal wastewater-treating anaerobic digesters from USA - AD_UKC125_MetaG | ecosystem: Engineered > Bioreactor > Anaerobic > Digestate | place: USA... | reverse complement strand
TTTCCGTTACAATATTACTCATCTTGCTTTTCCTTTCAGTATTACCATATACTATGCTTACTTACATATTTTTATTGAATGTAAGATTCAATTGGTTACAAAATTATCATCGATCCCATTTATCGCAGAGGTTATTGACCTGATCGGCAAATTTTGCCATATCCTTATTAGCCAAGCCTTGATTATTCCTTATGACTTTAACAAGTCTCTGTCCGGCACCCATCAGTCTCTCATAGATCGCAATTGCGGAACGTCCTCCTCTGGACGTTGCCTTTTTCTGTACTTTTTCACGACTACCAAACGCGATCTGCTGACCGGTTATCAGATCAAAAGCATCTCCTGAATATGGCGCATAAGCCGGAAAACCTGTTGTTTCGGTTACATTTTTTGCATACGCATCGCATACATCATCGTCACCATGAACAATAAACACCATTTTCGGTTTATTAAATGCCTTGATCCATGATAACAACTGATTCATATCCGCATGTCCGCTGATTCCCGGAAGCTCTTTTATAGTAGCATTGACAATAATATCTTCTTGAAACAGTTTGACTGTTTTAGCCCCATGCAAAAGGTTGAATCCAAGTGTCCCCGGAACCTGATATCCTACAAACAAAATTGTACTTTCTTTTCTCCAAAGGTTATGTTTCAAATGATGCCTGATACGTCCTGCCTCACACATTCCAGATGCTGATATGATGACCTTGGGATCATCATTCATATTGATAGCTTTGGACTCGTCCGGTGTGACGGCGATCCTAAGACCTCTGAATCCTATTGGGTTGATACCTTTATTCACCATTTCTAGTGCATTATCATCAAAACATTCCTTGATATTTTCATTAAATACATTTGTGGCTTCAACCGCTAAAGGGCTATCCATATAAACAGGGAAATTATCCATGCCAGGTATCATATGATCTTCTTTTATCTTACGGATATAATACAGCATCTCCTGAGTACGTCCTACAGAAAATGCCGGTATAACTACATTGCCTCCGCCATTAAGTGTACGCTCTATTTCCTCAGCCAGACGCTGGGCAAAGTCCTCAGGAACTCCATTATCATCTCCATGTTCTCTTGTTCCATATGTGGATTCCTCCAGAACATAGTCAGCCTCTGATATATATTCAGGATCCTTGATAAGGGGTCTATTAGCATTACCGATATCCCCTGAGAAAACTATCTTTCTGGTCTCATCACCCTCTGTTAGCCACACTTCTATAGATGAAGAGCCAAGCAAGTGACCGGCGTCCACGAATCGAGCAGTAATTCCATCCGTAACATCAAATACCTTATGATAAGGAATTCCCTTAAACTTCTGAATAACACTATATGCATCCTTCATAGAATATAAGGATTCAACTTTCTGTTCTCCGGAACGACGTGCCTTACGATTCTTCCATTCAACTTCTGATTCCTGGATATGTGCACTGTCTCGAAGCATGATGTCACATAACTGTCTGGTTGCTTCTGTAGAATAAATAGTCCCACGAAATCCATGATTATAAAGCATAGGCAATAGTCCTGAATGGTCTATATGTGCATGAGTTATCAGAACAGCTTCTATCTCTGCAGCATTGACCGGAATCGTCTGATTAACATACAGATCCGCTCCTTGTTCCATACCACAATCAATAATTATCTTGTGTCCAGCACACTCTACATAATGACAACTACCTGTTACTTCATGACAAGCACCGATAAATTCAAGTTTCATACCTAGGCCCCCTTTTCATGTATATAGTTATTGATTATTTTACCACATGTTGTGGTTACATATATATTTTTTTTACAAATTTGCCTGACCTGTTGCACTCCTATCCCACTAAAAAACCTCCATAAGATTAACTTATGGAGGTTTGAAAGTTCTGTATGATTATAATTACCTTTTATTCTTCAAGAAATCCGGAACATTAATGTCTGCTGATTTAACAGTAGGTTTGGGCTGAACCGGTTTATTAAGTGAAGATGTGTTCATATTCTGCTGTGGAGCAGCCGGAGCTACCTGCTTGGAAGGAGCAGTTCCGTATGTAGGAGCCTGCTGAACATATCCTGCACCTGCCTGGCCAAATCCCGGTCTGGAAGCCTGAGTAGTCTTGGTCTTGTTAACATCATAATAGCTAGGCTTGAATCCGCCATAAGAAGGAGTCTCATCGCCTTCTTCTACCATACCTGTAGCGATGACAGTTACACGGACCTCATCAGACATAGACTCATCCGGAACGATACCTACAAATACGTTATCTCCATCGCCACCGATAAGTGAGTTGACATACTCAACTGTCTCTGATGTATCCTGCAACATGATGTCACCTGTAATATTAACAATGACATGAGATGCTCCGGTAATGGTTGTCTCAAGAAGAGGGCTCTCAACTGCCATCTTAACGGCCTCAAGAGCTTTCTCATCACCCTTACCATGTCCGATTCCAATGTGAGCAAGACCTTTATTTTCCATGACCGTCTTGACATCTGCAAAATCCAGATTGATAAGTCCGGGAACGTTAATAAGATCTGTTATACCCTGTACTGACTGATGAAGCACTCCATCTGCAAAATTAAGAGCCTCCTGAATACCCATCTTCTTGTCTGAAATTGCAAGAAGCTTGTCATTAGGGATAACAACAAGAGAATCTACAGTTGACTTAAGTCTTTCAATACCGGACTTTGCGTTAATAGAACGATTCTTATTTTCAAAAGAAAATGGTTTCGTAACTACACCGATCGTAAGTATTCCCTGCTCTTTAGCACATTTTGCAATTACAGGAGCAGCACCTGTTCCTGTACCGCCACCCATTCCACATGTTACGAATACCATATCAGCACCCTTAATTGCGGAAGATATATCTTCTATTGATTCTTCTGCGGCCTTTTCGCCGATTTCAGGATTGCCGCCTGCTCCAAGTCCTCTTGTAAGCTTCTCACCAATCTGAATCGTCGTTGGAGCCTTGCAGAGATTAAGTACCTGTCTATCGGTATTAACTCCTATCAGTTCGACTCCACCCATATTTTCATCAACCATTCGATTGATTGCATTATTTCCACCGCCGCCGGCTCCGATTACGATAATCCTCGCCTGTGTTTCGTTATCGTTTGTTACAACTTCGAGCAAGGTTAATTCCTCCTTCTTGGCTTCAAATGTTGCCAAATGTGTTTTTTGGCATACAACTAACAAATATAATATTATTTTTGGGCTAATATATCAACACAAACTTTCGAAAACATCTCAATCAGTTAGAGTATTTCAAAAACTATGTCTGTATTATCAGGGGTCCAGTTTTCCATGTGTAGGACGCCTGTTTTACCAACTAATTTGGGCAATATGATGTTTAATCTCATAATTTTTTCATTAATATATGAAAATTTACCAAAATCTGCAGTTATGTTTCCTATCTTTGCTTTAACAGATGCATTGTTTTCAAAGTCCAATGTATCTATTTTTATATTGTATTTTTTTAAGGACTTTACGATATTAAGCATAGTAGCCAGGCAATCGCTCCCTACTGCCAGCTTATCATTTGGTTTTGGCTTTTTAATAACCAGTCCATTTACCGGTAATACACCATCCACCAATTTATCTGATATTTCCTTTATAACACCATCGTCATTAAAATAAACATACTTACCATCGCTCATCTGAGTCCTGCCTAGCAGTTTCTTTTCCTGAACTGTTATCACCAGATGGCTAGGTGACTTAAATGAAAGTTTAGCACTTTCTACAAAAGGTATATCCTTCACCGGTTTAATAAATCGATAAAAATATTGGTAAAGTCCATTATTCTTATAATCATTTTGAATGATAGTCTGGGACTTGATCGTATTTTCATCCCAGATCTTGCTTCCGACCACAGTTACTTTTCTAATCTGAAAAACAGATATTGATAAAAGAAATGTTATCAATGCAACAATCACAAGACCGAGGATAATATCAACAATCTTAAGAAGTGACGCTCCTCGTTTTTTCTTGCCTTTTGATCTTCCCCGACTTTCGGATTTTTCCATATCTCTATTATCACAAGTATCATCGTCTAGATAGGAAATATACCCTTTTTTGTCGTTCCTGTCACGTTTTCTCTCTTTTTTTTTCGATTTGTCTGGTTTTTTCTGTCTATCCTGTTTCTTCGGTTTCTCCGTTTTTTTAGGTTGCGGCGGTTCCGAAGGAGAATTATTCAATTTTATTGTGTTTCTATATTCCATGTTTCATCCTGACATTATGCAGAAAAATCAATACTTCTTGATACATTTAGAACAATACCTATCTCCGCCAGAAGCATCAGAACTGAACTTCCTCCGTAACTGATAAACGGTAATGTTACGCCTGTATTAGGCATCAGGTTAGTAACTACTGCAATGTTCATAAGTACCTGTAGCGCGACATGTATCATTACTCCTGCCGCTATAAATGATCCAAGCTTATCACTGGCATTCAGTGATATATTCATTATTCTCCATAGTAGAATGGCAAATATGATTATAACGCATACAGCCCCAAATAATCCAAGTTCCTCGCATATAAGTGAAAATATCATATCGTTCTGGGCCTCAGGTACAAATTTTTTCTGAAGTGATTGTCCAAGTCCTTTACCGAATAATCCGCCTGAACCTATTGCGTATAATCCCTGCAGCGTCTGAAAACCATCCTTCGGATACATCTCAGGATGTTTCCAGATTTTTACACGGATACTTCTATATCCTGCCGCATTTAGAAAGAATCCTCCAATTACTACTCCTACACCGCCAAAGGCTACGAATATCCTCGCCTTGGGATATGCTATAAAAAGCATTCCGAATGAAATAAGAAGAATGATTATTCCGGTACTAAGGTTAGTGACAGAAACCAACATCACAATCACTAAAAGCGGTGCAATTGCAAGTGCGAGAGCCTTGAGCCTGTCTTCAATTTTTCGCTTTCGAAATGAAGTATTACTAATTATATGTGAGCCAAATATTATAACTGCCGCTTTTCCTATTTCAGAAGGCTGAAAATTGATAGGTCCAAGTTTAATCCAACGCGCTGAATTATTCCAGGCAGCACCTCTGAGCAATACATATATACAGAGAATAACAGCAGCTATATATATGATCAGTGATATCTTATCTAGCCAATGATAATCTATCCTACTGACAATCGCCATTCCCACGAGACCAATGATCGTGGTTCTGGCCTGTTTGATCAGGAAAAACGAAGCTGAGCCATGGCGCATAGCTGCCGTATAGGAACTGGCACTATACAGCATTACCATTCCAAAGCCCAAGAGAAAAACAACCAGCATCACTATACCATAATCGAAATATTTAACAGAAAATGGTTTTTTCTTACGATATGACCTATCGTTTTCAGTTTGTATATCAGCTTCTCTTTCTGTCATTCAGGAAGTTTCCTCACATAATCCTTAAATATTTCTCCACGTTCTTCATAACTATTAAACATATCCCATGATGCACTGGCCGGAGACAAAAGAACACAGTCTCCATTTACTGCACTTTCAGCACATATATCAACTGCATTTTCCAATGTGTCTGCAAATGTATAATCCTTAAAATCATATTTATCACATACTTTGGCAATATCATACTTAGTCTCACCAATCAGTACGAGTTTCTTGACCTTTCCAGGAAAAGTCTCCACCCATTCGTCAAAGGATATCTTTTTATCAAATCCTCCTCCGATCAAAAGAATAGGTCTGTCCATAGCTAGTACAGCCTTGATAGAGGCATCAGTGTTGGTGCCCTTGGAATCATTATAATATCTAACGCCCTTTTTCTCGGCTGTAAACTCAATTCTATGTTCAACTGCCTTAAATTCCTTCAGAGACCTTCTGATGATATCCATAGGAACACCGGCAGCAACTGAAATAGCAATTGCAGCAGCTGCATTTTCAAAATTATGAACACCGAGAATATTCATATCTGCAACATCAATTACCTTTTCCTCTTTTCCGGAAAGGGTGTTGTAAATAGATTTATCTCTGTAATAGATCCCATGAGACAGTTCTCTCTTGCTTGAGAAATATATGACCTTGCACTTAAGTGTATCACCGAATCTTCTTAGTTCATCGTCATCATAATTAAGCACGCATGTATCATCTGATGTCTGATTCTTTGTAATAGACTCCTTGATCCTGGAATAGTTCTCCATTGTATGATGTCTGTTTAGATGATCCGGTGTTATATTAAGGATTGCACTTACATGAGGCTTAAATGTATCTATAGTCTCCAGCTGAAATGAGCTTATCTCCGCTATGATCTTGGAATCAGATACCGTATCTGCAGCAACCGATGTATAGGGTATTCCAATATTTCCCACTACAAAAACTGATTTAAAACAGTTTGAAAAAATCTGTCCGGTAAGAGATGTGGTTGTGGTTTTACCATTGGTTCCTGTTATGGCATAAACTTCTCCAAGTCCAAGCGAATAAGCAAGTTCGATCTCTCCGGACAGCTTAATCCCTCTTTTTTTTATCTCATCTATAAAATCACCCTCAACAGGCACCCCAGGACTCATAACTACGCATGTGATACCATCAAAAAGTCCTTTATTGTAATTTTCATCGTACTTTCCATTGGCATATTCAATACCCTTCCAGTCCGAGTGTGATTCCTGAACCGCTGAAAAGTCCATATTTTCATTCATATCATATAGGACAGCCGATCTACCTTTTTTCTGTAATAAATCGCAGGCAGCAACACCGCTTTTTCCGGCCCCGACTACCAGATATTTTTCTTCTAACATTTATGCCTTCTTTTGTTTATATTGTTTAAACTATTTAAAACCAAATAATATCAATAACCACCAATAGCAATTTATCAAAAAGCAATTCATCAAAGAGCAAAGTACCCAACAAAGCAAAGAAGAAGTGTGATACCTGAGAATATTGCTACTACTCTTGTCTCGCTCCATCCTCCTAATTCGAAGTGATGATGGATAGGTGCCATTCTGAAAATCCTCTTTCCGTGAGTTGCCTTGAAATACAGGACCTGAATTATAACTGACAGAACCTCTACTACATATATTAGTCCAACAATAAGTATAAAGAGAGGCATCTTCATCATATATGCCATTCCGGCTACGAATCCGCCAAGAGCCAATGAACCTGTATCGCCCATGAAAATCTTGGCAGGATAACAATTGTACATTAAAAATCCCAGAAGGGCTCCAGCCATAGCCAGTGCTACTGCCTCAATGTTGGCATGCTGATAAACAGCTGCTGCAGCAAAGAAAAGCGCTACAGGAATAGTGACAGAACTTGATAGACCATCTAGTCCGTCTGTAAAATTAGTACCATTCACAGTTCCGATAACTGCAAAGTAAAGAAGTATTATAGCCCAGAATCCAATACTTACTTCTCTTCCGTTTGTAAACGGGATTATAAGTGAAAGAGATATCCCAGATTTTTTAATGATATATAAAACATAAACCGTTGTGAGTACTATCTGAAGCAAAAGCTTCTGCCACGCGATCAAACCATCCTCATTATGCTTGACTACCTTTAGAAAATCGTCAATAAATCCGATCAGACCGAAACCAATCGTAAGAATAAGTACCGGAATAATATTAGGTTCCTTTCCAACGAAAAATATACTTCCGATAAAAAGCGCCGACAGTATTGCTATTCCTCCCATTGTAGGAGTTCCCGTCTTATTCTGATGTGATTTAAGTTCTTCTCTCTCTGTCTGATCCACTTTTTCTTTTCTAAAAAATGGAATTAAAAATCTTAGTATCAGTGCGCTTGTAAAGAAAGCAATAAAAAGTGGCAAAATCTCAACAAATGTCATTACAACTCCTCTATTTTTCTATTAGATGTGACGTAAATCATGTCAAAGCACAAAATGTGCCATAATCTACAATGACATAATATAATCTAATATCAGAATCTAATCAACCTTAGGATAGAAAAAAATATAATATATACAATTAAAATTCAAAATCATCTAATAACAGTCTACTGTGCCGGTGCTGCTTGTGCAGCTGTGGTAGGAATGTTCATGTATGGTAGTATCTGTGTGAAAATATCGTGTGCTATCTGCTTTGCGATCGGATCATGATACTGGACCTGAGAATTAACTGTATCTACAGATACATAAACCATTACCTGAGGATTATCCACCGGTGCAAATCCCTCAAAAGAAAGCACATAATTCTTGTCTGCTCGAGGAAGTTTCTCTGCTGTTCCTGTCTTACCGCCGATATCATATCCATCTACTGCAACGATCTTACCGGTTCCGGCTGTAACAACAGATCGAAGATATCCTCTTATCGTCTGTGATGTATCTTCTGAAACTGTTTGTTTTAAAACAACAGGGTCAATATCCTTGACCGTATTGCCATCGCTGTCTTTGATAGATGTAACAATATGGGGTTTATAATATTTTCCACCATTAATAAGCGAACTAAAAGCTGATGCCATTTGGATCATAGTAACATTGAAGTTCTGTCCAAAAGCATTTGTCTGAAGGTTGATTGGCTTCATAAGTGCATTTTTATCGTACAAAAGCGTTGCAGTATACGCCTCTCCCGGTAGATCAACTCCTGTTTTCTGTCCAAATCCAAATAATCTCTGATAATATGCAAAATTATCAGCGCCTACTTTTTCTCCGATATCCATAAGCGCCACGTTGCAGGAATCTCTAAGTGCACCTTCCACTGTTTCTACGCCATGTCCATTTGTCTCCATACAGTGTACTAGTACACCTCCCGGGAATTCTTTAGCGCCGGTACATAAAAATGTCTCATCACCATTAATCGTACCGCTGTCAAGGCCTGCCGCCACCGTAAATGGCTTAAATGTTGATCCAGGCTCAAATGTAGATGTTATAACGCTGCTGTTCCAAAGTGAATTAAGAGCTGACATCTTGTCATTATCAGTCATTGCATTTAATTGGTCTGGTGTATATAGTCCAGAGAGGTCCCTTGGATTATTCAGATCATACGTAGGATAATCTGCTATAGCAAGAATAGAGCCTGTGTTAGGGTTCATTACAACGCATGAGGTATGTACGCTTCCCCTTGGATGGGTTGCATCAATATGAGCTGCATTTTCATTTACTATTGCATCTTCCACTACTTTTTGGATATTATGGTCAATTGTGGTCTGTATAGAATTACCACTCTTTGCATCTACAACTGTTTTTTCCACATCACTGTCATCATTTACATATCCGTATGAGCGACCATCCATTCCATTTAAAACGTCATTATAGTACATCTCAAGGCCCGTTACGCCTTCGTTGCCAGCGGTTGTAAATCCTATTGCTGATGCAGCCATAGACCCATAAGGATATTGTCTCTGATACTGCTTTTCCAACCATATTCCAACAACTTCGTTATCCTTGGTCTTGTCCTTGGTCCTTTTTTTACACTCTGCATCAAATGCTTTTTTCTCAGAATAACTTACCTTTTTTGCCAGGACCTGATACTGACTCTTGGAATTTTCTTTGAGTTTTTTGTCAAAGTCTGCCAGATCAACTTCCGGAAAGCACATTTTTACAACTTCCTTGGTGCTGTTGACAAGTTCTTTTGATTGGTGAAGAGCCTTGCAGTCCAGGACAACATTGTACACATCTATAGAAGAAGCCAGTGCTGTTCCCTGAGAATCCAAGATATTTCCCCTTTGAAAAGGTATACTGGTACTAGAATATTCCTGTTGCGCCAATACGATCTTTTCGTATTTTTGTCCGCTCTTTGTTTGAATAAGTATTATTTTAACTACCATTACGAGAAAAAGGATACAGGCAATCCCGAAGATAATTCCGAGCCTTCTCTGCATCCTTTGTGTAAATCTATTTTCTCTTGAAGTCTTACCGGTTCTCAAATTTCTAAACCTCCACATTCCTTAGTGTATATCTTTGTACTGACTCATATAGTCATCGCTCTTAACATTATAATACACTACATTAGCAGGAGTTGCATAGTTCATTCCAATTCTGTTAAATGCAGCATCCTTAACTGTATCGAGATTAGCCTGAGCATTTATACGATTTGTTTCAGCCATGTTTTTAGCTTTAAGATCAGAAATCTGCTCTTCTAGTACAGCTACATTACGTCCTGTCTCTTGAACTGATGTCTGTAAATAGACGTATGCTACAAAGAAAAGACTAAATGCAATAACTCCTGCAGTGACATATATGACGCTGAGCTTATACTGTCTCATAGCCTTAGCTTTTCTCAGATTTCTCTTTCTCGAAGCTCTTTCTTTTCTTTCCTTTTCCTTTTCTTTTCTTTCCTGAAGTGAAGGAAGGGGTTCATATATTTTTTTAACTGTATTTCCATCTTCTACATAATATCTTTTTACTTCTGACATAAATCCGCTCCCTTGGTCACTTTATAATTCTTTCAAATACACGAAGTTTTGCGCTTTTTGAGCGGGAATTTTCTTTACATTCCTCTTCGGTAGGTATAATAGGCTTTCTCGTAACATTTTTTCCCTTTGACACTTTTCCACATACACAAATCGGAAATTCCGGTGGGCAAGTGCAAGGATTTTCATTTTTCTTAAAATCCAGTTTAACTATTCTGTCTTCCAATGAATGGAAAGTTATGATACAAAATCTACCATCATCATTTAATATATCTATCATATCGTCGAGGTTATCTGACAATACTGTAAGTTCTCTGTTTAACTTGATCCTTATAGCCTGGTAGGTTCTCTTGCAAGGATTGCCGCCTGTTCTTCTGGCCTTCATCGGGATCGCAGCCTCAATAGCCCTGTTCAGGTCTCCCGTTGTTTTAAGAGGACTTTCCTCTCTTAGTCTTAAAATGCTTCTGGCTATTTGCCTTGCGAACTTGTCTTCACCATAGTTTCTGATCATTTCATATATATCTTGCTCTGATGAATTATTTAAAATATCTGCTGCTGTGACAGGCCCACTCTGATCCATTCTCATGTCAAGTGGATCATCCTCTCTCATGTATGAAAATCCTCTGTCAGGATTATCTAATTGAAATGAACTGACGCCCAGATCCAGGAGAATTCCGTCTACCTTATCAACTCCAAGTTTTTTTAGTTCCTTGACCATATCCGCGTAATTGCTGTGTATAAATGTCACTCTATCAGAAAAATCCTTTAGCCTGTCCCCAGATGCTCCAATCGCATCCATATCCTGATCGATACAATACAAATGCCCGTTTTTCAGCTTTTTAGCTATCTCGTATGAGTGACCGCCTCCGCCGCAGGTTCCATCCACATATATTCCGTCAGGCTTGATGTTTAAGTTATCAATGGTTTCCTGAAGCATTACGGAGAAATGTTTGAATTCCATATTCTGTTTTCTCCCTTCTGCTTGTTATATTCCAAGTCCGAGCTCTGCCATGTGCTCAGCTACATCATCCATATCTTTTTCATCGTAAGTGTTGCTGTTCTGCCAACGATCCTTGTCCCAGATCTCAACTCTGTCCAAAACTCCTACCAAAACAACATCCTTTTCAAGTCCTGCGAACTCTCTAAGTGTCTGTGGGATATTGGTTCTGCCCTGCTTGTCGAGTTCTGTCTGACACGCTCCTGCGAAAAAAAATCTCGAGAACTTTCTGGCATCCTTAGTTGTAAGAGGTATCTCTCTAAATTTCTCCTCGATTTTTTTCCATTCTTCATTTGTGTAGATAAACAGGCATCCGTCCAGCCCCTTTGTGATCACAAATGAATCTCCAAGGCTTTCCCTTAACTTTGCCGGTATTATGAGACGTCCCTTAGGATCAACTGTATGACTGTATTCGCCCATGAACATAAGGGAGGCCTCCTTTCTACTTTTGGCAATTAAATGTGGATAACTTTTTGTTTTTTGTGCTTTGTCAACAGACTAGTCAACTTATCCACCACTTCTTACCACTTAACACCATTTTTTACCACTTATGCGTATATTTTAACTGTAATCTACTAGAAAAGCAACCCCAAAACCGCATAAAATCACGGTTTTTTAAGGTGGTGGGCAAGTGAGTTTCCTGCTCATTCTATGTTAGATACAAGATGTTGTGGTCATCTTGGCCTGTTCAGTCATATCTTCTGTTTTTAACTAATTTGACTCCATATCTGACTAATTATTTTCAAAAAAAGTCTTCAACCAGTTACTAGTTGAAGACTTTTAATAATGTAATTTTATAATTATTTATTTTGATAATTGCTGTTTAATGTTCTTACACATCGTTGTTATCATTGCTTGCTGTATTTTAATTTGTGCTCGTCGTCCTTATTACTTGCTGTATTTTCCTTTGGACTTCTTACCCTTGTTGAATCCGATCAGAAGCATTACAAATCCCAAAGCAACCAGACATGCTGCTAGCAACTGCGAAACCGGGATCCCGGTGTTAAACAGGATCAGCTGATCCGTACGAAGTCCCTCTATCCAGAACCTCCCGGCACCATATGTGATCAGATACAGTAAAATAGCTTCACCGTTAAACTTCAAGTGACGTCTCATGATCATAAGGAAGATAAAAACTCCTACGCTCCATACGCTTTCATATAAGAATGTAGGATTAACACTTATAAATGCAGTATGACCTATTGTCTGGACATGATCCAGCATGGTCTGAGATACATCATCCATTGTTCTCACACGACTAAGGGGTATCTGCATTGCAAACAGATTATTTGTGTAATCTCCGAATGCCTCTCTATTGAAAAAATTGCCCCAGCGTCCTATCGCCTGCCCTACCGGAAGCCCCAATATACATATATCAGCTGCCTTTAAAAAAGGAATCTTCTTTAACTTGCATACGATAAATGCCGTAAGTATACCTGCAAGAATGCCTCCGTATATTGCCAGACCGCCTTGTCTCAAGTTAAAAATACTTAGGAGATCATCTTTATATACATCCCATGAGAATATAACATAATAAGCTCTGGCACCTATAACGCCAAACACCAATGACCAGATGATTATATCCAGGAAATCATCTTCTTTATATCCTTGTTTCTTGGCGTTTTTCATAATAATGGAAGAACCTAGGATCATGCCAACCGCAATTATTATTCCATAGAATGCTATCTCAAACCCAAATACAGATATGCTTTTTCCTACATTAGTAAGTGTTATATGAAGATTGGGAAAAATAATCGTATTTTCCATGTTTTCACTTTCTTTCCATTCTTTGTCTATTTATAGATAGTATATACCATTGTTAAATACTTATTATCAAATGGTTCATGACTTGCTTTATATCTTACTTGTTTTTTTCAGACTGTTTTTCACTAAGTCCGGGAAGCATCAGCATAGCATCTCCGAAACTAAAGAATCTATACTTTTCCTCTACAGCTTCTTTATATGCATTTAGAATATGGTCTCTTCCCGAAAGTGCAGAAACAAGCATTATAAGCGTAGATTTTGGAAGGTGAAAATTGGTTACAAGACCATCAATGATCTTGAACTTATAACCGGGATATATAAATATCTTGGTCCATCCACCTGCCTCATGCATCCTGCCATTTTCATCTGCAACCGTTTCTAGAGTTCTGGTAGATGTAGTTCCAATAGCTATAACTTTATGGCCTGTATCATGAGCATGATTTATCATATCTGCTGCTTCTTTTGTAACCTGATAGTATTCTGAATGCATTTCATGTTCTAATACATTGTTTTCTTTTACAGGTCTAAAAGTACCAAGACCGACATGAAGAGTAACCTCCGCAATGTCCACTCCCATATCTTTTATCTGCTGTAAAAGTTCTTTTGTAAAATGAAGTCCGGCTGTAGGAGCTGCTGCAGATCCGTTATATTTTGCATAGACGGTCTGATATCTTTCCTTGTCCTGAAGCTTATGAGTAATATAAGGAGGAAGCGGCATCTGTCCCAGCTGGTCCAGTACCTCTTCAAATATTCCATCAAATTCAAAGTGTACAATTCTGTTTCCGTCTTCGATCACATCCATGATCTCAGCCTTTAGAAGACCATCACCAAATACTATGCGGTCTCCCTTTCTTGCTTTTTTCCCTGGCTTAACCAGACATTCCCAGTCTGTATCTGTCTTTCTTACCAGTAAAAGGATCTCTACTTTTCCACCAGTCTTTTCTCTTTCACCGATCAATCTGGCGGGAATGACTCTCGTATTATTGATTACAATACAGTCTCCAGGTTCTAAATACTCAGGCAAATTATAAAAATGCCTATGCCAGTATTCACCGGTCTCCTTATCAAGTACCATTAGTCTCGACTCAGATCTCTTTTCAAGGGGATCCTGTGCAATAAGCTCCTCCGGCAGATAATAATCATAATCTGTGAGAAGCATTTCTTTTATTTCTTCCATATTATCACTAGCTCCTGAGAACAACTCCCAAGTCGTTCAGTCCCTTCATAATCGCATCCATTGCAGTATTCACATCGTTGTCTTCTAGATTTCTATCTTTGGCACGGAAAACAATTGAATATGCCATTGATTTCTTGCCTTTTCCTATCTGATCTCCTTCATATAGATCGAACAACTTGTAAGATTCCATATATTCTCCGCCACTTACATCGAATACTTTTTCAATGTCTCCAGCCAGTATGCTGGTGGGTATCACGAGTGACAAGTCTCTGGTAGAAGCAGGAAAATTGGCAATTCCTGTATACTTCTTATCAAAAGAAGCCTTGTCGTATATATGAGGCATGTCAATAACAGCCACGTATACTCTTGTTCCAATCTTATAGTTCTTGGCTACTCTAGGATGAATCTCTCCTATAAAACCTATAATCTGTCCATCATATAGGATATCAGCCTGTCTTCCAGGATGTAAAAATGTCTTATCTGACTTGGGATCATATGACACATGATCATCCATTCCAACTCTCTGGAGAAGTTCTTCAACAACTCCCTTAAGGTCGAAAAAGTCACCATAGTTATAGCTTCCGAGAGTGAACTGCATTCTCTCATCCGGAAGTTCTGTCAGTGGTAGTGACTTGGCAAGATAAATGTTGCCCATTTCATAAAGTGCACATTCTGCATTTCTTCTATTATAGTTTGTAGCAAGTGATGTCATCATTCCATTTAGAGAAACAGTTCTCATAATGCTAAAGTCCTCTCCTAGAGGATTGGATATCTCAATAGCATTTCTAATAGGGTCAGATGAGTCTATCATAAGCTTGTCATAGACCTTTTTACTCTCAAATGAATATGTCATAGCCTGTGAATATCCTGAGAACTCAGCGACTTCTCTTGCTATAGCATTGATCTCATTCTCATATCCGATCTTGCCTGCAGTAGCCTCGCCTGTAGGAAGTGTAGTAGGGATCTTGTCATATCCATAGAATCTAGCAACTTCCTCTGCAATATCTGCATAACATAAAAGATCCTGTCTGAATGTAGGGATAACAAGCTCATTGGTCTCTTTATCAAGTTCTAGTTCAAGAGCCTTAAAATACTTAAGCATAGTATCATCCGGGATGTCTGTTCCCAGCATCTTATTATAACGATCTGGTTCAAAGGAAATCCTTACAGATTCTTTTTTATTGTCATAGACATCAACTGCTCCGCCGACAACTGTTCCTGCGCCTAGTTCCTCTGCCAGAGCACATGCTCTGTTCATAGCTAGAATAGCATTGTTAGGATCCAATCCCTTTTCAAAGATTCCTGAAGCATCGGTACGCATACCAATCTTTTTGGAGCTTAATCTTATGGATGTTCCATTAAAACATGCAGACTCAAAAAGCACGGTTTCAACGCTGTCAGTTATCATTGAGTTTTCTCCACCCATGATACCGGCAATTCCGATGTGCTTATCGCCATCATTTATCATGATGGTATTACTGTCTATTTTTCTGATCTCGCCATCAAGTGTAGTGAATTCCTCACCGTCTTTTGCCGTATCAACAATTATCTTATGTCCGGCTATTGTACTTAGATCATATGCATGCATAGGCTGACCATACTCAACCATTACATAGTTAGTTATATCTACAAGATTATTTATAGGTCTGATGCCCTGAGCACGAAGACGTCTCTTCATCCATTCCGGTGATTCTCCGATATGAACATTTTTCAGGATCCTACCTGTATATCTGCTGCATAGATCCGGTCTATTGACCTGAACAGATATGTAATTATTGACATCATCATTGTCTCCTGTTTCGGGAACGATCGGTGGCGCAAATGATTTCCCGAATGTTGCTGCCGCTTCTCTTGCTATTCCAAGAATTGAAAAACAGTCTACTCGGTTTGATGTTATCTCGTACTCAATTGCTGCATCATGAAGTCCTAGAACCTCAATTGCATCAGCGCCCACCTCGGTATTCTCCGGAAAAACATAGATTCCATATTCCGGTGCATCCGAAAACATATTTCTATCAGAACCAAGCTCTTCAATAGAGCACATCATTCCCTCTGAAGAAACGCCTCTAAGCTTGCCTCGTGTTATTTTAATACCATCTTCAGGATTCTCACCGCCGTCATGACCGCCGGCTACTCTTCCGCCATGGAGGACAACCGGTACTTTCTGACCTTCTGCCACATTAGGCGCTCCTGTTACGATCTGAACCGTCTCATTTCCTACATTTACCTGGCATATTACCAGCTTATCAGCGTCAGGATGACTCTCTATTTTATCGATCTGTCCTACTACTATCTTATCCAGGTTCTTGTCAAATTCTTCATAGAATTCAACCTTGGAGCCTGACAATGTCATAGCATCTGTATATTCCTGAGGTGTACATTCAAGACCCGGTACAAGGTCCTTGATCCATTTAAGCGAAGTTCTCACAATTTATCTCCTTAAAATATATATACTTTGTTAATGTAATTATCTATGTATGACTAAAAACTATTTACGAAAACGTATGCCGTTCTCATATTTTAGCTTTATTAAAACTGCTTTAGAAAACGTATATCGTTCTCATAAAGAAGTCTCATATCATCGATTTCATACTTTAGAAGTGTGATTCTCTCAAGACCGATACCAAATGCAAATCCTGAATAAACTTCAGGGTCGATTCCACTCATTTTCAATACTTTAGGATGAACCAATCCACAGCCGAGTATCTCTATCCAACCTTCGCCCTTACAGAATCTGCATCCTTTTCCGCCGCACTTGAAGCAAGAAACGTCCATCTCTGCAGATGGTTCTGTAAACGGGAAATGATGGGGTCTGAACTTGACCTTGGTATCTTCACCGAAAAGCTCCTTTGCCACACGCTCCAACGTTCCCTTTAAGTCTGAGAATGTAATGTTTTTGTCTATTACCATTCCCTCGATCTGATGGAATGATGGTGAATGAGTAGCATCTACCTCATCAGCTCTGAATACTCGTCCTGGAGCAAGCATTCTAATAGGAAGATGGCCCTTTTCCATTTCGCGGACCTGAACCGGTGATGTCTGTGTACGAAGAAGTATGTCCTTGGTGATGTAAAAAGTATCCTGCTCATCTTTGGCAGGGTGATTAGCCGGGATATTAAGTGCCTCAAAATTATAGTAATCCTGCTCTATTTCAGGTCCTGAAACAATTGAATAACCCATTCCCGTAAAGATTTTTTCTACTTCTTTTAAAACCTTTGTATTGGGATGGCTATTTCCAATTTTAATTTTTTTGGCAGGAAGAGTAACATCGATTTTCTCTGCACGAAGTCTTGCCTCCATTGCAGCCTCTTCCATTTTCTCTTTTGCTTCTAATAGTCTCTCTTCAATAGCATCTCTTGCTTCATTGACCATCTTACCAACATTGGGTCTCTCTTCAGGAGATACATCCTTCATGGACTTCATTATCTCTTTTAGTTCACCCTTCTTGCCGAGAAATGAAACTCTTATATCATTAAGTGCATCGAGGTTTCCCGCATCGGTAATCTGCTTTACAGCTTTTTCTCTGATCTTTTCAAGTTCTTCCTTCATCATACTTTTTCTCCTACCGGTAATTCTTTATTTCATAGCTATCATGCTTCAGACGCTTTACAGACTTTTAATTTTTATAATAATGTATATTTTTACTCATAAATATATAGTCTACGCCTACGATAATTGATTAGATAAAATCTAAACAAGGTTACCACAGTAGAATGGCATTCGCAAGTGTAAAACATTGATGATCGTGCATATTAAGCTACCCCTTGGAACTTATTCAAACTCACTTTTCATTCATCTATTCACCTATCGATTGCATACGTTCAATAACTGTTCCACTGCATACACTTTTATATACCAGAACAGGGATAAAACTGCATATCATAAAAACAACTAACAGCAACACAGCATTTGAAAAAAATGGAACAGAAAAACTCAATCTATAAATGTTCATATTCTGAAAAACCACATAACTTATCGGAATTCCCAGTGCAAACGCAACCACACTGGATAGAGCTGCATATATGATTCCTTCTTTAATAAGTACTTTTACCTGTTGCTTTTTTGTCATACCGATACTTTCAAGAGTAGCAAACTCTTTTTTCCTGTTTTGAACACTGGCAATCATCATATTGACATAATTCATAACTGCAAGCACAGCAATAATGTATCCCACTCCATTTCCCAGCACTCTGATCTGCCTTTCATTACCAAGCATATCATTATAAAGATCTAGCTTTGATTCAAAAGAGATATTTTCATTTTCTTTTAATGCCTCCTTGATCTTCTTCTCAGTTTTTTTATCCAGGCTTTTTTTGTAATCTACTTCCATAAGCTCTATAACAGGATTCTTTACAAGTTCTTTAAATTTATTAGTGCTCACAACGATATATGGTGTATAACCGCTGGCGAATTTCGTAGGATCATCTATTATTCCGGCTATCTTAATCTTATTTTGTTTCTCACTTTTATCTGTAGAAAAATAAAAGTTTTTATTCACTGCATCCTTGGGTGACAAGCTCAGCCAATTACACATAATGGCTGTTTCTCCCATAGCAAATTTTCTTATGTTAATTTTGGGACCCGAATCTCCGAGAACCTGTTTTAACTCATTTCCATCTATCCCGATTATTTTTGAATCAAACATTTTCTTGATGTTCTTTTCACCCTTTTCGTATTTTGAAATATCACTTTTGTAATTTCCGGGAGAATATCGTGACAGATATAGTTCTTTATAATAATTACCAAATAATTTCTGCTGATATGGTGCGTCTATAATTGCAGAATATATTGGTCTCGTTTGATCTACACCGGAAATATTACTGATTTTTTTATTTAGTTCCTCTGATATAACCTGTTCATCTGAATCTAACGTCTTTTCGTTGATTATCCCCAGATCATATTTCCATGTTTCATTCAAAATACTCTTAGAATCATTTTCCTTGATAACAACATTAACCGTCAGAAATACAATGATAGAAATGACAAATGATGCCATAATGATCACTGCTCTTTTCCTATCTCGAAAAATATTTTGCCATGCCATTCCCTGAATACCATTGGTTTCTTTTATAGATCTCACTCCACCATTTTGGTACCTTGTTGCTTCAATCGGTGAACAATTACCTGCCATTTTGGCTGGTTTACTGCAACTAAATAATACTGTTATTATAGAAAAAAGTGCAGCTATCAGCATAAGTAGAGGATACTTTGTAAACCTGTCAGAACCAGCAAGCCTTATATTTTCCATCTTCATAACCATAGGAATTAATTTTTTTGAAACAAAATAACCCACTGATAATCCAACAGGAATTCCAATACATGAGTTTATGACAGCTTGATAATATATGATTTCCTTTAACTGTTTCGATGTCATGCCGATGGTTTTCATCTGTCCTAAGAGACGTATATCCTTGGATACAGAAATATACATTGTATTAAATATAAATAAAGAGCCGCTAATAAAAATCATGGCAAGAAGCAATACCAGTACAATAACAGTTTTAACAAACTGATCTATACTGTCACTATCTTCAGATATCACCTGCCTGTGATGGATCTTAAACTGATGTTGGATCTTCATTATTGTCTTTTTACTATAGAGCGAATTTTTTAAGCTGATTTTTAAGGTTCCCTGGGTAAAATCTGTTTGTTTCGCCCCGGTTGTTTTATAAAAAGCTTTAGATACATGGCCTTTTGAACTACCGGTAAAATCCGTATAATATCCACTTAATATAAACTGCTTATCAATACAACCTAAATCAGTACTGGTATTTTTCGTTTCAGTTCTATAGTAATTGCCTGATAATGGAAAATATGTCATATTGATCTTCATGCCCACCGTCGGTTTTTTTATTCCTATATTTCTAAGTGCTTCCGACGAAAGCATGATCTCATTTTCATTTTTGGGATATCTGCCTGTCTTTTTGTCCAAGGCCTGGAGACATTGTTTATTCCAGCATGTATCATCTATCCAATATAACTGTAATTTTGATGTGGGCTTATTATCTGTTTTATTTACAATTGCACATTTTACACTTACTCCGGCATACTTTATAAGCTCCATTTTTTTAGCTGTATACACTTGAGCCTTTGTTGGTTCTGTCAGCTCGATATCATAATCCATACCATTCATTTTAATCTGGCGTTCCGATATCATCTGCCCGTATGAAATTCCTATCCCTACAACAGAAACAATTGAAAATGAAGTGATGATAATGGCCAAACTAGTAATAATGTTTCTCTTAATATTAGAATTGTAATTCTTTTGGGCCACTTCTCTAACAATATGTTGGTTGTCTACGTTTATCATATTATATTCCCCCAACGATTTTTCCATCTTCAATTCTTACTATTCTTCCGGCCATCTGAGCGATCTCATCATTATGAGTTATAATTACAACTGTCTGATGATATTTCTGGCTTACAACTTTTATCAGTCCGAGAACGTCCAGACTCGTCTTGCTATCAAGATTGCCTGTTGGTTCATCTGCCAAAACAATTGCGGGTTTGGTTGCCAGTGATCTCGCCAGTGCAACTCTTTGCTGCTGTCCCCCTGACAGCTGATCCGGCATCGCATCACATTTTTCCGTCAATCCCAATGTTTCAATTATCTCCATAACATATTTTTTATCAGGCTTGATCCCGTCTAGTTGTATTGGAAGTACAATATTTTTATACACGCTCATAAAGGGAAGCAGATTATAGTTCTGAAAAACAAAACCTATTTTCCTACGGCGAAAAATCGTAAGTTCATCTGCGCTCATTTTAGAAATGTCTTTGTCTTCAATCCTAATTGTTCCATCCGTTGGTGTGTCAAGTCCTCCCAGCATATGTAAAAGGGTGGATTTGCCGCTCCCCGAACTCCCTACAATTGCGACAAACTCACCTGATTGAATGCCAAGGGATATACCATCCAATGCTTTTACAGTTGTTTCTCCCGTTTGGTAATATTTTTTTATATTATCAGCTTTTAATATTTCCATTAGATTTTCCTCTCTTTCATGCATAGAATTCTATCAAATGAATCTTTCTCAATTCTTTCCAAAATCTTACACTTCTGACACTTTTTATGCATAGCCTTTTATGCATTGCCTTACAAACCACATAAAAAGGTATGGTCCAATGACCATACCTAAATAATCAGTTCGGCAGGAACATGGAAAACGTGCTTCCCTTTCCCACTTCAGATCTGACTTTTATATAACCACCTTGTTTTTCGATGATTTCTCTGACCAGATATAATCCTATACCTAATCCCTGTTCACGCTCTACTTCAGGGGACCTGTAAAATCTCTTAAATATCATCCCTTGCTCAGATTCAGAGATTCCAATTCCGTGATCAATAATATTAATGCTGAAAAAGCTTTCATATTTTTTATATTTCAATGAAATCTCACTTTTCTCTGGAGAATACTTGA
>Ga0116175_1000760_pt1 | contig 21677 bp, 16 predicted proteins | sample AD_UKC125_MetaG_FD_89802 | JGI IMG/M metagenome (GOLD analysis project Ga0116175, IMG submission 89802) | Active sludge microbial communities of municipal wastewater-treating anaerobic digesters from USA - AD_UKC125_MetaG | ecosystem: Engineered > Bioreactor > Anaerobic > Digestate | place: USA... | reverse complement strand
CTCAAGGATTGTTTATGATGATGAGTAATGGCTTTGGTGCCTTTTTTGGAGCACAAATAAGCGGTATTGTTATAGATAACTATTACACCCACGATGGTGCAAGAGATTGGCATGGAATATGGCTTGCTTTTGCTGGATATGCTCTAGTTATTGCGATAGCATTTGCGGTTTTATTCAAGCATAAACACAATCCAAATGATGTTGAAAATGTAAGTCATTAAAAAAAGATAGTTTTTGAACTTTTAGACCTGACTGTTTTTTAAACCTGTCAGGTCTTTTTTGTTTTCAAAAATTCAATACGATTATTAATTAGCCCTGATTGTAGTGGAAATCCTCGCAGAGATTGAAACGAAAAGCAGGAAAACGGCTGACATAGAAGCCTAAGTTTTTCGCTCCAAAAAATTAAGCCGTCTATTATCTATCTTCTTTTATCTTTTTTCTGTTCTAAATGTTTTGTAATTAAATAATTATGATTACTTTTGCACACCTTTTGGCGAAGTAGAGTTTCCTTTAGGTATCAACATTTTATGTAAAACACTGTTGTTGTTTTATTCGCATTTTGAAACTCAAAAATAACAACATACAAAATTAAATTATCAGCATGGCTGAATTAAACAAAGATCAACAAGAGTTTTTAAATGGTTTTAACTGGCATAATTATGCAGAAGGCATCGATGAAGTAGATGAAAAAAACCTAAGAGAGTTTGAAGATTTAGTAGCAAAAACATTCATTTCTACAGATCACGAAGAAGTTGTAGAAGGTGTAGTTGTTAGAATCACAGACCGTGATGCAATTGTTGACATCAATGCAAAATCGGAAGGAGTTATTTCTCTTAATGAATTCCGTTACAATCCAAACTTAAAAGTTGGGGACAAAGTAGAAGTATTAATCGATGTTCGTGAAGACAAAACAGGACAATTAGTATTATCTCACAAAAAAGCAAGAACTATCAAATCTTGGGATAGAGTTATTGCAGCTCACGAAAGTGGAGAAATCGTTAACGGTTTCGTTAAATGTAGAACTAAAGGTGGTATGATTGTTGACGTTTTTGGAATTGAAGCGTTCTTACAAGTTTACAAATTGACGGAAAACCAAACCGGGATTACGATGTATACGTTAACAAAATGATGGAATTCAAAGTGGTAAAAATTAACCATGAATTCAAAAACGTAGTTGTATCTCACAAAGCACTTATCGAAGCAGATATCGAAGTTCAGAAAAAAGAAATCATAGGCCAATTAGAAAAAGGACAAGTATTAGAAGGTGTTGTTAAAAACATCACTTCTTATGGTGTGTTCATTGATTTAGGTGGTGTAGATGGATTAATTCACATTACAGACCTTTCTTGGTCAAGAATTAATCACCCAAGCGAAGTTCTTGAATTAGACCAAAAATTAAACGTTGTTATCCTTGATTTTGATGATGAGAAAACAAGAATTCAACTAGGTTTAAAACAATTACATGCTCATCCTTGGGATGCTTTAGCTGCTGACTTAAAAGTTGGTGATAAAGTAAAAGGTAAAGTAGTTGTTCTAGCTGATTATGGTGCTTTTATTGAAGTAGCTGAAGGTGTTGAAGGTTTAATCCACGTTTCTGAAATGTCTTGGTCAACTCACTTAAGAAGTGCTCAAGATTTCGTAAAAGTAGGTGATGAGGTTGAAGCAGTTGTTTTAACTTTAGACCGTGACGAAAGAAAAATGTCACTTGGTATCAAACAAATGACACAGGATCCATGGACTGATATCACTGCTAAATATCCAGTTGGTTCAAAACATACAGGTATCGTTAGAAACTTTACAAACTTTGGTATCTTCGTTGAATTAGAAGAAGGTATTGATGGTTTAGTTTACATTTCTGATTTGTCTTGGACTAAAAAAATCAAACATCCATCAGAGTTTGTTAACGTAGGTGATAAATTAGAAGTTGTTGTTTTAGAATTAGATGTTGAAGGAAGAAAACTTTCTTTAGGTCACAAACAAACAACTGCTAATCCTTGGGACAAACACGAAGATGCTTTTGCCGTAGGAACAGTTCACACTGGAACTATCGCTGAAATCGTTGACAAAGGAGCTACTGTTGATTTTGGAGATGATGTAGTTGCTTTCATCCCAACGCGTCATTTAGAAAAAGAAGATGGTAAAAAATTGAAAAAAGGTGAAGAAGCTGAATTCAAAGTAATTGAGTTCAACAAAGAATTCAAAAGAGTTGTTGCTTCTCATACTGCTATCTTCAGGGAAGAAGAAGAAAAAGCTGTAAAAGCTGCTTCTGAAACGGTTGCTGCATCAAACAGTAACAACCAAGCTTCAACTTTAGGTGATAACAATGATATTCTTGCTGATTTAAAAGCAAAAATGGAAAAAACAGAAAAGAAAAAATAATTTCTTGAATGTTTGATATAGAAAAAACTCCGCAACTTGCGGAGTTTTTTGTTTTTAATTATTATAATACTTTCGTTGCCAAATTTCACTATTGAAATTTTTTCCAAGCATAAAAAAATAATAAGCTGTTACAGCAATAATAGATTTAAAAATAAATAAAAAGACAATTATACTAGCCATTGGAATGGTGTTACTCCATCTTGAGGTTGGCAATATCCAAGTTATAAATAAACTTATTATCAATGAAAAGGCAACAAAGCTTCCCATGTCTTTGAAAGGTCTTACTAATGTTTTCCTGAATGTTGTAAACTCTGTTCCCCATTTGTGGATTAAATAATAATAGTTATTTCCAATTGGAACAAAAAGAATTGGGTCGTCATAATTTTCTAAATGAAATGCTTTACTCGGTGCTATAATTTTAAATCCTTGTAATTCAGTTTGATGAGCTTTTTCTAATGCATGAATTTTAGAAATTGCCTCTTCAGGAATTTTATTTTTAAATAACTTACTATCTAAAAATCGCAATCTGTAATCAATACATATTTTTTTGATGTGATTGATATGGAATATCTTGTCGGTTTCTAATAAGTCAAAATTGAAATCATTTTCTTTTGATGAAGAATTGGATTTGAGTTTCTCTTCAATTTGTTCTCTAGACTTGGTGTTTTCAACTAAAATTTCTGCAACTTCTTCTAGTATGGAGTCAAGATTTTTTTCCTTATTTCGGACTGTTAGTAATTCTTTTTCTAAATTTATTGTATTCATAACAAAATGAATTTAAAAATTTGAATGACTAAATTAAAGAAATATTTTGATGTAATTTGTTCGTTAATAATGTTTAACATTTGTTCAAAAAAAAATGCCTCACAAATTGTAAGGCATTTACTTTTTATCTCAAACTTGCACCAACTTCATTTTCTAAATTCTTTTGAAGTTTGCTGACAATTTTATCAATTTGTTCATCTGTCAAAGTTTTTGAAATGTCTTGCAAAATGAAACTTACGGCATAAGATTTTTTACCTTCAGGAAGATTTTTTCCTTGATAAACATCAAATAAGTTCACTTCTTTCAATAACGATTTTTCTGTTTGACGTGCAATAGTATAAATAGAATCAAAGGTAACATTCTCATCTACTAACAGAGCCAAATCTCTTCTTACTTCTGGATATTTTGGAATGTCGGTGAATTTTATTTTGCTACCAATCAATTTTAAAATTAGGTTCCAATTAAAATCAGCATAAAAAACCTCTTGCTTAATATCAAAATGTTTTAGAATTGATTTTTTAACAGTTCCAAATTCAACCAATGTATCGTTGCCACTTGCAATAGCAATTCCTTCCGCAAATATATCAGATGAAACAGGTTTGTTTTGAATTTTTTGAATACCTAATCTTTCTAGAATTGCATTGACATAACCTTTAAACAAAAAGAAATCACTTGGTTTTTGTGTATTTCTCCAATTTTCTTCACTTCTGTTTCCAGATGTAAACAAGGTTAGGTGTTTTGGTTCGTCATATCCCGAAGGTAACTTATGGTAGGTTTTCCCAAACTCAAATAATTTTAAATCACCATTTTTGCGATTAATATTATAGGAAACAGCTTCCAAACCTGAGAATAACAAAGATTGACGCATGGATGATAAATCATTGCTCAAAGGATTTAACATCGATACGTTGTATTCTTCTTTCAGCATTTCCGATAATCCAATGTATTCCGGAGTTGTTAAAGAATTGGCCATCATTTCATGAAAACCATTTGCATTCAAAAGTGAGGCTATAATATTTTGTACTTTATAATCTTCGGTTCTAGCAGAATTGGCAACTGTTGCATTCAGTTTTTTTGTGAAATTGATATTGTTGTAGCCATAAACTCTAAGAATTTCTTCAATAACATCAATTTCTCTTTGTACATCAACACGATAGGAAGGAATTATTAAGCCCAAACCTGCATCAGAAACTGTTGTTACTTTAATATCCAAAGATGCTAGAATTTTTTTGATGGTTTCTTTTGGTAATTCTTGTCCAATTAGCTTTGTAGTTTTTTCAAAACTCAAGAAAACAGGAAAATCTTCAATCTTTTTAGGATAGATATCAATGATATCTGAAGTGATTTCGCCACCAGCAACTTCTTTGATTAACAATGCTGCTCTTTTCAAAGCAAACTCTGTATTGTTTGGATCAATTCCTCTTTCAAAACGGAAAGAAGCATCTGTACTCAAACTGTGTCTTTTGGCTGTTTTTCTAATAGAAACGGGATTGAAATAGGCGCTTTCCAAAAATATTGAATTGGTTGTGTCTGTCACTCCAGAGTTTTTTCCGCCAAAAACACCTGCCATACACAATGGACCTTTTTCATCACAAATCATCAAATCTTCTTCATGCAATGTTCTTTCAACATCATCTAGTGTCACAAATTTTGTCCCAGCAGTCACTGTTTTAACAATGATTTTACCATTTATCTTTGAAGCATCAAATGCATGAAGTGGTTGTCCTAATTCATGTAATATATAATTGGTAACATCAACAATATTGTTTTTAGGAGTTAGCCCAATAGCTTTCAATCGGTTTTTTAACCATTCTGGCGACTCTTTAACAGTAATACCTGAAATAGTTACACCACAATATCTTGGAGCCAATTTGCTGTCCTTTACATCAACGTCAATTTTTAGAACTCTTTTATCAATTCTAAAAGTACTTACCGAAGGAGTAATTAATTCAATATTGCTGTTTTTTTGAAGTAAACTTGCTCTCAAATCGCGCGCAACTCCCATGTGTGACATCGCATCAGCACGGTTAGGAGTTAAACCTATTTCAAAAATTTCATCATTTTCTATATTAAACACTTTTGCACATGGTGTTCCGGGTTTTAACTTTTCGTCCAAAACCATGATGCCATCATGACTTGTTCCAAGACCAAGTTCATCTTCTGCACAAATCATTCCATGACTTTCCTGACCACGAATTTTTCCTTTTTTGATTTCAAATTCATTACCGTCTTTGTCAAATAATTTTGTTCCAATAGTTGCAACAGGAACTTTTTGTCCAGCAGCAACATTACTAGCTCCACAAACTATTTGAACAGGATTTCCATCACCTAAATCAACTTTCGTAATACTCAATCTATCAGCATCTGGATGTTTTTCACACGACAAAACGTGACCAACAATAACACCTTCTAATCCTCCACGAACCGATTGGTATTTTTCCACTACTTCTACCTCAAGCCCAAGATCTGTTAGAATTGCTGCTGTTTCTTCTGATTTTAAATCTATTTTAATGAATTGTTTTAACCAGTTGTATGAAATCTTCATATTTAATTTTTTTCAAGACTGCAAATATACTCATTGTAGAGTTTAGATAAAAAATAATTATTCAATCAAAAGGCTTAATTGTTGATATTTTATTTATCAAAAAAACAGCAGCAAAAATTATAAATATTCAAAAAAAAGTCACTAAAAATGTGTTAATAACAATTTTGTGCTATAATTTGAAAAAAATGTGCTATTCGTGGAAATCAATTCAAATTACTTTTGGGTAAATCAAAAAAATAAAATTATGAGTAATTTAATTCAAAGACCACAATTAAAAGAAAAGTATGATAACTACATTAACGGAAAATGGACTGCACCTTCAACAGGTCAATACTTCGAAGTACTTTCTCCAGTTGATGGAAAATTAATGGCAAAAGCTGCACATTCTGCAAAAATGGACATAGAATTGGCAGTCAATGCTGCTGATGAAGCTTTCAAAACTTGGGGACAAACATCTTCTACTGAAAGAAGCATAATTCTGAATAAAATCGCTGATAGAATGGAAGCCAATCTACAACATCTTGCAGCAGTGGAAACATTAGATAATGGCAAAGCAATTCGTGAAACTATGGCAGCCGATTTACCTCTTGCAATAGACCATTTTCGATATTTTGCTGGCGTAATTCGTGCTGAGGAAGGTTCTATTTCTGAGCTTGACAAAGATACCGTTTCTATTATCGTTCATGAGCCAATAGGTGTTGTTGCGCAAATTATTCCGTGGAATTTCCCTATATTGATGGCTGTGTGGAAATTAGCTCCAGCTCTAGCAGCAGGAAATTGTGTGGTTTTAAAACCAGCCGAAAGCACACCAATATCTATTATGGTTTTGATGGAATTAATTGGTGATTTACTTCCGGCAGGAGTTGTTAATGTTGTAAATGGTTTTGGTGCTGAACTTGGAAGAACATTGGTTACTAACCCAAAAGTGGCTAAAGCAGCATTTACAGGTTCAACAGCTACAGGTAGAATGGTAATGCAATATGCTACAGAGAATATTATTCCTGTAACCTTAGAATTAGGCGGTAAATCACCAAATATTTTCTTTCCTTCTGTGATGGATGCTGATGATGAGTTTTTGGATAAAGCTCTTGAAGGTGTTGCTCTTTTTGCTCTAAATCAAGGTGAGGTTTGTACTTGTCCTTCTAGATTACTAATCCATGAATCTATTTATGACAAATTTATCGATAAAGTTATTGCGAGAATTCAAGCAATTAAAACGGGTAATCCATTTGACCCAACAGTAATGATGGGTGCACAAGCTTCTCAAATTCAAAAAGATAAAATTCTTTCTTATATTAAATTAGGAAAAGAAGAAGGTGCTGAATTGCTTTGTGGCGGAAATGTAAATCATCTTGGTGGTGATTTAGAAGGTGGATATTATATTCAACCTACTGTTTTTAAAGGTCATAACAAAATGAGAATTTTCCAAGAGGAAATTTTTGGACCTGTTTTGGCTGTAACAACTTTTAAAACTACCGAAGAAGCTATCGAGATTGCCAATGATACTATGTATGGTCTTGGTGCTGGTGTTTGGACACGTGATGCACACGAATTATATCAAGTTCCAAGAGCTATTAAAGCTGGTAGAGTTTGGGTAAATCAATATCACGCATATCCAGCTGGAGCACCATTTGGTGGATATAAACAATCTGGTATTGGTAGAGAAAATCACAAAATGATGCTAGGTCATTATCGTCAAACGAAGAACATGCTCATTTCTTATAATAAAAACAAATTAGGATTCTTTTAATAGTGAAAGTTAGTAATTAATATAACCGCAGGTTTTAGTAGCTTGCGGTTATTTATTTTTTGAATATGGAAAAAATAAAAAGACTTGAAGCAACGCCAGAAGCATTAGAATTGATTAAAAAACTACACGAAAAGTTTGGAGATTTAATGTTTTATCAAGCTGGTGGTTGTTGTGAAGGAACTCAACCACAATGTTTTGAAAAAGGAGGTTTTTATTTAAGATATGGAGATGTTTGTATTGGTTCAATTATGGGTTTCGATTTTTGGGTAGATAAAGATTTATTTGAATATTGGAAACATGCTCATTTTACACTTGATGTTCTCGACGGCTTTGGTCCAGGTGGTTTTTCTCTAGAAACTCCTTTTGGCAAAACATTTAAAGTAAATTATAGATTATTTACAGAAGAAGAAAGTGCTAATTTAGAAGAGGTAAAACTGAATGAATGAATGAATTTATCAACCGTTAAAATTTAACAACTGATATTGTTTTGGTGTTATGCCTTCGTACTTTTTAAATAATCGAATAAAATAATTACAGTCCTCAAAACCAGTTGCATAGGAAACTTCATTTACCTGTACATTGGGATTACTCAAGAGTTTTTTTGCATATTTTATTTTTTCATTGAGAATGTATTCTATTGGACTCATGCCTAGTTCACGTTTGAAATAGCGGTAAAAAGATGTCGTACTCATACATGCTTTGTCACTCAAATCCTTTAAATTAATCGTTTCTCTAATATTACTTCTAATATATTCTATGGTTGGTAAAAGTGGATTATTTGATTCTAATGGCAATACATTGTCAAACTTTTTAACTGTTTGTGTTTGAATAATTCTGATAATTAATTCTTGAAGCGTTAAGTCGGCAATGGCATCTTTAGTCAAAGAATTTCCCATGCATTCCTTTATCAGTTTGTTGATAGTTGAAGCCAATTCGACATTGTTGTAGAAAAAATAATTTTCGTGATCTAACTTCCAAATGTTGTTTTTGCCTTCTTTTGGGTATTTTTCGTTCAGGAAATCAAGTGTTTCAGTTATTATTTGATTGTCGATAGCTAGAGCAATGCACTGTGTTGGGTTTTGATTAGTAGCTTCGGGAAAATCAATTTTCATTTCAACATTAGAAGGAACAATGACAGTTTCACCTGGTAAATATTCAAAACTTGGATCATCAAAAAGGTGCATTACTTTTTTACCTCTAAGCATGCTAGTAACCACCAAATCATTGAATTTCAAAGGAACTAATTCGGTTGTTTGATAAGTTTCAAAAATATTCAACTCGCAATGGTCTAGCGAAAAAATGGTTCGGTTCTCAACCAAAGTTTTCAAAGACTTCTCATGAGTTAATGCTGGTTTATTGAGCAATGCTTTGATTGGCATTTTGTAAAATGTTTATTGTAAATATAATAAAATAGTTTTTACAATATTTCTTCAATGTGTTTTTTAATATTTGAAGCTATTTTTTGAGTAGGTAAATCATTAGCATCTCCACCAAAAGGATCTTCAATTTCCTCTGCAATTAACTCTAAGCTTGCTAATACATAAAAAATAAAAATTACTACTGGAATGCTGTAATAACCTAAACTAAAGGCATATCCAAATGGCAATGTCATTACATAGAAGAAGATAAATTTCTTTATGAAAGCACTATAAGAATAGGGAATAGGAGTGTTTTTTATTCGTTCACATGCGCCACAAACGTCGGTAAAAGTTTGAATTTCGTTGTTTAATATTATAAGTTGATCTCCAGTAATTTTGTTTTGTTTGTACAAATCATTTACTTTTTGAAAAAGCATCTTTGCAATTTGATTAGGCTTATGTTTTGAATGATCAATTTCTAAATCTAATCCTTCAAAAAGCATTTTACCTACATCTTCATTTGCTAGATGTTTGGATAAAATGGAAGCATAACCCGAGATTACTTTTTTGAAATAGTCTTTATCATTTTGGTTTTTCAAAATGGCAGACAATTTTATGGCTAAGTTTCTACTACTGTTTACCAAACTTCCCCATAGTTTTCTTCCTTCCCACCAACGATCATAAGCAGTGTTAGTTCTATAGGCTAATAATAATGAGATAACAAAACCAAGCATACTATGCATGATAGAAATGTTTTTTACATGACTATCTTCCGATAGTTTCCAGTATTCAATTTCAAGGTAACAAACAATAAATGTATATAAACCAATAACGATCATTAAAGGAATTAATTTTCGAAATGTATCTGATTTATGAAATCTAAAAATGAAAATTAGCCAGTCTTTTGGGTTATATTGAACCATTTTGGTGAATAGTAATTAGTGATTTGTGATTAGTCCTGAACTGGCGATAAATATAAACTTTTTTCTCAACCTGAAACTTGAAATCCGAAACCTTCTAACTAATATAATTGAAAAATTTATATTTAATGAACGACAAACTTTATGGTTTCAATTGATTTGTTTTGTTCAACTTTTAAAAGATAAATTCCTTTTTCAAGATTATTAATCGAAATAACTTCACCCGAGTTATAGTTTTCTAAGGAATAAATCCTTTTACCTGAAACATCAAAAATATTAATAGAAACTTGACTTAGATTATTAGGGATATTTAAGCTAAAGGTTCCCTTGTTTGGATTTGGAAATAATGTTATTTTATCTTTTTGATAAGAAATATTTTCTAAAGTAAATATTCTTGGTTGAACTAATGGACCATCAAATGAGAGGTAAATAGTTTGATTATAAGTTGAATCTGTATTTAAAAAACATTCAGAATCACTAGTATTAAATGAAAAATGTGAGTTTAAAACAATTGTTTGTGGACCGTTTGCATTTGCATTTGGTAATAAAATTGAATTGGTTATGGTTGTAGGCAATAATAAACCAGTATCAACAAAACAGATGTTAACTATATTGTCTTGAGAAAGATATTCATAATTCCCAAGGTGATGAACTTCACAGCATGAAGAATTTATCGACATTTCAATATCACTAGTTCCGACAACGGGATTTAATGTAACTGTGTTAACCTGAGTATGACATTGTCCTATGGAGTTATAGGATACTAAAAGTATAATTAAGGCAAGTAATATCTTTTTCATATTTGATTTCAGTTTATTGATATAAAGATAGTTAAAAGTTTAAATCAGAATGTGTTTATTTAAAAAAACTAACTAATATAGTTCCAAATATTTTTCTTCTTGGTCATTTCAATAAAAATCTGTTTCAAAGTTTGATGTTCTGGTAATGATAGTGAAGCATCTTTTTTTAGCAATTCTATTGCTTTATTTCTGGCTAAAATCAAAATATCTTTGTCTTTTACCAAATCGGCAATTTGAAGATTGAGCACACCGCTTTGTTGTTTTCCCATAATATCTCCTGGACCACGAAGTTTCAAATCGACTTCGGCAATTTCAAAACCATCATTAGTTTTACACATGGTTTCCAAACGAATTTTACTATCATTAGAAAGCTTATGTGAAGTCATCAAAATACAATAACTCTGTTCTGCACCACGACCAACTCGACCACGCAATTGATGTAACTGCGACAAACCAAAACGTTCAGCACTTTCAATAATCATCACGCTTGCATTGGGAACATTTACGCCAACTTCAATCACCGTTGTAGCAACCATAATATTGGTTTTTCCTTCGGCAAAACGTTTCATTTCAGCGTCTTTGTCAGCTGGTTTCATTTTTCCATGAACAATAGAAATAGAATATTGTGGCAACGGAAAATCTCGGGAAATACTTTCATATCCATACATCAAATCTTTGTAATCCATAGTTTCACTTTCTTGAATTAACGGATAAACAATATAGATTTGTCTGCCTTTGGCAATTTCATCTTTTATAAATTTCCAAACTTTCAAGCGATTGCTATCATACCTATGAACCGTTTGTATAGGTTTTCTTCCTGGTGGCAATTCATCAATAACCGAAACATCTAAATCGCCATACAAACTCATGGCTAAAGTTCGCGGAATAGGTGTTGCTGTCATCACTAAAATATGTGGCGGGATTTCATTCTTTTTCCAAAGTTTACTTCGTTGCTCAACACCAAAACGATGTTGCTCGTCAATAATCGCTAATCCTAAGTTTTGAAATTGAACTTTGTCTTCCAGCAAAGCATGTGTTCCAATAAGAATGTGCAAACTGCCGTTTTCTAACTCTTCATGAATTATTTTTCGCTCCGAAGTTTTCGTTGAACCAGTTAGAATTTTGATGTTAATCTTTAAATCTTTTGCTAATTCAGTTAATCCGTTAAAATGTTGATTGGCCAAAATTTCGGTTGGTGCCATTAGACAACTTTGAAATCCGTTGTCCAAAGCAATAAGCATTGCCATCAAAGCCACAATAGTTTTCCCCGAACCAACATCGCCTTGCAACAATCGGTTCATTTGTGCATTGCTTCCTAAATCATTTCGGATTTCTTTCAATACTTTTTTTTGCGCATTCGTCAATTCAAAAGGTAAATGATTCTGGTAAAAATTATTAAAATTTTCTCCAATGATGGTAAATGGATGACCTTTAATTTTATGCTTTCGAACTAAGTTTTTGGTAATTAATTGCAGTTGAATGAAAAATAATTCTTCAAATTTTAATCGGAATTGTGCTTTCGCTAAAAGTTCGGGACTTTTTGGAAAATGAATGTTGAACAAAGCTGCATTTTTCGGAATTAATTTTAATTCATCCAACAAATATTGTGGCAATGTTTCTATGAATTTTGCTTGTGTTTCAAGGAACAATTGTTGCATCATTTTATTTACCACACGATTTGAAACGCCACGATTGGTTAAAGTTTCAGTCGATGGATAAACGGGTTGCAAAGCTGAACGTAAACTTTGTTCGTGTTCGTTGAGCAATTCCATTTCAGGATGCGCCATATTGTATTGTCCGTTGAATGAAGTCACTTTTCCAAAAATCACATACGGAATATTGAGTTTCAAACTTTCTCTAATCCATTTATGACCTTGAAACCAAACGAGTTCCATTTCGCCAGTTTCATCTACAAAAGTTGCCACCAATCTTTTTTTGGCTTTGCCAAATTCAACAGTTTTGACATGAATTATTTTTCCAATAATCTGTACTTCCGCAGGATTATTGTTTAGTTCATTGATTTTGTAATAACGCGTTCTATCAATGTAGCGATTGGGATAAAAATTTATTAAATCTTCATAACGATGAATGCCCAATTCTTTGCGCAATAATTCGCCACGTTGTGGACCAACGCCTTTTAGGTATTCGATAGGTGTTTGAAGAAGTTGATTTGACATTATCAGAAATTGTTAAAGCGAAGATAAGTTTTTAATTTCAAAATTTGAAAATGAGTATATTCGTAACTTATAATTTGCACTGATGAAATATTTGTTTTTCCTTTTCCTTTCCTTCATTTCTTTTGCTCAGCAAACTGCCAAAGTTGATTTTAAAACCGCTAAAGGAAATATCGCTATTGATGTTAATCAAAGAAAAGTTTTTGGTACGGTTAATTATGTTTTTGAAGTAAAAGAAAGCATTGATACGATTAAGATTGATGCACAGAAAATGACTTTTTTGGATGTCAAAATCAATAATAAAACGGTTCAATTTACCAATTCAGGAAAGACGTTAAACTTATTTGAAGGTTTCAAAAAAGGAAAAAATACAGTCACTTTTTACTACGAAGCGTTTCCAAAACAAACGATGTATTTTGTAGATACGCGACAAGTTTGGACACAAGGTCAAGGAAAATATACAAGTCATTGGTTTCCGAGTTTTGACGATGTAAATGAAAAAGTAATTTTCAATATGAATGTTACTTTTGATGAAAAATATAATGTCATTGCAAATGGTTTTCTGAAAAATAGCTACGTAAAAAACAACCAAAAAAAATGGTATTATGAAATGAAAAAACCAATGAGTTCCTATCTTTTGGCATTGGTTATAGGCGATTTCTACAATAAAATTATCGCTTCCAAATCGGGAATTCCGTTGCAGTTTTTTATTCAACCGAAAGACACAGCAAAGTTTGAGCCAACCTATCGTCATTCGAAGCAAATATTTGATTATCTCGAAAAAGAAATCGGGTTTAACTATCCGTGGAAATTATACAAACAAGTTCCAGTGGAAGATTTTCTATATGCTGGAATGGAAAACACAACGTGTACCATTTTTGCACAGGATTTTGTTGTGGATGAAATTGGTTTCAACGATAGAAATTATATCAATGTCAATGCACATGAATTAGCACATCAATGGTTTGGCGATTTGGTTACGGCAAAATCTGGAAAACATCATTGGTTGCAAGAAGGTTTTGCAACCTATTATGCTTTGTTAGCAGAAAAAGAAATTTTTGGTGATGATTATTTTTATCATCAATTGTATCGAAATTCATTGCAATTGCGAAATGCTGCCAAAACCGATACTATTCCTGTGATGAATGAAAAAGCAAGTTCGCTATCATTTTATCAAAAAGGTGCTTGGGCTTTGCATTACATGAGAGAAAAAATAGGAGCGAAGTTGTCTCAAAAAGCAGTGAAAAATTATTTAAAGAAATACCAATTCAAAAATGTTGAAACCAGTGATTTTTTGACAGAAGTTAAAAATGTTGCACCTAATTTTGACACCAATGCTTTTCAAAAATTATGGCTCGAAGATTATCATTTTCCAACCGAAATTGCCAATGATTTATTGAGGAAAAATGTATTTATGCAAACCCTTTTTGAAGTGCAACAAATGCGTAAAAAATCATTTGCTGAAAACAAAGACAAGTTCAAAGAATTGATGCAATCAAATTTGTTTTATCCAGTAAAAACAGAGATTATTTATCAGTTAAAAGAAATTCCATTTGAGGATAAAAAAGAATTACTAGAACTGGCATTAAAAACCAATGATATAAAAGTTCGTCAAGCGGTTGCCGAATTTACAGATGAAATTCCTGCTGAATTCAAGCCGAATTATGAAACCTTGTTGGATGATAAATCCTATGATACGAAAGAAATTGCTTTAATAAAATTATTCAATGCCTTTCCCGAAAGTCAGGCGATTTATATTGAAAAAGCCAAGAATTGGTTTGGAAATAATGACTTAGGATTGCGGACTACTTTTTTGCTATTAACGCAAATGTCTAATGTTTTGGATGGAAACCAAAAACAAAAATACTTCGATGAATTGGTTGATTACACTTCACCGAAGTATGAAAGTTCTATTAGGCAAAATGCTTTTGGCGTAGCATTTCAGGCAAAACAACCTATTGATGATCGGGTTTTAAAAAATCTTGTAAATGCAACTTCACACCACAAATGGCAACTATCAAAATTTGCTCGTGATTATATAAGAGATTTGTTGAAAGTACCAGCATACAAAGAAAAATTTAAAAATCTTTTAACTTATTTGCCTGAAAAAGAAAAAAATCAGTTACAGAAATTATTGGATGAGAAATAATTAATCTTCGCTTTCGAGCGAAAAAATTTCTTCAACAGGTTTTTCAAAAAACCGAGCAAGTTTCAATGCCAATACTGTTGATGGTACATACTTTCCTTTTTCCATTGCATTGATTGTTTGTCGACTAACTTGTATTTGCTTTGCCAAATCTTCTTGAGAGATATTTTTTATAGCTCTCAAAACTTTTAAATTATTAGTCATCTTGCAATGATTTATTTTGTTTGTATATCATGTAGTGAAATCGAAGTATAAAGAACAAAAGCGTCGTAAACACATTATGTATAAGCACTTGCATATATCCCATGCCATAGACAAAAATAGTAAATAGCAATATTAATGCATAGTTTAGATAAATTGCCCAAACCAAACTTTCGTACCTTATTTTGGTAGTAAACTCATCTTCTATTTTCAATTTTGAAAAGCCAACTAGAATTCCACCACACACTAAACCAATAAGCAGTAATTCATCAACGATACTGTTCTTTATAAAAAGAAAATGTTCAGGTTTTGATAAGGGAAAATCACTCAAAATTGCAAAAACTGTTACATTAAGGTAGTCGTCAGTGTTAATATTAAACAAACTGATAATCATTGTAATAATTATACTAGGTATAAACAGTAACCAACCTAGTGTTTTAAATTTGTTTGGGAATAAAAATTTTGTTTTCATTTTTAATGTGCTATTAAATTATTTTACAAATGTATAGTTTGTTTTACATATAGACAAATAAAATTTACAAAAAGTTTATTTTATTTTACATAAATTGGTCTAAAAGTAAATTAATAATATATTTTTTCGTCACTTCGAGTGTTTTTCGATTGTTAAATCGAAAAATGTATCGAGAAGTTTTTGTTTGTTGTTATCGATACATTTTTTCTTCAAAAAATACTTGAACTAACGTTATTTATAAAACTTCATATTGCTTTATTGAAATCTTGTAATTTCTTATATTTGAATTTTATAAAATAACTATATGCTCGTAAAAGTCTTTGGAAGTGCTGTTTTTGGTGTTGAAGCAACCACAATAACTGTGGAAGTAAATATTGATAAAGGGATAGGTTATCACCTTGTGGGTTTGCCTGATAATGCTATTAAAGAAAGTAGTTATCGAATTGCAGCAGCATTAAAGAATAACGGTTATTCACTTCCTGGAAAAAAGATTACGATAAATATGGCACCAGCCGATTTGAGAAAAGAAGGTTCAGCCTATGATTTAACACTTGCTATTGGAATTCTTGCCGCTTCTGGACAAATAAAAGCTGATGAGGTTGACAAATACTTAATCATGGGCGAATTATCGCTTGACGGAAGTTTGCAACCCATAAAAGGCGCATTGTCTATTGCTATTAAAGCCAAAGAAGAAGGTTTCAAAGGTTTCTTTCTTCCTATTCAAAATGTAAAAGAAGCTGCAATCGTAGCTGGATTGGATGTTTATGGTGTAGAAAATGTATTGCAAGTTATTGACTTTTTTGAAGGCAAAGGAACGCTTGAGCCAACAGTTATTAATACTCGAGAAGAATTTTATAAAACACTCGATTTCCCCGAATTTGATTTTGCAGATGTTAAAGGACAAGAAAGCATTAAACGATGCATGGAAATTGCCGCAGCTGGCGGTCACAATATCATTCTTATTGGTCCACCAGGTGCTGGAAAAACAATGTTGGCCAAAAGATTACCAAGTATTTTGCCACCAATGACGCTAAAAGAAGCTCTCGAAACCACCAAAATTCACAGTGTAGCTGGGAAAATCAAAGATGCAGGATTGATGAACCAACGACCGTTTCGTTCGCCACATCACACTGCGAGTTCGGTTTCGCTTGTTGGCGGCGGAAGTTATCCTCAACCAGGAGAAATTTCGTTGGCACACAATGGTGTTTTATTTCTTGATGAATTGCCAGAATTTAAACGCGAAGTTCTTGAAGTAATGCGCCAACCGCTGGAAGATAGGGAAGTGACTATTTCCAGAGCAAAATTTACTATAACTTACCCGTCATCGTTTATGTTGGTTGCCAGCATGAACCCAAGTCCAGGAGGTTATTTTAATGATCCAGATGCGCCTGTGCAAACATCGCCTGCCGAAATGCAACGCTATTTGAGTAAAATTTCGGGACCATTGTTGGACAGAATTGATATTCATATTGAAGTTACACCAGTTCCTTTTGAAAAATTAACTGAAACTCGTCCAGCAGAAAGTAGTGTAGAAATACGCAAACGTGTTACCAAAGCGAGAGAAATTCAATCGAAACGGTTTGAAAATTTTGATGGCATTCATTACAATGCCCAAATGGGAACTAAACAGATTAGAGAATATTGTGCACTAGATGCAACCTCGCTGCAACTGTTGAAAACCGCAATGGAACGATTAAATCTTTCTGCTCGCGCGTATGATAGAATTTTGAAAGTGTCTAGAACAATCGCCGATTTGGAAGAAAGCGAAAGTGTTAATTCTAATCACATTGCTGAAGCTATTCAGTATCGAAGTTTGGATCGTGATGGCTGGTTGGGTTAGTTCAGTTTACAGTCACAGTATACAGTTTTCAAACTGCCAACTGATTATTGCGACTGAAAACTATAAAATCTTGCACCAACCAAAACGGGATTTTCTTTTTCTATTTTCTCCAAATAAAATTCATTTTTTGGTGTAATAACAGATTGTTTCAATTCCTTTTTATGTAATTTTTCATAAGTAGAAAAATCAATAGGTGTTGTTTGTTCTATGGTTTCAAAAAGAGTTACATTTTCAATTACTGATTTCCAATTTTCTTCTACAACGGCTTCAAAAACTTTAGCTTTCGAGCCACTTCCATAAGCGATAAATCCAAAGGTTGTATTGGTAATATTAGTTTCACTTTTAAAATGATAGCAAAGAGTAGAAAGTAAACCAAGGAAAATTGAACCAGTATAAATATTTCCAATTTGTCCCGAAGCTATTTCAGATGGAAAAATATATTGATTGACTATGTCTAAATATTCTGAGCTTTTGGCTAAGGCTTTGTTTTTTTCTTTGTTGTTTTCACCTAATTGGTTCTCAAGCAATTCAGGATTTTCATTGGCAAAAATTTCAATAAAGGTTCTTCTTCCTTGAAAACAATAAGGCAAATGCATTAAAATTGCGGACCATTTTTCATAAAGTTTTCCTTTTTGATGACTTTCTGATTTATAGTGTTCATAAGCTTCTGTAATTCTACTGATGTAACATTGATTGGAATATTGACCATCAAAAACAGGTTGTTCTTTGTAGATATTAATTTCATTTTCTAAAACACCATTCCATTCCGGGTTATTTTCAGATTGTAGAGCTTCTTCTTTAGGAAAATTTCTTCTAGGTTTAAAAAAATCAAAAACACCTTCGGTTGCAACGCCAACTTCTTTGGAAAAACTTAAAACCCTCGGATTAGCAGTGATTAACATGGCAATTGAGCCAGCACCTTGAGTATATTCACCAGTTGAATTCAAATCATATTTGGCATTATCAGTAGCAACTACAATCGCTTTCTTTTCAGGATTTAGGCGAATATAGTCCAAACAGTTTTGCAATGCATCTACAGCACCAATACAGGCAAATGTCAAATCGACTGCATCACAATTTTTAAAACTTCTTGCTCCAAAAATTTGCTCCAAATTTGACAAAACATAGGAACCAACTGGTTTAGAACTATCAACACCGCTTTCTGTACCAACATAAATTCTACTGATTTCCTTTGGATCAAGATTTTCTTGTTGCATTAGTTTCAGTGTGGCATTTGATGCTAGAGTAACCACATCTTGATGCACATCGAGGAAACTCATTTTGTGTAAACCTAAACCTTTCATTAGTTTATCGGCTTCTATGTTTCGGTTTTCTGCCAATGTCGTTATAGGTAGATAAATCTTTGGAATATCAAAAGATATGCTATCGATGCCAACTTTCATTTTCAATTTTTTTTGAAGAACAAAATTAAAAAAGGTAATCCCAATTTGACTTGAAATTACCTTTAAAATTAGGGTTTTAAATACGATTTATGATTTATGTAATAAATCTTATTTTTAATTTTTGAATTATAAATTTTGACTAAATATTTTGAGAATTTTTAATCCAAAAGTGCTGAAAAAGTATCACCTTGCTTGATATCACCAGTTTTATATCCTTTCATAAACCATTCCATGCGTTGTTCAGATGTTCCATGTGTGAAACTATCAGGAACTACGTGTCCTTGCATTTTGCTTTGTATAGCATCATCACCAACAGCATTTGCAGCACTCAATGCTTCTTCAATATCTCCTGCTTCTAGCAAATTTTTATTGTAATGTGCCCAAACTCCTGCATAGAAATCGGCTTGAAGTTCTTGACAAACAGAGAGTTTATTGGCGTCTGCTTCGCTTTTTCCTTGTTGTAGCTGACGGACTTTAGAAGATGTTCCGAGTAATGTTTGCAAATGATGTCCCATTTCATGAGCTATTACATAAGCAATGGCAAAATCACCACCTTCGGCACCAAAACGACTTTTTAGCTCTTCAAAAAAACGCAAGTCCATGTATACTTTTCTATCTCCAGGGCAATAAAAAGGTCCAGCAGCAGATGTTGCACTACCGCAAGCGGTGTTTACACCATCATCAAAAAGTACCATTCCTGGTTCTTCATATTGCATTCCGTTTTCAGAAAATATTTTTTGCCAAGTTTCATTATTGTAAACAAAACATGCTTCAGAGAAATCGCCAAGTTGTTTTTCTTCTTCAGAAAGTTCACGAGTTTTTGTTCCCTCTGTTTCTGTTTGAGTTTGATTTCCTTGCGTTTGTTGAAGTATATTGCCTATTGTTTGACCAGTTTCACCACCAAACATGTTGAGCAATAAAATGATGATACCTATTGCGCCACCACCAATTAATGCTTTTCCTCCACCAGAAATTCCTCGTCTGTCTTCAAAGTTTCCACTGTCTTTTTTATCCCATTTCATTTTTAATAGTATTTGTTGTTATTGTAAATTTAACAAAGATTAGACCAAATTTATCCATTTGTTCAGAACATTTTTGAGTTGCTCTTTGTCTATTGGTTTTGAAATGTAATCATTCATACCAGTTTCTAGGCATTTTTCTTTTTCTCCGTCAGTTGTGCCAGCAGTTAGAGCAATAATTGGAATATTGCAAAACTTTTGCTTCTTTTTGAGTTCAAGGGTAGTTTCGTAGCCATTCATTTCAGGCATTTGAATATCCATCAAAATTAAATCGGGAGTTTCTATTTCATCAATGGTATTTATTAGAGATTTTCCGTTTTCAAATTCGAATAGATTTGCATTTGGTAAATATTGTTTTACTAGTGTTTTGGCTAGTAGCATGTTTATTTTGTTGTCTTCGAGTACAAATATATTTAGCGCTTTTTGAGAAACTATTTCATAAGCATTATTTTTTTCTGAAAGCGTTTTATTTTGTGATGTTTTATCTTTTTCAATGTCACAATATTTAACAACAATGCTGAAATAAAAGTCACTTCCTTTTCCAAATTCACTTTCGAGTTCGAGCTTGCTATCCATTAACCCTAGTAACTGATTTGATATTGAAAGCCCAAGTCCTGTTCCGCCAAATCGCTTGTTGGTTGTTGCATCCTCTTGAGCGAAGGCTTCGAAAATTTTATTCTTATTTTTTTGTTTTATTCCAATACCAGCATCTTTTATTGAGAATTTAATTTTTGCGTTATTTTCACCAATAAATTCATCAACACTAATGCGGAAAATTATTTTTCCTTTTTCAGTAAATTTTACCGCATTACTCAAAAGATTGATTAAAACTTGTTTTAATCGAACGTAATCTACCCAAATATATTTTGGAACATTTGAATCAATGTCGAGAATTAGGTCAATGTTCTTTTGATTGGTTTCATATTGCATCAAATCAATTACTTGATTAGCAATATCATAAACTTTATTTTTATCAACAGATAATTCAATTTTTCCTGATTCAAGTTTAGAAAAGTCGAGTATATTATTGATAACTTCCATCAACGATATTGCAGACTCGTTTATGGTTGACATGTATTTTTGCTGGATATTCTCAAGATTGGTGTTCATTAATAGCTGAGTGAAACCAATGATACCATTTAATGGCGTTCTGATTTCGTGGCTCATGTGTGCTAAGAACTCTGATTTTGCTTTGTTTGCAGCCTCGGCGTATTCTTTGTCTTTTATTGCGTTTTCGGCATTTTTTCTTTCGGTGACATCAAGAAAAATTCCTTCGATAGATGATATTTTTCCGTCTTTGTGAATAGCATCGCCAAATTCTTCTATCCAAGCAATCGATTTATCTTTCTTGATAATTCTATAGATAAAGTGAAATGGTTTACCTTCGTTTATGGCGTTGTGTTGTTCTTCTAATATTTTCTTTTTCTCATCGGGATGAACCAAGTCTATAAAGTTCATTTTTCCTTCTAGGAAAATTGACTTTTCATATCCTGTTAATTTTTCTATTTGTTCGTTGAGATAGATTTTTGTGAAATTTTCATCATTATTAGATAGATAAACAACTCCTGGTATATTATCTGCTAATAGCCTAAATTTTTCCTCACTTTCTTGAATGATTGTTTCGTTGAGGTTTCTTTCTAGAGCAAATGAAATATTTTTTGAAAGGGTTTCGAGTGTACTCAATTCATCTTTAGACCAATCTCTTTCATTTGTAGAGTCGTCAAAAACGATAAAACCATGAAAATCTGATTTTATGAATATTGGTAAAAATAATATTGATTTTGTGTTCAGTTTGTTGAGATATTCCTTTGTGATTTCGTTTTTTATTTTTCTGACTATGGAGAAATAAATTTCTTTTTTCTGAAGTTTTTCAGTGACATCAGGAATTACATTTATATCAACATT
>Ga0116175_1000759_pt1 | contig 21683 bp, 26 predicted proteins | sample AD_UKC125_MetaG_FD_89802 | JGI IMG/M metagenome (GOLD analysis project Ga0116175, IMG submission 89802) | Active sludge microbial communities of municipal wastewater-treating anaerobic digesters from USA - AD_UKC125_MetaG | ecosystem: Engineered > Bioreactor > Anaerobic > Digestate | place: USA... | reverse complement strand
GCGGACCGAAGGGCCTGTGGATGACCGCAGCGCCGGATAGGGCCACACCGGCAAGGTTGGCTCCATGCGGCAAAGGAGGCACCATGGGAGTCATGACGGCGCTCACGGACGGGCGGGTGTTCAGCCACGCGGATCTCGAGGCGATGCCCGCCGACGGCAACCGCTACGAACTCGTTGACGGGCTCATCGTCGTGACCCCGTCCCCGAGCCCGGCCCATCAGGGCGTCAGTCTCGAGTTGTCGTTCCGGCTGCGTGAGGCATGTCCCCCAGCCTTGCGGGTGCGCACTGCCCCACTGGACGTCGTGCTCGCGGATGACACCGTCCTGCAGCCCGACCTCCTCGTCGCCGACCCCGCGACCTTCACCGAGCACCACGTCCTCGGCGCACCGTTACTCGCCGTCGAGATCCTCTCCCCCTCGACCCGGCGCTACGACCTCGACACCAAGAAGTCGGCGTTCGAGCGAGCCGGATGCCCGACCTACTGGGTGATCGACCCGGCAGGCCCCTCCATCACCGCTTGGGAACTCCACGAGGGCAGCTACCGACAGACCCACCACGTCACCGGCGAGGCGACCTTCACGACGCAGACGCCCTTCCCGGTCAGCTTCAGACCCTCGGAGCTGCTCCGCTGAGCGATCGTCGGGACTACTCGTCCTCGGGGAGCCATCCCGCGTTGTCGTCTTCGTAGATCGCCTTGCAGGTCGGGCACACCGGGAACTTCTGCGGATCGCGGCTGGGGATCCACACCTTGCCGCAGAGGGCGACACAGGGGGTGCCCATGACCATGGCTTCCATGATCTTGTCCTTGTGCGCATAGTGCGAGAAGCGCTCGTGATCACCTGGCTCGGCGACCTGCGGGACCGTCTCCTCACGCTCCAGCACGCTGGTCCGCGTGCCAGGGTTGGGCTCTGACGGCATCGGGAGCGGCTCGAACGGATCCTGCGGGAGAGAGGCGGACGGCATACGCAACGCTATCCCGGGCGTGCGACCTTGCGCGACAACGGTTTTCATCCGAGAGCCACCTCCAGGTCGGTGATGAGGTCACGCACGTCCTCGAGCCCCACCGAGAGCCGGATCGTGCCATCGGTGATCCCGACGGCAGCTCGCTCGGCGGGTGTGAGGCGACGGTGTGTCGTCGTGGCGGGGTGCGTGACGAGCGACTTGGCGTCGCCGAGGTTGTTGGAGATGTCGATGATCTCCAAGGCGTTCATCACCCGGAAGGTCTCGGCCTTGTCGCCGTCGACCTGGAAAGTGACGATCGTGCCGCCGCCGGTCATCTGCCGGCGGGCCAGGTCGATCTGGGGGTGATCGTCACGCCAGGCGTGCCGCACGAGCGTCACCTTGGGGTGCGCTGCAAGGAAATTCGCGATGGCCACCGCTGACTCGTGCTGCCGCTCCACGCGCAACCGCATCGTCTCCAGGCCCTTGAGCATGACCCACGCATTGAAGGGCGACATGGCCGGACCGGTGTGCCGCATGAGGTTCTTGACCGGCCCGCCGATGTAGTCGGCCGGCCCGAGGATGACCCCACCGAGGGCCCGACCCTGGCCGTCGATGTGCTTGGTGGCCGAGTAGATGACGATGTCTGCCCCGAGGTCCAGCGGCCGGGAGAAGACCGGGGTGCCGAAGACGTTGTCGACCACGACCTTGGCGCCTGCCGCATGGGCGAGCTCGCACACCGCGGCGATGTCGACGAGTTCGAGCATGGGGTTGCTCGGGGTCTCGAAGAAGACGGCGGTCGTGGGCTCGGACAACGCCTCGCGCCACTGGTCGAGGTCCGCGCCGTCGACGAGGACTCGCTCGACGCCCCACCGCGGCAGGATCTCGTCGATGATGACCATGCACGAGCCGAACAGCGCCCGGGAGGCGACGATGCGGTCGCCTTTGCCGCACAGCGCGGCCAACGCGATGAAGACCGCCGAGACGCCGGTCGACGTGGCGAACGCAGCCTCGGCCCCCTCCAGCAGTCGCATGCGCTCCTCGAACATCGCGACAGTGGGATTGCCATAACGGCTGTAGACGAACCGGTCGAGCTCCTCGTTGAAGGCCGCCTCCGCCTCCTGCGCGGTCCCATAGACGAACCCGGAGCTCAGATACAGCGCCTCCGAGGTCTCGTCGAACGCCGAGCGGGCGAGCCCGCCGCGGACGGCATACGTGTCGGGGTGCAGCTCGCGGCTCACGACTGCCTCCACGGCAGTCCGGCGACCTTCCACCCCGCGACGGCACGGTGCTGGTGGGCGTCGTGGGGCCCTTCAAAGCCCTCGAGGATGTTGTATGCCGGTCCCATCCCTGCCGCAGTGGCGGCAGCAGCCGCATGCTTGGACCGCACCCCGGAGCGGCAGAGGAAGTAGATCGGCTGGTCGGCGCCCACTCCGGCGTCGCGCACCTCGTCGATGAAGCGGTCGTTGACCGCCCCACTGGGGTAACGCTGCCACTCCACGGTCACGACCTGTTTGCCCAGGGTTGCGAGGTCAGGCACCCCCACATAGGACCATTCGGCGTGCGTGCGCACGTCGACCAGGACCGCGTCCGGATCGGCCGCGAGGGCGGCATACGCATCGGTCGGGGAGACGTCACCGGCATAACTCATGCCGCCAGCGTACCCACGCCGTTCAGTTGAGGCTCGGATCGTCCGGATAGAGGGCGAGGAAGGCCAGCGGACCCCGCTGTCGCCGTAGCACGCGTTCCCACAACTGGTCCGGCTGGTCGCAGAAGGCGTCTCGGGCTTCGGCTTCCACGACCGACCAGTCACCCCGGCGGATCTCGCGCTCGAGCTGACCTGCGCCCCAGCCGGCATACCCGGCGAACACCCGCATCCCGGCCACTTCCGGCGCCACGAGCACCGGTGGAGCGTCGAGGTCGACGACCCCGATGCCGCCGAACAGCTTGCGGATGCCCAGCGGCTCGCCGCCATCGCCGGGCACGGTGACGATACCGATCGCCGAGTCGGTCTGCACCGGCCCACCTTGGAAGAGGGTCTGCGGAGCGGTCGTCACGGCCTGCCAGCCGGGGAGTACGGCGTCGACGGGATCGGTGAGTTGACGGTTGAGCACCACGCCCTGACCACCGTTGAGATCGTGATGCAGCATGAGGACGACACTGCGGGCGAAGTTGGGGTCATCCAGCAGCGGGGAGGCCACCAACAAGGAACCGGTCAGGGCCGGCTGTCGGCTGGGTGCGGACGCCACATCGTCAGTGTGACACGCCGGGGCGCTCCTCCCAGCGTCGTGCGGAGCCTCCGTGTCGCGGAGCAAAGCCCCGCTGGCCGCCGGCTCGCGGTGCCCGAGCACCTCCGCGCGGGCCGCCACGTGATCCTGACGGTCCTCCACGGTGGGCCTTGTCGCCCTCCAGCAGGTGGCGCAGCGCTTCGTCCGAGATGGGTTGGCCCGACGGTGGGCGGCCACCGGCAGCTGCGACGAGTTCTCCGCCGGGAGCCACCCGAGTGGCGGCGATATCGACACCAGCGGCACCGAGCAGCCGCTCCATGGGCTTGCGTTGGTGCGGGAGGACGAGCGTGACGACGCTGCCCTCCTCGCCGGCACGCGCCGTGCGACCGGAGCGGTGCAGGTAGTCCTTGTGGTCGGCCGGCGGGTCGACCTGGAGCACGAGAGATACGTCGTCGACGTGGATGCCACGCGCGGCAACGTCGGTGGCGACGAGCACCGGCAGGGTGCCGTCGCGGAACCCGCCCAGCACCCGGTTACGCACGCTCTGGCTCAGCCCGCCGTGTAACGAGGCGGCCAGGACCCCGGATTCGCGCAGCTGCATCGCCACCCGGTCGGCCCCCAGCTTGGTGCGCACGAAGACGATGGTGCGGCCAGGTCGGTTGGCCAGCTCAGCGGTCACCGGCTTCTTGTGCTGCGGGTCCAGCAGGAAGGCGAAGTGCCGCATCGTGGCCACGGACGCTGTGGCGTCGTCGGTCGAGTGGGTCACCGGGTCGGTGAGATAGCGCTCGACCAGGCTGTCGACGCCGTTGTCGAGAGTCGCGGAGAAGAGCAGTCGCTGCCCTCCGGCCGGGATCTGGTCGAGGATCGTCGTCACCTCGGGCAGGAACCCCATCTCGGCCATGTGGTCGGCCTCGTCGAGAATGGTCACCTCGACAGCACCGAGGTCCACAGCGCCGCGGTCCAGCAGGTCGATGAGCCGGCCGGGCGTCGCGATGAGCAAGTCGATGCCGCGCTGCAGGGCCGAGATCTGGGTCGTGTAGGACAGCCCCCCGGCGACGAGCTTGTGCCGCAGCCCGCCGACGTGGACCAGCGGCTCGAGAGCGTCGGAGACCTGCATGGCCAGCTCGCGCGTCGGCACCAGCACCAGCGCCCGCGGGCGGCGGGCCTGCCGGGCAGTTCCGGAGGCGAGCAGCCGGGTGAGGGTCGGCAACCCGAAGGCCAGCGTCTTGCCCGACCCGGTCTGGCCCCTCCCGAGCACGTCGCGCCCGGCCAGTGCGTCGGGAATCGTCGCGTCCTGGATGGGGAACGGCGTGGTGATGCCGTCGCGGGCGAGCCGCTCGACGAGCACGTGCGGCAACTCAAGCGCCGCGAAGCCGTTGTCTGCGCCGACCTCGACCTGGCCGGTCGCGACCGGTCGCCGCGCGGAACTCGTCCACGTGTCGGCGGCCATCCGCTCCTGCTCGGGGTCGACCCATGCATCGGTCACCACCTCACGTGGGGGACGCCGGTCAGGGCGGAAGCCTGCGCGGTCACCACCGCGCTCGAAGTCGCGTGGGCGGCGCTCGCCGCCGTATGCCGGTCGCTGTCCTGCGGATCTCGCCACACCGCTGTCACGGCTGTCTCGGCGGTCGCTGCGCTCGTCCCACTCGCCTCGGTATGCCGTCCGCTCACCTCGCGTGGTGCGGTCACCGCGGCGCTCGTCGCCACGATCGAAGCGCTCGTCACGTCTCACGTAGGGGCGATCATCGGTGCGCGGTGAGCGGTCCGGGCGACGATCCTCACGGGCGAAGATGCGCTCGTCACGGGAGTGGCCCGCGGGGCGCACCGGGCGGGATGGGCGCGCGGGACGGTCTTCGTGGTGCCAGCGTGGGCGGTCGTCACGTGCGGGGCGCTCGTCACGATCACGGTTCCACCGCGGGCGGTCATCCCGCGCGGGCCGCTCGTCACGATCACGGTTCCACCGCGGGCGGTCGTCCTGGGCCGGTCGAGCGGCGCGGCTGGGCCGCTCGTCGCGAACCCGGGGTGACCCACCGGCATACGGGCGGGTGCTGGAGGTGCGCGACTCAGCAGATTCACGCGACTCGCGCAGGCCGGCATCGGGCACGGAACGCCCGCGGTGCGGCTTCTTCTTGGCGGCAGCCTTCTGGGCGGTCGTCCAGCGGGGCTTCTTGGCGGTGCCGGGCTTCTTCGGCATGGGTGTGCGGCTCTTCTCGGGTGGCTGGTGGATCTCGACCCACCGATCCAGATGGGCGCCGCGAGGAATAGAGCGCTGCGACGGATGCGATGCACCCGATTCGAGTCAGTCGATTCTACCAGCGCGCGGCCGGGTGGCCCGACGCCGTAACAGCGTCCCCAGCCCCACCCCGAGGACCACTCCTGCGGCGTCGAAGAGCGCATCCCGCACGTCACCCGACCGACCGGGCAGCAGGCGAGCCTGGAGGATCTCGCTGACCGGGGCGTGCAGGAGGAACAAGACGACCAGCCACGCGAGCCACCGCATTGAGCCGACCGCGAGGAAGGCCGCTCCGACCGGCGCACCGAACAGCAGGAGATGGGTCCACTTGTCGGCGTCCTGTGGGGCGCCCTCGATCTCGATGCGCGGCCAGTAGAGCGCGAGCAGATGCACGAGCAGCAGCGCCGCAAACGCCGCCCGCCAGAACCGCCATGACCCCCGGGACCGGGCTGGCCCCCGGGCTGACTCCGGGGCCGACCTCGACTGCTCGCCGACGCCCGAGTGCCTCATGACTGCCCGTCCGGAGCTGCGGCGACGATGAGGTAGCGCTCGTCCTCGACGGCCCGGCCCCAGAGCACGTCGTCAACGAGCGGAGTGACGGCCAGGTCGGTCACCCCGAGGTCTGCGAGCGCCTGGGCGAGGTCGACCGCCGAGACTCCCCCGTCCCACGGCAAGGCCGGCCCACCGACATAGGAGGCGTCGGGATGGGCCTGCCAGCGGCCCTCGATGAGCACGACCTGTCCACCCGGACGGACCAGGCCCAGCCAACGGCGCAGCGCCGCAACCGGATCGGGCATGGTCCACACCACGTGCCGGGCCAGGACCGCATCGACCGACCGTGGGGCCAGGGGTGGGTCTGCCGCATCGGCCTGCCGCACGGTGACCCGATCGGCGAACCGGGCGACCTTCTGCCCCGCCAGCGCGACCATGGCCGCCGACGAATCGCAGGCCCAGACCTGATGCCCCAGCGCCGCGACGACCTCGGTCAGACTGCCTGTGCCGCACCCCAGATCGGCGACATGGGCAGGCGCCGGCGGCAACGCCTCGGACAACAGGTCCCGCCAAGCCCGCCGCATCCCCGGTCCACGCAAGCCGTGGTCGGGCTCGGCGTCGTAGTCGGCCGCGTAACCATCCCAAAACTGCCGGATCCGATCGGCCTGACCCGTGACGTCCATACCCCCTATGGTGACCCCCATGACAAGCCCGAGCGAACACCGCCCCCGGCCCGCGCGCGTCGAGGTCAGCGGTTCGGGATCGGCCAGCACCACCCCTGACGTCGTGCGCCTCGCCCTGGGCATTCGCTGCGACGCCGACGGCGTGGCCGCCGCCCTCACGGCCGCCGCCAGTGCCTTGCGTGCGGTGTCGTCCGCGGCCCGCCGCCACGGGGTCGCCGATCGTGACATCGCCAGCCAGAGCGCTTCGGTCCAGCCACGCTGGGACAAGGACGGCACTGCTGTGGTGGGCTACACGGCGTACCACTCGGTGGCGGTTCGGGTGCGGGCGCTCGGTGACCTCAACGGGCTCATCGACGAGGTCGCCGCAGCCGCGGGCAACAGCCTGGTCATCGACGGCATCTCCCTGGACGTCTCCGACCGGGCTCCGCTCGAGGTCGCGGCGCGCGAGGCGGCGTTCGCCGCCGCCAAGGCCAAAGCGCAGCAGTATGCCGGATTGTCCGGCGCCCGTCTCGGTCGCGTCCTCGCCGTGACCGAGGGGGCGGTGGCATTTGGCGGTGGACCGATGCGTGAGGTGCGTATGGCCATGAGCGCATCCGACGGGGGCGGCCTGCCGGTGGAATCCGGCGAGCACACGGTGACGGCTACTGTGTCCGTGAGCTGGGAAATCGTCCCGGAATAGCCCTACGCGCCAGGAGGTTTGTCCCGGCATGGCAACGACCACCCTCACCACCGACAGCTTTGAGCGCACCGTCCTGGACAACGACATCGTCCTGGTCGATTTCTGGGCCGAATGGTGCGGGCCGTGCCGCCAGTTCGGGCCGGTGTTCGAAGCCACCAGCGAGAAACACCCCGACATCGTCTTTGGCAAGGTCGACACCGAAGCCGAGCAGATGCTCGCGCAGGCGCTCGACATCACCTCGATCCCCACGGTCATGGCCTTCCGGGAGGGCATCCTCGTCTTCGCCCAACCCGGCGCTTTGCCCGGCCCGGTCTTCGAGGATGTCGTCGCTCAGGTCAAGGCCCTCGACATGGACGCGGTGCGGCAGAAGATGAACGACGCGTCGCAGGCCCACGCCGCCGAAAACGGTGGCGGCGGCTGTGGCGGATGCGGCGACTGTGGCTGCGGCAAGGGCTGAGCCGCTCTCAATTCCGGCCCGTACGAAAGTAGTTCGAACACCACATGCGTACCCTGCTCAACATCATCTGGGTCGTCTTCGCCGGCCTGTGGCTCTGGGTCACCTATCTCGTGGCCGGCGTCATCGCCTGCCTGTTCGTCGTGACCATCCCGTGGGGTCTGGCCGCCTTCCGAATGGCCAACTACGCCCTGTGGCCGTTCGGCCGCACCATCGTCGCTCGTCCGGACGCCGGTCCTGCCTCGATGATCGGCAACATCCTGTGGATCGTCTTCATCGGCTGGTGGCTCGCCCTGGGTCACCTCACGACGGCGATCGCCCAGGCCTGCACGATCATCGGGATCCCGCTGGCCCTGGCCAACCTCAAACTCATCCCGGTCTCGCTGGTGCCCCTCGGCAAGCAGATCGTGCCGGTCGACGGGGTGCGCCTGGCGCAGTGACCGACTCGCCGTGACCGGCTGGCAGGCACCGGCCGGGTGTCACGCGCGGCACGCGCGGCGGGGAACAAGACAGCGCGTCGTGGGGCACGGCATACCTGGTGGCAGGCCTTTCCGTGCGATCGCCCAGCGGCTCCGTTGCCGGAACCGGTGGAGGTGGCGGGAATCGAACCCGCGTCCGATGACGTGACGACAGGACTTCTCCGGGCGCAGTGCGCTGTGGATTTTCTCGGCCCCAGGGCTCGCGCGCACACGTTCCCTGACAGGCCCAGTCGAGTGCATGTCCCACGACGCCCCCCGACATGACGGCGCGGTAAGTCTCCTAGCTGACGCCAGACACTGAGTCGGAAACTAGCTCAGGCTGACGGACTTCGAGGCTCGCTCAGGCGGCGAGGGCGAAGTCGGTGCGCTTTGCGTTGGCACCTATTGGTTTGCACGGATCGTTAGCGAGATAACCGTGCGTCCTCGGCCCGCTTCTCCTGCGGTGACGACCACCGTCGAAACCGATCACCCCCGAGAGTGGTGCTGGGGGCTCCCACGACACGCTGTGTACTTGTCAAGCCCGGGTCGCCTCACGCGTCCCGAGCACTCCAGTATGCCGTGCAACGCGCCTTCGCGTCGAACCCATTCCCGCGGGCATCGGCAACGAGCGGTTCAGGCGCGGTGCCGTCGGCCGAGGTCGACATCGCGGTTGAGTCCCTTGTCGTGCCCGGTGGCGATCCAGATGAGAGCGAGCATGGCCGAGACGGCGAATGCGGTCTGTGAGTTCTTGAACCAGCCGAAGTCAAAGGCGCTGTAGAGGACGAACCCAACGGTGGCCCACAACACTGCCTGGCGCCGGCGCACCGAGAACTCGGTCATGGCGAAGAGAACCCCGCCCCAGAGCATGTACCAGGGGTGGATGACCTGCCCGGTCAGGACGAACGCAATGAGGATCCAGCCAAGGGTGCGGACCGGGTGCTTGGCCTTGTAGCGCCACACCAAATAGCACATGATCGCCAGGCCGATGAGTTGCCCGATGCGCTGGACCGTCGGGACCATGGCATCGCCCAGCGCCGTTGCGCCCGCACGGTAGGCGATCCACTCCAACCCCGAACCCAGGGCAGTGAAGGGCGCGAGCATGGAGCGCACCGCACCGGGGACCCCGAGTGCGGTGACCCAGCCGAAGCCGAGCCCGGACAGCAGGCCGATGGCGGCAAAGGCCACGGCGAAGATGGCCGTCGCGGGCACGAGTTTGCGCACCACGTCGAGCTTGCTGGGTCGGCCCCAGTCGTTGCCGCGCCAAGCATGCAAGGCCGCCACCGCGAGGATCGCTGCCGCCGCGGGTTGCTTGATCGAGGCCGCGGCCGCGATGCACACCGCTCCGACGGCGAGGTGCTGGGTCACCCCGAGCCAGAGCCCCAGGACCATCAGTCCGATCATCAGACTGTCGTTGTGGGCTCCGCCGACCAGGTGCAGGACGACCAGCGGGTTGAGCACCGCGAGCCACATCGTCATCTCGCCGTCATACCGCAGTGCCCGTGCCAGCCGCGGAAGGTAGATCGCCAGCAGCAGCACGCCGATGAGCGCGGGGATGCGCATGAGAATGGCGGCCAGATAGGCGTTGTGCCCCGAGACATCGGTGACGAGGTGCTGCACCTGCAGCGACAACGGTCCATAGGGCGCGGGGGTGAATTGCCAGATGGGGTCGACCTGGGCTTGGAACAGGTCACCGAGCACGGCTGGGCCGTCGGAATAGGGGTCGAAGCCGCGGTGGACCATCTCGCCCTGCGCGGCATACGAATAGGCGTCGAAGGACAGCAGCGGCGGCGCCGGCAGCAGCGGCAAACTCCAGCACCACAGCGTCCCCCGCGTGACCGGGCGGCTGCTGGCCGTGGGACGCATCCGCAGCCACGCATCGAGCAGCAGGATGACGCCGTAGAGCAGCAGCGCGACCGCGATGATCTGGCCCGCCCGGGAGGTCTGGAACCAGCCCAGCCCCGGCACATCGCGCCAGACATTGTCGGGAGGCAGCATGCCCACCCCGAACGTGCCGACCAGGACGAGGACCATCGCAGCGGTGCCGCGGCGGGTGTTGGAGTCGGTCCAGGCGGACCGGATCTCCGCGATCTCGCGGCCCACCCGGGCACCCACCCCGAGGGCAGGTCCGGCGGAGCTGTCACGACCTGAGTCGGACATCCGCACTCCTTGCACGTCGGGACGGGAGAAGTCGCCCAGAGCCGACGACCGTGACCTCAGCCTAGCTGCGGTCACCGTCGCGCGCCGCGCGAGCGGTGCGCACGGCAACAGCAGCGGCGAGCACGCCGAGCACGAGCAACCCGGCGAGCAGGTTGAGCGTGGCATACCCGCGGGTCGCGACAATCACCCCGGCCAACGCGCCACCGACCGCGGCGGTGACCCCGGTGATGAGATCGGTCACGCCCTGAATGGCCGGGCGAGTCGTCGGCGTCGCGGCCGCTGTGACGAGGGTCGAGCAGGCGATGGTGCCGAGTGACCAGCCCACCCCGAGCAGGAAGAGCCCCACCCCGAGCGACCACGACGAGCCTGGCTGCGAGGTGCCGGCGAGCACGAGCGAGACGAGGAGGGTCACACCCCCGGCTAGCAGGATCATGCCGCTGCCCCAGCGGTCGACGGCCATGCCGACCAGGGGCGAGAACACGAACATCCCGAGGATGTGGATGCTGATGACGAGGCCGATGATCTCGAGTTCGGCGTGCCCATGGTCCATGTGCAACGGCGTCATGACCATGACCGACACCATGACCGCGTGGCACAGCGCCAGCCCGATGGCGGCCAGCCGCAGCATTCGGTTCTCGCGCAGCAGAGCCCAGCCCGACGCGCGCACCGGCGGCGGGCTCCCCGCGGCAAGCGGTTCCTGCTCGGTATGCCGTGCTCGCGCCAGCAGCAGCGGGTCGGGACGCAGCCGGGTCACCATCACCGCCATGGCCGCGAGCATCCCGATGCCGGCGATGACATAGGCGCCGGTCAGGGCTGGGATGCCGACCACGGCCGCGACGGCCTTACCGGGCCCGGTGAGGTTTGGACCGATGACCGATCCCACTGTCGTCGCCCACACCACGAGACTGAGATCGCGCCCCCGGTGAGCCGGGTGCGAAAGGTCGGTCGCGGCATACCGACTCTGGTTGTTGGCAGCGGTGGTGCCTCCGAGCATGGTGGCCCCGACGAGCAACAGCGGGAAGGCCCCGAGCACCCCCGCGACGATAGAGATCGCCGCTCCCCCGACCCCGATGGCATAACCGAGGCTGAGCCCGGGCCGACGGCCGTCGCGGTCCATGATCCGGGCCAGCAGCAGGGTGATGACTGCGGCACCGAGCACGGCGAAGGTCTGGGCCAGCCCGGCCAACTGCTCCGAACCGGAGACGGTCTTGGCGAGCAGCGCATTGACCGAGATCGCTGCCCCGACACCGAGGCCGCCGAGCATCTGGGTCGCGACGAGAGTCGAGATGGTGCGGCGCTGGACTCCGTCGACGGGCCGCTCCTCCACGCGTGCCCCGTCTGGCCGGAGCGCGCTCACCAGCTGCCCGAACTGGACCCGCCGACCCCGCCACCGCCGAAGGATCCCCCACCGCTGAACCCTGAGCCGCCCGAGGAGCCGGGGGTCGACTGGAAGGTGCCGCTCGCAGTCGTGGAGAAGCTGTCGACGCCGTCGGTGATGCTGTCGAAGTCGGGGAAGGTCGACCCGTGGTAGATGTACCAGTCGGGCATGAGGATGACGTGCCCGGCGGCGGCAGCGGCCTCGGCGACCTGCTTGAAGGTGCCGGCCCACTTGTCGGCGACGCCGAAGATGATCGCGTAGGGCAGGAAGCGGCTGAAGATGTCCTGCGCCTCTTCCCAGCGGATCTGGCTCGCCTCGGCCGTCACGAGGTATTGCTTGAAGCCCAGTGACTGCGCATAGACGGCCGATCCCTCGGCGGTCTTGGCCACGAGCTTGCTGCCGGCGACGGCGACGATGACGCCCGCGATGGCCAGCCCCACCCCGAGGATGAACCCCGACGCGATCGGCAGCCCCAGCCCTGCGGTGCGGTCGACTCCCCGGCTCGGGGCCCCCCAGAAGAACGCGGTCATGACGCCGGCCCCGAAGAGCACCGACCCCAGGGTCATCCAGATGCCCCGGGTCGTCTGCGGCGAGGACCGGAACCAGCCCCGGTCGAGCACTTCGCCATACAGCTGGTCCTTGACCTTGCTCAACGTCGAGGCGAAGTGGTTCTTGAGATCGGACAGCAGCACCGGGTTGGAATCGCGGAAGATGCCCTCCAGGAGGGTCTGTTCGTAGGGGCGCAGCACCTCGCCGGGGCGCGGCACGAGGCGGGTCAACCGCCAGTCGGTGCGTGAGAACATCCCGCCGGCCTCGACCTCCTCGATCCGCAGGAAGCCGCGGACCGCCAGGTCGATGACGGACGCGGACACATCCAGGGTGTCGGCGGACTCGTCGATGACCGTGCCGACCAGACCGGGCTGCACTCCCGGCGGTGGGTTGAACTGCACGGCCACGGTGGGTCTGCCGCCGCGCCGGACCGGCACCCGGCTGCCTCGGCCTGCTGCCGAAGCCGCTGGGTCGGCACCGTCCGCGGGGAGCCCGGGAGTGAGGCCGGGGGTGCGTCCTGGAGTGAGCCCTGGTGTGAGACCGGCATACCACTCGTCGCGACCCCGGGTGAGCAACAGCGTGCCCATCCCGACGAGGGCAAGGATAGGTGCGAGCACACCGCCGGCCACCGACGCCAGCGCCGCCAGCTTGGCGGGACCCTCCTGCAGCGGCGACCCGCCGGCTCGGATATCGGGGGCGATGATCCCGAACGCCGACAGCGGGTACCTTGTCGCGACGGTGAGGTTTTCGTTGCTCTGCAGGGCACTCACGGCGAAGGACGACGTGGCTCCTGCGGTGGCCGTGTCGCACTCGCCGTTGACGCCCCGAGCGCAGCGCACATCGGTTGCGCTCGCCCCGGCGGGACCGGTCACGCTCACCGTCGCACGCGTCTTGGCGATCGCGTCCCCGGAGAACACGTTGTAGTAGAACTCGGCCGTCTGACTGTCGGTGAACGGGTTGACGACGTTCGCCAAGTGATAGGTGACGATGTAGGTCTGCGTGCCGCGGACCGTCTCCTTGGCCGATCCGATCTTGATCGTCACGGTCGAGCCGTTGTCGGCCAGCGCGACGTCGGTGTTGGCGCCCGTCGGGCTGCTCACCGACACATCACTCATCGCGTAGTAGCGATAGACCTCGGGCCGGTCGGCCACGCCCTGACGCACCGTGATGGACCGGTAGATGCCGTGCCGGGCCCCGACCGCGGAGTCGAAGGTGTACTGGATGGTCTCGGTCACCCTGACCCCGCCGTCCTTGTCCAGGACGAAGGCCGAGTCCATCGATGGCATGAGATCCACGCTCGGGTATGCCGTGCCCGTTGCCTCTGCGGGACTCGCCGCGACCGCTGCCCCGGCGGGAAGGACCAGTGCCGCCAGCCCCGCCACCAGGGCCAGGAGCGTGCGGCGCAGTGGTGAGCGGACGGCATACCGGGTCATCGGTTGCTCCTGGAGTGCATGGCGCGGTCGGCCTCCCGCTTGTCCTGGCGTTCGCGCAATGCCTGGCGCTTGTCGTAGAGCTTCTTGCCGGTCGCGAGGGCGATCTCGACTTTGGCGCGACCGTCCTTGAAGTAGACCGCGAGCGGCACGATGGTGCGGCCCTTCTCGCGGATCTTGCCCTCGATCTTGTCGAGTTCGTCGCGGTGCAACAACAGCTTGCGCTTGCGTCGCGGGGCGTGGTTGGTCCACGTGCCTTGGGTGTATTCGGGAATGTGGACGCCTTCCAGCCACAACTCACCGTCGGTGAACTGCGCGAAGCCGTCGATGAGTGAGCAGCGTCCGGCCCGAAGTGCCTTGACCTCGGTGCCCCACAGGGCCAGGCCGGCCTCGAAGGTGTCCTCGATGTGGTAGTCGTGTCGAGCCTTGCGGTTGCTCGCGACGAGCTTGCGCCCAGTGTCCTTGCCCACGAGCCCGCGTCCCTTTCTCACCTGTCCCGCCCTGGCCGGGCAGCGCCACCACGGTACCCCGGCAGTCGCACAACCGGGATCCGGTTTAGGTCGCTCGCATCGCTTGGTCGATCGATGAGTCCGAATCAGATCCAGGTGCGGGGGTTGACGAAGCGGCCGTCCTCGAGGGTTTCGAAGTGCAGATGGCACCCGGTGGAGTAGCCCGTGGTGCCCGAGTAGCCGATGAGTTGCCCGCGCCGGACGTCGCCACCGTTGACGAGGATGGTCGAAAGGTGGTTGTAGGTCGTCACGAGATCGACCCCGCGCTGGATGCCGTGGTCGATGGTGATGCGGTTGCCGTAGCCGCCGCCCCACCCGGCGCTGAGCACGGTGCCAGCTGCCGTGGCATACACCGGAGTGCCGCATGGGATACCGAAGTCGGTGCCGGTGTGCAACTTCCACACGTGCAGGATCGGGTGGAAACGCATCCCGAACTCGGACGTGATCGGGCCATTGGCGGGGTAGTTGAGGAAGCCGCCGCCGGAAGGGTTGGCGTCGCGGGCCGGCGGGGTGTAGGACTTGCCCGCCGCGGCAGCTGCGGCGGCCGCCGCTGCTTCGGACCTCTTTCGAGCCTCGTCGGCTTCCCGAGCCTTGCGGGCCTGTTCGACGAGCAGGGCCTGCAACCGGGCCTGCTCGGCCTCGGCCGCGCGCAGCCGCTCCAGCTCGTCTGCTTTGCGGCTCTCGACCTGACCGGCATACGTCGCCTTCTCGGCGACCAGCGAGTCCAGCGCGTGTTTCGCCGCGGCTGCGGCAGCCTTGCTCGCGTTGGCGGCGGCCAGGGCTTCCTCAGCGCGCGCCTTGAGAGCGGCTACCTCGGCGCGGACGGCGACGAGGTAGCCACGGGTCGCCTCCCCGTCCGCACGGGCGGCGGCCAACCGGTCGAGCGCCTCGTTGGTCATCGCGGTGACGGTGTCGGCGAGCACGAGCCGGGTCGCGAAGTCGTCGGCACTCACCGCACCGAGGGCAACTGAGAGCTGACTGCCGCCGCCGCCCTGGAACATGTCGGCGGCGAAGGCGTCGAGGACCCGCTGGGTGGAATCCAGGGCCGCTTCGTTGCGGGCCAGGTCTTCCCCGGCGCGGGCTTCGTTGGCTTGGGCGACGCGCAGCTGGATGCCGACTTCGTTGTTGTACTTGTCGGCCGCACGAGCCTTGGCCTGGGCATCGGCCAAGGCCGCCTCGGCGGCCGGCAGCTGGGCCTGGACGGTCTGCAGCGCGAGGTAGGCCTGGGCGAGTTCGGCCGAGGTGCCCTCGAGCGCATCGTGCAGTTGCTCGATCTGCGCGTCGACCTTCTTCTTCTCGTCGCCGGTGTCGGCCTGGGCGCCCGAGGGAAGGGCGAACGACACGGCGCACAGCACGGCGGTGATGGCCGCCGTGGCCGTCGCGTATCGGCGGCGGGCACCGCCTATCGGGCCGAGCATCGTTCTCCTTCCCCAGGTCCTCCCCCGACGCACGCTGCGCCGGGGCACGCGACGTGGTCAGACTCGAAGATAACGCCTCAGGGTGAACCATGAGGTGAGGACGGCCAGCGCGGTCACTCCGCCGAGCACCCATGGTGCGATCGCGAGCACGTCCGACAACCCGACGAACGCGGTGTCCAGCAACGCCCGGCTGAGGTAGCCCTCGACCCCATAGCGGACAGTGGCATAGAGCAGACCCATCGCCAGACCCGCTCCGAGCAGCGACGCGACGACGGTCTCCATGACAAAGGGGGTCTGGATCGTGGTATTGCTCGCGCCGACCAGGCGCATGATCGTCGTCTCGCGTCGCCGCGAGAAGGCGGTTTGGCGGATCGTCGTGGCCATGAGCAGCATGGCGCACAGCACCATGAGGGCTGACAGTGCGATGGCCGCCCAGGACACGACGTTCATGAAGGTGAAGAACTTGTCGAGCAACTGCTTCTGGTCCTGGACCCGCCCGACCCCGGGAGCCCCCTCGAAGGAACTGCTGATGACCGCAAACCGGCCAGGATCGGTCAACGAGACGCGGAAGGAGTCGGCGAAGGCCCGCTCGGTCGCCTGCTCGGCCAGCGGCGAATTCTTGAACTGCTCCTTGAACCGCTTGAAGGCCTCGGCCTGCGACTCGTAATAGACGTCCTTGACCGGCGGCTTCATCTGCTCGAGCTGTCTGCGGACCTGCTCGCGCTGGTCGGGTGTCGTCGCCTTCCCGCCGCACGAGGGGTATTGACTGCCCTCGACGCATAGGAAGATCGAGACTTGCACCCGGTCGTACCAGTAGTCCTTCATCGTGTCGACCTGGCGGCCGGCGAGCAGGCCGAGCCCGAGCAGGTACATCGAGATCATCGTCACGAGGACGACCGAGACCGCCATGGACAGGTTGCGGCGCAACCCGGCGGCGATCTCACCGAGGACGAAACTCAGCTTCATTCGGTATGCCGTCCCGCCTGGTCGCGGTCCTGGCGGCCCACCGGCGGTGGTGGCTCCGGTTCAATGGTGCGGCGACCCAGCCTCGGAAGCTTCATGGTGCGGGTCGGGGTGTCGCCACCGGACGGCATACCGGAACTGGACGGCGTACCGGAACCGGGCGGCGTACCGAAGCCCGGTAGCCCCGTGTCCGGGACCACCGACCCGACCGGCTCGCCGTAGTCGCCGCTGCCGATGTCGCTGACCACCTTGCCGTCGGCGAGACGGACGACCCGCTTGCGGAAGTCGTCGACGATCCCGGCGTCGTGGGTGGCCATGACGACGGTCGTGCCCGAGCGGTTGATCCGGTCGAGCAGGGCAACGATGCCGCGGCTGGTGTCGGGGTCGAGGTTGCCGGTCGGCTCGTCGGCCAGCAGGATCGTCGGTTTGTTGACGATGGCCCGGGCGATGGCCACCCGTTGCTGCTCACCACCGGAGAGTTCGTGGGGCAGCCGCTTGTCCTTGCCGTCCAGGCCGACGATGCGCAGCGTCTCGGGGACGGTCTGGCGGATCACCGCGCGCGACTTGCCAATGACCTGCAGCGCGAAGGCCACGTTTTCGAAGACGGTCTTGGCCGGCAGTAGCCGGAAATCCTGGAAGACGGTGCCGATTTCCCGGCGCAGGTAGGGCACCCGACGGTCGGGCAGGGTGCGCAGGTCGAACCCGGAGACGTGCACCTGGCCGCTGGTGGCGCGCTCCTCGCGGATGGCCAGGCGCAGCAGCGTCGACTTGCCCGATCCGGACTGGCCGACGACGAAGACGAACTCGCCGCGCTCGACCTCCAGGCTGACCGCGTCCAGGGCGGGACGGATCGCCTTGACATAGGTCTTGGTGACGGTGTCGAACGAGATCATGGGGCTTCTTTGCAGCTCGGGGACGCTGGGTCGGGCGGGTGACGGCATACCGACGGGTGCGAGTCATCGATCGTCGCCGTTCCGAGGGTACGGGTGAGACCTGAGAAACGCATGTTTCCGGTGTGACGGGCGTGGCGTGCGCGTGCCTGGCAGAGTGTGACCATGAGCGATCTGGACTGGAACGAGCAGCTCACCGCCCAGCTCACTTTCCACTGGGACCACCAACTGCGAGCCCGTCTCGAGGGGCTCAGCGACGAGGAGTACTTCTGGGAGCCGGTGCCCGGCGCGTGGAACCTGCATGTCGGCGGGGGCGGTCACACGCCGACGCAGTTCGGCTCCGAGCCGGTGACGATCGACTTCGCCTACCCCGAGCCGGTGCCCGCTCCGGTGACGACGATCGCGTGGCGGCTGGCGCACATCATCGTCGGATGTTTCGGGATGCGGGTGGCCTCGCACTTCGGCGGTCCGCCGCTGAGCTACGAGACCTTCCCGTATGCCGCGACGGCGCGCGAGGCGCTCGAGCAGCTCGATGCCGGGTATGCCGCGTGGCTGGCCGGGGTGCGCGGCTGGTCTGAGGCCGACCTCGCCGAACCGGTGGGCCCGGCGGAAGGGCCGTTCGCGGCACTGCCGCGCTCGGCCCTCGTGCTGCACATTCAGCGCGAGGTCATCCATCACGCCGCCGAGATCGCGCTGCTGCGTGACCTCTGGGCCAACGGGCTGCGGTGAGCCCACGGCATACCGGGGATGTGGGCCGACTGGGCGACCGGTCGGCCGGTCGGATGGGTGGCAGGGCCTACCGACCGGAAGGTCAGGCGTCGGCCTTCTCGGCGTGGCGCTTCCAGCGGATGCCGGCCTCGATGAAGTCGTCGATATCGCCGTCGAAGACCGCGCTGGGGTTGCCGACCTCGTGCTCGGTGCGCAGGTCCTTGACCATCTGGTAGGGCTGGAGCACGTAGGACCGCATCTGGTCGCCCCAGCTGGCCTTGATGTCGCCGGCCATCTCCTTCTTGGTGGCCGCTTCCTCCTGCTTCTTGAGGAGCAGCAGGCGCGACTGCAGGACGCGCAGCGCGGCGGCGCGGTTCTGGATCTGGGACTTCTCGTTCTGCATCGACACGACGATGCCGGTGGGGATGTGGGTCATCCGCACCGCGGAGTCGGTCGTGTTGACGCTCTGGCCACCCGGGCCGGAGGACCGGAACACGTCGATCTTGAGCTCGTTCTCGGGGATGTCGATGTGGTCGGTCTGCTCGATGAGCGGCACCACCTCGACCGCGGCGAAGGAGGTCTGCCGGCGGCCCTGGTTGTCGAAGGGGCTGATCCGCACCAGGCGGTGGGTGCCCGCTTCGACCGAGAGGTTGCCGAAGGCATAGGGCACCTTGACCTCGAAGGTCGCGGACTTGAGTCCGGCTTCCTCGGCGTAGGAGGTGTCCAGGACCGCGGTCGGGTAGCCGTGCCGCTCGGCCCAGCGCAGATACATCCTCATGAGCATCTCGGCGAAGTCTGCGGCGTCGACCCCGCCGGCGCCGGCGCGGATCGTCACGACCGCCTCGCGGGCGTCCCATTCGCCGGACAGCAGGGTGCGCACCTCGAGGGCGTCGAGGGCCTTCTGGATCTTGGCCAGCTCGACCTCGGCCTCGGCCAGGGTGTCGACGTCACCTTCTTCAGTGCCCATCTCGACGAGCACTTCGAGGTCTTCGATGCGTGCGTCCATCACGAGCACCCGGTCGCGCTCGGCGTTGGCGCGCGAGAGGGCCGAGGTGATCTGCTGCGCCGCTTCGGGGTCGTCCCAGAGATTGGGGACGCTGGCCTGTCGCTCCAGCTCGGCGATCTGCGTGGCGAGGGCGTCCAGGCCAGTGACCTCACGCACCGAATCCATCGTGGCGCGCAGGTGCTTGAGCTCTTCCGTGAAGTCGATGGCCATAACGCTCAAGCCTACGCGAGCGTGGCACCCGGCTCGGCGATCGCGGTCGCGACGCAGTCGTCACGGGTTGACCAGCGGCGCGCGAGCGCGGGCTTGGACCGTGATCGTCACGCTGCGCCCCAGAGCCGACAGCAGACCACCGGTGATCGGCAGTTCGGCATCGGCCCGGAGCACCACCACCGCCGTCTGGCCGTCGGGCGTGCCCGTGCCGTCGACCAGCTGCCACGCGGAGATTCCGGTGGGCTTGGCGCCGGCAGCGAGGTGATCCGAAGCCGCCCTGCGCACGCTGTCATTGGACAGGGCCATGCCTTGCCCGAAGCCGCGCCCATAGCCAACGGATTCGTCCAGTGCGTCGGAAGCGTCAAGTGCCGCAGCGTCGGCCGCGTCGACCAGCCGGATCCTGGCCAACTGGGTAGCCGTCACATCCACGCCACCGACGATGAGCAATGTGCAAATGACAAAGAGGCCGATGATCAATGGGGTGATCTGCCCGGCATCACGGTGCCTGCGCTCTCGCGAGCGGATCCTCAGCCTCATCGTCGACCACATCTGTGTCACCGCCCACCGAATCGGTCGACGCTCGCGACGTGAGTCGCGGACACCGGCACGACGCTTGCCATGGCGTCGGTGAGAAAGGCGGGCACCAATGGCAGCTGCACGACGATCGACGCGGTGACCGACACGCGGCCTTCGGATCTCAGGCACGGGGAGCCATCGCAGACCACGCGCACGGTGTTTCCGGAATCAAAGCCGAAATCGGCGAAGGCGATCCGTGCGGCCGATTGGGCACGCTCGGACGCCTCGACTTCGTTCGCCGCAGTGGTGTAGGCCCGCCCCGCTTCTCGAGCCGCCGTGGTCACGGAGAAGGCAGCGGCTTGGATTCGGCCGAGGATCAGCACGAGGTAGATCAGCGGGACGATCATGAGCACGCCGAGGAAGACGAACTCGACGATTGCTCGCCCGTCGTCGGCCCGTCCTGCCTTGAGCCGGCCCCACCGGTATAGCTGGCGGATCATGGGACCGCGACCTGACGCTCGTCGAAGGCGCGGCCGGTGACCGTCATGGTGCCGCTCGGGCCGAGCAGCCCGATGATCGGAGTCGGGGCCGTCACCGTCACCTCGACGACCCGCACGCCCAGATCGGCAGTGACTCGGCGCACGGTGACCTGCGCGGCATACGAGGACGAAATGCCGTCGGTGATGAGGGCAACGGTCCGTGCAGTGGCCTGCCCCTCCGTCGCGTCGGCTCGCGCCCCCGCTCGCGCCCCTTCCGCCGCGCAGGCGATCAGGGTGTTACGCACGTGCAAGGTCAGCCCGAGCTGGAATACACCCATGCCGAGGAGCAGGAGCAAACCGCAGACCATGACGAACTCGGCGACCGCCGAACCCCGGTCCCGTGGGCCAAGCCCACCGAATTCCGTCCAACGCCGCCAAGCGCGAGCGGCCACCGAGGCCTACTTAGTGCCTGTGGCGCCGCTGATTGCACCTTTCAGCATGGTCACCAAAGCGGGGCCAGCGAAAGCCCAGATTGCGGTGACCAGTCCGGCTGTCATCACCGTGATCAGGACCCAGCCGGGCACATCTCCACGATCCCTTCGACCGGCATACCAGACGTGCTGCCGCGCCTGAAGAGCGGCAGCGACCCGGGCACTCAGCGTGATGAAGCGAGTATTCATTGGATTCCCCTTTGTGTGGTGACGTGGACGTCACATGGTGAGTCGAAGCAACGTAAACCCAGGAAAGACCGCGAAGAGCACGGTGACGGGTAGGACAAGGAACACCACCGGGATCATCATGGCGATCTCCTTGCGGCCGCCGACCTCCATGACGGCCCTGCGGCCGGTTTCTCGAACGTCCTGCGCCTGGGCGCGTAGGACCTCGGCGAGCGGGGTGCCTCGTTCCACGGCAACGATCAGGCCATCAACAAAACGAGCGAGGCTGGGCAGGCCGGTTCGGTCGGCCAGCCCCTGCAGGGCGGCGGGCAGATTCGCACCGGCACGAGCGTCGGCCAGGCAGCGGCCGAGTTCGTTGGACAGTTCACCCTTCGAGAGACGACATACCCTGTCGAGGGCACCGGTAGCTCCCTCCCCCGCAGACACGGCAAGGGCGAGAAGCTCTGCGACAGTGGGAAATTCCGACAACATACGGGCTTCGCGCCGGCGCGCCTCCCGGCTTAGCCTCGATCCACCGATGGGCCTTGGGCTGTCGGGGTGGTGCCGTCCGCGGGCTGAGGGTCGGCTGGGAGCGTGGGTGATTGCCCGACCTCTCTGTCGGGGTGTTCCACGTCCGGGGTCCTCGCG
>Ga0116175_1000757_pt1 | contig 21730 bp, 25 predicted proteins | sample AD_UKC125_MetaG_FD_89802 | JGI IMG/M metagenome (GOLD analysis project Ga0116175, IMG submission 89802) | Active sludge microbial communities of municipal wastewater-treating anaerobic digesters from USA - AD_UKC125_MetaG | ecosystem: Engineered > Bioreactor > Anaerobic > Digestate | place: USA... | reverse complement strand
TGAACCCTGATGAACGGTTGAATGCGGATTTGAAACAAGCACTGGGCTCGCGTGTTCAGCATCGTACAAAAGCGAAACTGAAGCAGGCAACGGAGAATCATATGCGGATGCTGGAGAACCATCCTCAACGGGTGGCTGCGTATTTTAGAGATCCGAAGGTGAAGTATGCTGCATAAACATTTCAATATTTAATTGCCGAATCAATAGTGATACCGTATCGCCCTTGCTCATGGCCAGCAGGGCGGTGCAAACACCCGCATCAAACGCGATTACATTGCCATGCACGGGTTGCCCGTCTTGCCGCACGGCCATCACATCAATCTTGCCGATAACGTAGGGGCTGGCGCGGCGGGTAAACAGCCGCTTCGGCGGCAACACCAACACGCCGCTAATGATACCGTCTATCATTTAAAACACCTTTTCCGCGCAAATATATATAGCGCACCCTCAAAAAGCTGGTTACTTTGGTTACTTCGTTGATTTAAAAGGAAAAAACGTAAAATTTCGTGGTTACCGCTTGGTTACTTTTACATTAACATATTGATTAAAAACAATAAAATAGCGGTTACCGCATTAAACTATTGATTTAAATAAACAAACAGCTTGTTTTACCTGTTTTTAAGTGCTTTTGCGTCACCATGAAACACTTAACCACATGATTTATAAAGATAAATAATTGGTTATCATAATAAATCATTGTTTTATATTATAAATAAAGATTGTTAAATTTCTCTATTCATTACGGGTAACCACGGTAACCACGGTAACCAAGCGGTAACCAGCAAAGTAACCAAGCCTTTTAGTTAAAAATATGATATAAAATAATAAGTTATATTCGAGTAACCAAAGTAACCACGTTTTTCACCCTCGCGTATGTGGGCGCAACGCCTGCTAGTCTTCTTCTGCATCTGCTTTCATCCGCTCCGCTGGCGGCAAATGGCCGTCTAAAACGTAATACCAGCCCGTGCTTATCCCTGCACGCTTAAGCTGTTTTGTCCACCGCGTGACGCTTCGTTTCAGCCATCCCGCCGCATGCAGCACTTCACACACGAAATCTTTATCAAAGCCGCCGCAAATATCGGTTTCAAATGCTTGGCTGTTGATGTAGAACACTTGCAAATCACGCGCCGCGTCATACTTCACATAGCCCGCATGGTAGCGGCTCGTTTGGGCATAACCGCCCTTGCCGATACTTTCCAGCTCGACAAACATTTCAGAATTACCCTTCGCTTGCAGGTAATCCGCCGCCCTCTGCAAAATAACGCGCTCCTCCTGATTGCCCTTGCCCTCACGCTCATACCACGCGTTAAAGCAGGCTTCCACACCAGCCGCACCCACACCAGCCGCCAAGCCTGTAATGCCCCATTCGGCGGCCAGCTCCAGCGCGGCGGCGGCTAAAGCAAAGCGTTTGGCCACACGGGCAGGCTGCCCGTCTAAATCGGCAGGCAGGCGGGCGCGGAACGCATCGCAATAGCTGTTTACCTTGCCGATTAAGGCGGCTTTATCCTGCTTCATGGCTTCGGCCAGCTTGCCCACCCATGCGCGGCCTGCATGGCCGTAATGGTGTTTGGCGGTTTCTTCCAGCATTTCTGCAAACGCCGCGCCGTCTGAATGGCCGTGCAGGGTATCGAACACGCGGAATCCTTTCCCCGCATCGGCAGGAATAGACGGCAGGCGCACATTCTGCCCCGCGTTCCACTCAAAGCCTGCTTGCTTCATATATTGGGATACAGGAAATTCACCCGTTGAAAGCAGTAAAACGCGCCATTCCAGCCGTTCGCGGTTGCCGCCCTGCTTTGCACCTTGCAGCTTGCCCACGCCGTTAAACAGCGAATAGGCCACGCTGCTCACGTCTTGCCCCCGCGCTTGGCTGATTTCATCCAGCAAAATAAAGCCGTCTGAAGTGGCCGCCGCCATATTGTCAATCGCCAAGGCGGTTGCTTTCCAAGTGTTTTTAAGCTTATCGGGGCGGCCATACACCGAAAGCGCCAGCATGGCGGTGGTGGTTTTGCCGCCGCTTGATGCGTGAAACAGGTGAAAACCGCCGTTTTCTATCTTCATCGGCGCAAGCAGCGGGGCGGCAAAGGCCGCGCCCAATGCCAGCAGCAGGCGGCTGTTGCCCGCTGCATAGGCGGCCAAATGCGCTTGCCACGTTTCAAGGCTGCCTGAAACGCCATAGGCGGGCTTTTTGCTGGTGTCGCCGTTGTAAATCACCTTGCCGCCCGTGTGGCCGATAATTTCCCCGCTGGGCAACACATAGGCCGCGCAATCGTCATCAAGCCAGCCGCCACGGTTGGCTATCTGCCATTCGGTTTTATCGCCCTCCCATTGCAGATAATCGGCTAATGCGCCCATGGCCTTACCGCCCGATTTCACGCCTATGCCCAAACCGCGCAAAAATGCCCAGCAAGCAGGCATGCCCACGATTTCCAGCGGCAAGGCGGCTTGTTTGGGCTGCTTTTCGCCAGCGCGGTAATACTCGATTACCCTGTATTCTTTGTCGTCTTCACCGATTCCGCGCCCTACCAAATTCACATAATCGGCAATATGCAGCGGCGGCAAGTGGTAAAAATCGCCCTCTCGTGTTGTACCTACTCCGACAAAAAACACACCAGCCAAGCCGCCGTTATTCGGCTTGCGCAATTCGTAAAACGGCAGAATCGGCGTGTCGTCTGCCGTCTGAATATTCTGCAAGGCCTCAAAATCGCTTTTTACGGCGTTTTTGCCGCGTGGGCTGGTGTTGCCCTTAACCACACGCAAACCGCGCTTAGGCGCTTTGTTTTCGCCCTTTGCTAGCGAGTTTTCGGTGTTGTGGTCTTGCTTGGTGTCGTTATCTTTCCCCAAATCGTCTTTATCCTTGCTCATGCTGCCGCCCCTTTCTGAATTTGCGCCGCCAACACATCCAGCGCATCCGCGCCCGTGTGGTCAGGTTGCCAAATCTTGATGCTTTCCAATTCGCGCTGATAGCGCCGCTGCAACAGCCTTGCCGCCTGCAAGCCCGTGCCGTTTGTGTCGTTGTCGGCAATAATCACCAGCTCGCGGATTCCATCGGGCAACACCAGCGATTGAATGCCGTGTGCAGAACCACACGCCCACATCGGCACACCCGATACATACCGCGCTGCAAAAGCGGTTTCTATGCCCTCGCATACCCCCAAAATGCCGTTTGCAGGCTCAAACAAGCGCATGGCCGCGCCCGTTAGGCTGCCGCTGGCCGCGCTCCGCATTTTCTTGGCGGGCAGGCGCTCGCGGGTTTTCGGGTCAAACAATACGGCCTTGGCGGGCAAATCGTTATAGGCCGTCTGAAAGTAAGTGATGTGCAGGCCGCAAGCCTTGCCCGTTACGTCTTGAAACAAGCCCACCATGGTGGGCAGATGGGCAATCACGCGCCCGTTATGCCAATAGCTCATGCGCTTGTGAAAGCGCAAAGCCGCGCCGTTTACAGGCATTTTTTCGGGCAACGGCACACCGCGCACCCAAAGGTAATCGGCAATATCGGGCGCTTCATCCCATGCCACACATTCCGCCCACAAAGCCGCCAAGCGGTCACGCCGCGCTTTGTCTTCGGCGGTGTTGTCGGCTTTTGGGGCGGCTCTTGCCACGGCGGGGGCGATTTGGCCGCCATCCAAGCCCACCACCACGGCCACGGCTTTCACGGCTTCGGCAAAGCTGTAGCCATACATCAGCATCAGCAAATCTAAGCCGCTGCCGCCATCGGGTGTGCAATGGTTGCAGATAAAGCCGCCGCCCTGCTTGTGGTTGGTGAAGCGAAAACGGTCACGGCCTCCGCAAGCGGGGCATGGCTGGTGTTTTTGGGTGTTGGTCAAAGCAGCAGGCACATTCAGCGCTTGCAGGATTTCAGGCCAGCGGCCACGGGCGGCGGCTTTAACGTCATCGAGCCGATAGCGCGGCTTGTTTTCGCGGGTTTGAGTGTTTGAATTCATGATTCTGCCTTTCCAAAGGCTGCAACAAGCCCGTCTAAGGGCAGAAATGCCCTTTAGGCTGCTTACATTGCGTTTTAATGGGGTTTTGTGGGTTGGGTGATGGGGTAGATAGCCTAAGCGCTGGAAACGCGCTTAAAACGCTTCTTTTGCGCCTTTAACTCATTTTGCAGAATCAGGGCGATATACCACTTACCATCTGATTGCTGCACCACGCACACGCGGCCATAGCTCGGATTAATCGCCAAGCCCTCAACCATGGCGGCCACTTCTTCAAGGCTGGCCACGGGCTGAAAGGGGCGGATTTCTAAGATTCGGTTCATGCCGCGCCCTCCGTCAAGTCAGCGAGGCCGTCTGAAAGCAAATCAGGCACGGGCAACGGCGCGGCTTGCTGGCCTTGCTCATGCACACGGAACACCAGCCAGCGCGGCGGGTGATACACCATGCCGAAACGCAACGCAGGGTAAGCACCATGCAGGGCTTTCAATGCGCCAAATGCAGCGGTCGCTTCGGTGTGACTGTGATGCGGGGTGATATATAACGGGGTTTGAATCTTCATGGCTTCGGCCTCCGCTCGCTGCTTTCCGCCGTGGCCGTGTCATAGCCCTTGCTGTAGCCCGCCTGATAGGCATATTCCACATCAAGGATTGAACGAATAGCCGACAATTCGGCCACAGCAGCCCCCAATTCGGCATTTACAGCATTCACACAGGCGCTTACGTCTGAAAGCGCCACTTGGTAGGCGGCTTCGGCGTGGGCATTGGCTTCAGCCAAGCGGCTGATTGTGTCCATCACAGCAGCGATATTGAGCAATGCCCCCTCTGCCTGCTCGGATAAAGCGCCCAATTCTTCGGCGCTCAAATCGCCGACAGCATCAGCGTGAAGCAGCTCGATATTGGCCAGCAGGGCAGGGATTCCGCCTTGATAGCGCTTATTTACGCGGTTTGGTGATTGTGTGGGCTTGTTCATTGCGCACCCCCTGCAATCACGCTGCACACCAGCCAACGGCCATCTTGCTGAATGATGTTGAATGCGTAATCGTTGCGGTTGGCTTCGGTTAAGCGGTCGATAAAGCGGCCAGCGTCTGCCAATGTGGCGAATGAGCGTATTTTGCGGCTGATTAACGGGCGTGAATAGCCCTTGCGGATTTTAGTCATGATGGTTAGTACCTTTTCGAACTGGGTTATTAAGCCCGCCGCCACGCTGCTAAACGTGTGGGCGGGAAACAAAAGGCGGGTTAGCAGACTGGCAGTTCGAACCAGCAGGCGCAAGGCCTCCCGCCCCTGTTTCCCATTGGAAAAGGTATAACAAGGGATTGCAGACGTAAAAATACCGCTTGCCCGTTGATAGGCTTTGGCGGCTTGTCTGCCGAACTGTAAAGGGCTGCTAAACCCTGTTGCACGATTGAATGCAACGAGCTTATTTTGCGGGTGTTTTAGCGAAGCGTCAAGCCATACACGGCAATGGCACAAGACAAGGCCGTCTGAAAACGCGGCAAAGCAAATAAGATTTTGAAATTGTGGTAACATCGGATTTCCTTTTTTATGCCCCTATAGCCGCCAAACAAGGCGGGATTCACCGCCAAGCCGCAAAGCTTGGCGGTTTCGATTTTTGATTCATTCCAAGTCACAAATCAAAGCATCAAGGGATTCAAAAACTTCAGTTAAATCATCAATCACGCTATCAATTTCGTAGCTTTCTTCACTTACATCATCAGAAAGAAATACCGCCTTTGAAATGTCTTTCATTTTGCCTATCAGCGGTTCAATCAAATCGAATTGTTCTTGCAGAATGTCCACTAATTCATCTTTTTCAATATTCATGCTGTTTTCTCCTTGCTGGTGTGTTTTGCACGGCTCGCAGCGATTCGGGCGCGTAACCATGCGTCAATCTCCGATTCAACCCATGCAACCGCCGCCCCTGTTAGCCTGATGCTTCTTGGAAAGCTCGCATCATGGCGCGGGTCTTTCGGGTTTAATTTGGCGTAAATGGCTGCTTTCGATAAGGCCGTGCGTTCAACCACCTGCCCGATTTTCAGCATTTTTACTGCTTGGCTTTCGGTATTTTCCATAGCGGAAACTCCCATAAAAAAACCGCCCAAAGGCGGTAGATACAAAAAAAGCCCATACGGAAAACCCGTATAGGCTCATTCAAAAAACTATGGATTACAAAATAGAAATTTTACAATAATCGTCATTCAGACGGTCAAAGGCGGCTTTGTTTTGCGCTTTCAGCTTGTCAATTTCAATTATTACATCATAACCGCCGCCGCCAGCATTACAGTATATGCTGTTCATGGCGTAATATACCGCTGGAAGCATCAAGAAACGAAACGAATAATGATAACGCCGCGCCTTGCCATATTTCTTTACTTCCAAACGCCGATAACGCGCTAAATATTCGATTTCATCATTCCAGTAAACCAAATCAAGCAGCCTGTATTTTGCGGCCTGATTCCGCGCACTAAACGCCTGCAATTCTACCGCTTCCAGTTCCCACTCTTCCTCATGCTCTTGCCGCCGTGCTTCGCCGCTCAACATCTTGGCTTTCTGCCTTGCCCTACAAGCAGCCACGGCTTCGGCTTGCTGTTTCTGTTTTTCCACTATAGCGGCTTGTGATTCCGCATAATGCGCGGCTTCAATGGCGGCCATTTCCCTTTCAAACATCCAGCGGTCAATATCGCTTTTGCGCCATGCCTCTGATTTATTTCCGATAGGAACAGGCGCGGGAAAAGTAGGGTCATACGCCGCCTTGTCGTTTTTATTCATCATGCGCAAAATCATACCGTGCGCATGCCCGATAATCCTCACCAACTCAACCATTTTTATATAAGTTTCAGCCATATAAGCACCCATTCAGATACAAAAAAGCCGCCCGAATCAGGCGGCGGCAAACTCTCTAAAATTCAATAAAAATACAATAATCCACAAACATAAGCCTACCAAAGCGATTTAAAGGCGCAAAAAAAAACCGCCATCGGGCGGCTAGGCTTGCTGCAAACGCAAGTAAAACAGTTTGGCATAATTTAACCAAATTAGTGCACCATGTCAACCTATACAATTCCACAGCAACCAACTGGCAGCGATTTCAGACGGCCTTTAACCGCCTTTGCGCTTTTCAGACGGCCATTTGTATTCAAGCACCGCGCCCACAGCCAACACCAGCACCATAACCGCTACAAACTTCCAGCCCCATGCTTGCCAAGCCAAAAACAGCATAAACAACCCGATAACAAGAAAAAAGCCATGCGCAAGCCAAACCATCAGCCGAAATATAAACATCGTCTTCACTCCCTTGCTGGTGTATTCCCGTTTTCAGACGGCCTACAAAGCCGCCGAAAAACCGAAAAAGCGTGTGACTTTGACAAATTTACGGTACTTTTTACGGTACTTTTGATTTTTAATAAAATTTTTTTCAATAAAATCAATTTATTAATAGACAAGTTTGTGTCTTTACACAAGACAATAACACTATTTTCTACCGTTTTCAGCCGCCACAATCGCCGCCGCCTCGTCATACCGCTGTTTCAGAAAGCCGCTATACCATGCGGCCAGTTCGCGCCGCTCTTCAAAGCGGAACTCTGCCGCCGTCAGGTAGTGGGCTAAAGAATCCATGCCCTGCTTTTTCAACGCCGAACGCTGGATATGCCCAAGCGCCAAGTCTGTGGTTAGAACGTCTTTGCCGTTGATGGCGCAAATATTGGTCATGGTGTGCCTGAAGCCGTGCATAGACGCGTTGGATTTACCCGCATGGCTGCCATCAAAGCCCAGCCGCTTAATCGCCACGTTGCCCACCTTTTGGCTGATATAGGCATTGCCGCCCACACCACGGCGCAAGGGCGGAAACAGATAGGCTTGATGGCCTGTGATGGTATGCAGCTCTTGCAGCAGCGCCAGCGGCCAATCGGCCAGCGGTATCAGAAAATCATTGCCCATCTTCATATCTTCATCGGGCATAAACCAAATGCGCCGTTCAAAATCAATATTCTCCCAACGGCTCTTGCTCAATGCGCTTTTACGCGGTGCCAGCAGCGCATTGAATAACAGCAGATAGCGGGTTATCGGGTGAATATCCGCGCTGGTTTGCAGGGCGTGGAAAAAGGCCGTCAACTCCGCCGCTGGTAAATGCGGCTCGGGGTTGCTGGTGTGTTTGGCCAGCAGCAGCTTTGCGGTGTCTACAGGATTGCGCCGCTCTTGGCTGATTAAGCCCTTGTTCACGGCAAAATCCCAAATCTGCCCCACAATCTGCATGGTGCGCTTGGCGCGGGCGGGGATATTCTTGTGATTCAGCCACTCGGCAAATTCCGCCAACGCCTGCGCGTCCACATCGTTGATATTGGCATTCGCCGCAAAGAAGATTTCAATATGCGCCAAGCTCATGCGGTCACCGTTCAGCGTGTTTTGCGCCACCGCGCCTGCACGGCTTGCAAGCCACGTCTGCCCTACTTCGGTCAGGCTCTTGCCGTTTTCCCTCTCCAGCCGCTCCATGCGCTTAATGGCCTGCTTCTCCGCCATCGGGTCAATACCACCCCTAAGCTGCCTTGCCAGCTCAAAATTAGCCGCCCGTGCTTCTTTCAGGGAAACTTGCGGAAAAGTGCCGATAGAATATATCCGCTCTATGCCATCGTTGGATTTATAGCGCTTTTGCCATGATTTGCCGCCATGCACAGACACCAGCAAAAACAACCCCGCGCCATCCGCCAAACGATAAGGCTTATTTTTTGGCTTTGCGGTTTCAATTTGCCGCTGCGTCAGCTTGTCTTTGCCAGCCATTCAAACACCCAAAAAATTTTACCCACTTTTTTACCCACTTTTTACGGTCGCTTGGGGTAGATTCGTGTAGATTATTGTAGACAATATCAACCTATATATTTTTATAACATACTGTATTAAATCATATTTTGTAGATATGCATAGATTGCTATAGATTGTCAAATTTCTTAAAACCCGTTTTCCATCATAATCTGCCCGGGCACTTTGTTGCGGTGCATGGCAAAGCCCATATCGAGCAGGGTTTTGAAGGTGTCCTTCACCATTTCGGGGTTGCCGCAAATCATAAAGCGGCTGTTTTCAGGGGTGAAATCGATGTTGAAGGCGCGCGCTAAATCGCCGTTTGCCAGCAATTCAGGCAGGCGCGCGCCGTGCAGTTGGCCGCCGGGGCTGCGGGTGGTAACGGGCACAAAGCTGAGCTTATGGAAATATTCTTCAATCAGCGGGTGGTGTTTCAAGTCGGCGATGGTTTGGTTGAAAATCAGCTCGTCGGCATGCGACACGGAATGCGCCAGCGCCAGCCGCTCGAAGCGCTGCCAGATGTCGGGCTGCTGCAAAATGGATAAAAACGGGGCGATGCCGGAGCCGGTGCAGAGCATGATTAAATCGCGCCCGTCGGCAAAGCGCTCGGGCAGCAGAAAGCCGGTGGCGTTTTTATCGAGCAGCATTGTGTCACCGGCCTTCATTTCGGCAAATTTGGCGCTCATAGGCCCCGCTTCGATCAGCACGGCGAAGTATTCGAGCGTGTCGGCATATTCGGCAGACACCACGGAATAGGCGCGCCAAATAAAACCTTGTCCATCATGAAAGCCCAGCCGTGAAAATTGGCCGGCGGCAAAGCGGTAGGCTTCGGGGCGGGTGATGGCAAAGGTGATCAGCTTGTGTGTGTGGTGCTTCACCCACAATAGGGTTTCTTCGGTGTATTTGGCTTCGGGTGGCGCGGCCATGCTGTGCTCGTGATTTCAAATGGTTCAGACGGCCTTGATTATACTGTAAGGCCGTCTGAAACATAACCATGCGATTTATGGGGAAATCTGTGTTTGCGCTATGGCGGCGGTTTGGCGGGCGCGCTTTGTTGGTGCGTTTGCGGGTGCGCAGGTGCCAATGGGTCGCTTTTGCGCTGCTGGGCGGCAAACCAAGCCAGCGCGCCAATCAGGGCAGCCAGCAGCGTGAGCCACAGCAAAAGTTTGGCCACGGGCAGCGGCTCAGCGGCTTTTTGATGGTGCGCCGGCATGGGGCTGGCGATGGTTTGGGGCTCGTGCCCGCTTTGTTGTGCGGCAATCCATTCATCGTGGGCGCGGCGGCGCTCGGGATCGGAAAGCACTTGATAAGAGCGGTTGACCAGGCTCATGATGCGGTGGGCATCGGGATTATGGCGGTTTTGGTCGGGATGGTATTTTTTGCAGAGCAAACGATACGCCGCGCGGATAGCCTCTATCGGGGCATCCGGCGCCACTTTCAGATTATCGTAGTGGGTGCGTATGCGTTTGGACATAAAAGCCTGCATGGCCTGAAAAGAAAAGCCGATTATAGCAAAAGCCGTCTGAAACGTTCAGACGGCCTTTCGCTTGATTGATTCAATAAAGCAGCCTATCAAGCCGCATCATGGTTTACGGCATCTTGGCGGCGCAGCAAAGTAATCAGGCTGCAAATGCGCTGCTTCATTTCACGGCGGTCGACAATTTGATCGATGGCGCCTTTTTCCAGCAAAAATTCGGCGCGTTGAAAGCCTTCGGGCAGGGTTTCGCGCACGGTTTGCTCAATCACGCGCGGGCCGGCAAAGCCGATCAGCGCATTAGGCTCAGCCAGCACCACATCACCCAAAAAGGCAAAGCTGGCCGACACGCCGCCCATGGTCGGGTCGGTGAGCACGGAAATAAACGGCAGGCTTTTTTCGCTAAGCAAATGCAGCGAGGCACTGGTTTTGGTCATCTGCATCAAAGAATTCAGGCCTTCCTGCATGCGCGCACCGCCGGAAGCCGACACGCAGATAAACGAGCAGCCGTCGGCAGCGGCACGGCGCACGCCTTCAACAAAACGCTCGCCCACCACCGAGCCCATCGAGCCGCCGATAAAGCGGAATTCAAAAGCCGCCACCACCACCGGCAAGCCGTTCATGCTGCCTTTCATCACCACCATGGCATCGTCTTCGCCGGTGAGCTTGCGCGCAGCGGTGAGGCGCTCGGGGTATTTTTTGCTGTCTTTGAATTTAAGAATGTCTACCGGTTTGATTTGGGCGCCGATTTCTTCGCGGCCTTGCTCATCGAGCAGCAGATTGAGGCGCTCGCGCGCGCTCAGGGCATTGTGGTGGCCGCATTTGGGGCACACATAGCTGTTTTGCTGCAAATCGGTGGCATACAAAGTGGCCGAACACGACGGGCATTTGCTCCACAAGCCTTCGGGCACCACAGAAGAAGTGCTGTCGTCGCGCTTGATTTTCGGGGGTAAAATTTTATCTAACCAGCTCACGGATGGCTCCTTAAATGTGTTCAAACGGCCGGCCTCTATCTTTCAGACGGCCTTTGGAAAGGGTGAAAAAGCGCCCTGATTTTTCAGCTGATGGCGTTTTTCAATGTTTTGGCCAGCGCGCCGGCGGCGGCGGCTTCGTTGCCGGGGTTGCGCTCGATTTCGTTCACAATGCGGCTGCCCACAATCACCGCATCGGCCACAGCGGCGATTTTGCGCGCACTTTCGGCATCGCTGATACCAAAACCCACGCCGATCGGAATATCAATGTGTTTGCGCAAAAGCTCTATTTTACGCGAAACGGCTTCGGTATCCAACTGCGCCGAGCCGGTTACGCCTTTGAGCGACACATAATACACAAAACCGCTGGCCAGCGAAGCAATGGTTTGGATGCGCGCTTCGGTGGTGGTGGGCGCCACTAAGAAAATGCAGTCTATTCCTTGCTGCTTGAGCGCTTCATGCAGGGGCGCAATGGTTTCCACCGGCGAATCCACGGTGAGCACGCCGTCCACACCCGCTGCGGCGGCCGCTTGGGCAAAAGCGGTATAGCCCATTTTGTGCACCGGATTGAGATAACCCATCAACACCACCGGCGTGGCGGCATTGCTTTGGCGGAACTCAGCCACCAGCGCGAGCACATCTTTGAGCGACACGCCCTGCGCGAGCGCACGCTCGGCGGCGCGCTGTATGGTGGGGCCATCGGCCATCGGGTCGGAAAACGGAATGCCCAATTCAAGGATGTCGGCTCCGTTTGCCGCCAAGCTGTGCATCAGCGAGAGCGTGGTGCGCAAATCAGGGTCGCCGGCGGTGATGTAGCTCACTAAGGCTTTGCTGCCGTTTAGTTGCTCGAAAGTGGTTTGGATTCTGCTCATGGCTCTGCCCGTGTTTCATACCCGTTCAAAAAAGCAAGCTTACAAGAGCGGGCCGCAAACAATACAGATAACAAGCAAAGCGGCAACGCAGTAAAGTTATTTTTGATGGGTTTCAGACGGCCTGCCGCACAAAACGGCAGGCACTCAAAGCCTTGAGTATAACACCGCTTTCAGACGGCCTGTAACGATATTTTACACACAAGCCGCCCCCAAAGCCGCGGCAAACAGTGTGCCTCCATGCGCTTTCGCCTTTATAATCGGGCGCATGACTACCGACACCCTCCTCCCCTTCGCCGCACCGAAAACCCGCAATGCCTTAATCGAGCAAGTGATGAGCCGCGCCGCCGGCTCGCATTCGCGCTACGGCAACCGCATCGAAGTGCTGCTCGACAGCACCGAAAATTTTCCCGCTTGGGAAGCGGCTTTGCGCGCGGCGCAAGAATCGGTGTGCATCGAAATGTATATCTTCGCGCCCGATGAGTTCGGCCGCCGCATCCGCGCCATTTTGCTCGACAAGCTGGCCAAAGGCGTGAAAGTGGCGCTGGTGTATGACTGGTTGGGCAGCCTCAATGCGCATGTGCGCGGTTTTTTCAAGCCGCTGATTGAAGCAGGCGCAGAAGTGCGCCCTTACAACCCGCCCGCCTGGACCGCCGGCATCGGCCTTTTTTCGCGCAACCACCGCAAATCGCTGATTATCGACGAGCACACCGCTTTTGTGAGCGGCTTGTGCATTTCCGCCGCTTGGAATGGCAAGCCGGCCAAAGGCATCGAAGCCTGGCGCGACACCGGCTTGGCGCTGCAAGGGCCGATTGTGCAAGATGTGTTGGCCGCGTTTGAAGACACCCTGATATCGCAAGGCGGCACCATGCCGCCGCTCAAGCGCTATGAAAATGAAGACGCCATGCCCGCGGGCAGCACGCGCGCCCGCGTGCTCGCCACCACGCCGGCCAACATCAACACCATGCGGCTCGATCTCAACATCATCGGCCTGGCCACGCAAAACCTGTGGATCACCGATGCTTATTTCATGCCCACGCGCATGTATGTGCAGGCGCTCATCAATGCGGCCAAAGCCGGTGTGGACGTGCGCATTTTGGTGCCGCGCACTTCCGACATCAAATGGATAGGCACGGTGTCGCGCACGCAATACCGCAGCCTGCTCGATGCGGGCGTGCGTGTGTTTGAGTGGGACGGCACCATGATACACGCCAAAACCGCGCTGGTAGACGGCCAATGGGCGCGTGTGGGCAGCACCAATCTCAATTTTTCCAGCTGGTATGCCAACCGCGAGCTGGATATTTCCATTGAAGACCCCGCCACGGTTTACCAGCTGGAGCGCGCTTTTATCAACGATTTAAACCACGCCACCGAAGTGATTCTAAACGAGCAGGCTCATGCCGAGCTCAAAGAAGAGCGCGAGCGCATGTTTCGCGGCTTTGCCCGCCTGCACAAAGGCCAGGCCAAAAGCGTGATGCGCCAAGCCATGCAGCTGAGCCACGCTTTCGACACCGGCATTTCGGGCACGCGCGTGGTGGATGAGTCGGAAGCCTGGGCTTATCTTTCCATCGGCATCGGCGTGTTGCTGCTGGCGCTTTTGTTGTGGTTTGTGCCGCAGATTGTGATGTGGCCGCTGCTGCTGATTTTGGTGGTGGGCGGGCTTTCCGCCGCTTTGCATGCCATCAAGCAGCTTGCCGAATTCAAGCGGCGCAAACCATAATACCGTTCAAACACAATACACTACCGCTCAACTATAACGTTGTTTAACAAGCATACCGTTTAGCCGTTTTAAATGCCGTCTGAATGTTTTCCCCACATTTCAGACGGCATTTTTGTATGCTGGGGCTGTAGTGCTCACTTTTGTATTTAAAAATAAAAAGGAAACAACTATGCGTATCAGCGTTTTCATACTCGCTGCGGCCGTTGTTGGCGGAATTTACTATCTGCAGGTCAACCCCGATGTTGCCGCACAAATCAAGCACGCATTCAGCCGTGAAAATCTGCTTGAGGTGCAATATCCTGAAAAAGGCAAGCATCTGCCGATTCAAAAAGATGCGCATCTTTCCGGAAAAGTGCACTCTTAAGCGAATAAAAAATCAGGCCGTCTGAAACGTTTCAGACGGCCTTTTCCATGCCTGTAAATCTTGCTCAGGTTTTCGGCAAGGTCACGCCGGTTTGGCCCATATATTTGCCTTTGCGGTCTTTATAGGAAGTTTCGCACACTTCGTCGCTTTCAAAAAACAGCACCTGTGCCACGCCTTCGCCCGCGTAAATTTTGGCCGGCAGCGGCGTGGTGTTGGAAAATTCCAGCGTCACATAGCCTTCCCACTCCGGCTCAAACGGCGTCACGTTCACAATAATGCCGCAGCGCGCATAAGTGGATTTGCCCAAACACACGGTGAGCACGTTGCGCGGAATGCGGAAATATTCCACCGTGCGCGCCAGTGCAAACGAATTGGGCGGGATAATGCAGCAATCGTCTTCCACGGTAACGAAATTTTTCGGGTCGAAATTTTTCGGGTCGACAATGGTGCTGTTGATATTGGTGAAAATCTTGAATTCATTGGCACAACGAATATCGTAGCCGTAGCTTGATGTGCCGTAGGAAATGATTTTCTGCCCGTTGGCTTCTTTAATCTGCGTGGGCTCGAAGGGCTCGATCATGCCGTGCTCTTCGCTCATGCGGCGTATCCATTTGTCGGATTTAATGCTCATTTCGGTTTCCCTGCGGCTGCTCCCGCACGGGCGGGAATGGTTGGAATCAAAAAGCTTATTCTAAGAAAAAGCGGCATGCAGCGCAATCGTTCTGCGCCGCCGGCACCATTGCTATGGCGCGGCTTCAAAACCTGCTCACGATTTTTTATGATGCCACGTCCGTGCCGAAACAGGCGGTAAAAAAAAGCGCAAACAGGTTTTCAGACGGCCTATTACAGCCTATTCCTGCCAGCCGCCCAAGTATGACACCAATTCGTCCAACATGGTGCCCAAGGCTTCGGTCATCAGAATTTGCGAAGCAAACATCAGGCTGGCCGCATCATCACCGTGCCCTTCGGCTTCTTCTTGCAACACATCCAGATATTGAATGCGCTTCAGTGTGAAATCTTGGGTGAGGATGAAGCTGATTTGCTCGCGCCAAGTCAGGCCGAGCTGGGTAACGGTTTTGCCGTTTTTCACATGCTGCACCACTTCATCGGCGGTGAGATCCTGCTTCGACACTTTCACCGTGGGCACCACATCGCCCACGCCTTTGAGCTCGCAATCGCTATCAAGCTCGAAGCCGCCCTCGGCCGCGCCGCGCAAAAGCCAGTCGGTCATCAGGCTGCCGGGCGATTGTTTGGTGTTGGGCAGGCTGGCTTCCAATCCGCCCAAGGCTTCGCGCAGCTTGGTGAGCAGGTTTTCCGCCTTGGCCGCGGCAGCATTGTTCACCAGCAAATAGCCGTGTTTGGTGTCGAAAATCGCTTGGCTGCGGCTGCTGCGGGTAAAGGCGCGCGGCAGCAAATCATCGGTAATCTGCTCTTTTAATTCTTGCTTTTCTTTGCGCCCGACATTGCGCGCTTCGGCATTTTGAATTTCCACCACACGCTCGTCGAGAATATCGCGTATCACGCCGGCGGGCAGCACTTTTTCTTCTTTTTTCAAGGCCACGCGCCACGTGTAATCGGCGGGAAACACCAATTCGGGTGAAAACGCCACCGGCGCGGCAAAACCCTCACTAAACCAGTCCAAACCCATGCAGGGCGCAAATTCGGCAGCAGCGAGCTTGTCGGCCAGCGTGTCCAACTCGGGCAGCTTGGCGGTGTTGAGCGGATAAAAACTGATTTGCTTAAACCACATGGTATCGTCCTCAAGGTCAAACCGCGGGATTATACAGCAATGAGGCCATCTGAAACACCGCGCTGCGCTTTCAGACGGCCTCATTGCCTGCAAAACATGCGGGCTATTTCAAGCCGGGAAACGCGCCTTGCACGCCGGCAATCAGCATTTGCGCACCGATTACCGCCAAAATCAGCCCCATCATGCGCGTCATCACATTCATGGCGCTTTGCCCCAGCAGGCGCACCAATGTTTTGCCGTATACAAACAGCACATAAGTAATCAAACACAGTAGCGCAAAGGCGGCGATGGTGATTAATGTGTTGACAGGCGCTTCGTGCGCCGACAAATTCATGGCGGTGGCAATGGTGCCGGGGCCGGCCAGCAGCGGCGTGGCCAGCGGCGACACGGCCACGCCCAGTTTATCGCCGCAGGCAGCCGCTTCGCCGGCAGGCGGATGATGCACCGCCGAATGCTGCCCTTGCAGCATATGAAAGTCAATCAAAAACACCAACGCACCGCCGGCCAGCCGCAAAGCCGGCAGCGTCATGCCGAACATTTCAAAGATATAGCGCCCGCCCAAAGCAAACACCACAATAATGCCGAACGCAATCAGCAAGCCTTTGCGCGCCACTGCTTTGGCCGTGGCTTCATCATCACCAGCGGTGAGGCTGATATACACGGGCAGGCTGGACACAGGGTTCATAATGGCGAAAAAAGCCATAAAGGCCAGGCCGAATTGGTGCAGATAATCCATATTTTTGCTGCCTTATACCAATCCAAAAAAATAATCTAACTTCGTTGTCTCGCCTTGCCGTACTATCTGTACTGTCTGCGGCTCGCCGCCTTGTTAGCTTACTTTTTTGAATTGGTATTAAAATTGAAAACTCAAACCTGCCAATCAATCGGCGTGTGCCCGTGTGCCTGCAAATAGGCGTTGGTGCGGGAAAAAGGTTTGCTGCCGAAAAAGCCGCGATAGGCCGAAAGCGGCGATGGATGCGGCGAAGCAATCACTAAATGGCGCGTGCGATCGATAAACGCGCCTTTTTTCTGCGCGTGGCTGCCCCACAAGATAAACACCAAATGCTCGCGCTCATCGGCCAATTGGCGGATTACCTTATCGGTAAAGGTTTCCCAGCCGAGCCGGGCATGCGAATGCGACTGATGCGCGCGCACGGTGAGCACGGCGTTAAGCAGCAACACGCCTTGCTCTGCCCAATGCTGCAAATAGCCGTGGTTCGGAATTTGGAAGCCGGCGATATCTTCGGCCAATTCTTTATAAATGTTTTGCAGCGAGGGCGGAATCTGCACATCGGGGCGCACCGAAAAAGACAAACCGTGTGCCTGTCCTTCGTTGTGATATGGGTCTTGCCCCAACACCACCACTTTCACCTGATTGAATTCGGTGGCTTTGAAAGCATTAAACACATCGTGTGCCGGCGGATAAATGACTTGCCCGCTCTCGCGCTCTGCTTTGACGGTGTCCAAAATCTGCCGAAAATAAGGCTGCTGTTTTTCCTCGCCCAGCGCTTCGCTCCAAGTATTCATTGCGATATTCCGTTTAAACAATGCGCGTTATCATAACATGTTTGCCCATACGCAAAGGCCGTCTGAAAGCATTTGACTTTTTCAGACGGCCTTTCATTCAAACCCATTCAAGCTTCGGCGCGAATCTGCTGCAAGAAGCGGCGGGTGCGTTCGTGTTGCGGATTGCGGAACAATTCTTCGGGCGCGCCCTGCTCCACAATCACGCCACCATCCATCACCACCACTTTGGTGGCCACATCGAGCGCGAATTTGATTTCGTGGCTCACCACCACCATGGTCCAGCCCTCTTGCGCCAGATTTTTCATGGTGTCGAGCACATCTTGCACAAGCTCGGGGTCGAGCGCGGAAGTGGGCTCGTCAAACAGCAACAATTCGGGCGCAATGGCCAATGCCCGCGCAATGCCCACGCGCTGCTGCTGGCCGCCGGAGAGCTGATAAGGATAAAGATCGGTTTTGTCGCCCAAGCCCACTTTTTGCAGCAGCAAAAGCGCTTGCTCGCGCGCCTCGGCCACGCTTTTGCCCTGCACCGCCACCGGCCCTTCCATCACGTTTTCCAGCGCGGTTTTGTGTGGGAAGAGATTATATTGCTGAAACACCATGCCGGTTTTGCGGCGCAGCGCCAAAATGTCTTTTTTCGACGGATGCTCGGCAAAGTTGATTTTCAGCGGCGCGGCACCGCTAAATTCAATCATGCCTTGCTCGGGCATTTCCAGCGCGTTGAGGCAGCGCAGAAAAGTGGTTTTGCCGGAGCCGGAGGGGCCGAGAATCACCACCACATTGCCTTTATCTACATCCAAATCGATGCCGCGCAAAATTGGGTTGCCATCAAATGCTTTGTGGATATTGCGGATTTTAATCATCGTGCAGGCTCCTTATTTCGCCACATAGCGGTCGAGGCGTTTTTCGATACGCGCTTGGGCGATAAAGAGGAAAAAGCAAAACACCCAATACACCAGCCCGGCCTCGATATACACCGGCAAGAAATCATAGCTGGCGTTGGCGATTTGCTGCGCCACGCGGAAAAGCTCGGTGATGGTCACCACAGAAGCGAGCGAGGTGTCTTTAAACAGGCTGATAAAGGTGTTGCTCAAGGGCGGCACCGACACGCGGAAAGCCTGCGGCATGATGATGCGGCGAAAAGTCTGCATATAAGTCATACCGATGGAAAAACCGGCTTCCCACTGCCCTTTGGGCACCGACAAAATCGCCGCGCGTATGGTTTCCGAGGCATAAGCGCCGATGTTGAGCGAAAAGCCCACAATGGCGGTGGGCAGCGGGTCCAGCCGAATGCCGATGGCGGGCAGGCCGTAAAACACAATCATCAGCTGCACCAGCATCGGCGTGCCGCGTATGGCCGACACATAAAATTTCACCAGCAGCAGCGCAAGCTTGTGCAGCCAGCCGCCGGCCGGCACCACGCGCAGCAATGCCACGCCCACGGCAATAATCAGGCCGAGGAAAAAAGAAACGATGGCCAGCGGAATCGAATATAAAAAACCCGCTTTCACCATCGGCCAAAAAGCGTTTATCACCAAGGCCGCGCGGGCCTCGGTCATAAACGGCAGGGTGCTCAATAACTCATTTAACACTGACATCTGCACCAAAAAATTGTTCGCCCAGCTTTTTCAAAGTGCCATCGGCACGCAATTCTTCCACCGCCCCGCTGATTTTCGCCAGCGCTTCATCGTTGCCTTTGTTTACAATAAAACCGGCACCGATTTTTTCATCGGCAGGCGCAGTCCAGGCCACTTGCAGGCCGGAATTGGGGTTTTTCTTCAGATAATCGAGCAGCGCAAGCGAATCGTTAAAAGTAAAATCGGCGCGGCCTTGCTGCACCAACGCCAGTGCTTGCGCCATGCCGTCGACGGGCACGATTTTGGCACCGGCTTTTTCGGCCATTTCACCATAATTGCTGCTCAAGGATTGCGCGGAAGACAAGCCTTTCACATCGGCCAGCGTTTTGATGCGCTGATCATCTTGGCGTGTGAGCGCCATCGGGCCCGAATAGCTATAGTCGGCCGATTTGTCGAACGTGGCTTGGCGCTCGGGCGTGGTCAGGCTCACTTGGTTGGCCACCATATCGAAACGGCCGGCTTTCAAGCCTGCCAGCATGGCATCCCATTGGGTTTCTTTGAAATCCACCTTCACGCCCAATTTATCGGCCACCGCGCGGGTGACTTCCACATCGTAGCCTGTGAGCTTGCCGCTCTCATCGTGATAGGTGAAGGGGGCATATGTGCCTTCGGTGCCCACTGTAACGGTGCCTTTATTGTCGATGCGCGCCAACAGGCTGCCCTCGGCCGCTGTTGCCGGCGCAGACGCGGCAGATTGCGCGGCGCTGCCGCCCTCGTTGCCGCACGCGGCCAACACCAAAGCGGCCACGCCGCCCAAAACGAATTTTTTCAACATAAACACACCTTTTTGTGAACAATCTTACCCAATAAAACAAATATTGTACGATATGCGCGCCGCAAACACAAAGAACCGCTGTTTATAAGTGCAAGCCATGCTGAGCCTGTATTTATATAAAGAAATCACCGCCACAACACACCGAAATCAAGCTGCTTAACTTTCAGACGGCCTCTGAGGGCAAATCCCACGCCACCCGCAGCGTATAAAGCCATGTTTGCGCACGCAATAAATCGGGCGAGGCTTCGGCAATCTGAATGCAATCGGCCAAAATGCAACGGCGCTCAGGCTCGGGCAACGCAGCCGCATCGTTCAATGCCGTTTGAATATTTTGCCAACGCTGCTGCGACAGCCGCACCGAGGCCGTTTGCAGCGGCGCAGCCAATACCTCGGCAGTAAACGCCGCGATTTCCGTTGCATCGCCTTGCACACCGCCGCCCTGCCCCTCTGCATTTTTAGCGCCTGCATAAACCCGCAACAGCAACCATACGCAAGCCTGCATCAACGTGGGTTGCTCATTGGCGGTAAAAGCCGCGTCGGCATCTTGCCACAGCTCGGCCAGCATCTCATCGGCAGCGGCTTGCGGCAGCATTTCATCCAATGTGTCGATATAATCGGCCGGCGCCGGCATGTGTTGCACCAAGCGCGCCAGCGTGTCTTGCCGCAGCGGATTGCGCAGCAGCCATTGCTGACCAAGCGCTTCGGGCACGCCCGCTTCGCCGGCCAGCATCAGCCCGGCCAAAAGCGGCAGCCGCTCGCCGTCGCCGGCGGCCGAACGCCAAGCGCGCGGCGCGGTGCGCTGCCAGGCTGCGCTGCGTGCGGCCGCGCCGGGGCGGAAAGCTTCGATGCGACGGCGCATGGCGGCGGCACGCGCTTCGTGTTCGTTTTCCAGCGCTTCTGCTTCGGCATCCGCCCACGAAGCTTCGCGGCGCACCTGCGCAAAACCGAGCCAGCCTTCATATTGCATGCCGCCGGCAGCGACATGGCCGATTTCATCGGCCAACTGGCGCGCCCGAAACGGGCTTAAACGGCGGATGCGCTCGATGGTGGCCGGATGGGTGGCGGCGAGCTTGTCGAAAATATCCGGCTCGTGAATGCTGCCAAACATAAAATGCGCATATTCGGCAGCATGCCACGAATGCAGGCGCTGGCGCGGCAGCACGACGATTTTGTGCAACGCGCCCACCATGCCTTCAGTTTGGCGGGTAAACTGCACCGCCGAAGCATCGGCCAAAAATTCGCGCTGGCGGCAAATCGCCGCCTGTATCCAGCCCGCCAGCACGTTGCCAAGGCCGCCGATCAGCATCAGCAGCCCGCCCAAAAACGTGAGCGGCAGCGACACCATACAGCCGGCCACCGCCGCTTCAGCCTCGTTGGCCGATGTGTCGCGGCGCGGTTTCAGACGGCCTTTTTGCCGATAATCGAGCAAATCCGTGCCAAACATCAGCCAGCGGGCGCACACGGTAATCAGCTGCAAGCCGAACAGCCAGCCGGTGAGGCGCATATTCAGGCGCATATCGCCATTGGCAATGTGGCTGAATTCATGCGCCACCACCGCTTGCAATTGGGCGCGGTCGAGCTGTTGCAACGCGCCACGGGTAACGCCGATCACGGCATTGGCCGGCGTGGTGCCGGCGGCAAAAGCATTGATGCTGCCATCGGGCAGAAGATACACTTTCGGCACCGGCATCATCGCCGCCAGCGCCATTTCTTCCACCACATTCATCAGCCGCCGCTCGGCCGCAGAGGCCGGCGCATAAAGCCGCGCGCCTTCCAGTGCTTCGGCCACCACCTCGCCGCCGCCCGACAATTCGCGCAAACGCCATGCACTCGCGCCCAGCATCAGCGCCGACCACGCCGCGGCAATCAGCCCGTATTGCAGCACGCCGGCACCCTCGCGCAAAAACAGCCCTAG
>Ga0116175_1000750_pt1 | contig 21940 bp, 20 predicted proteins | sample AD_UKC125_MetaG_FD_89802 | JGI IMG/M metagenome (GOLD analysis project Ga0116175, IMG submission 89802) | Active sludge microbial communities of municipal wastewater-treating anaerobic digesters from USA - AD_UKC125_MetaG | ecosystem: Engineered > Bioreactor > Anaerobic > Digestate | place: USA... | reverse complement strand
TGGTTGGCCGAAGAAGCCAGCGGCGTGGTGCGCTTTCAGGGCGGCCACAATGCCGGTCACACTTTGGTGGTGGGCGGCAAAAAAACCATTCTGCGCCTGATTCCGAGCGGCATTCTGCATGAAAAACTGGATTGCTATATCGGCTCCGGCGTGGTGGTGTCGCCCGAGGCGCTGTTGTCGGAAATCGACGAATTGAACGCCGCCGGTGTGAAAAACGTGGAAGGCCGCCTGAAAATTGCGCCGACCTGTACCTTAATTTTGCCTTACCACATCGCGCTCGACCAAGCGCGCGAGGCTTCGCGTGGTGCGTCTAAAATCGGCACCACCGGCCGCGGCATCGGCCCGGCTTATGAAGATAAAGTAGCCCGCCGTTCCATCCGCGCGGTCGATTTGTTCGATATGGAAAAAATCACTGCTAAAGTACAGGCTAATGTGGATTTGTATAATGTACAACTGCAACACCTGCACGGCGCCGAGCCGGTTTCTGCTGAGGCGGTATTGGAAAAAATCCGTTCGTTCCGCGAGCGCATCTTGCCGATGATCAGCGATGTGGCGGCGGCTTTGTATGAAAAAGGTCAAAAAGGCGAGCGCTTGCTGTTTGAAGGTGCGCAAGGTACTTTGTTGGACATCGATTACGGTACTTATCCGTTTGTTACCTCTTCAAACTGCTTGGCCGGTGCGGCTTCGCCCGGTGCCGGTGTGCCGCCGCAAATGCTCGATTATGTATTGGGCATTGTGAAAGCCTATACCACTCGCGTGGGTTCCGGCCCGTTCCCCACCGAGTTGTTCGACGAAGTGGGCGCCGGCTTGGCCAAGCGCGGCAATGAGTTCGGCTCGGTAACCGGCCGTGCGCGCCGTTGCGGTTGGTTTGATGCGGCCGCGCTGAAACGCTCGATTCAGATCAACGGCATCAGCGGCATGTGCATCACTAAGTTGGATGTGATGGACGGCATGGAAGAAATTAAAATCGGCGTCGGCTACGAATTTGAAGGCAAACGCATCGACATCCTGCCGTTTGGCTCGGATGCGGTGGAAAAATGTGTGCCGGTTTACGAGACTATGCCGGGTTGGACTGAATCCACTGTGGGGGTGAAGGAATACGATGCGCTGCCGGAAAACGCCAAGCGTTATCTGAAACGGATTGAAGAGTTGTGCGGCGCGCCGATTGCGATTATTTCAACCGGCCCGGATCGCGAAGAAACGATTTTGCTGCAACATCCGTTTGCTTAAGTTGCAATAAATAAGAGAATGCCTGTCTGAAAAGATTGTTTCAGACAGGCTTTTGTTTGGTGGTGCATCCGCTAACGTCATACTCGGGCTTGACCCGAGTATCTGTTTTTTAGGCACAAAAGATACTCGGGTCAAGCCTGAGTATGATGGAATGGTGATGGAATTAAGGTTTTGTAGGCTGAAAAAATAATGCCTGTCTGAAAAACTTTTGCTTTGAAGAAACTCACTGCATTTGTTTTCAGACAGGCATTTTACTGAATGGATTCATTTTGATTCAGGCTGATCAACCAAGCGGGTACCGGCCAGCGCATCGTAGAGAAACTGTTTATCCGGATGCAGCAGCGCATAACCCCAAGGCAGTATCCACCAGAATAGAGCGGTGGCAGCGGCGGTTTTCGGCGGAATACCCATGCTGTGCAATACGCTGTAGGCCAAGAGCGGCACAAACACCAAAAACACGCAAGCCCAGATAAAGCGCATTTTGAATTCTTTAGCAGTCGGCCGTTTGCCGTTTTGATTCACCAAACCGATTTTCCATACCCGCATCGGCAGCGTTTGCCCCCTGCGCTGCCAGTTTGCGCGGAAATACAGCCACCAGCCGCCCACCATGATGATGGACACCGCCATGCTGGCCAAAGGCGGCCAAATGCGGCCAAGTACCGCGGCGGCGATACCGGCGGGTATCATGGCGACACAGGTAACGGCAGCGGTCAGCAACAGTTCGTAAACTAAGGAAGCGAGGCGGCGTTTCAGCGGGGCGGTGGTTAAAGCAGGCATAGGCATATTGGTTTACAAAGAGAATACAGATAATAAAAAAGGATGGGCGACCATCCTTTTTTCAGACAGGCATTTTATTTCCAATAACGCCACCAAGGCGCCATGTCCGCTTTCCAGTCTTGTTTCAAATAAGGGCTTTGCGGGAAGTTTTGTTCCAGCACGCGGCGGGTATCGGCGGCCAATTGAGGGCGGTCGATGCGTTTGTAAGACAATTCCATAATCGCCAGTGCTTCTTCGACAAAACGGGTGTTTTGGAATTGGGCAATGATTTTTTGCGAACGCTTGATGGCGGCTAAATAAGCGCCGCGGTTCATATAATAGCGGGCAACCGCCATTTCGTTGCCGGCGAGCGCATCCACCAATTTGGCCATGCGGTCTTTTGCATCTTCGGCATAACGGCTTTCCGGAAAGCGTTCTACCAATTGAGCAAAAGCGGCATACGCTTCGCGGTTGGCTTTCGGATCACGATCCGACCAGTCTTGCGCGGCCAGTTTGTTGACAAAAGATTTATCTTCATTAAACAGAATCAAACCTTTGAGATACATGGCATAATCCAGATTCTGGCTTTGCGGATACAGTTTCTCGAAGCGCTCCACTTCGGCCAGCGCCATCGCGGGCTGTTCATCCTTGTAATACGCATAAGCCGCATCCAAGCGCGCCTGCTGTGCATAAATACCGGTAGGAAAACGCGACTGTAACAGTTCATATAACTTGAGCGCTCGCGTATAATTGCGGCTATTCAGTTCGTCCTGTGCTTCGGTATAGAGTTTTTCTACCGACCAGTCTTGTGTGGCTTGCGCATCCTTGTCGATAGGTTGAGTAGAAGCACAACCGGCCAGCGCCAGTCCCAATGTCACAACTAAAAGAATTTTTTTCATGCAGAACACTTCCTTTGAAATTGAAGCCGATTATAACGATGATTTCGGGTTTTCGGCAGCCCCTGATGCAGAAAGTTGCATAAATTTAACTGTTCCGGTGGAATTAGCCGGTTTGCGGCTGGATGCCGCGCTAGCAAAATTACTGCCCGATTACTCGCGTAGCCGCCTGACCACGTGGATTAAAGACGGTGCGGTAACGGTAAACGGTAAGAGTGCCCAGCCCAAAGAAAAAATGATCGGCGGCGAGCAATTGCAGGTAACCATTCAGGAAAGCGAGGAAGTGCTTGCGTTCACGCCCGAGCCTATGGATTTGGATATTATTTATGAAGACGATACGGTATTGGTACTGAACAAACCGGCCGGTTTGGTGGTGCATCCGGCGGCGGGCAACTGGAGCGGAACTTTGCTCAATGGCTTGCTGGCGCACTGCCCAGCGCTCTCGCAAGTGCCGCGTGCCGGTATCGTGCACCGCTTGGATAAAGACACCAGCGGCTTGATGGTGGTGGCGAAAACCTTGCAGGCGCAAAATCATTTGGTGCAGCAGTTGCAGGATCGTACGGTGAAACGGATTTATCGTGCGGTAGCCAATGGAGTGGTGCCGTTTGACGGCAAAATCGATACCTTAATCGGCCGCGATCCGCACAATCGTTTGAAAATGGCGGTGGTGAAATTCGGCGGCAAACCGGCGGTTACCCATGTGAAAGTGCTGGAGCGCTACGGCTCGCACAGCTACATCGAATGCGCGTTGGAAACAGGTCGTACCCACCAGATTCGCGTGCACATGCGCGAAGCCAATCATCCGCTGGCGGGTGATCCGGTATATGGCAATCCGCGCCACGCAGCATCGGATAAGGTGAAAGAAGTGGTTAAGGGTCTGGGTCGTCAAGCCTTGCATGCTTATCGGCTGAGTTTTGTGCATCCGCAAAGCGGTGAAACGGTATCGTTTGAAGCACCGCTGCCGCAAGATATTTATCATTTGCTATCGGTATTGCGCTTGGAAAACGGTATGGATTCATCGTTGAGCAATGAGGCCGAGTGGCAGGATCATCTGGTGGAAGACGACGATGATTGGAATGAAGACGACTATGATGTGGAAGTGGTTTATTTGAAAGAATAAAAAAACGGCGCTTTATTGAGAGCGCCGTTTGATTATGTTTCAGCAAGAAAATCAATAATAGTCTTCGCGGTTGATGGTGCGTTTTACCACGGCTGGCAGGCCTACTGCCAGTGAGTTTTCTGGGACGTCTCTAATGACCACGCTGTTGGCGCCAACAATCGAATTGCTACCTACGCTAACTGGGCCGACCACTTTCGAACCGGCGCTCAGTAATACATTGTCGCCGATGGTCGGGCAGAGGTTACGGTCTTTACCATTATCGCCAAGAGTAACGCCGTTGAAAATGGTACAGTTATCACCAATCACCGCCGTAGAGCCGATGACGATATTAAAATGGTGGACAAAATGCGAACCTTTGCCGATGCGGGCGGCCGGATGAATATCGCTGGCGTAGAAAATACGGCTGATTAAATAGACAACATAGCTGAACGGACGGGTTAAGCGGCTGCCAAAAAGCATGTGGGATAAGCGGTAGGCTAGCATCAGGTGTAGGGAGGGTAAGAGCAGGGCTTTCATTGGCGTAGATTCCTTTTCGATGTAATGTTTTTGATTTTATGGTTGAACAGCGGTTTTGGGCAGACTCATTATGAGTATATGACAAAACAATTAATTGTTAAAGTTCTGTTTATCTGCGGATAAAAGTATTAAGAATATTAAATGATTTTAATGACAAAAGAGGAAAAAATATGTTGAACGGTAATTATTTGCGCCCAGTGTGGCCTGCACCGGAAAATGTGCGCGCTTTGAGTACTACCCGGCAGGGCGGTGTGAGCGAAGGTGTGTACCACAGTTTGAATGTCGGTGCACACGTTGGTGATGTGCCGGAATACGTGGCGGAGAATAGGGCGCGGGTGCAGGCAGCGGTGAGTGTGCCGGTGGCTTATTTGAACCAAACCCACAGCCCGGATGTGGTGCAGGCGGCGGAAAGTGTGTTGCACACGCCCGATGCCGATGCCAGCGTCGATCGCAGCGGCAAAGCGGCTTGTGCGGTGATGACGGCGGATTGTTTGCCGGTATTGTTCTGCGATCGAGCGGGCAGCGTAGTTGGCGCGGCGCACGCCGGTTGGCGGGGTTTGGCCGGCGGTGTACTGGAAAATACGGTTGCTGCCATGCAGGTGCCGCCTTCCGAAATCCTGGCTTGGTTGGGCCCTGCCATCGGGCCGGACGCGTTTGAAGTGGGGCAGGATGTATGGGAGGCATTTTGCAAGCCATTACCTGCTGCCGAAGCGGCTTTCCAAAGCATAGGCGAGGGCAAATATCTGGCTGATATTTACGCATTGGCACGCTTACGCTTGGCAGAAATTGGTGTCACCGCGGTATATGGCGGCGAGCATTGTACGGTGCTGGAACGCGATACTTTTTTCTCTTACCGCCGCGACGGCCAAACCGGACGGATGGTGAGTTTGATTTGGTTGGAAAAAACGTAAGCGTGATGAAATGCCTGTCTGAAAAACTTTTTGCTTTCAGACAGGCATTATTTTCTACCTTCAGCAAGAAAGCTTAGCTTGCCGTTTTCCGCTATAATCAACCTTTTTGATTCTTCTGCAAAAGACTTTTCCATGAAACACATCCACATTATCGGCATCGGCGGCACTTTTATGGGCGGCTTGGCCGCGGTTGCCAAAGAGGCGGGCTTTCAAGTAACCGGCTGCGACGCCAAAATGTATCCGCCGATGAGCACCCAGCTCGAAGCCTTGGGCATAGGCGTACACGAAGGTTTTGATGCCGAGCAGTTGGCGAAATTTCCGGCTGATGTGTATGTAATCGGTAATGTGGCCAAGCGCGGCATGGAGGTGGTGGAGGCGATTTTAAACCGCGGCCTGCCGTATATTTCCGGCCCGCAATGGCTGGCGGAAAACGTATTGCAAGGCCGTTGGGTGTTGGGCGTGGCCGGTACGCACGGCAAAACCACCACCGCATCGATGCTGGCTTGGGTACTCGAATACGCCGGTTTGGCGCCGGGTTTCTTGATTGGCGGTGTGCCGCAAAACTTCAGTGTTTCCGCCCGTTTGCCGCAAGCGCCGCGCCAAGATCCGAACAGCCGTTCACCGTTTTTCGTGATTGAAGCGGATGAATACGACACCGCGTTTTTCGACAAGCGTTCGAAGTTCGTCCATTACCGCCCGCGTACCGCCATTCTGAACAACCTTGAATTCGACCACGCCGATATTTTTGCCGACTTGGCGGCGATTCAAACCCAGTTTCACCACTTGGTACGCACCGTGCCCGCCGAAGGCTTGATTGTCAGCAACGGCTGCGAACAAAGCCTGCGCGACACCTTAGACAAAGGCTGTTGGACACCGGTGGAATTTTTCGGCGGCAATGAAGGCTGGCAGATGGCCGAAGTGGCGGCGGACGGTTCGTTTGACGTGTTGCTGAATGGCGAAAAAGTCGGCCACGTGGCTTGGGACATCATCGGCGAACACAACCGCATGAACGCACTGGCGGTGATTGCCGCCGCCCGCCATGCCGGTGTTGATATCGCGACTGCTTGCGAAGCCTTGGGTGCATTCAAAAACGTGAAACGCCGCATGGAAACCAAAGGCGAAGTGAACGGCGTGACCGTATATGACGATTTTGCCCACCATCCCACCGCGATCACCACCACCGTGGCCGGTTTGCGCCAAAAAGTCGGCGCGGCGCGCATTTTGGCGGTATTAGAGCCGCGTTCTAACACCATGAAACTCGGCACCATGAAAGCGGCGCTGCCGGAAAGCCTGCAAGAAGCGGATCAGGTATTCTGCTACGCCGGCGGCATCGATTGGGATGTCGCCGAGGCACTGTCACCATTGGGTGATAAACTGCACGTTGGCCAAGACTTTGAGGCGTTTGTGGCGGCGATTGCGGCGGAAGCGAAGAGCGGCGACCACATTCTGGTAATGAGCAATGGCGGCTTTGGCGGCATACATGATAAGCTGTTGGCGAAATTGAAATAAAGTTGCTTGAATGAAAATGCCTGTCTGAAAAAATTTTTCAGACAGGCATTTTTGTATCAATAGTTATTCAGGCAGTAAAAACAGTTTAAGGTTTTACTTCTTTGCCGTTGATTTTGATCGATTTCAATTGCAAATCATAGGTTTTGCCGTCGTCGGTATAGCTGATTTGGGTCGGTACATTACCCAAGGCCGGGGCGAAGGCGTAGTTAACGGTGCTGTCGCCGCGTTGCAGACGGTATTTATTGATGGTGGTTGTGCCGCCGGCTATGCTGTAGCTGGCGCTGCCGTTGCGGGCAAGACCGTTGACTTTATAAAGCTTTTTGCCGTTGGTGATTTGCAGGCCGGCAGGTAGTTTGCCGTCGTTAACAGCCAATTGCCAAGCCAAGGTGAATAAATCCTGAGTGGTGCCGTTGATGCTTTCGGTTTTCTCTTCACCGGCTTTGCCGTAGGTAATGCGGCCACCGCTGAGTTTGGCTTCAGCATAGGTTTTACCGCCGCGTACATCGCGGTAATAGCTGGGTACCAGCGTATTGCCTTTAATAGTGCCGCCGCTTTCAAAGCGGATGCTGTACATCGGTACCTTGATATTAGAGACAATTTTGTAGTTGTTGCCACTGCGGGTGAAAGTCATGGTGGCCGGGATGCCGTAAGAGCCGGAATATTGCAACTCAGCAGACTGCGGTAATTTGGCGGCTTGCGCACCAAATGCGGTGGCGGCCAGTATAGTAAAAATCAGGGGGCGGATCAGTTTCATGGTTGTTCTCTCTGGGAATAAATTATCTTTTTGGGGGTGAATCATTTAGGCTAGCAGCTGGGTATCGGCCGCGGCGGAGGTGCCGCCATGAACACGATGGCCGTCTACCTTGAGCTTGCCGTTTATAAAATCGGCCACCGCTTGCGGAAACAATTGGTGCTCAACCGCCAACACGCGCTCGGCGATATTGTCGGCGTTGTCGCCTTCGATAATCGGCACCACACCTTGCGCAATAATCGGGCCGCAATCCAGTTCGGCTGTGACAAAATGAATGGTGCAACCGGCAATGCGGCAACCGGCTTCCAGCGCGCGTTCGTGGGTGTGCAGGCCGGGGAAGGCGGGCAGCAGCGAAGGATGGATGTTGATTAAATGGCCTTCGTAATGGGCGCAGAAGGCGGGGCTAAGAATACGCATAAAACCGGCCAACACCACCAAATCGGGCTGATAGCGGTCAATCAGCTTCATCATCTCGCGATCGAAAGCTTCGCGGTCGGCAAAATCTTTGTGGTTCAACGCACCGGTGGTAATGCCGCGCTCGGCCGCCCAAGCCAAACCGGCGGCGTCATGTTTATTGCTGAGCACCGCAGCAATGCGGGCATTGGGAATCTGGGCGTTCACAATGGCCTGCATATTGCTGCCGCGGCCGGAAATCAGGATAACGATGTTTTTCATGATGAATAAAGGGAATCAGTTGGCTATAAAGTAAGGCTGCCAGCGCCGAGGAACAAGTGCTTTAGCGCGATTTAACCGGAATTTAGGCAGCCTGCTTGTTGAGTGTAACAAGAGAACGATTGTAAAGGAAAAGGCGGTTTTTGATAACCGCCTTGAGACCAACTTGATAGTGGAATCAATAAACAGCTGATACAAGGCGAGCCAACGCGGTAGCAGTTGTTTAGTGATTTCACTATATTAAGCAAACCAAGCCTGGCATAACAACATCCCGCCCAAATACAGCATCATCAATGCAATCAGGCTGTCGAGCAGTTGCCATACCTGCTCACGCCTAAATAAAGGCAGCAGCAGGCGGGCGCCGTAGCCCAGCAGTGAAAACCATAAGCCGGAAGCCAGTATTACGCCGATCAAATATTGCCATTTGCCGCTGTAATCAAAATGGGTAGCCGCGCCGCCAATCAGCATCACGGTATCGATATATACATGCGGATTGAGTAGGGTGAGCGCGAGGGTAGTCGCTGCGGCTTTACCGGCGCTCATCGCAGGCGCATCGGGTTGCGAGGCTTCTAAATGACCGCCGCCCAACCAAGCGCGGCGGGCGCTTTTGGCAGCATAGCCCAACAGAAACAGGCCACCTGCTAAGGCCAATAAACGCGAAGCGGTAGGATGGTCGGCAAACAACCGGCTCAAACCGAACACGCCGGCGCTGCTGAGCAGGCAGTCGCACAGCCAGCAAATAAAAATCACCACGCCAACGTGTTGCCGCAACAGGCCTTGGCGCAACACAAAAGCATTTTGTGCACCAATGGCGACAATCAGCGCCATCATCAGGCTGAAACCGGAGAAAAACGGATACATGGTGGAAACTCTTGCTGGTAGGGATGGAAAATGCTGCGTATTATGTCGGCAGCTTGAGCATCGGACAAACAGTTTAAAAAAATTTCAGGGTGCTTAAATTTTTTAGCTTCGCAGAAACTTTCAGACAGGCATTTTAGACAGGTTAATATGTGGGACAGCAAACAATTGGATGCGTTGGCGGCAGTAGCCGCGCAAGGCAGTTTTGAACAGGCGGCGGAAAAGCTGGGCTTAACCGCGTCGGCGGTGTCGCAGCGGATACGCGCGTTGGAAGAGGAAACCGGCTTTCCGCTGATTACCCGAACTCGCCCGTGTCGGCCGACCGTTCAGGGGCAGAAATTATTGCGCTATATCCGCAGCTTGGAATGGCTGGAGCGCGAAACGCGCAACGAGTTGGAGCAAACCGACCGCCCCTATATCTGGCCGATTGCCACCAATCACGATTCTTTGGAAAGCTGGCTGTTGCCCGCGCTCTCTGAAGTGGCGAAAAGCGAAAACCTGCTGCCCGATATTCAGGCCGATAATGAAGAGCATACCCATAAATGGATGAACGAAGGCCGCGTAATGGCGGCGGTGAGCACCCGTAAGCAGACTTTGGCCGGTTGCGAAGTGTACCCGCTCGGTTCTCTCGAATACCGACTGATGGCCGCGCCTTCGCTGGTGGCGCGCTATTTTGCCGACGGCATTGATCAAAACAGCTTGAAGCAGGCACCTTTATTGGTGTTCGATCGCAAAGACAATATGCAGGCCGAATTTTTGCGCCAACATTTCGGCATCAACGCCGCCCGTTGTCATACGGTATATATTCCCGCTTCCGCGCCGTTTTATCAGGCCGCCCGACTGGGGCTGGGCTACGGCATGATACCGGATTGGCAGAGTGCTCCCTCGCTGGCGCAAGGCGAAATGGTGGATTTGTGCCCCGGCCAAAGCATGAATCTGGATCTTTATTGGCATTGCTGGCCGGCCGCCTCGCCGCGGTTGGCGTCGCTTAACCGGAAATTGGTGGCAGCGGCGCGTGGTTTATTAAAGCAACAATAAAGAAAATGCCTGTCTGAAATATTTTTCAGACAAGCATAAAACGGAGTGAAACCTTAAAACAGCTTGCGACTAATTTTATCAATATAACGGCATAAACCCAAGCGGCGGGATAAACGGATGCAATTGGGTAACAACGGCGAAGCAAACAGGGTAGAAACGGCCAGCGCCAAAGTAAGCACCAAGGCAGGTGTTTGCTGTAACACATCAAACTTAAACCATTGCCATGAAATATAAGAAATCAGATAAGTGAACAGACTGATATAAATTAAGCCGACTGCCAGCAAAAGAGCGGCGGACAGGGGGAAAAATCTCATATCGGTCTCCGTGGGTTATCAATGGCCAAATCATAATTTATCTATCTATCAATTTGTTTTCAGGCTTGTTTAAATTGAGTAAAAAGAGTGAATTAAACCGTTTGTCGTTAATTTAAACGAATGGATGGAGCCGCAATTTTGGGTACGATTCAGGGGAGTTAGATGATGATGGTTTTATATCGCTTGCTGGATGCCGATTTCTTACTAAGCCCCTTATTTATAAAGAAAATGCCTGTCTGAAAGACATATCAAGAATGTTTTAACTTCGCAGAAACTCGCAAGCTCGTTTTCAGACAGGCATTTTGATTATCATGCTATTAGAAACGTCGTTTCAAATGACAAGCCTGCATAATGTTCACTGCCAATTCTTCCACTGATTGATTGGTGGTGTTGGCAAACGGAATATTGTGGCGGCGGAACATTTCCATCGCCTCGGCTACTTCGTTTTTACAGGTTGAGAGTTTGGAATAAGTGGAATCCGGGCGGCGTTCTTGGCGGATTTCCTGTAAGCGATCGGGTTGGATGGTTAAGCCGTACAGCTTTTGGCGATAGGGCTTCACCATGCGCGGTAGGTCGGACGATTCCAAATCATCGGGGGTGAGCGGATAGTTGGCGGCGCGGATGCCGTATTGTAGTGCCAAGTAGAGGCAGGTCGGCGTTTTACCGCTGCGGGAAACACCCATCAGAATCACATCGGCATTTTTCAAATCTTTGTCGCTGATGCCGTCATCATGGTTAAGCGAGAAATTCACCGCATCAATACGCGCTTCATAACGATGTATATCGGCCATGCTGTGGTGCTTGCCTACCGAATTGCGGGCGGGTACACCCAGCTCGGTTTCCAATTTGCTGAGGAAAGCATCGAAAAAGCTCAGGTGCAGGCCGGAGCTACTTTTAACGATTTCACGAATCTGTGGGTCGATAATACTGCTGAATACCAACGGGCGGGCGGCAGATTGCTCGGCAGTGGTTTCAATGATGTGTACCATCACTTTCGCTTTTTCCACCGTGTCGACAAAAGGATAAGTGGTACGCTTGAATTGAATGCCTTCAAACTGCTCAAGTAGGGCTTCACCCATACTCTCGGAAGTTAGGCCGGTACGGTCGGAAATAAAAAAAGCGTGGCGGCGCGCCATAAGTTCCTCACTCTTCTGGTTGATTCATTATTGAATCTACTATCATAGCGAAGAGAGCCAGTGATATAAAGTATTTCCATAATGATTTTTGTTGGCTACATGAAGTTACAACGATTTTTTAATGTTTTAAAAATAAGGATTATATTTTAATATTTAGCTATTATTGGTATAATATTTTAATAAACAGCAAAAATATTCCGCACCAGAATTAGGGTTTAGGGAGTGATAATCTTTATTTAACAAAGGCTAACGAATTTCCTGCTGTTTTTTGAAGGTATATTTCATGTTACTACAATCAATAAAGCCGCAATTTTAAATATTATCTTATACATTAAAAAGGTTGAAAAACACATGACAATACGGGGGGTGTCTGGTTAGAATGGCGGTTCAAGATTTATCTTTTATTCAACTTTGAACTTGGATGGAACAATGTCTGCAAATTACGTTATCTGGTTTGAAAATCTGCGCATGACCGATGTGGAAAGCGTCGGCGGAAAAAATGCTTCTCTCGGTGAGATGATCAGTCAATTGTCTGAGAAGGGTGTACGCGTTCCTGGCGGCTTTGCCACCACAGCTGACGCTTATCGCGCTTTTCTCGCCCACAACGGCCTGAGCGAACGCATTTCTGCCGCACTGAGCGCGTTGGATGTTGACGATGTGGTTGAGCTGGCGCGTGTTGGCAAAGAAATCCGCCAATGGATTCTGGATACCCCGTTCCCCGAGCAGTTGGATAATGAAATTGCCGAAGCGTGGGGAAAAATGGTGGCCGATGCCGGTACCGACCAAATCTCTGTGGCCGTGCGCTCTTCTGCTACTGCCGAAGACTTGCCGGACGCTTCGTTTGCCGGTCAGCAAGAAACTTTCCTGAATATCAATGGCTTGGAAAACGTGAAAGATGCAATGAAACACGTTTTCGCCTCTCTCTATAATGATCGCGCCATTTCTTATCGCGTACACAAAGGCTTTGCCCACGACATCGTGGCGCTGTCTGCCGGTGTGCAGCGCATGGTTCGCTCTGACAGCGGAGCAGCAGGTGTATTGTTCACTATCGATACCGAATCCGGTTTTGAAGACGTGGTATTCGTTACCGCTTCTTACGGCTTGGGTGAAACCGTGGTACAAGGCGCGGTAAACCCCGATGAATTCTATGTGCACAAGCCGACCTTGAAGGCAGGCAAACCGGCTATTCTGCGCAAAACCATGGGTTCTAAGCTGATTAAAATGACTTTCACCGAGCAAGCCGAAGCCGGTAAATCGGTGCAAGTGGTGGATGTGGCTGCCGACGAGCGCAAACAATTCTCGATTTCCGATGAAGAAATCACCGAATTGGCCAAATACGCGCTGATTATTGAAGAACACTACGGTCGCCCGATGGACGTAGAATGGGGTCGCGACGGTGTGGACGGCAAGCTGTATATCCTGCAAGCCCGCCCGGAAACCGTTAAATCGCAAGAAAGCGGCAGCCGCGTATTGCGCCGTTACAGCATTGAAAATAAAGGCGATGTGCTAGTTGAAGGCCGCGCCATCGGCCAGAAAGTCGGCCAAGGTAAAGTGCGCTTGGTGAAAAGCGCTGCCGAAATGGATGTAGTGGAAGCCGGCGATATTCTGGTTACCGACATGACCGACCCGGATTGGGAACCGGTAATGAAACGTGCAGCTGCGATTGTCACCAACCGCGGCGGTCGTACCTGCCATGCCGCAATTATTGCGCGCGAACTGGGTATTCCGGCGGTAGTGGGCTGTGGCAACGCTTCCGAAGTGCTGCAACAAGGTCAGGAAGTAACCGTATCTTGTGCTGAAGGCGATACCGGCTTTATTTACAACGGTTTGGCTGATGTACAAGTTCACGAAGTGGCGCTCGATAATATGCCGCCGTCTCCGGCTAAAATCATGATGAACGTGGGCAACCCCGAGTTGGCATTCTCATTCTCCGGTCTGCCGAGCGATGGCATCGGTTTGGCGCGCATGGAGTTCATCATCAACCGCCAAATCGGTATCCACCCGAAAGCTTTGTTGGAATTTAACGATCAAGATTCAGACATCCAAGACGAAATTAAAGACCGTATCGCGGGCTATGCTTCGCCGGTGGATTTCTATGTAGACAAGATTGCCGAAGGCGTGGCCACGCTGGCTGCTTCGGTTTATCCGCGCAAAGTGATTGTGCGTATGTCCGACTTTAAATCCAACGAGTATGCCGGTTTGGTGGGCGGTAGCCGTTATGAGCCGCATGAAGAAAACCCGATGTTGGGCTTCCGCGGTGCCGCACGTTATGTTTCCGATGATTTCAAAGAGTGCTTCGCGCTGGAATGTAAAGCGCTGAAATATGTACGCGACGAAATGGGTTTGACCAATGTCGAAATCATGATTCCGTTTGTGCGCACCCTTGCTGAAGCCGAGTTGGTGGTAAAAGCCTTGAAAGAAAACGGTTTGGAGCGTGGCAAAAACGGCCTGCGCCTGATCATGATGTGCGAAGTACCGAGCAACGCCTTGCTGGCCGAGCAGTTCCTGCAATACTTCGATGGCTTCTCTATCGGTTCCAACGACATGACCCAGCTGACTTTGGGTGTAGACCGCGACAGCGGTGGCCCGATTGCCGCAACTTTCGACGAGCGCAACGCTGCGGTGAAAGTGATGCTGCATTTAGCGATTTCCGCTTGCCGCAAGCACAACAAATATGTCGGCATTTGCGGCCAAGGCCCGTCTGATCATCCTGATTTCGCCAAATGGTTGGTGGAAGAGGAAATCAGCAGCCTGTCGCTGAATCCGGATACCGTGATTGAAACGTGGTTGTATCTGGCCAACGAGTTGAAAAACCAAAAAGCCAACTAAGCCATAATGGTTTAAATATAAAGAAACCGCTGCTTGTGCAAACAGGCGGCGGTTTTCTTTCAGACAGGTATTTAATGCCTGTCTGAAAAACAAATGCAGCTAGCCTAAACAGAGTTTTAAGAACAGGCGGGCTGTTGTTATTTCAGTTAAAATAATCTCTTTTATCCGTCACCCGCACCACACCATGATCGAACTCAAAAACCTCACCCTGCAACGCGGCCTGAAAGTATTGCTTGATAAAGCCAGTCTTACGGTTAATCCTGGCCAGCGCATCGGCTTAATCGGCAAAAACGGCACCGGCAAATCCAGCTTGTTTGCCCTGATTAAAGGCGAAATCATGCAGGATGGCGGTGATATTTTGATTCCGAAACATTGGAAACTGGCAGCGGTGGCGCAGGAAACACCTGCGCTTGAAGTTTCAGCGCTGGATTATGTGTTGCAGGGCGATGCCGAATTGCAAAGTTTTCAGACAGCCTTAAACACCGCCGAAGCACAAAACGACGGCATGAAAATCGCCGAATATCATGCCAAGCTGGAAGAAATCGATGCCTATACCGCGCCCGCCCGCGCGGCAAAACTGTTGAACGGTTTGGGTTTTTCGCAGCAGGAGCACAGCAAAAGCGTCAAAGCGTTTTCCGGCGGCTGGCGGATGCGCTTGAACTTGGCGCAGGCCTTGATGTGCCGTGCCGATTTATTGCTGCTCGATGAACCGACCAACCACTTGGATTTGGAAACGGTATTGTGGCTGGAAAACCATCTTGCCAGCCTACCGTGTACGCAAATCATCATTTCGCACGACAGAGATTTTCTGAATGCGGCTACCACTCAAACCGTTGAGCTATCCAACCAAAAACTCACGCTCTACGGCGGCAACTACGATTTCTACCAAAACGAACGCGCCCAACGTTTGGCGCAACAGCAGGCCGCTTATATCAAGCAGCAGGCGCACATTCAGCATCTGCAATCGTTTATTGATCGCTTTAAAGCCAAAGCCACCAAAGCCGTGCAGGCGCAAAGCCGCATGAAGGCCTTGGCCAAGCTCGAACGTATCGCGCCCGCTCATCTCGATAGCGAATTCAGTTTTGAATTTGAAAGCCCCGCTCATCTGCCCAACCCCTTGTTGAAACTCGATAAAGCTGATTTGGGCTATGGCGACAATACTGTATTACACGACATCAGCCTATCGCTGGAAAGCGGTGCTCGCTACGGTTTATTGGGGGTGAACGGCAGCGGTAAATCCACTTTTATCAAAGCCTTGGCGGGTGAATTGGATTTGCAGGCCGGCCAGATGGTAAAGTCCGATAAACTCAATATCGGCTATTTCGCTCAACACCAACTCGACACCCTGCGTGATGATCAAAGCCCGGTGTGGCATATCCAGCAGCTTTCGCCTGAAGTACGCGAGCAAGAAATCCGCAATTTTTTAGGCGGTTTTAACTTTGTTGGCGATATGGCGTTGCAGAAAATCGAACCGTTTTCCGGTGGAGAAAAAGCCCGTTTGGCGCTGGCGATGATTGTGTGGCAAAAGCCCAATCTGCTGCTGCTCGACGAGCCGACCAACCATCTAGATTTGGATATGCGTCATGCGCTTACCGTGGCCTTGCAAAGTTTTCAGGGTGCGTTGATTGTGGTGTCGCACGACCGCAGTTTATTGGAAGCCACTACCGACAGTTTCTTATTAATCCACCAAGGCCGTCTGCAAGCGTTTGATGGTGATTTGAACGACTACCGACTGTGGCGTTTGGCACAAGAAAACGCCGCTGCCGCGCCTGCCGCGTCCACACAGGCGCAAAGTCGCAAAGACACTAAACGCATCGAAGCGCAAATCCGGCAAGAAAAAGCTCGCCGCAGTAAACCGTTGCAGCAGAAAATCGATAAAGCAGAAAAAGAAATGGCCGAGCTGGGGGATAAGCAGACAGCATTTGAAGCATTTTTGGCACAGGAAGATGCTTATTTAGAGGAAAATAAAGTAAAACTACAGCAAACACTTAGCGATTTGGCGGCAGTCAAAGTAAAATTATCCGAATTGGAAGAAAATTGGTTGGCTTGGCAGGATGAAATGGAAACGGTTTTGCGGGAGATTGAAGAAACCTTGTCCTAATATTGAAACTGCTGTTAGCCAAATGAAACCATTTAATTCGGTACTCAAATTTAATTAAATCAATAATAAGTAGGGAAAAATGAAGAAATTCAGTCAACTTTCACTGATTTCCGCGTCATTACTGCTCGGATGGGCTACTCAGGCTGTGGCTGGTCCGATTTATGAATGCAACGGGATTTATACGGATAAACCCAGCGCCAGCTGCCGCGGCAGCGGTGCGGCTGATTTGCCACCCATCGGCCGTTATAGCTCGGCTCCGGCCGAGCAGGTGCGCAGCAGTGTACAGCTAACGGATAACAATTCCGAAGTAGCAAAAGCGCGCAACAACAATGTGCGCCGTGCGGTGGCTAATGCCGCGACACCGGCTAAACAAAATATACGGCCGGCTGCTTATACTGCGCCGGCAGTGCCAACTCAGGCACCGGCAGCCGTGCCATCCAACGATAAACCCGGTGGAAGCAGTGGGCGTCGTATGATTCTGGAGCAGGAATTGAAAAATGAGCGGTTAGCGTTAGCAAATGCGCAAGCCGAGTTAATCCGTGCGCGCGCTGTGAAAAACGGAGCGGCGGTAGATGCTCAACGCGTTACCGGTTTACAGGCTGGTGTGCATGACCGCCAACAAAATATCCAAGCGTTACAGCGAGAGTTGGCACGAATGTAGTTTTGCCGAAAGCTTAACGGAGTAACATAAATAATGCCTGTCTGAAAGCTTAAATTTTTCAGACAGGCATTGTGTTTGTAGAAAAGCCCCCATCTATATTGAGAAATTAATGCTTTTAAATCGGGATAATAGTCTTGCCGTTTAGGCAAATGGCCTTTTTATAGAATAGGTATTATGAAAAAAGTCTTCTCTTTTTTATTGTTTATTATTTTGCTGGTATCAGCCGCTGCCGGGGGCTGGTATTATGCTTCATTGCAGGAAAAAGCAGCAACACAACCGGTACACCAGCCGCTTAGCCGCGAAGGGGTGCTGACTGAAATCAAGCGTTTAAACCGGCTGGAGAGTACGGCTTTTCATATTGATACCATTATCAAAACGGAAAAGCCCGGTAATTGGTTTATGTTGTGGCAGGATGCGCAAACTGGTTTATTTATGGCGCGCGGCAAAGTGGTGGCAGGTGTAGATTTGGATAAATTGACTGCGGAAAGCGTGCAAATTGTTGGCGATACGGTGATTCTCAGTTTGCCGCCGGTAGAAATTTTAAATGTGAATCTCGATAATATTGACGTGTATGATATCAAAACCGGTTCTTTGGGTTTAACGCCCATCGATAAAACCGTGTTTCAAGAGGTTCAGGATAAAGCCAAACAACAGGTGCTGGAGAGTGCCTGCAAGGCGGGGATTCTGAATTTTGCGCAAACGCAGGCGCAGAGCCAGTTGGAAACTTTGTTTGCGTTGGCGCAGACCAAGGTTTCGGTTTACCCCTCATCCTTGCCGCCGTGCAAGGTTTAATACACATCAAAAAGAAAGGAACGATTTATGTCTCAAGTTACCCTGAAAGGTAATCCGGTAGAAGTGGGTGGTAGTTTTCTGCAAGCTGGTCAAACGGCGCCTGAATTCCGCTTGGTGGCCGGTGATTTGTCGGAAAAAAGCCTAGCTGATTTTGCCGGTAAACGCAAAGTGCTGAATATTTTCCCGAGCGTGGATACCGGCGTATGCGCGGCATCTGTGCGCAAGTTTAACGAAAAAGCGGCATCTTTGGCCAACACCGCGGTATTGTGTGTTTCTCAGGATTTGCCGTTTGCACAAAGTCGGTTCTGCGGCGCCGAAGGCATTGAAAACGTGGTGATGCTTTCCGCTTTCCGCAGCCCGTTTGCGCAAGATTACGGCGTGGCGTTGGTTGGCGGGCCATTGGCCGGTTTAACTGCGCGTGCGGTAGTAGTGCTGAATGAAAACAATCAAGTAGTGTACAGCCAGTTGGTACCGGAAATTACCGAAGAGCCGGATTACGAAGCGGTATTAGCGGCTTTGTAAGCAGATTTGTAATCATTTTATCAGTGAAAACGCATATTTTCGGGTATGCGTTTTGTTTTGCCTTCCGCAATAAAATAGCCACGAAGACAAAGCAAAATTTGTTAGAATAATCACTTTGGCAAACTACTGTATAAGAAGGTAATCATGGCCGATATCAGCTTGAAAAAAATCTATTCCGGTAAAGTCCGCGATCTGTATGAAATCGACAGCCAACGCATGTTGATGGTGGCATCCGACCGTCTTTCCGCGTTCGATGTAATTCTGGACGATCCTGTGCCGGGAAAAGGCGAAATCCTCACCCAAATTTCAAATTTCTGGTTTGATAAATTGGCACATATTATGCCGAATCATTTTACCGGCGATACCGTTTACGATGTATTGCCCGCAGCCGAAGCTGATTTGTTGGCTAAACGCGCGGTGGTGGCGAAGAAGCTGACGCCGGTAAAAGTAGAGGCGATTGTACGCGGCTATCTGGCGGGCAGCGGCTGGAAAGATTATCAGAAAACCGGTGCGGTATGCGGTATCAGCTTGCCGTCCGGAATGCAGGAAGCACAGCAATTGCCCGAGGTGATTTTTACCCCATCCACCAAAGCGGAAGTAGGCGATCATGACGAAAACATCAGTTATGAAGCCTGCGAGCAGATTATTGGCAAGGAATTGGCGGCTGAAGTGCGCGAGAAAGCCATCCGCTTATATAGCGAAGCGGCGGAATATGCGAAAACCCGCGGCATCATCATTTGCGATACCAAGTTTGAGTTCGGTATCGATGAAAATGGTGTGCTGACGCTGATGGATGAAGTATTGACCCCGGATTCCAGCCGTTTCTGGCCGGCCGATCAATATCAAGTGGGTACCAATCCACCGTCGTTTGATAAACAGTTTATCCGGGATTGGTTGGAGCAAAGCGGTTGGAACAAACAGGCACCGGCGCCGCGCGTTCCGGCGGAAGTGATTGAAAAAACGGTGGAAAAATACCGGGAAGCTTTGCATTTACTCACTAATAAGGTGTAAGAGCGGCAACAGTATTTGATGTTTTAAAACCGGCCTGTGGAATATTTCCGCAGGCCGGTTTATTGTTAGAGCCGAATGCCTGTCTGAAAACTTTTTAACACGCGAAATGCAGAGAAAAAAAGGTGTGGCTTTCGCCACACCCAAACACACACACATCAAGAGGAAAATCAGTATTAATTATTAACTAGTCGGGCCTTTGTCGGCTTGTTTTTTGACCCAAAAGAATAAGAATGCTGCAATAACAATCACCACGAAGATTGTGACAAAGGAAAGGATGCCTACGGGTGATTTAAATAATTCGCCAATTAGTTCCATGCGTTGCTCCCGGATTTTTTGTGGTAGCGGATAAACAATCGGCAAGGTTTTGATGACTAATGCCTAAAGTTATCCTGCTGAAATGGTTATACAATAGTTTGAGCGTATTCTATAAACAACCGATGAGATGGGCTTTGATGCAGGTCAACAGAGTATCAGTTCAGAAAAGAAGGGAAACATAAAAAATATCGCCTATTTGACGGTATTTGCATGTTTATAGCGAAAAAACTTTATTTCCGCCACGGCGTTTATAGTTTCATGCTGGGGTAAACACATCAGAGAAAAAGTGTTCGGCGGCTAATTGATGGTGGGTAGAAAATAAATCATAAGCGCTCTCTATCATAGCGGCAGATCCGCAGGCATAAACACAGATTTGTGTCATATCCGGATAATCGGCGGCAGCATGGGTTTGTACATAGCCGCGAGCACCACGCCAATTGTCATCAGGGCGGGATAATACGGGGGTAAACGAAGCATGAGGTAAACGGCTTATCCATTCTTCGACTTCTGCAAAACGGTATAAGTCTTCTAAATGGCGCCCACCCCAATAAAGATGAATGCGTTGAGAGGGATGTTTATCAATGAATTGCAGTAGTAGGCTTTGTACCGGCGCAAAACCGGTACCGGTTGCCAAAATAATCAGAGGAAGATTAGCATCGAGCGGAGCCGCCTTACCCAGTGGGCCGCGAATACGCAAGATACTTTTTTCGATGATTTGCGGATGGTCGCTGAACAGCATTTGGCTGAACAAGCCACCCGGATGGTGGCGGATATGTAATTCCAAGCGTTCGGGGTGATTGGGATGGCTTGCCAGTGAATAGCTGCGGGTAGCACCGCCTTTGAGCAGAATATCGATATATTGCCCGGCGTGAAAAGCAAAAGAGGCGGTTTTGGGTAAATCTAACGACACAATAGCGGTATCGGCCAGATATTCAATGTTGGCCACCCGTGAAGGCACGGTTTTTACCGGCAACGCATCGGCTCCTCCATATCCGGGCATCTCAACTTCTAAATCACTTTCAGCCATGCTACAGCACAATAAAATATAGCCGTTTTGCGCTTCTTGTTCGCTCAATGCCATTTCAAAATGTGGTTGCCATACGCCAGTTTTACCTTTTAACAAACGGGCTTTGCATTGCCCACAAATGCCGCTTTGGCAGGAATGAGGCAGGTTCAAGCCTTGTTGTTTGGCAGCGGCTAAAATCGATTCACCGTCTACTGCAGTGAAGGACTCTTGTTGAGAAACTAAGGTAACGGTATGAGGCATGGAGCAGAGTAGTGATACGGAAGAAAAGCTTATTATAACGAATTTCAAACTAGAATTTTATTTCAGCTAAATTAATGGTAAGATGCGTTCTTAACAAAATTTTGCAGTAAACCGGTGTGTTTGATTTAAAGTTAAATTGGGAGCGATATTCATGAAAAAAACCTTATTGGCAGCTTTGGTTGCGGCTGTTGGTTTGAGTGCGTGTAGCAGCTTGGACGGTAAAAGCCCGAGCGAAATGGTGAAGATTTCTACTGAACGCAGTCTAACTAAAGACTACAGTTACAATTTCGACGGAGAAGTACGTGCATTTTTGAGCGATAAAGATAAAGGTGTCGCTCCTAAGGTGCAGGAAGAAGTTGTGGCTTTGGAAGCTAAAAAATCTGATAAAGAATCAGCTGATAAAGAATTATCTGAAGAAGCCCAAAAAGCAGCCGAGGAAGCCGAAAAAGCACTTAAGGAAGCACAAAAAGTGCTTAAAGATTACGAACAATCGTCGGCTGAAGATGGCAGTTCCGATGAAGCTGAAAGCAATGAATACGCCGAAGAAGCAATGACAACAACGGATTTTGGCAAAGAAATTGCCGACGGTGCACAGAAATACCCGGCTGCCACTGCCTATTTGAACGAGAGCCGCTTGATTTTCAAGGGTGCAGTAGATTTACGGGTAAAAAAAATCGAAATCGTTCCGGAATTACAAATCAAAGCGCGCAATGAGTTCAGCAGCGTTAAGATGCC
>Ga0116175_1000749_pt1 | contig 21941 bp, 19 predicted proteins | sample AD_UKC125_MetaG_FD_89802 | JGI IMG/M metagenome (GOLD analysis project Ga0116175, IMG submission 89802) | Active sludge microbial communities of municipal wastewater-treating anaerobic digesters from USA - AD_UKC125_MetaG | ecosystem: Engineered > Bioreactor > Anaerobic > Digestate | place: USA... | reverse complement strand
CGGGCCGGTCTGGAGGACCATTTCTGCGGCAAACTGCTCGGCCTGCCGATGGGCGTCGATGTGTGTTTCACCGCGCACGCCGAAGCCGACTCCAACGACTCCGACGACCTCATGACGCTGCTCGGCGTGGCCGGCTGCACGTACTTCATGGGAGTGCCTGGCGCCGACGACGTCATGCTGGAGTACCAGTCGACCAGCTATCACGACATCGCCTACCTCCACCGGCAGTTGGACAAGCGTCCGGCGCCCGAATTCGACCTCTGGCTGCAGGCCCGCGGCATCACCAACAGACTCGGCCTGCTGCAGGTGGATGATGGTCCGCATCCCCTGCGGGAGATCACTCTATGAGCGCCAGGATCGGTCTGGGACGTAGCGGCGTGAGCATGCCGACCAGTCGATTGCTCGCCATGGCGGCCGACCTGGCGCTGGCCCGGGATGCGGTGCGGGCCAGCTTCAATGCCGAACATATCGCCGCCGATCTGCGCACCGCAGCCATCGAGTCGGTGATCGTGAGCACCGCCGCTCATGATCGGGAGGACTATCTGCGACGGCCCGACCACGGCCGGGTCCTTTCGCAGGAATCCGCTCGTGAGCTCGCGTCGATGACCATGGGGGCGGACCTCGCGCTGATCGTCAGCGACGGGCTGTCAGCGACCGCCGCGAACCGGCACGCGGTGTCGCTGCTCAGGGCGCTCCTTGCGGATTTGTCGGTGAGCGTGGCGCCGGTGGTCATCGCACCGCTGGCCCGGGTCGGTCTGCTCAACGACGTGGGAGCAGCACTCGGCACCCGCTCTGCGGCGATCGTTCTCGGCGAGCGACCGGGATCCTCCGCACCCGACAGTCTGAGCCTCTATTTTGAGATGTCCCCGACCAGCGGCCTGACCGACGCCGACCGCAATTGCATCTCGAACATCCGCCCCGGTGGTCTGCCCGTTGAGATCGCCGCACTGCAGGCTGCCGCGCTGATCCAGGGCGGTTTACGAGCGGGGATCAGCGGCACGGGGTTGAAACTCGAGTACGACGACCACCGTGAGGTAGGTCCGGTCACCGGAATCGATTAGATCCTGGGGCTGATCTTCACCACCTGCCCGGCCGACCCCACCACACAGTCCTTTGGCCAGCTCAGAGGAATCCCGCCGAGAGTCAGGCAGGCTGAGCAAGTGGGCAGTTGTCGCTGCGACACGCCGAACGGATTCGCACCTTCTGCCCAGCCCTTGCCGCTCTGACGGATCCGTTCGTCCGGCGCGGACGTGGTTCGCGCTGCAGCGGACCCCGCACAACTCAAGATCCCTGACGGGCCTGCCGCATCCTCAGAGTTGGCCACTGGCCTGCGCCGGTCAAGGACCTCCAGCCAGCCTGTCCGTGGTCCCGGCACGGAAGGTGGGCACCGGCAATGGCCACATCCTGCCCCCGAAGCGGGCCACCGTGGCAGGTCAACAGTGCACTGCGACGTGCCGCTACCGCCCGTGGCGGCGCCAGAGCGATCCTCCGCAGGAGCCGATTGATCAGTGTGTTCTCAACTCTTTCGGGCCGCGCGGTACACCAGCGTCCACGCGGTCAGGGTCCACCACGCGACAAGCCCGATGACCAGCCAGAAGAAGATGGCGGCCGGCGTGCCCTTGATGAAAAACACGTTGACCGCCGAGAGCAGGAAGTAGATCAGGCCAGCGATCAGCAGGATCAAGGAGGTGATCAGCCACCTCTGGAACTTCCGTCCCAGGGTGGCGAAGTTGTCCCCGAGGGCGTTGCGCTGGCCATCCATCGCCGCGATCGGCAGGAACGGGGTCAGCGCTGCCACCAGCAGCACCAAGACGGGCTGGATCAACGACACCAGCAGCACCAGCAGCCACTGCAGCAGCGCCCAGCCCGTGAATGCGCCGAGGTGGGCCTTGACCCGGCCCACCACCGACATGCCATCCCGGTCGACCGCCGTCAGGGCACACGACGTGAGGACCGCGTACAGCAGCATTGCGCTGACCGCAGAGACGACGAACGCGACGAAGAAGCCAAGGCTGAACCCCGACTGCGTGTTGACCCACGTCAGCGCGGCCTGCACCACCGTATTGACGGCGATGAACAATAGCGCTGGGCCAGCGGTGCGCCACATGACCAGCAATGCGCGGAAAAGCGCGGAAAAGCGATAGGTGGCCGGGGTGGGCCGCGCTACTTCAGTAGTCACTTCGCCTCCTGTGCGTTATCTGCGAGCACGGTCTGGACCTGTCCGTTGAAGATCTCCCTGGCGTTCACCGTGACCTTCAGCGAGATCACCGCGGGTGAATCGGCGCCGTACTCGGTCTTGGTCGCCCCGAAGGCTTCCTTCATCTGGGCCTCCGACCGAATAGCACCGCCAGTGCGGGTGGTACCCGTGCAGACGTAGAGATCCCCCGCGAGCTCGCACGTGGGTGCCACGTCGATCGGCACCTTCTCCTGCACGAGCACATCATTGGTGGCGATCCGTACCGCGGTGATCTCCGCGCCGGCGACCGGCTGCAACTGCGCGATCTGGCTGCACCCTGCCAGCGGGATCAGCGCCAGGACGGCGATCATCCTCTTCATGCCCCGGCCCCTTTCGTGTTCTTGAGGACCGTGGCTCTTCGCTTCATGATCTCCTTGTCCAGATCAGCGTCGGAGATCTTCTCGAGATCGAACGGCGCCGGCAAGACCAGTTCGACGTTGCGGTCCAGATCCGATCCCAAGAGGGCGAACGGCGTGGCCGTCCAGTCGTTGCTGGCCAGTTCCCGGCTCAGGGTCGCAATGCCCACCTGGGACAGGTCCCCGGCGGTCCACTGAGCCGGTGAGGCGTGGTCGAGCACGACCGCGAAGATCGACATCGTGCCGTCGCGGTTGTCACAGAAGTCCACGACCTGCTGCTGCTGCGGGTAGTCGATGCACGACGCGGTGGTGATCTCCCAGAACCCACCGGTGTTGTCGGCGTTCGGATGCGCCTTGATCGTGTTGGTGTGGGTGTGGCCGTTGAGCCAGGCCACCATGTTCGGGTACTTCACCAGCATGGCGATGAACTCGTCAGCGTGGATCAGCGGTTCGCCGGGGTGGAAGGGGGATTCGGCGGTGTTCTCCAGCGTCAGGCTGTTGTGGTGGCTGAGCACGATCGCCAGCTTGTCCTGCGCCACGCACTCCTGCAGACCCGCCTCCAGCCAATCGAACTGGTTCTTGGGCACCGCCCCGTCCGCCCCGGTGAGCCGGTTACAGGTGTCAAGGCCGAATAGCCTCAAGTTCGGGCCGATGTCCGTGGTCCAGAACGTGGTGTTCTCGTCGAGATTGGCTTGGGTGAAACCGTGGCCGACCGGCCCCGGTCCAGCGCCGGTGTCCTCGAAGTGGGCAGCCATGAAGTCCTGGCCCTGCAGAAGTTGGCGTCCCGGATCCGCCTCGACGCGCTTGAAGCCACCGACCAGGCCGAACTGCTGGCGCAGGAAGTCCAGACCGCGCTGCAGCGGGCTGGTGTCGGTGGCCATCCCGGTGAACTGGTCGGTCATCCACGATGGGAACGACCAGTACTTCGTGTGCCCGGTCGCCAGGGAACGTAAGGAGTCGTCTTGCCCGACGAAACCGTTGAGCAGGACATCGTGATTGCCGAACACCGAGAACCACGGCGCGGGCATGCCTGGGCTGGCGATCTCGGTCGTGACGATCGCTTGCATCAGCCCCGGAATGCGTGGGAATCCGTAGACCCCCCACACGTCCCCGGCCGGATCGTCCGGGTGGTAGGCGTAGGTGGCCTCCGGCCAGACCTCGACTCCTTCGTACTCACCTTGGGCACCGGAGTTGGCCATGACCGGCACACCGTCCATGACTTTGATGTACCACCGGGTCTCCATGTTGGAGATCTGGTCGGAGGAGTCGCCAGTGTTGACCACCGCCGCCATCGGGGCGCCGGTCACGGGGCTGTTGGCGGCCTCGCTGAACGCTTTCACCATCTGGGCCTGCACGAACAGCGACATCGACTGCTGCGGCCGGCAGGTGCCTGGCAGCAGAGTCATGCTGAACTCGTTGGTCGGCTCCAGCCGGGCGGGCGACTGGGTGTCCTGGATATGGATGTCGGAGGTGTGACCCAGGTAGGCCAGAGAGCGACGCCTCGCAGCACGGCCCGGGGACGGCGCGGATCCCACCAGATCCTCGCGCACGATGAAGGGCTCGCCGGGCGCGGTGAGCAAGGTGCGGTAGGCGCGGTTGCCGGTCGAGGACTGCCGGATCGTCTCGCGCAGAGTCGACGGCACATCGGCCGGGGCCAATGGCGCGGCCAAAGCACTTCCGACCATCGATCTCGGTAGACCCAGCGTCGCCGCCAGGGCACCGCTCACCGCGATGAATGATCGTCGGCTCATGTTTCCCATGCCCGCTCCTTCGTGATCGAACGCAATCGACATCGTTGCATGGAGCGAGCCAGGATCTTGCGACTTCGACCTCGCGCCGTCGGGTGTTCGCTGGAATGACCCATCGGCTGGCCCGCAGGTCCGCGGGTAGCATCGAGATGTCGCCGATCAGTGAGGTATCGCGTGTGAGTACCGACATGGAGTGGACCCCCTCCCGCGGGCGTGCCTGCTCTGTGTGCGCGACGGTCGTCCCCATGGTCGGTGAGGTGTGTGGCAGGTGCCCGCTCTGCTGGGCCTGCCAGAACGGCGCCGATCCTGACCACACCGTGGGTCAGGCCATCGCGGTCGAAGCCCTCTGGCTGCTGGACACCGCACCCCACCGAGTGGGTGAGTGCGTCCAACGGCTGCGTAGCCTCGCCGAGCATGCCACGCGGCCGGGCGTCACCGCGGTGCTCTCGGCTGCGGCGCGGGATCTGGAGTTGCTGGCGGCGGAGTAGCAGGCTCGCTCAAGCGCCCCTGTTCTCGGCGGGCTCCCCTGCGAATATGGGGGCCAGCGGCAACGGTTGAGGGTGGGATTGGCCCAAGCCTCAGCCGCCCGCAGCCACCATTCGCACGGCCAACCCGAGGTTCTGCAGGCGGGCATCGAGCGCCTGCCGATCGTGGTCGAGCTCGTACTGCACCGCAGCGGCGATGACCGTGTCCACGGCCAAACCCGCCACCATGTCGACGACACCGGGCGGCTGCACATGCAGGCCCAACAGCTCCACGATCATCGCCCGGCCGCGGTCCCGCGCCGCAATCAGCGCGTTGCGGGCCAACTCCGACGAGCCGCTCAGCAACAGGGTCGCCCAGGTGAAGACGGCCAGTGGCCGAGCCGGTGAAACGATGGCCGCCTGCCACACCCCGATGGTCAGGGCGATCGCCTCGTCCAAGGTGGCGTCCCGACTCACCACCGCGTCGATAGCGCTGAGCCAATCGGTGACCAGCCGCTCGACAGCCGCGGCGAGCAGCCCATCCTTGTTACCGAAGTGGTAGTAGATCGTCGGGGCCGTGACCCCCGCCGTCTGACAGATCCGCTTGATGGTGACGGCCGCAGGGTCAAGTTGCGCCAGAGCGTCCATGGTGGCTTGCAGAATGCGTTCCTCAGCAGGTTCGGTCTCCTGCGCGGGCGCTGCCATGAAGCACCACTGTAGGGCGGTCGGCCGTGCGGTCTGGAAGCGGGCTGCAAGGGCCGCACCGAACCGAAGGTGGTCATGAACCGGCTGACGGGCCACGCCACCCTCTTGTCCAGAACTGTGGCCACCAGGTAGTCCACGGACTCCTCGGGCTGGGTGCGGTGTCCCCACGTCTTCATCGCCACCAGGTCCGGCATCGCGCACCACTGCCCGGTGGCGCCCGGCCATCGGCCTCGTGCGCGTCCCACACAACGAACATGGAGCGTGGGCTTCGGGTGCGCGTGCATGCCTACGAGGCGGGTTGATGACCGGCCGCCCGTGAGCCGGATTGCCTGGTTAACATCCAGACGTGACCCCCGAGCGCAGCCTTCAAGACCGGTTCTTCCCTGACCTGATGTGCTTCGGATGCGGTCCGGCGAACAGCAAGGGCCTGCGTCTGCGCAGCTTCGAGGCTGACAGTGGCACCACCGCGGACTTCACCCCGTGGCCCGAACATGACAACGGACTCGGCTTTCTCAATGGCGGGATCATCTGCACAGTCATGGACTGCCACAGCGCAACGCCCGTACTCCTGCAGGCACAGCGGATGGGCTTGAGTCTGAGTGATTCCCCACTGCCGTTCGTGACCGCTGGGCTGACGGTGAAGTACCTCCGACCGACACCCCTGAGGCAGCCACTGAGCCTGCGTGCGACCGTCCGTGAGGCCGACCAGACAACGATGCTGGTCGCTGTCGAACTCTGGGCGGAGGGCAAAGTGCGGGCGCAGGGCGAGGCAACCTGGAAGCTGTGGAAGCCGCGCTGAGCGTGCGAAGGCTCAGCGCACCCTCGTGTCCGTGAATGTCACGAGGCTGTCAGCGTTCCATGTCCGCAGGGCCACCTGACTTCCCTCCGGTACCGGCATCGCGCACTTGCTGGTCGTCACGGCCTTGGTCAGACTCGGCACGTCGAACATCCGGATCCCATCGACAGTGGCGTAGAGGCTGTCCCCGCTGACCACGACGACGATGTGGTGTTTGCCGAACACGCTCAGGGTGGCGGGGAACTTGGTCTGGGCGATCGGCGTACTGCACTCCTTGTCGGCGTTCCACACGCGCACGATGAAGTTGTTGCCTTGACCTTTGTCGTATTGGAACGTGTAGCCAGAGGTCACGACGGCCCCGCTGAACGTCGAACGGACCCAGACGCCCCACCCGTTGCCCTGTTCGTAATTGACATCCGAGGTGAAGACCACGTCTTGGGATGTCCGTGGCCGCAGTGATAGGACGCGTGACCCATAGTTCAGGAAGACCTTGGTGCCGGTGATCTCCGCACGGCCGCCGATGAGTTTCCAGTCCGAGGCCTTGAGGAGATCGGTGTTGCACAGGTCGAGCACACTGCGCCCGAATTCTTTGGACCCGGCGGGGCCGAGTCCGGTCACCTGGACTGTGTAGGTGCCGCACGGCACATCCCCGAACACGACCTTGCTGGCCCGATTGCTCACGAGGTGATGATCGTGGAATCGCGCGTCGCCAATCGTCGGCGTGATGGTCACGTCCAGTTTCGGGTACTTGCCGTTGGAGCCGACCGGCCCGCTGATGTCGACGATCACCCTGGCCCCGGCACTCTTGATAGTGACAGCAGGGTCCATCTCGGGCTTTCCGCTACCGCCCAGCCGGTAAACGGTCACGGGTTTGGTGAGCGAACTCGCCTTGGCACCACCCACAGCGCGGACCTGAAAGTCCCAGTCCTTGGCCGGGTCGAGACTCAGATGCACCGAGGTGGTCTGCTCCCCCGACACCAGCACCCAGGTAGGGGCGCCCGATCCAGTACGGTACGCGACTTCATAGCCGGTCAGGGCGCTGGCACCCTTCCACTCGGGCGCCTTCCACGACACGACGATGACTGCAGGAACGCCAGCATCGCGCACAGCCGCCAGTCTCGAGGGAGGCGTCATGGCGGTCTTCGCACCGCGCAGCAGGAGTGTGGGAGAGGCGCACGTTCCGAATTCATTGAAAGCCTGAACGCGCGCCTTGTACATGCGGTTGGCTTCCAGGCCCGGGATCCCCATGCCCGTGCCGGAGGTTGCCTGCGACAGGATCAGCTTGCCGTCGCGCACCGCGGTCACGCGCACCTCGTAGCGCGTCACGAGCTTCTCACTGCGGATGGCCGGTGGTGACCACGTCAGCTGCGACGGTTGCTCATCGCCCTTGCCGTTCCAGGCCAGGTTGCTCACCGAGCCCGGCGCCAAGGCCGCCACCCAGTACTCACCAGTCGTGGCGGACTGACCATCCGGTTTCACCGCACTCACGGTCACTCGGTAGCGCGTGCAGTTTCCGGTGGCGTCGTAGACGAAGGCCGTCGTGCCGGCGGGCACCACTGTCGCATCGTCAGTGGTGCCGTCAAAGACGTTGACGGTGTAGTGGTCCACTCCCGCGACCGCTGACCAGGTGATTTGCAGGTCCGTGGAGTCTGCCCCCGTTCGGACAACCTGCAACGTTGCTGGAGCCCCGGGGACCGCCCATGACGTGTTCGTCGCCATCAACAGGACAGCGCACGCCGTCAGACAAGCGCACAGAATCCTCCCGGCCGTCGGCCTGTGAGACCATCCCGTCGGAATCCGCCCCTGGTCCATACCTCAAGTGTCGCGAATGGAGTCGGCGATTCCGTCGCTGTCGGCGTCAAGAGACTCTCAAGATTTCGGGAGGCAAGGATTTCGGGCCTCTCGCGCACCCTCGGGGACGTGAGCGGGGGTGTACATCCCCTGGCCCTCACGGACAACCAAGACGCCCTGCCCGCCGCCTATCGCTCCTGGCGGACGCGCAGGACTACCTTGCCCACAAAATCGCCCTGCAGGTAGTAGCGCATCGCGCGCGGCGACTCTGCGAGGTCGAACTCTCGGTCGATCACCGGCGTGACGGTTCTCTCGGAGATCAGGTGCAGCAGCAGCGCCATATCTTCAGTCCGGTTCGCGCGGTACATGACCAGACTGACGCGCCTCCCCGCGGCCAGGCGCATGGTTTGCCCGAATGCCGCGGCCATGGCCAGCCGCCCGGTTCTGCCGCCGATGACTGCCCCGACACCACGCGGGCGCAGTGCGCGGCCGTAGTCCAGCGGAGACCGGCTGCACACCATGTCCAGGATCAGGTCGTACTGCTCGCCGGTGCGGGCGAAGTCGACGCGGCGGAAGTCGATGGTGTGGTCAGCGCCGAGAGTACGCATGGCTTGGAGCTTCGCCAAGCCGTCGACCCCGGTGACGTCCCATCCGTGCGCCTTGGCGACCTGGATGGCGAAGGTGCCCACGCCGCCCCCAGCGCCGTTGACGAGGAGGCGCCTGCCAGCACCGGATGGTGCTGTCTTGCGCAGACCCGCGATGGCCAGTCCGCCGGCCTGCGGGATAGCCGCCGCCTGCTCGAACGTCAGCCATGACGGCTTTCGCGTCAGGGCCGTTTCGGGTGCCACGGCGTACTGCGCGAAGGCCCCGAAACCGCTGGCCGACAGATCACCGAACACCTCGTCACCGACCCGGTACCTGGTCACCGCGGCGCCCACCGCGTCGACCACACCCGCAATGTCCGAGCCCAGGATGCGATGACGAGGTCGCCGCAGCCCACCCGTGCGGTTGATCAGAGGTTTGCCTCGCATCAGGCCCTGGTCCCACTCGTTGATCGCCGCCGCGTGCACCCTGACCAGTACCTGCCCGTGATCTGGCTGCGGGATCGGCACAGTGGCCAGTTTGAGTACTTCGGGACCGCCATACGCGTCGTGGACGAGCGCCATCACACGCTCCACCGTAGTACCGGCACCACTGCGCCCGCTTCGGATCGAGCACACATCCCTATCTGGACGATCTTGGTCGACATCCGACCAGATGTCTTCGCGATAGGCACCTTCAGCCGGCCGGTGTTGCGCCGTCCATCCGCGCCATCCACGCCATGACGTCATCGGCGTACCGGCCGGCGCGCAGGGCGCCGGCCATGTAGCGCATGGGGGTGTCCACGTGGGCGAAGAACGCCTTGTAGCTCGGACACAGGTAGTGCAGGCCGGGTTCACCGTCGGGGGTGAGTGTGAACCGATCCTTCGGACAGCCACCGTTGCACGCGAAGCGCACACTGCAACCGCGGCAGTAGCCGGGCAGGTCATCGCGCTTCGCCTGCCCGAAGGCGATCTGCTCGGGTGAGCTGATCAGCTGCAGCATCGGCGTCTCAGTGATGTTGCCCAGCAGGTAGTCAGGCTCCACGAAGTGGTCGCACGAGTAGAGGTCACCGTTGTGCTCCAGCGCCAGCGCGGTGCCGCAGGTCTGGGCGTGGACGCACATCGACCCGGGGACATTGAGGTAATTGGCCAAGGTGGTGTCGAACATCTGCACGTAGACCCGACCGACGTCACGGCGGACCCACTCGTCGAACACCTCGGACAGGAACGCCCCGTACCCGCCGGGACGCACGCAACGATCGGTCACCTCCACCCCGACAGGAATGCCGCCCGGAGCCGGGCGTTCCACGACCGGGATGAACTGGATGTACTCGGCACCCAACTCGTCACGCAGGAAGCGATAGACCTCCAGTCCGTGTTCCTCGTTGGCACGGTTGATGGTCGTGAGCGCGTTCCACCGCACCCCGTGATCCTGCAGGACGCGCACCCCCCGAACTACCCGGTCGAAGGACGGTTTGCCACCCTTGTCGCGGCGGTACACGTCATGCAACCGTGCCGGGCCGTCAATCGAGACCCCCACGAGGAAGTCGTGCTCGGCGAAGAACTGCGCCCACGCAGAGTCCAGCAGTGTGGCGTTCGTCTGGATGGTGTGTTCGATGACCTGTCCCGGCCGGCGGTGACGCGCCACCAGGTCCATCACCTGCCGATAGAAGTCCAAGCCCATCAGAGTCGGTTCGCCGCCCTGCCAGGCGATGCTCACCTCGGGCGTGGCCTGCGAGGCCAACAACTGGCAGATGTACTCCTCGAGCACCTTCGGCGTCATCCGGAATGTGCTGCCCGGATAGAGCTCCTCCTTGGCCAAGAAGAAGCAGTAGTCGCAGTCCAGGTTGCAGATCGCGCCCGCCGGCTTCGCCAGCACGTGGAACGAGACAGGTGGGAACCCTTGCTCCATCGGCACAACCGCATCCTTTCAGCCGCACCCACCTCGATCGCGATGGCCATGCTCACATGGCTCGCTGTCTTGGACGCGCGTCCTGCCGAGACCGGCAACGTCATCGTGCTCACCGCTTTCTACGCCCCGGGCAGTGAGACACAGGGCCACCGGCGGATCACCCGACGATCGTAGGCACGAAGTGGCAGTTCTGTGCGGCCTGGGCACGGTGGGCGATCCGGGTGCGGACCTCCACGCACCCGGATCCGGCATCGCGCGTCCACATCTGGTTGGGCGGGCACCCCGGGGAGGCAATCTCAACCAGCGACACGCCTGAGAAGTCCGATTCGCACCTTATGCACCGCGTGGCATTCTCACATCTGGTTGATCATGGTCCGCGGCCAACCAGATGTGGACCAGCCGATGTTGACAGGGCCGAAGAGCGGCTTACGCGTGAGGACCGCGGACTCCCCCGAGAGCGGCCGGTAGCACCAACCACACACGCCTCACGTGACTCCTATGCTGAGGCCGTGCGACTGGCGGCATGCACCCTGGCCTTTGCACTGCTCCCATAGTCACCGCCGAGCCTTCGCCGTGCGTCGGTCGTTCTCCTTGACGATCGCCTTGACCAGTTCCGACTTGGACATCGTTGACCGGCCCTTGATCCCCAACTCCCTGGCCACCCCGTAGAGGTGCTTCTTGGTAGCGGTGGCGTTGACGCCGCCGGCCGTCTCACGTCGGGTGGACTTGCCGCCTTTGGCCTGGTCGTCGGAGGGACCGGCCTTGTCCTTGCGCTCCCACCGGTCACCGACCTTCTCGTGGGTGTGTTTGAGTGCCGACCAGGCGGTGCGCATGGCACGCTCACCCTCGCCGTACTCCGCGGCCGCCGCGTCATGTGCTTTCGCAAAGGTCCGCTTCGCCTTCTTGCCAGACCGGGCGACCGTGCTGGGCAGTTCACGGGCCTGGACCTTGCCCTTCTTCGTCATCATCGGCATGGCGGTACTTACCCGCACCGGACCGCAGCAGACCGGATGGTCGCTGCCCTTCCACAATCACAGGATCTCCATTCCCCTGTGGGAATCCGAACTCGCCCAGGCGGCCACCGCGGGCTTCGATCTGTGCGCTGGCACGGTTGGCGCGGTCGTCGGCGTTCAGGCTGGCGATGGCAGCCCCCACCCCCGAGAGTCACCGGTATGGCGTTCCCATCCCTAGCACCGACAGCGACTTCGCCCTGGTGCCGGCTGCGTTCAACCCGTTGCAGTGATCCGCTCGCGCCTTCCTTAACCGGCCAGCCAAAGAGCCCACTGCTCCACTGTGCGGAAGCCCAATCGCTCATAGACTCCGAAGCCCTCCATACTGGATTGCAACCAGGCCCAGGAAACGCCACCAACAAACCCCGCCCGAGTGGCATAGGCCGTGATCGCCGCCCCATACCCATGGCCGCGAAACTGCGCCGGAGTGGCGACGTCGAAGATCCCCACCGATTCGGTGTCGCTGATGGTCACCGCGGTGGTCACCGGCACGCCATCCACCTCACCGATGAACATGCGGTACCCCGGCATCGGCGCGAACAGCGCGGTTGCACGACGAATCGCCGCCGCGTCTACCTCGAATGCGGACGCCGCAACCTCGGTACGCAGATCGAAATCGGCATGCCGCAACTCGCGCATCACGAGACCGTCGACGGGCACGGCGGGGCCAGGGTCGCGCAGAGTCATCAGGGGGATGTCCGGACCGCGGGTCAGGCCGACCGAGCAGGCCACGACTTCCCCCACGCCCACACACTCGGGCACAGCCTGCAGACCGTAGGGCGCTCCCTCGTCAGCAACGGCTCCCAGCACGTCGCACACCGCAACCGGATCGGCGTCGGCCTGATACAGCCACGCGCCGTTGAGGGTCGGGAAGGGAACTCCCGTGACCATCCCGAAAACGCCAGGCATGCTGCGTAGCCATTGCCTCTCCGGGTCCATCTGTGAGGCATGACGCATGAGGTTCAGGACGGTCTGACGGGCGGCGGGATTCATGGTGACCTCCACGCTCAGGCTAGTCATCTCAGCCGCGCCTTGCGATCAGCTGTGTGGCACAAACCCCGAAGAAGCCCGCAACCGCTGTACCCTGCGAGTGGAGTCTCTGGGAGGGAGAAAAGGACATGATCACGCGCAAACTGGCCGCATTAGGCGCGGCAGGCACACTCGCACTGATCTCTTGGGCGGGCACGAGCACTGCGCAGGCTGCCAGCAAGACGGCAATGGACCAGGGCGGCGCCTACTGCTTCCGCTTCGGATATCCCGCACCGGGAGGCACCACGAGTGTCCTGTCCCTCGACGTCGACCCTGCCGATCACCCCACCAAACAGCGACTCTGGTGGGCCAGCGGCGTCGAGAAGGCCACGAATGCCGACGTCCTCCTCGACAACTACGTCAACACCCTCAGCGGGAGTGCAACCCTGGCGAAGCCGAACAACAACGTCCCCGGCCCGAAGGTCATTCACATGGCGCTGACCGGAACCAGTTACGGCTCCGACCTCGACGCGACGGTCACGGGGATCTGGGATCTGGAGTACAACCTGCAACTGAACCCCAAGACGCTGAAGGGCAAGATCGTCGGCCTGTCCACCTTCACCCCCGTCGCAACTGATGGCACACCGGGCACAGCCACGACCTACGCGATCAACACGATCGTCAAGCCGATGAGCTGCCGGAGGATCTAGGAACGCGCGGCCGTGGGTCCCGATCTCAGCCGGCACACCCCGTACCCTGCATGAGTGCGCGACGTGATCTTGAGCCTGTCCGACGGCCGGGTTCTCGCATTTCGCGAATATGGCGACCCGCGCGGGCGACCGGTGGTCAACAATCACGGTGGCCTGGTGTGCGGCTTGGACATCGGCCCCGCCGACACGGCCGCGCGCGAGCTCGGCATTCGACTGATCTCTCCCGATCGGCCCGGGGTGGGCGCCTCCTCCCCGAAGCCTGGCCGCCGGACCGGTGACTGGCCCGCAGATGTGGCGGCCTTGCTGAAGCACCTCGGGCTGCAGGAGTGCGGCGCCTTCGGATGGTCCCTCGGTAGCGAGTACGCGTTGGCCCTCGGCGCGGCCGGGATCGCCACGAAGGTCGTCGTCGTGGGCGCGGTGCCGCCATTGGCCCGCGATCAGTTGCACCAGCTCAACCGGACCGACCGGGTCCTCGCCAACTTGTCCATGGACCGCCCGAACGCGGCCCGGCGGGTGTTTCAGCTCATGGGTCGCAACACCGGCGCTATCCACCGTCTCACCGCACGCACCTCAGGCGGCCCGGACAACACGATCGTGACTGAGCTCGACGGGTTCGGACAGTGGATGCGGCAAGCTCTACAGCAGCCGTCGGGCATGGTCGAGGAGTACCGCGCCATGTGCCGGCCCTGGGGCTTCTCACCGTCGGCCGTCCAGCGACCGGTCACCATCTGGCAGGGCACAGCAGACGAGTTCGTGCCGGTGTCGCTGGCCCATGAACTTGTCGCCGGGTTGCCCGACGTGGACTACCGAGAAGTGACCGGGGCGGGCCATTTCCTGGCCTATGAGCGGTGGCGTGAGGTGCTTACCCCGTTGGCCTGATGCCCGCCCCCTAACCCTGCCGCGCTGGTCGTGCGGGCCGTGACCCCGAGCTGAGCCAGAGCATCCTGGGGGCCTGCGGAATGTGTTCCTGCGCAGGTTCAGTCGCCCGCACGGCCGCAGCCACGAGTCACCACTGCAGGGCGGCGGGCGCTCCCGTGGGGACGGCTGGCTGCGAGGGCCGCACAGGAGGTACCGGCTCGTAGCCGGCGCCCAGATCCGGTCGCTGGTCCTGCTCGCCCCGGTTGGGCCAGAAGGACATGGCGCGCTCGGCCTGCGCGGTGATCGTCAGAGACGGATTGACGCCGAGGTTGGCACTTACCGCCGCCCCGTCCACGACGTGCAGACCGGGGTGACCGTACACCCGCTGCCAGGCGTCGATGACGCCAGTGTCGGGGCTGTCACCGATGGGGCAGCCACCCAGAATGTGGGCGGTGAGGGGGATGTTGAAGGCCTCGGTCCACGTCCCTCGCGGCTCACCACCGGTCTTTTCGGCAAACCGCTGCGCGACGTCATGCGCCTCCGGGATCCACGCGGGGTTGGGGGCTCCGGTCCCCTGCTTGGAAGAAAGTCGGCGCCCGAAGCGTCCCCGCTTGAGTGAGACGTCCAGGGAGTTGTCCAGGCTCTGCATCACCAGCATGACTGTTGTGCGCTGCGACCAGCGCCGCACGGACATCGATCGCAGGAAGGAAGCTGGGTCATGCCTCACCGCGGACACGAATCGCCGCCAGCGGGGCACGGGCGCCTCGCCGGGGAGATCTCCCTTGGTGAGTACCGTGCTGAGCAAGCCCATGACGTTGCTGCCCTTGCCGTACCGGACCGGCTCGACGTGGGTCTGCGGATTGGGATGGATGGAGGATGTGATGGCCGGGCCGGTGGAGTAGTCGACCTCGAGATCGCGAGCCTCCACAGTGAGCACGGACTCGGAGTTCGTTCGGGTCAGCTGACCCAGCCGGTCCGACAGGTGCGGCAGCGTGCCATCGTCCTTCATGCGGTGCAAGATCCCCTGCGTGCCCAGGGTGCCTGCCGCCAGGATCACGTGGTCGGCTGTCACGGGGGTCCGTTCGGGGCCACCGGCGCCCGGACCCGCGGCGCGCATCGACACCTCGTACCCGCCACCGGGCTGCGGTGCGATCCGGGTCACCGTGGTCAGGGGAAGGATCTGCGCCCCGAGCCCTTCGGCCAGGTGCAGGTAGTTCTTGGGGAGGGTGTTCTTGGCGCCGACCCGGCATCCGCTCATGCAGGCGCCGCAGTCGTTGCACGTGGTGCGGGCGGGTCCGGCCCCTCCGAAGTAGGGGTCGGGCACATCCTTGCCGGGCTGATCGCCGAACAGGACCCCGACCTGCGTGCGGTGGAACGTGTCGGCGATCCCCATGTCGCGCGCGACCTCGAGCATCACCCGGTCGGCGGGGGTCTCGACGGGGTTCTCCACCACTCCCAGCATGACCTTCGCCTGCGCGTAGTGGGGCGCCAGCTCGTCACGCCACTTCGTGATGTGACTCCACTGCCGGTCCTCGTAGAAGTCGTCCAGCGGCTCATACAGAGTGTTGCCGTAGACCAGGGAACCCCCACCAACTCCCGCGCCGGACAGTACGAGTACGTCGTTGAGCAGATTCAGCCGCTGGATGCCGAACATCCCCACGGACGGTGCCCACAGGAACTTCGGCAACCGCCACGAGGTCTTGGGAAGCTCGTCGTCGGTGAAGCGCCGGCCGGACTCGATGACGAGCACCCGGTAGCCCTTCTCGATGAGCCGGAGGGCGGCGACTGAGCCACCGAATCCGGATCCCACGATGACGACATCCCAGTGGTCGGCGGTGTTCTGCATTGAAGCTCCTTCCCGTCGGGCAGGTGTCAAGAAGCGAGGTGCCCGGCGTGTGATCCCTTGCGGCTTGATCGAACTGTATAGCGATAGCTATACAGATGTCACGGTTTCTGACCGAATTGACATTTCCGCAGCCTCGGCGGTCGTCCGCCGGCTTCTACACCCCGAAGGTACGTGCCGGAGGGTTGTCGCGGCACGTACCTTCGGGGAGCCTGGGTCCTGCTTTCCGATCACGACCCATCGGTGGTCTTGTCCAGAACGGTCGTCACCAGGTAGTCCACGAACTCGTCGGGCTGCTCCCACAGGGGTCGGTGACCGGACGTCTGCAAGACCGCCAGGTCCTTGATCGGCGCCTCGATCATCGGGTACCACTGCGCGAACGGCCGCGCCCGGCCATCGGCCTCGTGAGCGCCCTGGACGAAGAACACGGGCAGGTCGAAGCTGGTCGCGGTCTTTCGGAAGTCCACGTCCTGCAGCTGCGGGTAGAGGGCGGCGAACGAGTCCATGAACGCGCCGATCACGTGAATCTGGTCGATCAGGGTGTACTCCGGCACGAGCAGGTTCTCCGACATCTGCCCCGAGCCCTCGGAGTTCGCACTGTGGTCGTAGGAGTACACGTCCTGCTCGTGCGACAGCGCGGTTTCGTAGGGGAACATCGCGTGATACGGGGGCGGGCCGGCAGTCTGCAGCTGCTCCACGAGGCCCGTGTCGCCGATGCGCCGCGCCCACGCCAGGGTGTCCTGGTAGAAGATCCGGTCGGTGGCCAGTTGGCTCACCATCTGGCCGGTACCGATGAAGGCCCGGTAGAGCTCGGGGCGCTGCTGCACGGCCATCACGCCCAGCGTTGAGCCCCAGGACTGTCCGAGCAGATAGATGCCGTCCTGCCCGAACCGCTCGCGCAGGTAGTCCGTCACAGCGATCGTGTCCCCGACGTGCCCAGCGACGGTCACCGTGCTCACCGGGTCGAGTTCGTCATAGGCGGTCCCGGCGCCGCGCGGATCCCAGGTGACGACCGTGAAGTGCTCTTCCAGCGCGGGCAGATGCCTGCGCATGGCACCGAACTCGGAACCACCCGGTCCACCGGGCAGGAACAGCAGGATGGGGTTGTCCGTGCTCGTACCACGGATCATCAGAGGCAACTCGTGACCACCCGCGGTGATGGTCGTCAGCTCGGCCACCGAACCGGCCAGTGGCTGTCCGTCCGGCCCGGTTATCGGCGCGGTGGTGGCCGGCCGGGCAAGGCCGATCATCAGCACCAGCAACGCCAACCCCACGATCACCGCGCCGCCGCGGCCTACGACGCGGGACCACCGTGACGACATCCTGCCGTGCCGCGCCCGCCACCCGCCCGCACCCAACGCCGACCCCAGGGCCAGCGGGATCAGCGTCAACCCAGCCTGGAAGCCGCGGCCGGTGATCAGGGCCAGCGCCCCGTAGAAGCTGGTGTGAACACCATCGACCATCGGGCCGTCCACGCCGAGCCGGACCACCTCGAACACCGTCGCGAAGACCAGCGGAGTCACGAGGATCGTCCACCGGCTGCCGACCAGGAAGCCGGCGATGCCTCCCACAGCCAGACTGACGATGATCGAGGCGATCGCTTCCTGCGACGTCAAAGGTCCACGCGGAGTCCACCAGCCAGCAGCCACTGCCCACCCGGCGGTGAGCGCGAGTGCGGCTGACACAGCGATACGGCGGTTGGGACTGCGGTCGATCTGCTCGGTACTCATGATGGACTCCTGTCGCTTCCCTTCCACCTTGGCGCCGCAGACCCCTGGTGTAATCCCCCCACATCCCTCGTCCTGCGGGGGTGTCCGGGGTACCTCCGCAGGGGGACGGCAGCGCCGGCTCGCGCAGGTACTGTGAAGCACATGGGCAGTTGGACCCACGCCGACCGCAAACACCAGCAGAGTCGCTGGTGGTTCGCAGGTGACGCCGCGCTCGCGGGACTGTTCATGTGGATCACGGTGGTCTCGTTGCGCAGCGACGCCTACGTCGATGAGTACGGTGCGGTGGCCGGCGTCGGCTGGCTACTGGCCCTGTCCCCCATCGCACTGCTTCTCGTCCGACGAGCGTTCCCGGTGACCGCCCTACTTGCCGCCACCGTGCTTTACCTGCTGGCCAGTGCCACCCTGGGCGACAGCAACGCCCCGCTGGCGATCCCGTTCTTCGCCTACTCTGTCGCCCTGACCCGGCCGATCCGCGTCTCCTCGGGCTTTGTGGGCCTGGCCGCGCTGACCATGTCCACGACCACCTTCTACGGTCCCGGGGATCCCGACCCGCTGGTGATCGTCGTGTGGTTCCTGCTGTTCGGCTTGGGCTGGCTGGTGGGCGTGACCATCCGCAGCAATCGCGAGCGGGCCGAACTTCTCGCACAGACCGTCGACCATCTCGAGGCACACCAGGACCGGGTGGCCGCTGAAGCCGTCGCCGATGAACGCACCCGGATCGCCCGGGAGTTACATGATGCGGTCGGCCACGCGGTGAATGTGATGGTGCTGCAGGCGGGGGCGGCCCGACTGTCGCACGACCCGGACAGGACCTTCGAAGCGCTCACCGAGATCGAGACCCTCGGACGTAACGCCCTGACCGACCTCGATCGGATGCTCGGTCTGCTCGACGAGTCCGGCGTCGCCGACCTGACCCCGGCCAAGGGCGTGGCGGACATCGCCGGGATGGTCGCCGAACTGCGCAGCGCCGGGGCCGACATCGATTTCCATGACGGCTGCGACGCTGCGGTGAACCGTCACGTCGGAGCCGCGGCCTACCGCATCGCACAGGAGGCGCTGACCAACGCCCTCAAACATGCGCCGGACGCCCACGTCGATGTCACGTTGTCCTGCACCGCCTCCCAGTTGCACGTGTGCGTGGTGGACGACGGGGCCAGCGGTGGACCCCGATCCCCTGCCAGTGGCGGGCGTGGCATCCCCGGGATGACCGAACGGGCGAAGGTGCTCGGCGGGCATCTGCAGGCCGGGCCGACTGCCCCGCACGGTTTCGCGGTCCGTGCGAGCCTGCCGCTCGGGCAGACGACATCGGGGCAGGTCCACACCCAGGTCACGACATGATCGGCGTCCTGATCGTCGACGACGACACCCTGGTGCGCACGGGGCTGCGGCTCATGATCGAGACCCAGGCTGACCTGTACGTGGTGGGCGAGGCGGACAACGGCGATGATGCGGTCAGGCTCTGCAGAGACCTGCAGCCGGACATTGTGCTGATGGATATCCGCATGCCCGGGACCGACGGCCTGCAGGCCACGCGCCGGCTCACGTCTGCCGATGCTGGCGATGAGGTCCCCCGAGTCATCATCCTCACGACGTTCGAACTCGACGACTACGTGTTTGAGGCGGTGCGCGCCGGTGCCAGTGGCTTCCTGCTCAAGCGCACTCGCGCTGAGGACCTGCTGGATGGCATCCGCACCGTGGCCGGTGGCGACGCGCTGCTCTCGCCGTCGGTGACCCGACGCCTGATGCGGGAGTTCGCACGGACCACCAGTGGCGCGGCCCTGCCCATCGAACTCGGCGACCTCGACACTTTGACCCAGCGCGAACGCGAGGTTCTCATCCACATCGGTCACGGCCTGTCCAACCGGGAGATCGCCCAGCAGATGTACCTGGCGGAGAGCACCGTGAAGACCTACGTGAAACACATCCTGATGAAACTCGGGCTACGCGACCGCGTGCATGCGGTGGTGTACGCATACGAAGCCGGGTTGATGGCCTGAGGTTGTTCCCTCAGACTCCTGGCCAGCGTGCAGACGTGACCCAGGCCCACCGTGAGCCAAGCCTGCAGGAGCAGGTATTCCCGATCTGATGTGTTTCGGATGGACCGCCGTAGGCGTCCTGTACGAGAGCCATGAATCGCTCCACCGAAGTGCCGCCCGGATCACCCACCGCGGTCGGCAACCCCTTGGCGCGTGGTGCGGTGCAAAGGTCCGCACGATGACGAGATGGATGCGCAACATTGACCCTCGCAGTACCCGAAATGCGTTGTATGCCCGGTTCGGGAGGGTCAAAGTTGCGCATATCGGGGGCCAGGAGCCGCCTCCGCGCGGATCTTTGAACCGCTCGCTCCAAGCTCGAACAGGCCCGCCGTGGATCAGACGATCCTGACTTCCACCATCGCCGCACCCCTCAGGACCCCGACCCTCGCAGCTGCCGCCTCTATCCGTTTCCTGTCCCCAGCTGACAGGCGGTGGAAGGGTCTGATGTCGATCGACAGCAACCGCGCGGTCTTCCGGGCCCGCCAGGTGGCAACGATCTCCGCGTCCAAGAGGACTGCGCCTGGGGCACCCACGCCTCTGTACACGTCCCGGAGGTGGGTCTGCTCAACAATCGTCTGCCGGTCACGCGCCTGCGTGTAGGGGTCATGCGGCGGTAGCAGCCATGCACCGCGTGGCGGGGGCGCCGACTGCAACGCCTGCAGATCCTCGGCGAGCAGCCACCCCGTCCGCCCCCATTGCACGTCTACGAGCTCATCCTCGACCTCGGTCCACCACGGGTCCACGTCCGCAGCGCGTACCCCTAGCCATGCTGCGAAATCAGCCCGCGTGGAGGGGCCGTAACGGCGCAGGTAGCAGCGCAGCAGGTCGGCGCGCGCGGGCTTTGGGTCGAGGCTCGGGAGAGCGGCGCCCAGCCACTCGTCCATGAGGACAAAGGGCGCCTTCCTGCCCTCACGGGCAGCGAAACAGACCACGCCCTGCAGAGCGAGGACGCGGACGGCGAAGTGGACGACCCCCGCGCCCACGGCCTGACCGGACGCATAGGGACCTTCCCTCAGCCAGATGACGCGCTGCTTGGTCGAGAGTCGCACGGCGATCCGCTCGGCGACTTTCACGCCGATCTCAGTGATGGCGAGCCGGCGGCCTGTCAGGACGTCGCGGATCTCGTCTCGCACCAGTTCCACGATCTGCGTGAGGCTAAGGCCGAGCTCATCGACCACGGGCACGACGCCAGGCAGGAAGTGCCGCAGGCCGTCCTCGGTCGGGGGCAGGACCCCGGCAGTGAACACCGGGGCCAGAGCAGTTGGGAAGATGTACGGCGCACCCCGCATGCACCAGGTCTGCAACAGTGTCTTGTCCTGTGTCAGGGCCACGTCGAACTGCGCCTGCGTGACGTCCGGCGCCCGAGCGTGCAGGGCCAGCAGCCCAGACCCCGGCGGGCTGTTCTGGACACCGCACGCTCCGGCCGCGTCGACCAGGTCGCGAGCCCGCGAGCCGTGGGACAGATGATGGGCGCGCACACGAAAAGCAACGACGTCGTTCCTCGTGACCTCCACCACCACGTGCTCAACCTAGTGGTTGCGAAAGCCCGCGATGGCCTCCTGCGCGCCTCGAGCGGTGGGTCTGCGGCGAAGGGGCAAACCGAAGGAATTGGGGTGTGTCCGACGAACCGAGACGTGGTTGTCGGGACCTCATGCGTTGATGACCATTGGGAACGCTGGTTTGGTTGGAACGCAAGCTGAATGACACTCCAGCGACACCCGTCCGCACAACTCGGCCGTGCGCCCTCGCGTTGTGGATGTGAGGTTCTCTTCTGTGGGTTGTGTCATTTCTGTCCATAGGTCCTAATTGAGAGATTGTTTTGTCGTACCCCTGTTCTATGGTTGGGGTATGGATCAATCAATGGTTGCGGCGCTGGAGGCGATGCTGCCCGACGGTGACCCGCTGGAGGTCGCGAAGGCCGCGGAGGCGATGATCGGGTTCTTCCACGCCCGGCAGCTGGTGGCGTTCCATCAGGTGTACCAGGAGAGCGAGGCTGGTGCCGACCCCGACGGGGTGGTGGTGGATCCGTGCCCGCCGGAGATCGCCTGCGCGATGCTGTGGAGCCCCGGTGTCGCGTCGGCGATGGTCGATGTGGCGGTGGATGTGGTCACCGACCTGCCCGCCGTGTTGGCTGCCCTGGCTGAGGGCCGGATCGATCTGGGCACGGTGCGGGAGATCGTCCGCGCCACCAGCGGG
>Ga0116175_1000745_pt1 | contig 21987 bp, 20 predicted proteins | sample AD_UKC125_MetaG_FD_89802 | JGI IMG/M metagenome (GOLD analysis project Ga0116175, IMG submission 89802) | Active sludge microbial communities of municipal wastewater-treating anaerobic digesters from USA - AD_UKC125_MetaG | ecosystem: Engineered > Bioreactor > Anaerobic > Digestate | place: USA... | reverse complement strand
GGCTCGATCGTCAACATCTCCAGCGTCGCCGGCGTGGAGGGTCAGATCGGACAGGTGTCGTACTCGGCGTCCAAGGGCGCCATCAACGGCATGACCGTGCCGATCGCCCGCGACCTGTCGGCCGTCGGCATCCGCGTGAATACCATTATGCCCGGCCTGATCGACACCCCGATCTACGGTCCGGAGGAGGACTCCAAGGAGTTCAAGGCGAACCTGGGCAAGAACGTCCTGTTCCCGCGACGTCTCGGCACCCCCGATGAGCTGGCCTCGATGGTTGTCGAGCTCACCGTGAACTCGTACATGAACGCCGAGGTCGTCCGCGTCGACGGCGGCATCCGGATGCCTCCGAAGTAGTCGTCGGCGACTGTCCCGAAAACAGGAATCCACCCCGCCGAGCGGCGGGGTGGATTCCTGTCTGTTCAGTTCTTCCCGGTGGTTCTTCCTTGGGGTTCTTCTGGTGTCAGAAGGCGGCTTCGTCGAGCTCCATGATGTCGTTGTCGACGTTCTCGACGGTGACCCGCACGGAGGTGAGCAGCGGCAGCATGTTCTTGGCGAAGAACGATGCCACGGCCACCTTGCCCTCGTAGAACGATTTGTCGTCGCCGGTTGCGCCTTCGTCGAGCTTGGTGAGGGCGATCTCGGCCTGGCGCAGCAGCAGCCAGCCGATGAGCAGGTCGCCGACGGCCATCAGGTAGCGCACCGAGCCCAGGCCCACCTTGTAGAGCTGCTTGGGGTCTTCCTGCGCGGACATGAGCGTCGCGGTGAGCGAGCCGGTCATGGCCTGTACGTCGTCCATGGCGGTCTTGAGCAGGGTGCGTTCGGCCTTGAGCCGGCCGTTGCCGGCTTCGGCGTCGAGGAACTGCTGGATCTGGCCGGCGACGTGGGCGAATGCCTGGCCGCGGTCGCGGACGATCTTGCGGAAGAAGAAGTCCTGCGCCTGGATGGCGGTGGTTCCTTCGTACAGCGAGTCGATCTTGGCGTCGCGGATGTACTGCTCGATCGGGTAGTCCTGCAGGAAGCCGGATCCGCCGAAGGTCTGCAGCGATTCGTGGCTGAGGGCGGCGTAGGCGCGTTCGGAGCCGACGCCCTTGACGATGGGCAGCAGCAGGTCGTTGACGCGGTGCGCGAGGTCGGCGTCGGCGCCGGAGACGATCTTGGCGGCGACGGCGTCCTGGTGCGAGGCGGTGTACAGGTAGACCGCGCGCAGGCCTTCGGCGTATGCCTTCTGGGTCATCAGCGAACGGCGTACGTCCGGGTGGTGGGTGATGGTGACGCGCGGGGCGGCCTTGTCGGTCATCTGGGTGAGGTCGGCGCCCTGGACGCGTTCCTTGGCGTAGTCGAGGGCGTTGAGGTAGCCGGTCGACAGGGTCGAGATGGCCTTGGTGCCCACCATCATGCGGGCGTGTTCGATGACCTCGAACATCTGCGCGATGCCCTTGTGGACCTCGCCGACGAGCCAGCCCTTGGCGGGGATGCCGTGCTGGCCGAAGGTGACCTCACAGGTGGCGGAGACCTTGAGGCCCATCTTGTGTTCGACGTTGGTGACGAAGGCGCCGTTGCGTTCGCCGAGTTCACCGGTCTCGTGGTCGAAGTGGAACTTGGGGACGAAGAACAGCGACAGTCCCTTGGTGCCGGGGCCGGCGCCTTCGGGGCGGGCGAGCACGAGGTGGAAGATGTTCTCGGTCATGTCCTGGTCGCCGGAGGTGATGAAGCGCTTCACTCCGTCGATGTGCCAGGTGCCGTCCTCCTGCTCGACGGCCTTGGTGCGGCCGGCGCCGACGTCGGAGCCGGCGTCGGGCTCGGTGAGCACCATGGTGGAGCCCCAGCCGCGTTCGGCGCAGATGGCGGCCCACTTCTTCTGCTCGTCGGTGGCCTGGTTGAAGAAGATGTTGGCGAAGCCGGAGCCGGCGGCGTACATGAAGACGGCGGGGTTGGCGCCGAGGATCATTTCGCCGATGGCCCAGTACAGCGAGCGTGGGGCGGGCAGGCCGTCGAGCTCTTCGTGCAGGCCGATCTTGTCCCAGCCGGCTTCAATGAAGGCGTTGTAGGATTTCTTGAAGCTTTCCGGAACGGTGACCGAGTGGGTCTCGGGGTCGAAGACCGGCGGGTTGCGATCGGCGTCGGCGAAGGATTCGGCGATGGGTCCTTCGGCGAGGGTGCGGACCTCGCGCAGCATGTCGAGGGCGGTCTCTTTGTCGAGGTCGCCGAAGTCGCCGTCGGTGAGGACCTGTTCCAGGTTGAGGAATTCGAACAGGTTGAACTGCAGATCACGCAGGTTGCTCTTGTAGTGACCCATGTGTGGTTCCTATCTGGGGTGTTACTGCTTTTGTGGGCAGGAGCGAGGGTTGGTGGTCGGTACACCGGAACGACTCAAGCCACCTAAGTTACTCGCCAGTAACCTCAGTTTACCCCCGAAGAGTATGTGCTACAAGTCGTAGCTTTGTGATAGCGCTAACTTTTGTTAGCGGTTAATTTTCTGTATGGCATATCGGTCTTTTGTGCCGAACGACGCCGAACGGGGAGGGCCGGCCCCGCGGCGCAGGTGCCCGACCGGCGCGGTTCTCGGCCGGCCGGATGGGCGCCCGGGCGGCGGTTCGGAGTGCGGCGGTTCGGGGTGCGGCGGTTCGGGAGGCTGTGATTCGGGAGGCTGTGGGTCGAACGGCGGCGCGTCAGAGGCGGTCGCGGAGATACGTCAGGTCGGCCGGAATGCCCTCGGTGGGCGTCTCCAGAATGATCGGCGCGTCGGCGGTGCGGGCAACCTCGGCCAGGACGGCGGCATCGATGCGGCCGGATTCGAGGTTGGCGTGCCGGTCGCGGCGCGAGTCGAACTCGTCGCGGGAGTTGTTCAGGTGTACCAGGTCGATCCGGCCGGTGATCGCCTTGACACGCTCGACGAGTCCGATCAGGTCTTCCCCGCCCGCCCACGCGTGGCAGGTGTCGAGGCAGAACCCGGCCTGCTCGAACTCGCCGACCTCGCTCCAGAGCCGGTCGATGGATTCGAGCGTGCGAGCCATCGCGTGATCGCCGCCCGCGGTGTTCTCGATCAGGATCGGCACGCCGAAGCCGCCCTTGTCCACCTGACGTTCGAAGAGCTTGTGCCAGTTGACGAATCCGGCCATCCGGTCCTCGCCGTCGCGGAGGTGTCCACCGTGCACCACCAGCCCGAACGCGCCGAGATCGGCGGCGGCCTCGGCCTGCTGCTCGACAGCCTTGCGCGAGGGCATCCGCAGCCGGTTGTTCAGGCTCGCGACGTTGATCGAGTAGCTCGAATGCACCACCACGTCGATCGCCGATTCGCGGAACTCCTGCGCACGCGGGTTGGGGGCGGGCTTCTTCCAGCTCTGCGGGTCGGTGACGAACATCTGGAAAAGGTCGATGCCGAGTTCGGCCGCCATGCCGAGCGGGTCGGTGTCTTCGCGAAGGTGGGCTCCGATGCGCATGTGCCAACGATACTTCGCACCTCGCGTCCGGCCGAACCACTACGGTCGCGGTCGTGGTCGAATCAGTCGAGCAGTTCCTCGATGGTGATCGGCACCCCGGGTGCGATCAGGATGTGGCAGGGGGCCTCGGTACCGGGGTACAGGTTGAACCATTCGTGGCTGCGGCCGGGGCCGTCGTACACCGCCGAGAGGGACCGATGAAGCCGCGCCTCGGCCTCCTTGCTGATGATGTAGCGCTGGTCGCCGTAGCGCAGATACCTGTTGGACACGGGAAGCTCCGTTCTGCCGAATCGACTGTGGGCCGACAACAGGGCTGTAGCGATGTGATCTAACGCACAATCCTACGTTGCGGCGCGGACGATGCAGGTTCGGTCCTCGGGAATGGCGGCCATCGCGGCGTGTCGTGTCGACACATCGTCGACGGTGAACGCGCGGGGCCCACTAGGGTGACGAGGAGTGTCGTGACCGTGACCAGACCGTGGAGCAGCCCCCGTTGAGTATCGATGAGTCCCCAGCGCCCCGTGCCGGGGTTCTCCGGCAGGGCCCCGACCTCGGCTTGACCGATCGCGACTTGACCGATCGCGACCTGACCGACCCGGATTCACGCGATCGCGATCGCGATCCGGACGGTCCGGAATCCGGGGCGGCCGAACCGCTGGGCGTCGAACGCCCGTGGGTCGACCTGGGCAAGGCCGCTGAACTCGACCCCGACATGGTCACCCGACGCGATCTGACCTGGGTGCGCCGGGCCGCGATCGGGCTGTGGGCGATCGGGCTGTTCACCGAGTTCTGGGTGCACGGCCTGGCCTTCGACCGCACCCGGCTCATCCTGCTGATGTGTTTCGGCATGTTCGCCGCCTGCATCGGCAGGCGGCGCGCGATCACCGTCGTCATCGACTGGCTGCCGTTCGTGCTGATCCTGCTGCTCTACGACTGGACCCGCAACGTCGCCCAGCTGATCGACATGCCGACGCAGTGGCACCTGGCGCCCGACATCGACAAGGCGATGTTCGGGGTCAACCCGACGGTATGGCTGCAGAGCCACCTCAAGCACGCCGAACCCACCTGGTGGGAGGTCGTCACCAGTGTCGTCTACATCTCCTATTTCATCGTCCCGTACGCGATGGCGGCGATCCTGTGGGTGCGTGATCGTGCGGTGTGGCGCCGGTACGCGGCATGCTTCCTGGCGACGACGTTCATCGCGCTCATCGGCTACACCCTGCTGCCCGCAGCTCCGCCGTGGGCAGCGGCCCGGTGCACCGCCGAGCAGGTGCAGGACCATCCGCGCGATCCTCCGTGTATGCATTCGGTGACCCCTGAACCCGACGGCGGTCTGCTCGGCCGGGTCGAACCCCGTCACGACGGTGCGGCACCTTATGTCGAACGCATCTCGTGGCGTGGCTGGAGCGTGCTCAACATCGACAACGCCTCCCAGCTGTTCACCATGGCGCAGGGCAAGTCGAACCTGGTCGCCGCCATCCCGTCGCTGCATGCCGGACTGACGATGCTGCTGGCGCTGTTCATGTGGCCGCGCGTCAAGGCGCTCGGTAAGACACTGTTCATGGCCTACCCGCTGGCGATGGCGTTCGCACTGGTGTTCACCGCCGAGCATTACGTCATCGACATCCTGCTCGGCTGGGCGCTGGCCGCGAGTGTGATCGCGGTGTGCCGGTGGGTGGACCGGCGCTGGTTGATACCTCGGCAGCAGCGATTACGAGCGCCTACAGTACAGCCATGACATTCGGAGATGTGACCGACAGACTTCCCGACGATGCGCTGACCGCAGTCCGCAACACGATCGTCGTCACCTCGGTGGTCGGCATTGTGATGGGCATCATCGCGCTGGTGTGGCCGGGCGTGACGATGCTGGTGATCGCGGTGCTGTTCGCGATCTCGCTGTTCTTCATCGGCGCCTTCCGGCTCTACCTGGCTTTCGCGGGCAAGGAACTGCCCGGCGGGTGGCGGGTGGTGCACGGGGTACTCGGCGCGGTTATCTTGATCGCGGGCATCATCGCCCTGGTCCGTCCCGGCCAATCGCTCGCGATGCTCGCGGTGTTCATCGGTGTGGGCTGGATCTTCTCCGGCTTCGGTGACATCTTCGCCGCTACCGACACCCCGTACGCACCCAAGTGGCTGATGGTCGTCTCGGGCATCGTGTCGGTGATCGCCGGCATCGTGATGATCGCCTTCTCCTGGGTCGCGCTGGCCACCCTCGTCTGGGCGTCGGCGATCATGCTGATCGTCATCAGCATCGTCAACCTGTTCACCCTCCCCAAGAAGCCTGCGGCGCCGGCGGTCTGAGGGCCGATTCGCCGTGCGTGCCCCGCTCCCGACCGTGGGTGCGGGGCACGTTCAGCTTTCTGCGTAGTGGCCTTGCATGTCGACGGTCGCGAAGTCGATCTGCGCGGCGACGTTGTTGACGGCGGTCACCAGTCCGGTGGCGAAGCGGCCCTCGGCGTCGTAGAGGCCGGTCGACGAGGTGGAGATGCCGTCGTGTTCGGTGTGCGATTCGGCGCGCACATGGATGCGGCCGGCGTCGACGGGCAGCCGGCTGAGTGCGACGGTCAGGTCACAGTTGATGAAGGCGATCCCCTCGGTGCCCCAGTTGCCCATCAGGCTCGTCGATTCGGCGGCCATGACGGTGCGTTCGAACGGGGTGGGCGGTGCACCGGCGACGACGGCCGCCGACCGGCTCCACACACCCTTCCGGAGGTCGGTCTGATTGGCACCCATGTCATTGGACCAGGTGCTGCCGGAGAAGAACCACGGCGCGAGCGCCGGATCCCACGGACCTTCGCCGGTGAGGGCACCGGCCGCGGCCTCCTGCTGTTCGGGGGTGGGGACGTCGGCGGCGATGGTGTCGTCTGCGGGGTTGAACCACCGCCCACCCGGCGGGTTGACCGACTCCTTCAGGAACACGGTGCTGCCGCGGGCCACGAGCACCTCGTCGCCGGACGGCCTGTCCTGCAGGACGTCGACCTCGACGACCCGGATGCGGCCGCCGTCGCGCAGGACTCGGGCAACGGTCCGGGTGGGTAGCCCGCGGGCCACCTTGAACAGGTCGACGGTGAACCGGGCGGGACGGAAGCCGTCTCGGCCGTATGCTGTTTCGGCGGCGCGCGCGGCGATACCGCACACGGCGGGACCGGTGAGGGTGTCGGCGCCCCAGAGGCTGCGGGCCAGCGGAAGCGGCAGGTAGTGGCCGTCTTCCTCGGTGAAGAACGCCATCTTGGGTCCGTCGGTCATGGCACTGCTCAATCGGGCACTCCTCAATCGGTCTCTCTTCGCACACTATGCAAGTGGCCCCAGGGCTGTTGCACGGGGGTGCGCGAGGGATCGGCGCCGTCTCATCCGGTGATGGGATCGACTGACGGAGCGAGGGAACCCGGATCGGGGTAGCTCAGTGTGGTGATGGACCGGGGTCGTCGGCGGCGAGACCGTCGATGGTGAGGTGAAGATCGTCATCGGTCGCGGCATCGGCCAGCCAGGTGGTGAGATCGGCCAGGGCCGCGGTCACGGCCGGTTCGTGCAGCAGCGGCCGGGGGGACGCGGGTGTGTCCATCCCCGTGCGGGCGCGGTAGGCGGCGGCCGCGCCGAGCAGTTGGCGGGCCTGGGCGGGATCGGTGTCCCAGAGGGCGTCGGCGGTCATCAGGTATAGGCCGGTCGCGGGTGGGAGTTGACCGAGATGCACCAGGGCCCACGCCCAATGCTTGGCGACATCGACGGTCTGGGCCTCGGACCGGCCGTGTGTGCGCACGTACTTGTTGTGCAACTCCCGGCATGCCTGGTCGCTGTCGGACCACAGCGCCAGCTGCGACATGCAGCGCACGCAGTCGTGCAGGTTGGACAGGTAGGTGATCGAGTACGGGCCTTCCCGCCGCGAACGGATCTCCCGTAGCACCGAGTATTCGGCCAGCGCGTGCGCCCACTCGCCGGCCGACAGGTACTGGGCCGCCTCTTCCTCGATTTTCGCGAGAACACCCGTGTCAGTCATGCTCATATTGTGACGGCAATCACAGAATTGCGCTACGGATCGGCTACACCGGTGGCCTGGGTGCCCGGGCGCCGCTACAGCAGGGTGTTGGCGACGCGCCGCGCGGTGTCGTTGATGAACTCGATCTGCGCGGCCAGGTTGCCGTTCATCGCATCGAGAGCCTCGGCGCGGTGCGCGCCGGTGTCCGCCCCCGCGTTGTCGTAGTGGGCCAGCAGTCGTTGGTGACGTTCGGAATCGCGCAGCATCTCGCTGTAGTGGCTGCACTGCCCGGCCAGATCGGCCAGGCGGGACACGTTCTCCAGTAGCTCGTCCCAGTTTCGGCCGACCCGGGACAGGCGTTCGTTGATGGCCTGGTTGAGGGCACGGGCCACATCGGAGTTCGATTCGGGCCGTTCGATGGTGGTGCGCAGGAACCAGATGCGATGGCACTGATGGCTGGTCGCGTGCACGGTGTCATCGACCTGCCCCACGAGCATCGGTCCGTTGACCATGCCGCTTCGCACGGCGTAGGTGAGTTTGATGAAGTTGGCCAGTAGCACGGCGGTGCCGAGCAGTTCGGGCTCCGGGCGCATCATCCCGGAATCGCCGGGCAGGGAGCCGTGGGCGCGAACACCCTCAGCGCCGAACGGCCACGGGTTGGCCGTTCGGGCGGCCTGCAGCGCCCGACGTTCGCGGGCACGTCTGGCTGCCGTCCTGGCCCACTCCATCATGTGGTTCGCCGCGTACGCGTCGTTCCACGGGTTGCCGAGGGGCGGTTGCGGCCGGTTGGTCGCGGTGTATTGGCCGAAGGCCGTGGCCGCCATCGCGGAGTCGATCGAATCGAGGACCTTGCGGACGCGCGCCACCTCGGGACTGTCCGCCGGTGACCGTTCGACACAGCGGCTGAACAGTTCCTTGGTCAGCGGCGAAGCCACGTAGATCCCCTCCTACGTCGAAGACGCCGACGGCCCGGCACGGATACATTCCAAAATACCGTCAGGTGGCGACAGCGATCCGTCCGGTGACGACAGCCATGCGGCGCCGCGGTCACATCGCCGGTGTGGTCGCGGGCACAGGCGTCAGGGAAGGGGCGTCAGGGTGTGGGCGTCCCGTCCGTGGACGTGGACACGTGACCGTTCGCCGCCGGCCGGCCGTCGGACTCCACCGGGGCGATCACGCCGGTTTCCGGGTCGACGGTGACCACGCCGAGTTCGCCTGTCTCGCTGAACGTGGCGGCGCTGGTACGCACGTGATCGTCGAACTTCCCGAGGTAGTGCGAGCGGGCGACGATGAGCGGATCCCTGCGCAGATCCAGGTACAGCGACAGGCACATGCCGACCATGACCACCACGAACGGCAGCGCCGCGATGATCGCCATCTGCTTGATGCCGTTGAGGCCGTCGTCGCCGCTGGCCGCGAGCAGGACGGCCGCGACGATGCCGGTCAGCGATCCCCAGAAGATGGTGACCGTCCGGCTCGGATGGTGGGAGCCGCGTTCGGACAGCGTTCCCATCACCAGCGACGCCGAGTCGGCACCGGAGACAAAGAAGATCGCGACGAGGATCATCACCAGTGTCGAGGCGATGCCGGTGATCGGCAGATGATCGAGGACGTCGAACAGGGTGTCCTCCGAGGCCGCGGTATCGGGGTCGAACTGCAGGGTGCCGGTGCTGAACTGTCGGATGGCGGTGCCGCCGAACACGGCGAACCACACCAGAGACACGGTCGACGGGACCACCATCACGCCGACGATGAACTCGCGAATGGTGCGGCCCTTGGAGATCTTGGCCAGGAACAGGCCGACGAACGGGGTCCACGACACCCACCACGCCCAGTAGAAAATGGTCCAGCCGGCGAGCCAGCTGTCGGCGTCGGTGGTGGCCGAGGACCGGGCCGACATCGACGTGAGGTCGTTGAAGTAGGAGCCGAGTGAGGTGGGCAGCAGGTTGAGGATGAACAGGGTGGGACCGACCACGAAGACGAACACCGCGAGCACGATGGCCAGCACCATGTTGGTGTTGGACAGCCACTGGATGCCCTTGGCCACGCCCGACACCGCGGACGCCACGAAGCAGGCGGTGAGAACCGCGATGATGGCCACGAGCAGTGCCGTCGACGGATTGTCGACCCAGCCGGACTTGGTCATGCCCGAGCCGATCTGCATGGCGCCCAGGCCGAGCGAGGCGACGGTCCCGAACAGCGTCGCGAAGATCGCCAGGATGTCGATCACCTTGCCGCCGGGGCCGTTGGCCTGGCTACCCATCAGTGGTGCGAACACCGCGCTGAACAATTGCGTGCGGCCCAGCCGGTAGGTGCTGTACGCGATGGCCAGGCCGACCACCGCATACATCGCCCACGGATGGAAACCCCAGTGGAACATCGTGGTCGCCATCGCGACCTTCACGTCCTCGGCGGTGGTGCCGGGCGGGGGCGAGGTGAAGTGGAACAGCGGTTCGTACGAGCCGAAGAACATCAGGCCGATCCCCATGCCCGCGCTGAACATCATCGCGATCCAGCTGACAGTGCGGAACTCGGGCGTGTCGCCGTCCTTGCCGAGGGGGATCTTGCTGAATTTGCCGAATGCGAGGTAGAGCGCGAACATGACGAAACCCGACGAGGTGAGGATGTAGAGCCAGCCCGCGTTGTCGGTGATCCAGTCCAGCGCGTCGGCGGTGACCGAGGACATGTTGTCCGGTGCCACCAGACCCCAGATGACGAAGCCGATCACGAACGTCGCGGTGACGCCGAAGACGGCCGGATCGATCCGGGGTTTCGTCGGGGGCTGAAAGCTCTTCGGTGCAGAACTCATGTCGCGGTGCCTTTCCCTGAGAGGTGTGTCGGCCGCGACGACGGTTCCGGCTCGGTGAACCGTCGCGTCCTCGATATCGCGGGGTGCTCGGTTGCCACCGACCGCTACTTCCGGATGCGTGCCGTACTTCCGGATGGTGCCGTGGACGGGTCTACGACCACGTCGCCGTCGATGATTACCGGTTCTTTACCTAGCATCACTGCCGACGGGCCGTCAAGGAAGAGCGTGCGCGGTACCGTGGGTGCGGACCCTGTTTCGCGACCGATTGTCGCTGTGTGAGCGCACTTTTCCCGATGAATGCGACGTCTTTGGTTGCCCGGACGGCAAATCCGATACCGGCGGCGTCGGGGGTGTGTTCGGTGGTCATGTCCGTGCCGGCGCCGCGTCGATGCGCGGGCTGTTGAAGGCGATGTGTCCGGCGACGATGATCCCTTGCGGCTCTCCCGCTTTCATCGGCAGGACCCACAGCGCGCGACAGAACTCGGCGGATATGTAGATTTTCCAACCGAGTTCACCGAAAGATGGTATGCATCAGGGTCACCGCGTTGGTGCCGGCCGCGGTGGTGTTCACCCCCAACCATTTTCGCCCCAGCCGTGTTCAACTCCCAGCCGTGCTCATCCCAGTAGTGCGGGCAGTTCCAGCAGGGAGTCGATGATCTTTGCGCGGGTCGACTGGGGGCGCTGGGCGTGCAGGTAGCCCCATGGTCCGCGGCGGATCAGGATGGGCCACATGCCGGCGTCGGCGGCCGGCAGGACGTCGTTGTCGGCGCGGTCGCCGACGTAGGCGATCTGTTCGGGTATCACTCCGGCCAGTTCGGCGGCTGCGGCGAAGAACCCCGGGTCGGGCTTTTCGACGCCGAGTTCGGCGGAATTGCGGATCACGTCGACCGGCAGATCCATGGCGCGCAGGGCGGTGAGGGCACGCGGCGGCTGATTGCCGGCGATCACCAGCCGCAGACCCGAGTCCCGCAACCGGGTCAGTGCCGGGCGGACGTCCGGATACAGGTCGTCGGCGTCGAAGCCGTTGCGCAACCCGGCCGGGTCGTCGGCCGCCCACGCCGCATCCTCGGCGGCCACGTCGATACCCGGGCGGACGATCGCGAAGGCATCCTCGACCGGACGATCGGTGGCCGCACACGCCCCGATCGCACCGAGAAAGGTCAACGGGGTGACGCCGAGCCGGTCCGCCCACCGGAGCCATAGCCGCGACTCGTCGACGAGGGTTTCGCCGACGTCGAAGACGACGGCGCGGATCACGGCGGAGGATTCGCTCATGGCCGTAGAGTTTACGGTGCGGACTGCCAGGAATGTCCTCCGAGAGTCCTCAGCCGATTCGCCACAACGGGTTGACCGGGCCGTGGCCGCCGCCCAGCGGGTATGCCGCTTTCAGGCCGCGGGTCACCCACTGTTTGCCGAAGGCCACCGCATCGGGCATCGAGAAGCCATGTGCCAGGGCTGATGCCATCGCCGCCGACAGGGTGTCACCGGCGCCGTGGTCGTGCGGGGTGTCGATCCGCGAGTGGGTGAACTCGTGGAACTCAAGGCCGTCGAACAGCAGGTCCGGACTCTGTGCCGACGACCGCAGGTGCCCGCCCTTCACCAGCGCCCACCGGGCACCCAGACCACACAGGGCGCGGGCCGCCTCGCGTTGGGAGGCGTCATCGATGACGTCGACGCCGGTGATCAGCCGTACCTCGTCGAGGTTCGGGGTTACCACCGTGGCGATAGGGAACAGGATGTCGCGCAACGCATCCAGTGCCTCGGTGGCCAGCAGGGGATCGCCGTGCATCGACGCGCACACCGGATCCACCACCAGCGGGATGGTGCCGTCGCCGCCGATGCCCAACGGCGTGCAGGCATCGACGACGGCCTCGATGATCGCGCTCGAGGCGAGCATCCCCGTCTTGGCGGCGCCGATCCCGATGTCGGTGACCACGCTGGTGATCTGCCCGGCGACGATCGGTGGTTCGATCTCCTGAAAACCCTGCACCCCGAGGGAGTTCTGCACCGTCACGGCGGTGATCGCGACACATCCGTGGATGCCGAGCGTGGCGAAGGTGCGCATGTCCGCCTGGACGCCCGCCCCACCACCCGAGTCCGAACCGGCGATCGTCAGGACCCGGGCGGGCGTGATACCCGTTGGTGCGGTGGGTAGTTCAGTCACACTGGTGCTTTCGTTCCATGGGGGGCGGGTTCGGGACGGTTGCCCAGGTCAGTGCGTCGCGGTGGCTTCCAACGGCAGATACACGCGATTGCCCTGGTCCGCGAACTCCGCAGACTTGGCCGCCATCTCCTCGGCGATCTTGCGGTCGATGTCCTCGGCGGTCACCAGGTTGTTCTCCTCGGCGTAGGTGCGGACGTCGGCGCTGATGCGCATCGAGCAGAACTTGGGCCCGCACATCGAGCAGAAGTGCGCGGTCTTCGCCGGTTCGGCGGGCAGTGTCTCGTCGTGGTATTCACGGGCGGTGTCCGGGTCGAGGGCCAGGTTGAACTGATCGGTCCACCGGAACTCGAAACGCGCCTGCGAGAGCGCGTTGTCGCGTTCCTGGGCGCGGGGGTGCGCCTTGGCCAGGTCGGCGGCGTGGGCGGCGATCTTGTAGGTGATCACACCGACCTTCACGTCGTCCCGGTTGGGCAGTCCCAGATGCTCTTTCGGGGTGACGTAGCAGAGCATCGCGGTGCCGGCCTGGGCGATCATGGCCGCGCCGATAGCGGAGGTGATGTGGTCGTAGGCGGGTGCGATGTCGGTGGCCAACGGTCCGAGGGTATAGAACGGTGCCTCCTCGCACAGTTCTTCCTCGAGCCGGACGTTCTCGACGATCTTGTGCATCGGCACGTGTCCGGGACCTTCGATCATCACCTGCACGCCATAGCTTTTCGCTATCGATGTCAATTCGCCGAGGGTGCGCAGCTCGGAGAACTGGGCCTCGTCGTTGGCGTCGGCGATGGAGCCGGGACGCAGGCCGTCACCGAGGGAGAAGGTGATGTCGTACTGTGCGAAGATCTCGCACAGTTCGCCGAAGTGGGTGTACAGGAACGATTCCTCATGGTGTGCCAGACACCAGGCGGCCATGATCGAGCCGCCGCGCGAGACGATGCCGGTGACCCGGCGGGCGGTGAGCGGTACGTACCGCAGTAGCACGCCGGCATGCACCGTCATGTAGTCGACGCCCTGTTCTGCCTGCTCGATCACCGTGTCGCGGTAGAGTTCCCAGGTGAGTTTGGTGGGATCGCCGTTCACCTTCTCCAGTGCCTGGTAGATCGGCACGGTACCCACCGGTACGGGTGAGTTGCGCATGATCCATTCGCGGGTGAGGTGGATCTCCTTGCCGGTCGACAGGTCCATGATGGTGTCCGCGCCCCAGCGCGTGGCCCACACCATCTTCTCCACCTCCTCCGAGATATCGCTGCGCACAGCAGAATTGCCGATATTGGCGTTCACCTTCACCGCGAAGCGCTTGCCGATGATCATCGGTTCGGACTCCGGGTGGCGATGGTTGGCGGGGATCACGGCACGTCCGGCGGCCACCTCCTCCCGGACGACCTCGGGGTCGAAGCCTTCGCGAGCTGCCACGAAACGCATTTCGTCGGTGATGATTCCGGCTCTGGCCCAGGATAATTGGGTTGATGCCAGCCGGGTGGGGCCGGTTTCCGGTCCGGCGGCCACCGGCTCGGGCCGGTGCCACGAGTCGCGGACCGGCGGCAGCCCGCGTTCGACGTCGATGTCGGCCGTCGGGTCGGTGTACGGCCCGGACGTGTCGTACACGTCGAGGTGGTCGCCGTTGGTGAGTTCGATGCGCCGCTGCGGTACCCGCAGACCGTCGGCGTCGATGTACTGCTTGTGGCTGCCGGCGATGGGGCCGGTGGTGATGCTCTGGCGGCCGTCGTCGGACGGCCCGTTGGTGGGTGTGCTGCTGGTTGTGGACAGACGGGTATCCATTGAGTGCGCTCCCTACGCCGGCATTACCCGGACAGGTTCAGGCGGTCGGCGGCCGCCTGCCACCATCTCAGCCCTCGGTGATCGTGAGAGCCCCCGCGTGTTCACTTGTGTGGTCGAACCGACACCGGCGGCGGTTCGACGGCCATCGTAGCCGCTTCCGGGTGGCTGTCCAGCGGGGCGGCCGCGGGCCTGTGCGGCGATATCGGGCCCGTCGCCGCCCGCGACCGATCGCGAGATCGTCCGCGAAGCAGTCCACCGGACCCGTCCGGCGTGTTCACGCGGTTGCTCTCGGGGTGCTGTCCGTTTGTGCGCTTTTCGGCGGGCCCGGAATTTTTCCCGTGCGAACAATGGCAAGCACCGCTACTATGTGACCGGTATCACAAATTGTTGGAGAGGTAGAGCCAGTGCAGCGCAAGACCCAGTCCGTCCGACCGCCCCAGTCGGCGCAGGCGATTCTGCATCAGATCTCTCAGGTGGTACACAACCCCGAACGAGACCGGTTCGAACTGTGGGTCGCCGGTGATCTGGTCGGCGTTCTCGGGTACACGGCCGAGACGATCGACGGCAAACCCACCATCTCGGTGATGCACACCGTCATCTACGACGAGTACACCGGCCATGGACTCGGATCGCGGCTGGCCAGGGGCGTGGTGGCCTATGCCCGCCATCGTGACGCCCGGTTGCGGCCGGTCTGCAGTTTCACCAAGCGCTATGTTGATGCGCACCCGGGCGCCGTCGAACTCGTGCCTGCCTGAGGTCTCTACGCTGGGCCGGTGAGTGAAACCGGCGTCGGCGGGGCGGGCGGAGTCCAGGGCCTGATTCTGAGGGCGATGGGTGCCGTTGACTATCGACTGACCGTGACGTCCCCGGCGCGATACCTCACCGACCGTTACGTGCGGCTCGGGTTCTCCGGCGGAGGTCTGCTGCGTGACCGGCCGTACCACCCGACGATGTTTCTGCGGCTGTGGTTCGAGGATCGCAACGGCAGGCCGCATCAGCGCGGGTACACCGTCATCGACCCCGACCCGATCACCGACTCGTTCGCCGTCGAGTTCGCCCTCCACGAGGGCGTGGCCTGCCGGTGGGCACTGGCCGCGCAACCCGGCGACGTGCTCGGGGCCACGTTCTTACGCTCGGGATTCGCCGTCCCGGATCCCGCACCCGCCGGCTGGCTGCTGGTGGGTGAACCGGCATCCCTGCCGGCGATCAACTCGTTGCTCGACGCGCTCGGCACGCAGGGGCCCCCGGCCACGATCTGGTTCGAGTGGGTTCACGACAGTGACAAGGATCTGCCCATCCGGTTGCGCCCGCACGACACCCTGCATTGGGTGCGTCGTGGTCGGCACCGGCACGCCCGGGGTGGGGCCGGTCGCCCGGGAAGCAGGGCACCGGGCATCGTCGGGGCGCTGCGGGACGCCGCCTTCGATGCGTCGGGCCACTTCGGTTGGGTGGCGTTGGACACAGCCCGGACGCGGGCGATCGCGGCGATCCTGCGTGCCGATTACAAGCTGAGCAGGAACGAGGTCAAGGCGCAGGCATACTGGCTGGAGACGAGAGGCCCGTCATGATGCGTTCGGTGTGGTATCGGGATTTCGCGATTCACCAGGAGGTAACTTAGGCTTTCCTAAAACTGCTGCACCGAGATTCTGCCATGATTGGGAGATTGCGCGGTATCTGCGAGGTTGTGCGGTGTCTGAGAGATTGTGCGCGTTCTGGGCGATCGTGCGATATCTGAGTCCCGCAGGGAGGAGTTCCGGCGTGAGTATGACAGCGAGTACATCGGTGACCGCGCACGCGGGCTCGTCGACACCGGCTGATCCGGCGCAGGTCTGCGCCGCATGGGCGGCCACCGGACGATTCGCCGACTACGTGGTCTACGAACGTGACGGCCGGTGGACATTCGCCGCCGACGCCGTGGCCAGGATCATTCTGACCGGAACGGATGTCTCGGACGTCACCGAGGACACCACGACCAGCCGGCGCTGGGTGGACGAACCCGGTGCCCGGCCCGTCGACGCGCTCGCCGAAGCGGTCGCCGCGCTGCCGATGGCCGACTGGCAGCTCTATGGCTGGGTCGGTTTCGATTTCGCCGCCGGACATCACGGACTGGGCTCGCGCGTCGCCGACGATACCGTGCTCGCCCACGTCATCGTCCCGAGGGTGGAACTGACCGTCAGCCCGGACGGTGTCGGCGGGGGCGTCGAGATCGGCGGTGTCGGCCTCGACGACGACCTGCTCGCGGTGGCGAAGGCAGCCGCGGACATCGCCGAGGCGAACGGCCGCCGGGAGACGCCGCACATCGATATCGACTCCGATCCGTACGACTACCGGGGACAGGTGGCGGCGGCGGTGTCCGAGATCGCCGCCGGCGACTATCAGAAGGTCATCATGTCCCGGCACGTCGACATCCCGTTCGCCGTCGACATGCCCGCCACCTACGCCCGTGCCCGTGTCGCCAACAATCCGATGCGCTCGTACCTGGTGTCGCTCGGCGGCATCGAGACCGCCGGGTTCAGCCCCGAACTGGTTGTTTCGGTGACGGCGGATGGGCAGGTGCTCACCGAGCCGCTCGCCGGCACCCGTCCGCTGGGCCGCTCGCCCGAGGAGGACGCGGCCGCTCGTGAGGAACTGCTCAACGACGGCAAGGAGATCACCGAACACGCGGTGTCGGTGCGAGCCTGCTTCGAGGAGATCGAGTCGATCGCAGAACCGGGCAGCACCGCGGTCACCGAGTTCATGGCGATCCGCGAACGCGGTCATGTCCAGCACCTGGCGTCGACGGTGCGCGGAACGCTGCGCCAGGACGCCGGTCCGTGGGTGTCGCTGTCGGTGCTGTTCCCGTCGATCACCGCCTCGGGCATTCCGAAGGCGCCCGCGCTCGACGCCATCTACCGGCTCGAACCGAAGCCGCGCAGCCTCTACTCGGGTGCGATCATGACCGCGTCGTCGGCGGGGGAGTTGGAGGCCGCGCTGGTGCTGCGCTCGGTGTACGCCCAGGACGGGCAGGCGTGGTTGCGGTCGGGTGCCGGTGTGGTCGAACCGTCCCGCCCCGATCGTGAGTTCGAGGAGACCTGCGAGAAGCTCGCCGGCCTGGCACCGTACATCGTGGCCGCGCAGCACGGCGACGACGGCGCTGTGGACGCGGGAGAGGCCTTGTGACTGCCCGCGCCGACGTGGGCGTCTCGGCGTTGGCGGACTCCGGGTGCGGGGCACTCGATGACGTGGCCCCGAACGGCCCCTCGGGTGGTGGTCCCTCAGGTGGCGGTGAGGTGCTCGACGTGGTGGGCATCGGTTTCGGTCCGGCAAATCTGGCGGTGGCGGTGGTTCTGGAGGAACTCGCCGAATCAGGTACCCGGTTGCGGGCCGCGTTCGTGGAGAGCAAGCCCGCGTTCAGCTGGCATCCGGGAATGATGTTGCCGGGTGCGAACATGCAGATCGCATTTCCCAAAGATCTTGCCACTATGCGTAATCCGCGCAGTGCGTACACATTCTTCAACTACTTGCACAACAAGGGTCGGATGGTTGATTTCATCAACCAGCAGACCTTTTTCCCGAGCAGGCACGAGTTCGGTGATTATCTGGCCTGGGCCGCGAATTCCGTCGACGCCGATGTCCGGTACGGAACCCGGGCCGCGTGCATCTCATTCGACGGCGACCACGTGGTGGTGAGCTGTGACAGTGCCGATGGCCCATTCGAGTTGCGTGCCCGTAATGTTCTGTTCGCGCCGGGTCTGGTGGGACGTATGCCCGACGGTATCGCCACCGGGGACCGGATCTTTCACAACCACGACATTCTGGACCGCCTCGGTGGCGTTCCGTCGATGCCCAACGGTGCGTTCGCCGTGCTCGGTGCGGGACAGAGTGCGGCCGAGGTCGTCGAATATCTGCACTCGACCTACCCGGATTCACGGGTTCACCTGTTGCACACCAAGTTCGGACTGTCTCCGTCCGATGACAGCCCGTTCGCGAACCGGGTGTTCGATCCCGACACCGTCGATCTCTGGTACTCGGCGCCCGCCGATGTGCGCGAACGTCTGATGGACTACCACCGCAGCACCAACTATTCGGCGGTCGACATGGACCTGCTGGAAGAGCTATACCGGCGTGAGTATCACGAAACAGTTACCGGCACAAGGCGACTGATCATTCACCGCACCACCGAGGTGGTCGGTGTCGACGGTGACCACGACGGGGTCACCCTGGGTATCCGCAATCTGATGACCGGTGGCGAGGACACGATTCGCGTCGACGCGCTCGTCTGCGCCACGGGTTTCAGCCCGGGCGACATCCGGGATCTGCTCGGCGATGCCGCGTCGGCGGGCGTTTTCGAGGCGGGCAGGCCGGTGGTGGGCCGCGATTACCGGCTCGCCACCACCGACACGGTGCGCGCCGGGGTCTACCTCAACGGCGGCGTCGAGAACACCCATGGTCTGTCGTCGACGCTGCTGTCGAACATCGCGGTGCGTGCCGGGGAAATCATCGATTCGGTGGTGGCCCGTCGCGCGGTGACGGACCCGCGATTCAGCTGATGTCGAGCACCACGGGCGCGTGATCGCTGGCGCCTCGCGCCTTACGTGCCTCCCGGTCGACGTGTGCGTCGAACACGCGGTCACCGAGCGCGGGTGAGCACAGCAGGTAGTCGATCCGCATGCCCTGGTCCCTGGGGAACCGCAGCTGGGTGTAGTCCCAGAAGGTGTAGCCGGGCGCGTACGGCAGACCCGCGTCGGTGAATCCGTTGTCGGTGATCGCGGCCACCGCGTCCCGTTCGGCGTCGGTGACATGGGGTTTGCCCTCGAAGAGTGCCCGGTCCCACACGTCGTCGTCGGTGGGGGCGACGTTCCAATCGGCGGCCAGCACGATCTGGGCAGCCGGGTCGTGCGCCAGCCACAGCGCGCTGCGGTCGGCGAGCGCCGCCAGCCACTCCAGCTTGTAGGTGTAGTGCGGGTCGTCGACGGCCCGGCCGTTGGGCACATACAGGCTCCACACCTGGACACCGTCGCAGTGGGCGGAGATGGCCCGCGCCTCGACGCCGGCGTCGGCGAACGGCGGTTGCCCGTCGAAACCGTACTGCACGGATTCAAGTCCGATGCGGGAGGCGATGGCCACTCCGTTGAAGCCGCCCTGCCCGCAGAACGCGACGTCGTAGCCGCCGGCGAGGAAACTCATCACCGGAAACCGGTCGTCGGGGCACTTCGTTTCCTGCATCGCCAGCACATCGATGTCGTTGTGTTCCAGCCACGCCACGATCGTCTCCGATCGGGCGCGGATCGAGTTGACGTTCCACGTCGCTATACGCATGGCGGTCAGTCGATCTCGACGAGCGTGGTGCCGGTGGCGTGCCAGCGTTCACGGACCAGTCCGCGGCGGCGGTCGGAGGTGGAGAGCACCACCGCGAATGTCGCCGACGGATGGGCCTGGTGGGCGTAGTGGTCACGGTAGAACGACAGCGACGAGGCGAACCAGTCGAGTTGGGTCAGATCCGCGGTGAGCAGGTTGTGCGCCCGGGAGATGTGCGTGAGATATCCGGCCGGTGGCACCATGCCCGTGGCGAGGGCCGGGCCGTCGAGGTCGCGCATGCAGTCGTCGAAGGCGTCCTTGTTGTGTCCGAATGATCTCCCGAATTCCCAGGCCCGCGCGAATGCGGTGAACAGACCCGACAAGGTGGTCATCTCCGCGGCGTCGACGGTGCGGACGGCGAATCGTCTGCCGGGCGTGGGCATGTGCGCCGAACCGAGCAGCCCGATGGGCGGGCCGTCGTGCGCGGCGTTGATGAGAAACTGGCGCAACGAGATCGGGGATTCCATCAGTTCGGTCCTCGGATCTGGGTGAAGGAACGGTAGTGGTCGTCGGTGTACCAGGCCGAACCGTCGTCGGCGGTGATGATGCGTTCGGCGTCGCGCCCGCGGCCCGGCTTCTTCGGGTTCACGTCCCACTCCCGGAACCTGAGGCGGCGGCCGTCGGAGCCGGTGCGCGGCAGCAGGCCCTCATTGTTGCGGAAGGTACCGCCGCCGCGGGTGCCGGGTGAGTCGGCGGCCTCAGGCCACTGTCCGGCGTCGATCAGTTCGAGCGTGGCCAGCGCGTGCGCCGGGATACCGCCGGCCGTGGCCGTCGACCGGGACGTCCCCGGTGTCGCGGTCCGCCGTGATGTGGTCTGGGGCGATGTGGTCTGGGGCGATGTGGTCTGGGGCGGCGCCGTCACCCGGGAGGTTGTGCCGGGTGAGAGGGCGGCGGTGCTGCGGGCGGTGGACGAGGCGGCGGAACCGGTTGACCCGGGATCGTCGCCCCCACCGGTGGCCAGCCAGACGATCACACTCAGAGCGGCGATGATCAGGACGGCGACTGCGGTGATCGGTGCGGACCGCTTGCGGCCCGGTGCGCTGGTATCGGACATCGCAGTCAACGGTAGGCCATGACGACCGACCGCTACAGCACGACGTACCCGTACTGATGGTGCAGGCCGAAACCGAGGCGCCGATACCATGCGCCCGCCGCGCGGTTGCCGGCGTCGACCTGTAGGTACACCGTGTCGGCGCCGAGTTCTTTCCCCCGCCGCAGCAGCGCCGACAGCACCCGCCCGGCCAGTCCGCGGCCGCGGTGATCGGGCAGTGTGTGCAGCGCCGTCACCCCGAGTACGGGTTGCCCGGCCGCGGTCGCGGTGACAGCTCCCCGGCCGATCGCCACCAGCCGCCCCCGGTCACCGATACCGGCGAACATCAACTGCCCGTCGCGTACCGCATTGATCACCGCGGCAGCCACGGCGCGATCGGGTCCGGTGCCGTCGGGTGCGCCGGCCGCCGGCCGGGCGGCCGGTTCCGGTGCCAGGCGCACGTCGAGCCACCCGGCGCCGGCGGTGGGCTCGACGGCGACTTCCGGATCGTCGGTGCGGTGGGTGCTGTCGGTGATCGTGTCGATCCGGGCGGTGAGAACCTGCACGGGCTGTTCGAGCGGTCCGGGCAGATGCGCGGCGGGCAGCAGTCTGTCGGGCCAGGCCAGTTGCGGCGGCAGCGATCGTTCTCGGTACCAGGCGGCGATCGCGGTGAGGGTCGGCCCGTCGGCGCGGGCATCGACATCGATCGGCACCGCGCAGTTGGCCCGCCGGGTGTAGCCGTGGCCCGCGCGCACCAGCCAACCGTCGATCCACGTCGACTCGACGCCCGGCCAGCCGTGCGCGGCCGCGTACTCGATCGCCCGGATCTCGCTGTTGCGTACGGTCCGGCGCGACAGGACACGTACCGACGTCACCGCGGTGAGCGGGATGTTCACGACGGTCCCGTCGCGGTCGAGCCGGATCAGTTCACCGTCGTCCGGTCCGGCGACGACAATGCCGGTCACATCCGACAGCGTCGGACCCGCCGAAGCCGCCGGATTGGGGGTATCGCGCCAGTCCGCGGGCGTGTCGGCGCCGAGCCGGTAGCGCACCACCACCCGGTCGCCCACAAACGGCTCACTCACGGCGTCGGCTCACTCACTGTGTCGGCTCACTCACCGCGGTTCACTCGTCGTCGTGACCGAAGGGGTCGGCCTGGGTCCCGGGCAGCCAGGTCAGCCCCGGCGAACCCCAGCCGTTGCGTTTGACGGCCTTCTTCGCCGCGCGCGCGTTGCGGCCGACGAGCACGTCGACGTACAGGAAGCCGTCGAGGTGGCCGGTCTCATGTTGCAGCATCCGCGCGAAGAAGTCGTTGCCCTCGATGGTGACCGGTTCACCGTTGCGGTCGGTACCGGTGACGCGCGCCCAGTCGGCGCGACCGGTGGGGAACTGTTCGCCCGGAACCGACAGACAGCCCTCGTCGTTGTCCTCGGGATCGGGCATCGTCTCGGGGATCTC
>Ga0116175_1000744_pt1 | contig 22001 bp, 26 predicted proteins | sample AD_UKC125_MetaG_FD_89802 | JGI IMG/M metagenome (GOLD analysis project Ga0116175, IMG submission 89802) | Active sludge microbial communities of municipal wastewater-treating anaerobic digesters from USA - AD_UKC125_MetaG | ecosystem: Engineered > Bioreactor > Anaerobic > Digestate | place: USA... | reverse complement strand
GGCACAGTCGGGCGCGACTCTTGCCGAACTCATGGCGAGGATCGGGCACTCCACTCCGCAGATGGCGCTGCGCTACCAACACGTTGCACGGGGGAGGGACGCCGAGATCGCGGCCCGGATGTCAAAGGAAGCCAAGAAGTGGTCGAAGCGGCGTGAAAGTCGTGGGCGCTAGGCTCGCAGCCCTTGCGCAGCAACTGCTGCGCAATTGCCGTGGGTCCACGTCATGGCCCTGCTCGCCCAACTCGACGATCTCCAGACGTGTTGCAGCGCGTCGCCCGCCTCCTGGTCGCCGCGGAGGTCCGCGTCGTGGACCTGCCCGGCACCGACGCCGACGAGTGTGACTTCGCGCTCTGTGCGGCGCTGCTGACCTCGCAGGCGTTGCGGCTGCTCCCCACGGGGGTGAGCGTCGACGACGTGACCGCGCCGGCCGAGCGCGACCCGCTGGCGCTCCTACGGGGCGCGGAGCAGCTGATCCGGGAACACCCGATCGAGGACCTCCCGCCCGGTACCACCGCACTGGTCACCGACCTGTGCGACCTGATCGGCCGGTTCACGCCGTGAGCGGGCGCGACCACCGCAGCGTCGGCGAGCTCCTCCTCGACGCCGACCACACCGCCCGCGATGTCCTGATGGACGCTGGCGACCTGGACGCCGCGGCGATGCTTCGCACATGGGGGGAGGCGGTGCAAACCGCGGCGGAGCTGTGGGCGGCCCTGCCCACCGCTCCGTCGGCGGCACCCCCGAGCCAGCGATCGGCGCCCGTGGACGCGATGGGTCAGGTGGCGGCGATGACCGCCGCCCTGACCCGCGGCATCCGCCGGGGGCCGTGGCCCGGACCCGGACCCACCGACCCGCGCCTGCAGGCCATCGCCGACAGCTTCGCCCGCGCCGCCGCGCTCATCAACCAGCACGGCCCGGTCGGGCCAAGCAGCGACCCCGCGGTGCGCGCGGACGCCGACGCCGCCCGCACCCGGATCATCCACACCCTGTACCTCGCGGTCCACGGTGTGCGGCTGGCGGTCCTCGCGCACGCCCGCCCCCTTCAGGACGCCATCGCATCACGCGGCAAGAACACCGCGGCCGGCAGCCTGGCCGTTGCTCGCTCCGTCCTGCCGCGCCTGGATGCGGTGGAGCAGGTCGCCGGCGCCTACGTCGCCCGCACTTACCCCGCCACCCTGGCTGGGGAGCACCGCAAAGCGCCGCGCGGGTCGCGGGTGGTCGATGCCCTGGCCGCATGGGACGTGCACGCCCATCGCGCGATCGCCGCCCACCCCACTGCCGGTCACCTTCGACTGGCCGCCCGGACGCAGGAGCTGATCCTGGGGCACGCAGCGGTCATCCTGTCCGCCGCCGCCCGAACCGGGGCCGTGGACCCCTACCAGTACGCCACCCGCCTCGAGCAGCCCCTGGACGGCGCCCGGGCGGCTTGGGCCGTCACCGCCAGATCCTGGGCGCAGTTCGCCGCGCACGCCGCGCGACCCGACGCCACCGCCCTGACCACCGCGGCCGCCGAGGTGCGGGCCGCGCTGCGGGAGATCACCATCGACGCCTCGACCACGGCCACCCCCGCAGTCATCGCCTCCCGAAGCGACCTTTCCGCCACGGCTCGAACCCTGGCGACGGTGCTGGCCGCGTCCACCGACTTGGCCCATCTGGTGCGCGACGTCACCCTCGACCCGGCCGTCACCTTCCCCGCCCGGGCCGTCAACGCCGCCGCTGTCGCCGCGAGCGCCACCCCGTGCGGTGGGACCGTCCCGGGCAGCGGGGAGGCCGCCCACGTCGCCATCAAGGACCTCACCACGAACCGGGAGATCCCGCTGACCGCCCTGGTCCGCACCCAAGAGACCCACCGCGCGCAGCGTCTGGTCGCCGCCACCGGGGCCGCCGCCGACGCCGGCGCGTGGCTGCCCAGCCCCACCCTCCCCGACCCACCGCAGGAGCAAACCATCCGGACCCTTCGGGCGAGGCCGGTGCAGCTGGTGAGCGCCAGGGCCGCCGGGCGCGGCTGCGAACGCTAGGTCAGCGCCCCGGCCCGACCGCCCGGCCGCGGGCCGGGGCTTCGCGCGGGCCTGCCATCGCTGGTCGCGGGGGGCGCGAGGTGACCTCGCGGGCTTCCGCGGCCGCCCACCGCGCGGTGTCGCTCGATCCGCGTGGGCGGCCGGCGGGGATCTGCAGCTGGGTCCGCCAGCGCAAGACGGTGCGGTCGGCCACGCCCAGGTGCTCGGCGATCTGGGCGTCGCTGGCGCCGCGCGATGCCATGACGCGCACCACGGCGCGGCGCTCGATTGCGGTCAGGTAGTCGGAGGCACCCGTCGTGGCAACCGCCCGGGCGACGGCGACGACGTCTACGACCTCGTCACCCGCGGATGTCACGGCCACTGGGGCCCCGGTCTGGGGTGTTGCGGTCGGGTCGTCGATGCTCTCCTCGTCCCACGCCAGGGGCGGGGCATAGCCGAGCTTGGCGGCCCACCCGCGGGTCTCGGGGGAGGGGCCGGGGGTCATGCTCAGCCGGTCGTAGACGTCGCGGACCTGCCGCCACCGCTGCACGGTGATCAGGTCGCCAACGGGGCCGATGATCTGGGCGGAGTTCGCGATGCCGACAGCGCCGAGCGCATGGTGGGGCCAGCCCATCGCAAGCAAAGCCTGGACGCGGCGCACCGCCCCGACCCGGGGGACGTGACCCATGGACTGGGCCAGGTACACGTCTTGCGGGCTCATCCGAGAGACCCGGGCGGCGGTGGCCCGCTGAACACTGGCCTGCTCGCCGTCGAGGATCTTGCGCACCGTGGTCGGGCTCAGACCGGTGACCCGTCCCAGCGTGCGCAGCGGCACCTGGGCGTTCACGAGGCGGCGCAGCTTGGCCTGGACCGGGGCCGCGTCGACGTACCTGCGCCGGCCGGCATCGCGGTCGCGGCGGTAGGCCACGTTCCACGCCTTGTCGTAGACCACCGACCACCTCCCCCAGAGGCGCTTCTCGCGTTCCCAAAGGCCCCGGGGTGATCCGTTGTGGACACCGGGGGGGAGGTGGTGCATGCCCGCGTCCGGAACCCTGCCAAAGGCCCAAGCGGCACAACCGGGCGGGCACCGTGGTCGCCAACGAGGCCGTGGTGCCCACCCAGCTGGGGGTGTGACCGCCCGCAGTGTCGGTTCTTCTCGGCACCATGCGCGGATGACGACAACCGTGGTGGCACACATCGAGGAGGCGCTGCGCGGCCGGGCACGCGGCGTGTACACCGAGGAGGCAGCCGTCGAGCTCCTCATCCGTTGCGGATAGACCCGGCGGGCCGCGTTCATTGACGACATCCTCGCCGGCCACAGCGACCCGGGCGGGCGCCCGTGGGTGGACTGGGAGACCCTCGGACAGATCCTCTACGGCGGTCGCGACAGCGCAATCCTCGCCGCCTCCGGTGGCGAGCTGCGACTGCTGCGCCTCGCGCACTCCGTGGCAGCTGGTGAGCTCGGGGCAGTAGTACCCGGCCTGGACCGTGACGCCATGGCCTTGGTCCTAGCAGCACTGGCCCACGCCAACGGCTCCCACGAACACAGCGGCCCGTCCATCCAGGACTCGGCCGGCCAGGTCGTCGACCAGGGAGGCGGGCTGCGGCTCTCCTTCGCCCTGCTGCCCTCGCTTCACCCGTGGCCACCCTCTCCTCACCACTGAGGCACGGGCAGCCGGCGGCCGACCAGACCAGCGCAGTCCGTCGCCGACTTCCGGACGATGCCGGGCATAACCCCGGCAGGGCGGACCGGGGGAGCCCCCGGGTGCCGCTCGCGGAGGTCGCCTGTGGTCAGCGCACCACGCTTAGGTGACGACCGGACGAAGAGGCGCAGCCTCCGGGGTTCGCCGCTGCGGGGCCGTGCCTGCTGCCACGGGCCGGTCCGCGCTCTGCCGACGGCGCGGAAGCACCGACCCGGGCGACCGCCGCGTCCCCGATCTCCGCGAGCCGGGCCTGCCAGGCTCGCACCCACCGCGGCCACAGCGACGACGCCACCCCGATCGCCATGACCATCACGGCCAGCCCGACATGGTCTGCGGAGACCGCCTGCACGACGGCGATGACGGCGACAAGCCCCCGGGTCCTCCACATGAGCCGCACGGCGGCAACGACGCCAAAGCAGTGCATGACGGCCCCAATGCCCACGGTGAGCAGGACCCACGGGATGGTCCAGAAACGCAGCACCGGGTCGAACCTAGTAGCCCCGGTACGCACCACCCCCGCCTCGCGGGCCATCAGCACGGTGGCACGCTCGACGCTCGTGGCTCCGCTGCTGATCGTCTCGAGCAGGCCGCGGGTAACCAGGACCGACCGGCGGCCGGTCGCGGTGACATCGGTGGTCAGTCGGTTAGGCCGGACCCAGATGTCGACCAGGGGCGGACCGAGTCCGTGGGGGCACACGACCGTAAGCACCGGGGCCAACACCCGCTGGTCCGCGGCGGTCAGCGGCGAGCCCCCGTAGAGCAGCCGGACCGCGAGCGGCTCAACTGCGCCAAATATAAGCGCCCCGGCGATCAGCAGCCCCGTCGTGAACAGGGCCAGGCCGGGGACTGGCGGCAGCAAGGCGCCCACCGCGCAGGTCACCGCGGTGGACGCGACCACGGGGAGGCTCACAGCCCGCGTCTTCGCCCCTGCCAGCCGGCCGTGGTTCACAATGGCCGGGCCCACTACCGCGGGAAGCCGGTGTGTCGCGGTACTCACAGCCACCCCTTCCCTCCGTCGGCAGCAATATCGATCAGGCGCTCGTGCTGGCTGTGCAACGCCAGGATCAGTGTCTGCTCAACAACCGACACGCACTGGTCGAGTCGCCAACCGTTGAATCCGGCCACCAGGTACCCTCGGCGGGTCCAACCCCTATGGACGCGGGCCTGGGAGCACCCATAGCGGAGGTGGCGCCGCGACCTTAAGCTCTGCTCACCCCGTTGTGCTCCAAGCCGTGAGCGGCCCACGTCCGCCCTACAGTGACCGGCGTGGGAGGACCGCGGTTTCGGGCGCTCGAATGGCTCGTGCGTCGACGTGACGGCGAGTCCGTGGCGCTCATCGCCGTGCGAGACGGAGTCAGCCCGTACACCGTCAAACGCGCCACGGCGCCCTTCGGTTCGTTCCCCCGAGCGACGCGCTCCCCCGGCAAGGCGCTGCTATCGGACGAGGTCGTGCATGCTCGCACGCAACGGTGGGTGCAGGCCCGCCGAAACGGAGCTAGCGTGGAGAAGATCGCACGACGTGACGGCGTCTCGCACCAGCTCGTAAGCCGATGCACCATCGACTCCGGGCCCTTCCCCTCCGAGAACGTCGTCCAGCAGTGGGCAATCGCACGCCGAAACAGGCAGCCCGTCGCAGCCATCGCCGAGAAGTGCGACGCGCCCATCGCGCTGGTACGACGCCACACCCAACCATGGGGTCCGTCCCCCACGCGCGTCCCCGGCTTCCGGCAGGCGTTATCGGGGTCAACGGCCTCGCTCGTCTAGCCGGCATCAGCGAACCCGCCGCCCTGCGCTGGGTACGAACTGGGCGCGTCCCCGACCCCGACTTCATCACCCGCACTGGTCGCCTCGTGTGGCTCGAGCACACGATCATCACTTGGTTCGAGGACGCCCAACTCGCGACTTGTCCGACGTGTGGGCGCGCTTCATCAGCCTGGACAGCACCGTGCGGCCGCGCATCGCCGAGGGCGCCGTACCTCAGCCCAACGCGAACGAGGTTCTGCCAGCACAAGTGCGCCTCTCCCGCCGCGAGGGGCTTGCCCGAATCGCGCGCAGCATGACGAGCATGCACCACAGCTTTGACCGGCTTCTTTCGAGGGGCGCTCGTTCGAAATGCATGCTTGGCTCAGGGACCATTTCCTCCCCAGGGACGGCACATCTCTCAAGGTGGTCGCGTCGATCCTCGGGCTCACTTGGGCCGTGGACGATGCCAGGCGGTGCCGCATCCCAAGGTCAAGATCGACCTCGCCCGCGGTGCCGGCGGGTGCGGTGGCAGTGGAGTGGCTCGCCGTCCAACGAGTCCGAGGTCGTCGTCCAGGCCGCGATCAGGGACGGCCTACTGCATGCCTCCCCGCGGAGCCGCGAGCCAATCAGTCCCAGTTGGCTGTGACGCTTGAGGAAGGTGACCCGACTGGCCAGTTCCGCCACTGCGCGGCTGTAACCGAGCCGAGTTCGTTGGCGGTCCCGTGGTCGGTCACAATCTCGAACCGGCCCGGCGTGAAGGTGCCGTCCGCAGTGCCTGTTCGACTCCGCAGTCCCTCACTTCCCCTCGCTCGCAACCCAGTGGCGCAAAACGGCCCTGCCTCAACGGAGCGACCACGGTGGCAAGTTCGATTCCGCTAGTGTGTCTCTGACTCGATCAACACGGCCCGGAGGTCACGTTGCAGGAACTCCTCGTGGCTGGGATCGACATCGGCGGCACGAAGACCTGCGGCCTCCTCTACTCACCTCAGCGTGGCGTCCTCATTAGTCGAACCATTGCCTCTTGGCGGCTAATGTCGCCAGACGATGCCGCGCGTGCCGTCGACCGGGTCGTGCACGGACTTCTGGACGACGCGGGCTTGTCGGCGTCGCAGTTACTCGCCGTTGGTATTGGCCTACCCGGACTCATCTCGCCAGAGCGTACGTTCCTCGACTCGATCATTCTGCCTACGTGGAAGGACGTCGACTTCGGAACAGTCGCCACCGCGGTGCTGGGGGTCCCCACCCTTGTCGACAACGATGCCACGATGGCCGCCCTGGGTCACTACTACTCCACGCCAGAAGGGCAGCGTCCGGGGACACTCCTCTGCTTCACCCTCGGAACAGGTGTCGGCGGTTCAATCCTCATGGATGGCGTGCCGATGCGAGGACCTGATGGCACCGCTGGGCAACTGGGCCACATCATCGTCAAGCCAGCGGGTGATACGTGTGAGTGCGGCCTCCACGGGTGCGTAAACGCATACGCCTCCGGCACCGCGATCACACGGCGCTATAACATCCTAAGAAGATCTGCGGAACCAGCCATCGATGGTCGCGAAGTCGCCGCGGCGATGCTTAGGGGGGAACCACAAGCCGTGAAGGTATTTGCCGAGGCGGAATCGGCCATTGCCATTGCCATCAGGAGCTTGATAAATATACTCAATCCTGACGAGATTGCACTCGGCGGCGGAGTTGCGCAACTCGGAATGCCATTCTTGACCCGAATACAACAGCGCATAGGGTCAGCGGGATTCTCGCAGCCGACTCAAAGAGCCCGGCTTACACAGGTGGCACACGGGACGCTCGCCGGTGCGTATGGATCCGCGTTGGCGTCGCTACAGGTTCACCTGGCCGGACAACAGGGTGCCGCAGTATGAACGCAAGGGAGCGATACTGTGCCTGAAGATGCAATGGAATGGCTCAAGGCGATACTTGCACCGGACGCTGGACCTTTGGTTTGGCTTACGGACTTGGATGACACGTTGATAGATACCAAAGCGATGCACGCGGAGGCCGCCCAAGCACTCCTCCCAATTCTGAAGAGCTACATGGCACGACCTCAGGCCGAGACCTTGGTGGCAAGGTTCAAGGACGTGTTCGACGATCTACTGATGGCACATCAGGGTTCGAGCGACTCCGGAAACAGCCCGCAGACCGACCTCGAAAATCGCGTGGAGGCGTGTCAAACCGATATCAAGAAGAAATGGGGTGTGACCAAGCCCTTTAGTCGCGAGGTGCTGCTCTGGCTCGCCGCTCAGGACTGCGATGTATACCTGTCCGCCGATCAGATAGCAAATGCAGGCGAAGCCTACTGGCAACACATGACTGACCACCCAATGGTATTCGACGACGCCGCACCCCTTTTCGATGCAGTAAAGGAGCGCACTGGTTACAAGCCCTTCCTCATGACAGCCAGCGATGCGCGTTTTACTCTGAGTCGGCCCGGCCAGTTCTCATATGACCCAGCCAAGTCAAGGGAATTCAAGAGTAGGCGGGTTCGGGCGCTCGAACGGGAGGGGTTGTCCTGCGAAGAGGTGTTCATAGGCGATCCTGTCGACAAGCCGGACCCTGAATACTTCTCAACGATATTTCGCGCGATCGAAATGAGACGCGAGGCTGCCCCGACCAGTCGAATCATCGTAGTGGGGGACTCGCTTCACGGGGACATCGCCACTCCGCTCGCAATCAACAATGAAGTCATTGGGATTCATTGCAAACGGGGAGTCGCGACGCCGCAAAGATTGAACGATCGATCGATGGTCGTCGGATCCTTGGGTGAATTGTCAACGGCGCTACGTTATCGAAGGAATGATCTGTGAGGGTCGCAGTAATCGTTGATGACCTCGATGCAACAAGACGGAGGCGCTGCTTCTGGGTAGAGAAGCTGCGCTCATGGCCCGACGTTAGCGTAGAGATGATAAGTCTCCTGAAGAAGATGGAGGAGCGCCACTTCTTCAACATATACGAATATGATGTAGTCATCTTCAATTGGTGCGTTCTCGATGGCGCCTTGATGTATGCTTCCGATCGCGTTCAGGCAATCGTTGACTTCTATGATGACCACTTTGCCCAGTTCGTGCGAAAAGGGGGTGTCATCGTAATGGAGAATCAGCCGAAGCGCTGGCGACCCGTGCAGCGCGCGTACGACATCCTCTTTAAAGGACAGATGCAGGTGATGTCTCGGGAGACGTATTCCTTCGGATCCACTGTCGTCGTGAATAGCCGCCTAAAAGGCCATCCGCTCATCTCCAGTTTCCCCACCAAGATCCACTCTGCGTACACACAGGATCCTGCGGAGTCTTGGTTTCCACCGGACTCAACGAGCACCAAGTCCATTGAAGAGCTGAACCCCACGAAATTGTATTCGGGGGCTTTTGAGAGTTGGTCTTCGAGCTGGCTGCCCCTCCTGTACACCGATGATGGGGAACACCCGGTCATGCTGGTCAAGACCGAAGGACTAGGGCTCTGGATCGTGACAACCATGTTCCTCGCGTCGTCTAACGTTCATGACCTAATCGAGTCTGTCGTCCTCGGAAGCTTGCGGCACATCGTGGCCATCAGGGCCTTTCACGAGCGCCAACGCCGCCGCGTGCAGATGAACACCGTCGCGGCCATTGGCCTTGTGATCGCGATCGCCGTGGGATTCTTCATCCTGCTTCGCTCTGGGATTCCCACCCAGAACGTACCCTACGGAGACACTTGGGCGGGGAATGTAGTTGTCAGCATATTGCTGGCAATTATGGTCAGCGGACTCACTTTCCTTCGGCAGGTCTTCCGGCACATGTGGCGTACGATTCGAAATCGTTAGCTGTGACGATGAGCGGATCGATGGCAGGACGGGTTGTAGCGCTGACTGGTGGGTCTGGTGCGATCGGTCGCGAAATTGCTCGCCGAGTGGTTGCCGAGGGAGGGCATGTCGCAGTTGGGTATCACAGCAACCGAGACGCTGCAGAGTCTCTTGTGGAGGAACTTGCTCCCCAGGGCGAGGGGAGTGTCGCGCTGTACGTCGACGTTCGCAGTAAAGACTCCGTTGATGCATTTGTGCAGGGCATCGTTGCCCGCTTAGGCGCACCCGACTGTCTCATAAACAATGCTGGCGTTGCTCGATTCCGTCCAACAACGCAGCTTTCAGAGGCAGATTGGGACACAGTTCTTGACACGAATGTTAAAGGGCCGTTCCTCTGCTCGCAAGCGGTGCTTCCCCTGATGATGGAATCACGAATGGGGGACATCGTGAACATCTCCTCGATCGCAGGGTCAATCGGATCCTTCGAGGGACTCGCTTACGCTGCCTCTAAGGCGGCTCTTGATCAGCTGACACATTCCTTGGCGCTCGAGTACGGACAGTACAATATTCGTGTCAATGGCGTTGCGCCTGGCAGGATTGCCACGCCGTTCCGGCGCCAATCTGCGGGCGTGTATTTCGATGCCATGCTTGCACAAACTCCACTGGGACGGCTTGGGAGTCCGATGGAGGTTGCTGACGCCGCGGTTTACATGGCGTCTAGGTCTTGCCCGTTCATAACAGGTCAGACCCTCACCGTGTCAGGCGGCTTGGCTACGGTCTGGCTTGAGCCAGTTGTGCCAGACCCCACTTCGAAACTCCGCTGATTCTGGCAACTCACCAGTTCGCTTGCAGTCCCATGCTGACGACCACCTTCCGATACGGCGCATGGGAAGGCTCTTGCCGGGCTACCAAGAGCCCCTCGATCACATCGCGCAGGTCGACGAACGGCACAATGTCAGTAACAAGGCGTTCAAATGCGTCTGGATGAGCGGCCATGAGGGTCAAGGCGCGTTCAATATGCCTTGCGCCAGTCCCGCGGTGCCCGGTCAGGAAGAGCGGCCGTCCATCAGCCGCCATGAACGCTTGGACGACCGCGTTTGGCGACGTGCCACAGACGTTCTGCCGTCGGAGCTGATGCGGCGAAAGCCCCGGGACCATCCTGACGGCGTCCTCCGACTCATACCCGGTAACCAGATCGATGACAGTGCTCGGTGGGGAATGCCCGCAGACGGTCTCGAGCGTGACGAGACGTGCTGATCGTGGAACACAAACTGCCACGGCGTCCGGCGCGAAGTCGCGGATCGCGGCGCTCAAGGCCTCTGGCGTAAGGACTACCACTCCATCGTGAGCTTGACCCAACTCGAGAGCCCGAGAGATTCGCCTATCGGACACATCGACTATTCCGATCCGCGCGCCGCTTACCAGCTGTGCGGTCGTTGCGATCGCAGTCCCAATCGCTCCAGCCCCAATGACCAAGATGCGGCGGCCCTCACCGCGGCCAGCGGTGAGGCACTCTAAGGCATAGAGTGCGACACCAATTGGCTCCGCGAGCGCAGCCAAGTGCACTGGAACCGCAGCCCTGACGGAAATCAGACGGTCAGGCCCCCAGTCAATGGGGAAGTTGACAAGAGTTCGCAGCATCCCGGGTGTGGAGTGCCCGACGATCTCGTCTTGTGCCATCGGGTTCACTGGGTTGACCACGTACAGCCCCCCAGGCCCCACCTGCCCCTGGTCGCGGTCCAGGGATCTCCGGATTACCGCCTCATGTCCAAGGATCCTTGCCGCGTCAGTCCGTGCGCCGGCCAATATGTCGAGGTCTGTTCCGCAGATCCCAACAAACTCAGGCCGATACTCCGCCGTATCGGGACCTCGACCCGCGTAGGGAGGCTGTTCGAGCGTTACTCGCCGGAGGGAACCAGCGGTAAGGGTCCAGCCGAAGTCCTTCACCAACAGTGTCGGAGCAGCCAGTCCACTGCCGCCTCAATTTCTGACTGTTCAACATCCGACACGAATAGAGGCGGTTCGCCAATATCAAGCAACATGGGCATGCGCTGTTTTCCTCCCCTGTGTCTTTCCGTATCTTGCAGGCCTGACCATAGTGCATCGGCGGTTGCTCGCGGTTCGTAGAATGGCAAATTCAGGTTCCGCATAAGCTCCAAAACCCGATCGACTACTGGTCTAGGAGTTATCCCGCGACGCAATCCGATGGCTAAAGTCAACGCAATGTCGACAGCCACCGCCTCCCCATGACTCAACGCTGGATCTAGGCCTGTCTCAAGAAACTGACTCATGCTATGCCCCAAGTCCACCGACCTTTCCAGTTGCGACTCCCAGAGATTCCCTGAGAGCTCACCGAGCATGGCGCCGACTGAACGTTCCACGATCGACAGGCCACCATGCGTCGCGTAGAACTCATTCGTCAAAGCCACGTTCCCCCACTGCCGAAGTTCGTCGAACAGCCTGCGATCGGCGACCAGTGCGATTTTGAGGATCTCACCTAGGGCGCTAACCATCTGTTGCCGAGGGAGCGTGCTGACAAACTGAAGATCGCAAACCACCGCAGCCGGAGGGTTGAAGAGGCCGAGTCTGTTCTTTCGGCTGAAGGCGTTCACTCCAACCTTCACACCGATACCTGCGTCGACAAGTCCCAGTAGTGTTGTAGGAACGCGAATGTACGGGATACCACGCCGGTACAGTCCGGCCGCCAAACCGACGGCGTCCAGGAGTGCGCCGCCTCCAAGAGCCACAACGGGGTGCCCCCGACGTGGCACTGACTCCACCTCAAGATGTCGCAGGATTTTCTCCACCAGGCCCCAGCCTTTCTCCTTCTCGTCTGCAGGCACGGTCGTTAGGTATGGACGCAGTTGCTCGTTGGCGAAGACGGCGGCATATCGGGTTAGGTGTTCTCGTGGCACGTTCCCATCCACGAGGATCGTGGCCCTGTGCGATTCGAAGGACGTCAATGATTCCATTAGGAGCCGAGGACCATCATTCTGCGTAACCACAACCTCATATTCAGCGATGCGAGATCCAAGTACACGCCACCGCGTCTGACCCAGTCCCACCGCCGTTTCCAGAGGCTGATTCCCTTTCGGGTGCGACATGACCGCTGCGCCCTTGAGGCCGGCTTCGTCCGAGATCGGCGCGAAGTGCACCAACTTCTCGCCTCGCTCGCCCGCGATTTGCGACTGCAAGTAGAGAGGCTCATTCTGAATGTGCGTCCTCACGGAGGTTTCGAAGAAGGGAGCCAATCCCATCGCAACGCCCCCGCATATCACGACCCGTTCAACCTCCGGGTCGATTGTCACTATCCATCCCACGGCCCGGGCTATGGGTTTGGTGACAGCGTCAAGCAGGGAGACAGCTAGCGGATGGCCAGAGCGCAAGTCAGCGTTCAGGATTCCCGCCCAGGCATCCGTCCCGGGTTCTGCACCGACCCATTGGGGCCTTCCAGCGACCTCACCCATGCGACGCATGACCCGGGCGATTCCCCGACCTGAACTGAATGCATTCAAGTGGTTCATTGAGCCGCAGTCACACGCAAGCTCCAGCGCGACGCCGCCGATACTGAAGTCTATCGGGAGGTGCCCGATCTCACCTTGGAGCCCGGCAGGGGAACTAATCCGAACCGACGCTGAAGGCACGTCGATCGTCCGTGCGCCAATGCCTGTGCTGATCGTCATTACACAAAGACGACCCTGCACCTCGGGCATTTCCAACGCGAAGTGTGCTGCCAGCGCCGTCACATCATTGACAAGGGTCCAACGAAGATCTGGCCGGGCATCACGCACCGCCGCAAGAAGTTCGAAGCTTGAGCTATCCGGACCCCACAACTGACTAGCATTGACAATCTCCCCGGTCCACCCATTTACAGCCGCGCCGAAGGACACGCTTACGGCCTCGGGCTTGGGTGCGATTAGAGGCTCTAGCCTCGTGACTTCGGCAAGGATGTATTCGACGGTAGTGGTCTGCAGGTCCGCGACGTCAAGGGCGGGAGAACTGAGGTAGTTGATGGATCTTCGTTTGTCGCTGTGGATAATCCGTCCTTGCTGATCGCACAGTGCCGCACGAAACCATGTACCCCCAAGGTCGAGCACGATGGTGTTCTTCATCTCAGAGCGGGGCAGGACAAGTGTGGGCTCCACCGCCACAGGATAGGCCGCACGGAGAGATGTGGCGGGAGCCTTGCCCGGTATCGCTGTGTGATGACCCTCGCATCACTCCTCGTCCAGTTTTCCTGTTGGAGCGATGTAGCGGTAACGACAAAGTGCGCAACGTCAGTGTGGGGCGCGCCGTCGCATTACAGCGCCTCCGACCGCGCGCGTCCACATGGGCGGCTTGCACTGAAGGCGAATCCGCATTCACCGGGGGGCGAGCCCATACGCACACCCCGATGCCCGGCGCCCAGAAACCGATCCCGGCCAGCGCTCGCTCGCTCGGGGCGATCGTCGAGGCACTGAATCAACACACCGCTAAAGCGTGGCAAGCGACTCAAAGTGGCCTACATCAACTCCGGTTCGAGCAATCGCCAGGCGAACATCGTCGTCAAAACGTTGCATCAGCGAACCGTCCTTATCGAAGGTTTCAGCAATGATCACGAGGTTGGGCGAGTTGGATGACGCCCGCACGAGAAGCCAACTTCCATCGTCGAGGGTCAACCGCACACCATTGAGGCGATTGACTTCGGACACAGGGAGGCCACCCAGTTGGCCGAGACTCTCAAAGTACGATGCCATTTTTTCGACAACATCGTACTTCGTCTCGTCCGAAACGTACGGCTGGCGATTCGGTGACGAGTGCGAACTAGGGAGCGCGCTCAACATCGAAGACAGTGTCACGTTCGTGCTCTCGGCGCGCGCTCGAGCCAGCGTCCATAGGAGGGCGAGCGCAGCAACGCACGCGTCGTCATACCCCTGGCCCAAGGGTTCGCTGAAGAAGAAGTGGCCGCTTCGCTCAAATCCTGCCACGGCATTCGACTCCGCTACGGCGGCCTTAACGTACGAATGCCCGGTCTTCGCCCAGACAACCTCCCCCTGTAGCTGGGTCTCGAAGAGAGAAGTTGACTTGACATCGATCACAAAGGGCCCGCTGAGGTTCTCCGAATCCTCCAAGAATCGGGCGATGAGCAGGCCCACACGATCGGCGAACACCAAGTGCCCAGTGTTATCCACGACCCCGAGACGATCCCCATCACCGTCGAAACAGAGGCCGATGTCGGCATTTGAACTGCGAACAAGGTCCTCGACCGACCTCAAGAAGGGAATGCTCTCAGGGTTCGGATTGAAATGGGGAAAGCGCCAGTCCGGGTTAACATTGCCATCCGAAACTTGGAATCCGAGCTCACGCAACAGCCGAGGCGCATACAGCCCAGCTGTTCCGTTGCCGCATTCAACGGCCACTCGAAGGGAAGGAAGTGCGGCGAACTTCCCCCCCCAAGTCGAGACGAGGTGGTCTATGTAGGCTGCTCGCACGCCCTTTTCACTACGGTATCGTCCAGGATCGACGTGTTCCGCGCGAACTAGCACCCCCTGGTCATCGCCCAATACTTGATCACGAAACGCGTCCATCTCCGTCGGGCCGAACGTCGATGCTTTGCGGTGTCCCATCTTGACGCCGGTCCAGCCGTTCTCGTTGTGGCTCGCTGTTACCATCGCAACACAGGAGACATCCAACTCGAACTGCGCGAAGTAGGCGGCGGGGGTGGTGGTGAGACCAATATCCACCACATTCATTCCCGACTGGAGCAAACCCAACGCCAACGCATTCTTGACATTCTCAGAGTACTCCCTGAAGTCGTGCCCCACTACTATTTCATTGCCCGCTTGCAGTTGGGTCTGCATGAAGTGACCCAAGTGGAGGCCAAGCATTCGCGCGCCCACATAGTTCAAGCCTATGCTGTCTGCGTCCTTAATTGGCGCGACAATCCAACGCGCGTCATACTCACGGAACCCGGTTTTCTGCAGGAGTGGCTCGTCGAAATACTCGGCAGAATTGTAGCTTGGGAGGTTCAATTGACTGAGTCCAAACTCTCGACGGCGGTTATCAGCTCACTAAGGTGCCGCGACGGAAAATCTAAGATTGCCCGCGTAGGCATGCTGCCCTTAGTAGCAAAATCGATCGAGAAATCGTTGTCGCGTCGCAGAATCACGAGACGAGAAGTTCTTGATTCGACTTCTCCGCGCCCAGAACTTGACGCTGCCTCTCGCACAGCTGTCGCAAACGCCGTCCGGTCAAAGGTGTCGTCCAATCGGATCCACTCGTCTTCATTTCTGTCGAACGGCCATAAGAGTCGAACGTTAACTACGGCTTGATCTGAAGAAATGTCTAAGAAGCCGTCCGGTGCATTCGGAATCCGAAGGAGCGTGTCTGACACGAGGCAGCCTTTCGTTCGCGCGATCGCGGTTCTTGAGTGGGTCGCATAGGGCGATCGTCAGTAGTCTACGCAGCCTCCGTGCGGCACCTGTTGATGCCGGGGGCATCCGAGCCCCCTTCGACTGCAGCCGCGGGGCGGACGCGTCGTCCTCACGGATCTGAACCGTCGCTCGTCAGTCGGTTTCGGGCGGCGTTGTGTTTGTGACCTCGGCACGCAGCTTCGATTGTCCTGCGGTGGGCTCTGATGGGCGGCTGCTGTGTGCCCTGCCCACGGCCACCTCTCAACAGCGCCCCCTCGCACGGGGTGAGTCCCGTGGGGTGGTGCGACTGCGCCGTCGCGTGAGGCTCTGCTGGGTCGACTATGCCGTGAGCTCGGCGGTGGTGGCTACCTCCTTGGTGGTGACGGTGTCGATGGTCTTCACGGACTCCTCGGAGAGGTAGCGGCGGTCGCCGGCGGCCCATTCGTCGTGGGTCTCGACCAGGACGGCACCGGCCAGGCGGAGCAGGGCTTCGGGGTTGGGGAAGACACCGACGACGTCGGTGCGGCGTTTGATCTCCTTGTTGACCCGCTCCAGGGGGCTGGTCGACCAGATCTTGCGCCAGTGCGCCTGGGGGAAGGCGGTGAACGCCAGGATGTCGTCGGCGGCCTCGCGCAGCATCGACTCCACTACCGGCAGCTGCCGCCCGAGCATGGTGGCGATGACGTCGAGCTGGTCACGCACGTGCTGGGCGTCGGGTTGGGCGAATATCGTGCGGGATCGCGGCGGCGACTATCTCGGCGTTGCCCTGGGGACCTTGGCCAGCACGTTGCGCATGAAGTGCACGCGGCAGCGTTGCCAACTCGCGCCGAGGAACACCGACCCGATCGCGGCCTTGAGGCCTTCGTGGGCGTCGGAGATGACCAGCTTCACCCCGTGCAGGCCGCGGGCCTTGAGCGAGCGGGCAAAGGCGGTCCAAGACGCCCCGTCCTCACTGTCGCCGACGTCGAACCCGAGGACCTCCCGGTGCCCGTCGGCGCGCACGGCGGTGGCAACCACCACCGCCTGGGAAACCACCCTGCGGTTGACGCGGGCCTTGCAGTACGCGGCGTCGAGGAACACGTACGGGTACTGCGCGTCCTTGAGCGAGCGGGCCCGAAACGCGCCGACCTCCTCGTCGAGGTCGGCGCAGATCCGCGACACCTCCGACTTGGAGATCCCGCTGTCGGCGCCCAACGCCTTGACCAGGTCAACGACCTTCCTGGTGGACACCCATGCAGGTAGGCCTCCATGACCACCGCGTACAGCGCCTGGTCCACCCGCCGGCGACGTTCGAGCAGTGCCGGGAAGAAGGTCCCGGTACGCAGCTTGGGGATCCGCAGTTCCAGGTCCCCGGCCGTGGTCGTCAACGTCCGAGCCCGGTGCCCGTTGCGCTGCGCGGTCCGAGCATCGGAGCGTTCGTGGGGTTCGGCGCCGATCACCGAAGTCAGCTCGGCCTCGATCAACGCCTGGTAGACCGTCGCCGCCGCCGAGCGGACCCGGTCAGCGACATCAGCCTCCGTCAATACGTCCAGCACCTCGAGCAGGGCAGACTGGGACAGGGCCATCGCGTGGTTCTCCTTCACGTGGAACTTGGCGGTTACACGCAAAGACTCACGCGATGTCCCCTCCACATCAGCAAGGGCACGCCACCGGTGTCGACGTACACCAACGCTACGGACTCAACTAGTCCGCGGCCGTGAGTTGGTACCACCAGTGCCGCCGACCCCGGTCGCGGAGCAATAGTCAAGACCTGTGGATCGGCGTGTCACGCGACTTGCTGATCACCTCCTGATTCGAGGCTCGTGTAGTCGGGTCGTTCGATGAGGATCCCTCGCTCGAAGGTGGCTCCGGCTCGTACGAGCGCGACGAGGTGGGGGGCGTTGACGGCGCGCCACCGGGATTGGGCGGCCTGGATCAGCGTGAACGCCATCGCGTCTTCTGCGGCGCGTGAACCCGGTCCCTTGGTGACTCGCTGACGCAGCCGCACGGTCGCGAAGGTCGACTCGATCGGGTTGGTCATGCGCAGGTGGACCCAGTGCTCGGCGGGGTAGTTGTAGAACTCCAGGAGCACGTCGAGGTCGTCGGTGATCTTCGCGGCCGCCTTGGGCCACTTGACTCTGTACTGCGCCGCGAACACCCTCGCCGCCGCGGCGGCTTGGTCCTTGTCCTCGGCGTTCCAGATCTCAGCCAGGGCCGTCTTCGCGCCGGGCTGCGCCGACTTCGGCAGGGCGTTGAGGACGTTGGCGATCTTGTGGAACCAGCACCGCTGCTCGTGGGTGCCCGGGAACACCTGCCGCACCGCGGCCCAGAACCCTAGCGCCCCGTCCCCGATGGCGAGCACCGGTGCCCTCATTCCGCGCCGCTGGCAGGAGCGCAGCAGGTCCGCCCACGACTCCGTGGACTCGCAGTGTCCGTCGTCCAGGGCGATGAGCTCCTTGGTGCCGTAAGCGCGCACCCCGATCATCACCAGCAGGCACACCTTGTCCTGCTCGAGACGCACCTTGAGGTGGATCCCGTCGACCCACAGGTACACGTAGTCCACCTCGGCCAGGGAGCGCGTTTTGAACGCCCTCGCCTCGTCCTGCCAGTCCTTGGTCAACCGGGTGATCGTCGTCGACGACAGGCCGTGGCCGGTGCCCAGGAACTTCTCCAGCGCTGGGACGAAGTCGCCGCTGGACAGTCCGTGCAGGTACAACATCGGCAGCACCTGCTCCACCTGCGGGGACTTCCTGGCCCACGCCGGCGGGATCGCCGAGGAGAACCGGGACCGCTGCCCGGTGACCTCGTCGACCCGCTTGTCGTTGACTCGCGGCGCGCGCACCGGCACCGCACCAGCCGCGGTGGTCACCTCCCGCTGCTCGTGGAACCCGTTGCGGACCACCAACCGCCGACCGGCCTCATCACGCTCGTGAGCGTGGGCCTCGATGTACGCGGCAACCTCGGCCTGCCACGCCACCGCGAGCATCTGCCGGGCACCATCACGCACGATCTCGTCGAGCAACGACCCGCCGCACACGGCGCTCTTCTCGTGCGTCTCGTTCTCCTCGTCGCATGGGCGTACCTTCCCGAGCCGGCGCGCCAACGCCGACCCTGATCAGACTTGCATGGGCTGCAGATCTTGCTCGGGAGGTACGCCCTCTTCACGTCACCTCGCCGAGGCCCATCCAGAGGTTCTGGTCATTGCTCGTGCAGCAGTCCCGTCAGCTACTGACTCAGAAGGCGACGACCGGCAGGAAGCACTCATGTCGACGGTCTACTCAATCGATGGACGTACAGGGGCTTGCGATCTCGCCCTACACAGTGAGCGGCATCAGGACTACCTGGTTGGAAGAGATCCGACACGAGTACGCAGAGCCGGGTGGTGTCCTGGGCGAGGGCATCCGAAAGCTGATGCAGTTGAGAGGCCCGACTCGGTATACGGCGTCGAGCGGGTCATGGACACCCTCCGGTTCGCGATGACGATGAAGACGCGCGCTGCCCACATGAGGATTCACTCGTGTTGGACCCCGGCTCACAGCGTCCGAAGAACATTCGTACCTTCAATACCTCCGGGCAGATCTGAGGCGGCTGCAGTAGCGAAGGGGGCTTCGTGGCTGGCAAGAAGGGTGCCGTCGTCCGAGTGGAGTGGCGCTACTGCAAGCGCTGCCAGGTCGAGACGGAGCATCGGGAGTACGTGCGCCGGAACCGGGAGTACGTGGTCGACGACGAGGGGAACCGTCGGCATACTGAGAAGAGGTGGATCGCTAGGCAGTGGCGGTGTTACGTGTGTCGCGTCGCTGCGATCCGTCGGTATCAGGTCAAGCAGGGTATCGACGTTGGGCGCATGTCTGGGGGAGGCGACGATTCTGGTTCTGCCGGTGACTGAGTGCACGGTGAAAGCGGTGCGCTCACTCGGCTGTTTGGGTTCGTCAGTGAGGTCGATGGTCGGAGGACTCGGATGAGTGACGTGTTTCGAGCTCCGGACGGTCGAGTCTTCGATCAGGATGAGGCCTTCGCATCGCTGACCGATCTACTGGCGGCGCTGGACCTTCCAGCTGCATCAGCCTTGGGTGAGTTCCTTCGAGTTCGATGCATTAAGCGTGAGGCTTTCCTGGGTCTTGCTCCTGTCGTCATGGATCAGCGAGTGGAGTCAGCAGGGGACCGCATACGGATGGACTGGGCAACCAACACAATCCGAGTCCATTTAGTCGACGACTTCCCCCTCTCTATCAACACCCTCGACCACTACATGCGCGGTGTCAGTGACGCCGCGCGTCGTTATCAGCGAATCTCCTCGCTGTCGCCGCTCGATGTGTCAGGAGTTGATGACCTGCTCAGCGTGACGGGTTGTCCCGACGTGGATGCCTTAGAGGACCTGATCCTCGGAGACCTCAACCGCTACGACCGAGCGCTCGTGTCGAATACCGGGCCAGGTCAGCTCTTACCAGAGGGAAAGGTGGGAATCCTCTTTGACCTTCGCGCATATGGCGAACTGCGTTGCTTGGTCGTTGTCCCCTACCCCTTCTCCGCAGCTGCGGCGTTAGAGGCGCTGGACCGTATCGGGGACTTCGTTGCAGACGACACCTACATGGACGCCGTTTACGGCTTGCCCTTCGGGGCAGACGTCGACGACGACGCGAACTGGGGCGATGAGCAACATTGGGTACGTCGAGAGTCGGAGGATGTCCAACCGAAAGCAATGGTGCCCGTGATAGCTCCCCACCAGTCGCCGGAGACGCCCGCTTGTAGTTTGGTTGCGCGACGTCCCCACGCTTTGCCGGCTCTCGTCGCAGGCGCCATGCTCTTCTTTGCCTTGGGCGACCTGCCGTACGCCTTCTACACCCTTCTTCGATGGGTGGTGCTGATCGCGGCTCTGCTTTGCCTCTATGTAATCATCGAGGACGGCGTCAAGGACTGGTTCGACATGGCACTGGTCGGCACGTTCGGCGCGATTGCCCTCCTGTTCAACCCAATCCTGCCCGTGTACTTGAGTAGGCAGGTGTGGAGGCTTCCGGACTTGATGGCAGGCGTGTTGTTCATCCTGTCCTCGTACATTCTCGTTCGCAAGCCGACCGTGCCTGCGAGTAGCGCGACTGACCCAGAGTGAGACGAACAGAGAACGTCGCTAGCGCGAGCCAGTGAGTTCCTAGTGCCGCGTGTCGTTAGTTGTTTTACGCTTGCTTGATTGGGATGATGGGGCATGGCGAATCGTCCTGCCCCGGCGTTGGGTTTGCGTGAAGGTGATCGAGATCGGTTGACTCGGATGGTGCGTTCCAGTGCCGGCCGGGCTGGGTTGGCGCAGCGGGCGCGGATTGTGCTGCTGGCTGCCGATGGGGAGTCGAACACCGCCATTGCCGAGAAGGTCGGCGTCTCCCGCCCCACGGTGATCGGCTGGCGGGAGCGGTACGCGGCGTCCGGGTTGGCGGGTCTTGAGGATGAGCCTCGCTCGGGGCGTCCGCGTCAGCATGACCACCGCTCGATCGTGGCGGTGGTTCTGACAGCCTGAGTTGGCCCCACCATGACGGTCTGGGGTGGCTCCACCTGGTCGGCGTGTCGGGTGGTGTGACGGTCTGATCTGGCCCCACCCCGCGCCAGCGTGAACGTCATGGCGACGAACGCATCGGTGGTGGTGTCCGGGACGGGGTCTCGGGTGGAGTTGTTCGCGGCGATCCGCAGGGATGCCCGGGTCGAGGACTGCTCGATCCGGGAGCTCGCGCGCCGTCATCAGGTGCACCGACGCACGGTGCGGCAGGCGCTGGCATCGGCGGACCCACCGCCGCGGAAGACCCCGGAGCGGGTGGCACCGAAGCTCGGCCCGTACGTCGAGGCGATCGACGCGATGCTCGTGGCCGACTTGGATGCGCCGAGGAAGCAGCGGCACACCGCGCGCCGGGTCCACGCCCGCCTCCTGGACGAGCACGACGCCCTGGTGTCGTACTCGACGGTGCGGGACTACGTGCGCCGACGCCGACCGGGGATCGCGGTCGAGCACGGCAAGGTCGCGGCGGTCGCGATGATCCCGCAAGACCATGCCGCTGGCGCTGAGGCGGAGGTCGACTTCGGCGAGGTGTGGGTCCTCCTGGACGGGGTGAAGACCAAGTGCCACCTGTTCGTGTACCGGCTCTCCCACTCCGGTGCCGCGGTCCACCGCGTCTATCCCACATGCGGGCAGGAAGCGTTCCTCCAGGGCCACATCGAAGCCTTCGAGGCTCTCGGCGGGATCCCGACCGGGCACATCCGCTACGACAACCTCACCTCCGCCGTCTCCCAGGTCCTGTACGGCTCCGGGCGGCGACGCAGCGAGAACCCGCGCTGGGTGCTGTTCCGCTCCCACTACGGATTCGACCCGTTCTACTGCCAACCCGGCATCGAAGGCGCCCACGAGAAGGGCGGCGTCGAGGGC
>Ga0116175_1000738_pt1 | contig 22111 bp, 22 predicted proteins | sample AD_UKC125_MetaG_FD_89802 | JGI IMG/M metagenome (GOLD analysis project Ga0116175, IMG submission 89802) | Active sludge microbial communities of municipal wastewater-treating anaerobic digesters from USA - AD_UKC125_MetaG | ecosystem: Engineered > Bioreactor > Anaerobic > Digestate | place: USA... | reverse complement strand
CTTGAGAATACTAATAATCTGCTCTTCCGTAAAACGTTTTTTCATCATTATCCCCTCCGGATGTTTTAAATTATATCATCCGGACTAACATTTTGAATGGCTTAGTTTTTAGGGAGCAGGTCAGATATACTAATTGAAGTTCAAAAAGAAACAGGGAAAAGTATCGATGAAATATCCCGAGTATGTGAAGGATGTCCTAATCAACCTTTAGACAAAGAAATGAATTGGACTTAAAATTTCAATTCTGATTCTTTGGGGTACAAAATATGATTGTAGGTACTTAAACAGGGAACGGCCTGATTTTTTCGGGCCGTTCCCCATTTCTTAACTTGGCATGGGGAAAAATATACGCTATAATTAGTACTAGATACTAATAACAGTTACTAACAACAGCTATTAATGAAGTAAGGCCTGATAGGGGGGATAACATGGCCGAGCGGAGGTTAGCCAAGGGCGTCCGGCAGGAAAGGCTCCGGGCGGAGCTCAAACGGGATCCCTTTATCACCGATGAAGAATTGGCCCAAAAGCTCGCAGTGAGTATCCAGACCATTCGCCTTGACCGTCTGGAACTGGGCATTCCCGAAGTGCGCAAGCGCACCAGGCTGCTGGCGACGGAGGCCTTTGAGCGGGTTACCAGCCTCAACCGGAATGAGTTGTTCGGTGAACTGCTGGCCCTGGAGCCGGGTAAAAGCGGTATTTCCATGATGCTTACCACCGAAGAGATGGTCCTTTCCCGCCGGTCCGTGGTCCGCGGCCATTACCTGTTCTTTCAGGCCAACTCCTTGGCGGTGGCTGTTATCCCTGCTACTGCTGTCCTGACCCGCGACGCGGAAGTTCACTATTTAGCCCCGGTAGGAGTGGGCGAAAAGTTAATCGCCCATGCCACTGTGGTGCAGGTGGAAGGTAGGCACTACCGGGTGGAGGTGAAGATCCGCCGGGGAACGGAGGAAGTCTTCCGGGGGGTATTCGTTGTGGTCGCCCTGGAGGAACAATAGAATGCCCAGGGGTGGGCATGATACTTTTTAAGGAAGGTGCAATCATGCTGAGAACGGAAATTTGTGATCTGCTGGGAATTGAACTACCAATCATCCAAGGCGGGATGGCCTGGATCGCCACGGCGGAACTTGCCGCCGCTGTCTCCGAAGCCGGCGGCCTTGGCATGATCGCGGCTGGTAATGCCCCGGCGGAGGTGGTCCGGGAAGAGATTTTAAAAGCCAGGCAATTAACAAATAAACCCTTTGGGGTAAATGTCATGCTCATGTCAGAGCATGTGGATGCGGTGATGAAAGAGATCTTAGAACTGAGGGTTTCGGTAATCACCACCGGCGCGGGCAACCCGGGGAAATACTTACCGGACCTGAAGGCCGCTGGAATAAAGGTGATTCCCGTGGTTAACTCGGCCTCCCTGGCCAAACGGTTGGAGCGGGCCGGGGTGGATGCCATCATCGCCGAAGGGATGGAGGCGGGTGGTCATGTGGGTACCGAGACTACCATGGTTTTAGTGCCGTACTTGGTGGATACGGTGAATATTCCGGTGATTGCCGCCGGCGGGATCGTCGACGGCCGGGGGATGGCTGCCGCCTTTATGTTGGGGGCCAAAGGCGTTCAAATGGGTACCAGATTCCTCTGCGCCGAGGAGTGCATTGTCCATCCAAAATATAAAGAAGCGGTCATCAATGCGGCGGACCGGGATACTTGTGTTACGGGGGCGCGGACCGGCCATCCCGTCCGTACGCTGAAGAACAAATTGGCAAGAAGGTTCCGGCAACTGGAGGAGAGCGGGGCCAGTGTTGAGGAACTGGAGAACTTGGGCCGTGGTAAGCTCTATGCCGCCGCCCGCCTTGGTGATGTGGAAGAAGGATCGGTGATGGCTGGGCAAGGGGCGGCTCTTGTCAAGAAGATCCAGCCAGCCCGGGAGATTCTCAGGGAAGTGGCGGAAGAAGCGGAGAAGCTATTGGCGGGTTGTTCGGTCCCGGTTGTCGGTTAAGGATAGCATCGGGGTTATTCGGGCAGATTCGGTTAATATAATTTACAACGGAATTACAACAAAACGAGGGAAGTTATATTCGTTAACTTCCCTCGTTTGCCTTCATATTAAGTTGTCAAACTTATAGATCAGCCCACTTGGCAATGGTGGCAGTAACTGTGGCATCACCGGTCACATTAAGCGTTCTGTTTGAAAGCTCCTGACCGTTCTCATCTTTTTCGACGGTATCCCAAGACCCGCCACGGGTGAATTTGTACTCATAAGTGCCCATCGCGATAGTGAAGGTTCCGGAATAGGTACCGTCTGTATTTTTTGTTAAAGCATATCCAGTGTAAGTAGGATCCCAGCTGCAACCAGGAAGTGAACCAATAGCGTAAATCGTGGCATCATCCGGGGTATTATCGGGAACAGTGACTATAAAGGTAATTTCTGCTGTTGTGTCCGTATCAGAGCCGGAGCCGGAAGATGAATTAGAACTACCGCCGCAGCCGACAACCATCAGGACCATTAAGGCTGCGAGGAAAAGAAGTAAAAGTTTTTTCACACCAACTACCTCCTCGATTTACCGTAATTTAACTATATTATAACTAATCTTTTACAATATATCAAGCTATTTAGGCATATAATTCCAACTTTTAAGGAGGGGGAGTGTGAAGGTTTTGTTCTATACGGGAATTTAGTGAAATGTTATTATTTTAATTCTCCTGACGGTTGACCGGAGTTTTTTGATTCAACCGGAGCGAGAGGGTCATTAGACTGTTCACCAAATGGAGATGTTCCACACAAACACCGGGGGGTGCAGTGATCCGAACGGGGGCAAAATTCCAAATGCCTTCAACACCGTGGGCTACCAGGAGGTCCACCATTTTTTGGGCAGTTTCTGCCGGTGTTGTAATGATGCCGATCTTGACCGGGTTGTTGTCCAGAAATTGCGGGATTTCATTAGTATCATAGACATTGAATCCATATTCACTGGGGCCGTGCACGGCAGGATTGGTGTCAAAAGCAGCTAATAGCTGGAAGTTACGCCGGCGGAACCCTTCATAGCCGGCGATGGCGCGGCCCAGATTACCATAGCCCAACAGGATCATGGGATTTTCCTTATCCAATCCGATTATGGAGTTGATTGCTTTGAGTAATTCCCGTACGTTGTAGCCATAACCTTGCAGTCCGAAGCTGCCAAACCAGCTCAAATCCTGTCTAAGCTGGGAGGCGGTTATTCCAATGCGTTTGGCAAGTTCCGGCGAGGAGATCCGGTCGATATCCAGCCGGGCCAATTCATCCAAGTACCGTTGGTAGACGGGAAGACGCCTCATAACCACCAGAGGAATGCCCTTGCCCCCATTATGTCCCATGTTCCACCCTCCTGTCTCCAGTTGAGAAGTAATTCTGTGTGGTTTAAATCCAAACAATGCAAATAATTGCCGGAAACCGGTAATTATGCCCGTGGTTTACGTCTTTGGCGTGATGATGTCCTGTCCGAAGCCAAATAGTCATATTCCGCAATTTGCTGAAAAAAAGGCGCATAATACGGGTAGTTAAAAAATTAACCAACTGATAAAATTATCATATCAAAAGCAGCAAGGTCTGTCCAGATTCTGGGGGACAATTCTTTGCAAGCGGCGGTCGATCCTTGCTGGTTTTCCTGTTTTGCCTGTTTTAAATTTGATGAAGGAAACGGTTCGGCCGGCAATTGCCCGGCGGCTGCGGGCAGGATCCGGTAGCAGGCAGCTTTATTATGCCTTGGGCGGGATCGTAGGCCGTATTTTTGTCTCCGCCTATGAGCGGGGAGAACGGGTTTACCAGGCGATGCTGTGCCGGGGTTGGCCAAGGCGTGACTCTTTTGAAAACGACCCCTTGGCAAAGGGGAGAGATTGTCCTGACCATTACCTTATTTTTTGTTATTGCATTACCCATATTTGCTGATTTGCTATTGTGAAGAAAAAGTGAGGCTTCTTGGTTAGATCCTTTTTGCCACAGGGTCATGGTCTTGCATAACGGGTAGTCGGTGATTGCGGTAAAACGGAAGAAGTTTTGGCAAGTCACGTAATCCGGGAGCTTTTGGGGCTAGACGGCGAGGATGAATGACATTTTAATTATGTTTTTTTGGGGGTTTTGCATTAATCCATATAAAGTTCGGTGTTAAAGTACCGATAATGTCAAAAGAAGCAGGGTGTTGTGCACCGAATTGCATATGAAATGCATTGCGTGGCAGAAGAAAGGTAATGTTGCCCGGAACAAAGTTATTTATTGTAAAGACAATGTATGGTTCCACAGAATAATATTAGTTCGGTTAACTTTTTTTAAAAAAAAAAGAGGAATTACGCCATCAATGGCAAATAATTAATATTCGGATAGGCTTAATTCGCATGTATCCAGCTATTAAGCCTAAATTGCTTTGCTGTAACTTAGGTGTCAAGCGGCGATCTTAAAGAAGAGCCGATTGATAACCCAGAGAAAAGGAGGCGAAAGACAACAAAATAACCTTTTCCATTTCCATCTTAAAGCTTGAAATCAATTACTTAAAAAGTATTAGGAGGATGGTTGATGAAAAAGTTAGCATTAGTGCTAGCAGCAGTGATGGTTTTTGCTCTTGCCATTCCTGTAATGGCTAAAACCACTCAAGACGGCTATAACGTGACATTCTCTTATTATGCTCCGAATGCAAATGCTGTTTATCTGGCTGGTTCCTTCAACGCTTGGAACCCCTCTCTTGACCTGATGGAGAAAGGCGCCGACGGCACCTGGACCTTCACTCTCGAACTGGATCCCGGTACATACCAATACAAGTTCGTCATTGACGGCGTTTGGACCACCGATATGGACGCCGCTGCGTTTGCCGATGACGGTTTTGGTGGTCAAAACTCCGTACTCGTCGTGAGGAAACCCGGCGAGGGTGGCGGAGCTGACAGTGCCCGTTTGGATGCTCTTGAAGCCAAAATTGCTTCCATCGACACCAGTTTCCAATACCATGGTTATGCCCGCGGCGGTGTGACCCTCGGTTCTCAATGGCAAGATAAACCCAATGGCGTTGGTTTCTTGCGTTTAGGGCATGAGAAAGACCTGTTCGTGGAGCAAACCTTTGAGAAGATCATGAAGGCTGGCAATGCCACCATGCGCCTCCACTTCTTGATGTGCCATCAAGATAACTACCCCAATGGAGCAGACTGGATTGCTGGTGAAAACGTCTTCCGTGAAGGTTATGTTGAAGCCAAAGGTTTGGATTTTGCTCCAGACGTAGCTTTCTGGGTAGGTCGTCGGTACCTCTGGCGGGAAGACGTCCATATTATGGACTGGTACTGGCGTAACCTCACCGGCTCCATGGGCGGTGGCGTTGAAGGTATCAAAATTGGTGATTTCGCAAAATACAGTTTTGCTTATACCCAACAACAAGAAGACGGCGGTGGTGCAGCCGGACAACGTGTTAACCGGTTCCACAACAAGTTCACCGACATCGCTCTTGGCAGTGGTACTCTCGAAGTTGAGCTGTCCTATGGTTGGGATACTATTGCATCAACCGCCGGCGCCAGCACTGAAGACGGCTTTGCCGCTACCCTCATCTACCGTTTAGGCAACTACTTCTGGTTGGCTGATGGTACTTCCAAGATTGCCGTTCACTACGGTGAGGATGTCCTCGGTTCCTACCGGTGGTATGGTCCGAAAACCGTTTCTGAATACAATGATCCTGAAAACGATTCTTTCATCTTCCTCTTAGACGGTATCTACCAAGTCAACGAGAACTTCGAAGTCAACACCGTTGCTTTCTATGAAAAATGCTTCACCTGGTCCCATAGCTGGGGTATTGCCGCCCGCCCGGTTTACCACTTCTCCAAGAACTTCGCCCTCCAAGGCGACCTTGGTTACCGGATTGAACCGGGTGACGACAACAACGTGTTACAAGTTGCAATTGCCCCGACCATCACCTTGGATCTCGGCTTCTGGACCCGTCCGCAGCTGCGCGCGTTCGTCAGCTACGTGGATCCCGAAGCTGGCGATAGTGAAGTAAACGCTGGTATCCAATTCGAGGCTTGGTGGTAAGCAGACAAGGCTGAACAAAAAAACAGGGGAGAAATCTCCCCTGTTTTTTTTTGATGAAAGAGAAGTCTCGGTGGAGTGTTTATGTTTTTATTTAAGATTGAGCAAACTTAGGCAGAAGGAAGAACAGATTAAATATTTATTATCCCTTGATGCACTTACGTGGGATATGGTATAATATCATCTGCTGATGATTGTGCTGGCGTAGCTCAACGGTAGAGCAGCGGTATCGTAAACCGCAGGTTGCGGGTTCGAATCCCATCGCCAGCTCCATTTGTTTATGGGACTCCCTGATGCGGGGAGTCTTTTTTGTTTCGGTGCAAAAATGAGTAAGCCTGGAGGGAAAAGGTAACTTTTGCCGAAACCAGTATATGGCAGGAAATAACGGTAACAGAACTGCAACTGTTTTGCGCTTTAAACTGTCTAACCGGTATCGTTGACTGGAGAAGAGAGTTTCCGGTTCCCCGGCCAAAGAAACGATACTTCTTGCCTAATTATTAAAGAGAAAATGCAACGGTTTCCCGTTTACCGCGAAAATATGCTTAATTCCGGGGGAAATAATGAAAGAAGAAGATTTGGATTTGGTTCTCCGGGCGCAAGCCGGAGATGAGAGGGCATTTGAGACTTTAGTTGAGCACTATCACATTAAAGTCTTCCATCTATTGTTGGGCTTGGTGCGTGACCATGGTGTGGCCGAGGAATTGACCCAGGAAGCGTTGGTACGGGCTTGGCGTTATTTAAAAGGATTCAAATTCCGTTCCGGTTTTTGGACTTGGCTATACCGGATTGCCTACCGGATTGCCTTGGACTACATGCGGTTAAAGTCTTTACGACCGTACTTTTTTGATGAATGGGAGCCACCGGCTGACGTTACAGCTGAACCTGTGGAATATGTACTGCAAAAGGAACGGGAGAAGAAGCTCCTCGCCGCTTTGCAGGAACTGCCCTTACCACAGCGGGCAGCCTTGATCTTGTATTTTTTTGAAGGTCTTTCTTATCAGGAGATTGCCTGGATAACCCGGCGCCGGATCGGCACTGTCCGTACCGATTTGCACCGGGGGAAGAAGCGGTTGCGCCAACTCCTTGTAGAGAAATGGGGGTTTAACAATGAAGGAGAACAGGAATGAACGGGAGCTGAGATGGGTACTTTCATCCGATGAAAGCTTTGCTCTGTTCCTGGAGGAGGTTCGTAGTTCCAGCCGGGAGGATAGGGTCAAGGAGTTGGGTTGGCAGACTCCAGAGCCAAACCCCGCTTTGGTCCGTCAGGCCATGCGCCGGATCCGGACTGAAAATGAATTAATGGCTAATCCACGGATCTTGGGGGCAGCCGCCGGGCTAGCCGTTTTACTCTTGGCCGGATTGATGGTTTCCATTACGCACCTGTTTCCCACAGCGGACGGCTCATCCGTCGGTCTCTTCTGGTTGGTGGTCAGTCTTAGTTTATGCGGTATAGTGCCAAACCTGGTTTTAAACGTTGTCCGGGAGGATCATACCGGTACTGCTTGGGGCCTATTTAGGAGGGAGCTAAAATGAACTGGTTGTTTTTAATGACCGTAATTCTCGTCTTGACCATGATGACTTTTGCCTTTGTCATCAGGTATTTTGTTCATTTAGAACGAATGGCCCTGATCCGGCAGGGAATTATTCCACCGGCCATGGCCACGCCCATTTTCCGCCGGGGGTCCTTTGGGCTCTTGATTGCCGGTTTGGTTACCTTGTTTAGCGGCTGTGGCTTGTTGCTCGGCTTATATCTGGGTTTAGGTATAAGCTTTTGGCTGGTAGGCGGTTTTTTACCCATTGGAGTCGGCCTTGCACTCATTGTGGCCTATATGTTTGGGGGACACCAGGCCGATGATAAAGGGGTTCCGCCAGAGACAAGCGATGATGGCGGGACGGCAGATGGCCAATGAATTGATATTAACCTGATGAATAACAAAAAAAACAGGCGTTAATGCCTGTTTGGTTGTACAACAGATAATAAATGGAGCGGGCGACGGGATTCGAACCCGCGATCCTCGGCTTGGGAAGCCGATGCTCTACCACTGAGCCACGCCCGCTTGACACATTATATTATAACCAAATTTGCAGCAGAAAGTCAATCGATAACTTATACCATTTAGACGAAGTAACTTTGTCATGGTGAACGGTTTGTAACGGAAAAGATATGTACTTTTTTTTCCTTGACTGTTATAATAATCTTGTAATTAAGGAGGTGTAATGATGGCTTATAAAATCAATGATGAATGCATTAGCTGTGGTGCTTGCCAAGCCGAATGCCCGGTGGAAGCAATTAGTGAGGGTTCCAACAAGTACGTGATCGATCCAGGGAAATGCATTGATTGCGGTTCTTGCGCTGATGTCTGCCCCGTTGATGCCCCCAAGCCCGAATAATTACATCACTTACATTATTAATTAATGCCTTAAAACACTTCGCCAAGCCGGTGGAGTGTTTTATTTTTCTTGCGTTGTTTTTATAACTGATGGGGGGTGACAAATTCCGGTTCTTCCAATGCTTTTTCTTCCAGGTATTCGCTGATTAGGCGGCGGATGATCTCCGACAGGGTGACCCGCTCATAAAAGGTGATATGCCGGAGTTTGTCGTAGGTGGCTGTATCAATGCGAATATGAATTTCCCGGTTTTTTTTCGCCATGTTCCTGCTCCTAGCACTTGTTTTGTGAAGATAGTATAACCAGGCGCTGACGGGTATATGATGGACTAACAATGTTTCTGTCCGGAAGTATATGTCCGGTTAAAGCCGGAACGAAGCTGGCATGCTATTTTTCAGAGGCTTATAGGGGGTTATGATGTGACGTTATCTGCGGGAGCATTGCTTATTGCCGGTTTATTTGTGGGCTGGGGTATCGGTGCCAATGATGCTGCCAATTCCATGGGGATGGCGGTGGGGGCTGGTGTACGCAGCGTTAAACAGGCAATGCTGTTGGTTGCCGGGTGTGGACTAGCCGGCGCCCTGTTGCTTGGGGCAAGGGTAATTCAGACAGTGGGTTACGGCGTCTTCCCCATTGGACAGGTTGAGCCGGTTTATCGTGACCTGTTTGTCCTGGCGGTCAGCATTGCCGCGGGGATAACAGTGACGGCATCAACCTGGCTTAAAGCCCCGACATCCACCTCCCATGCCATTGTCGGGGGTATTATCGGGAGCGGGATTGCCATGGGCCGGGCGGACTTGGCCAATTGGCCAATAGTACTGCGTGTGGCTTTAGGCTGGCTTACAACCCCGATTAGTGCCGCACTATTGAGTTACCTGTTTTTACGGATTGGACGTAAGCTTGTTGCGGCTTGGCCCGGCGTTCGGCTGAAGCCCCAATGGTTGGGGATGTTATTGACGGTCAGTGGATGCTTGATGGCCTTTTCCTGGGGCGCTAATGATGTGGCCAATGCGGTCGGGCCGTTGGTTGGGTCTGGTGTTGTTTCCCCCTTTACCGGGGCTTTGCTGGGAGGGGTGGCGATGGGGCTGGGGGTTATTACCTGGGGAGCCCGCGTCATGGAGACCGTCGGGGAACGCATCACAAAACTTGTTCCCGCTACGGCCTTAGCGGCTGAAACAGCGGCGGCTGTCAACATTCTCATCTTTACGTTTTTGGGCTTGCCGGCCTCTTCTTCCCACACCATCGTCGGAACGGTTTTTGGTGCCGGCTTAGTGCAGGACCGGCAAAAGGTGAACTATAGTGTGCTGGTGGAGATTTTTGTGGCCTGGTTGGTGACGCCGTTGGTGGGCGGGGCAATAGGCTTTTGCCTTTTCCGCCTGTTGCAACTGCTACAGGTCCTTGTTCTTTAGTGACTTAAGCCAGTGGAACGGTTAATGGGCCGGTCACAGTTGGCAATGGAATTAAAGTTTATGTGTTTGTTTTGGGGCTTGCCGAGAGGTTAGGCCGGTTTACTGCCGGCTAAAGGAAGCCGTCAAAAGAAAGGGGCAAATTTGGCCAGGGTTTCTTGGGAAGGAAGGAAAAACAGCATTAACGGTGTTTGTGTATTAATGATTAAGATCTCTGCTAAGAAGACAGTTCCTTCCGGATGCTTCTCCCGGACAATCCGGCCCAAGACGTTTTGCGGCCGGTGGAGGGTGGCTGGCGGGGAGATCCACCAACGGGTGTTTAGCTTGCGACTGAAGTTCTCCCAGAAGGAATTGATCAAAATGTTGGTGAGTTCGTTTAGGACCGATTCTTCTAAGCGGTTGAGAAACGGGGAGTTAAAACTCCGTTTTAAACCGAGTTGGACCAAGCGGTAGGCGGATTCCCGGGGGAAGAACAGGAACATCTCTCCCGCCAGGTCACCGGAGATCTGCGAATGGACGCCGTTTTGAAAACGTTTGTCATCTTCGATCTGTTGCAAGACTAGTGCCAAGGGTAGGGCTTGAAGATTGATCAGGGCAAAGGAAAGTTGAGTGTTGAAGAGACGGGATAATTGCCGGACGGAGTAGTCCAGGCTTTGCTTGAACAAGCCGTCAAACAACGGGGTGACGGAGGAGTGCTTCACTTCCGGGCAGTGGTCAGCATTGCTCACAGACAGAATAGCCATGAAGTTTCACCCTCAAATAACATGATAACTTAGATTTTCGATCAATTTAAGAAAATCCCTTTGTCGAAAACCAACGATTATTAGCATATTGGAACAGCTTAGCCCGACCGCAGTGGGTCATGGGACGGGTTAAGCCAGACTGTTGGAAATAATCTTGCTTTTCGCTAGGCTATTACATTTTTACAATGTAAGCTAATCAGATTAGAGAGGGGGTGGCTGACTAAGTTTACATAAATCAAAACATCTGGTACAATAGAAAAACGGGACTCATCGGCTTGGGTGTACATATTGGCAACGGAAGCTATGATTGACTGCTCCGGCTTGGCCGACCTTGTCTGTGCATCGCCGTTGCCAGGGGAAGAAGGTGAGTCCAATGGCTTTAACAAGGGGGTTACCCAGAGGAATATATGTCCTGTGGTTATTGGCCGTTTTCTTGTTTTACCTGTCGGGAACCGGGGCCCGAGGGGCCTCCCTGCCCCGGCTTTTAACCGAGGAAACTTTACCCCTGACTGGTGCGGAGTTGAGGGCTTGGGCCGCAGAGGACCGGGCATATATGCTCAGTGCTAAAAATAACTTGCTGGAACAAGCAGCTGAGTTAAAGATTTTGCGCCAAAAACTGAAGAATCTTTTAGAACATCCAGACTACCAGGATGAGTTGGGCTTTTCGGTCTATACCCCCGAAAGCACTGGCCGAATCTATCTGGTGGCCGCGGCCATCGAGGCCCGTTTGGACCCCACCGACGATTATCCTTGGGGGGAGTTGCTGGGCCACCAGATAACCTGGGAAGCGAAACAGCGCCATCCTGAGTTGGCAAGGGTTGTCCGGGCCCTCCGCGCTTTGGATCTGCCGCAGAAGGTCTTCCGGGATTACCGTGTCTTTTTGCTCCCCTTTTCCCTGGGAGACGCCGGTGGCTATGGGGGAAACGGCTATGCCCTTCTGGCTGCCACACCCGCGGGTACGACCGTCATCCCCAACCAATTGGAAGTGACGTTAACCCATGAAGTCGGCCATCATCTCCACAGCCGATATATGGACCGGTCCACACCAAACGGCCGCCGCCTTTGGGAGCGATATCTGCAATTGCGGAAGATCCCATGGCAGGGTCCGGGGGAGGTCAATACTTCTGCCTGGGGAGCTTCCAGCGAAGAAGTCTTTGCCGAGGACTTCCGGATCTGGGCTGGGGATAGCGCGGCAGCAAAGACAGGTTATTTTGGTGACTTGGCCTACCCAGAACCGGATGCCGGTAGCGGTCAGTTACTACGCCGGTTTTTTCAGGCTATTGTCGAGGAACCGGGGAGACCGGCAGACCCAATGGCGCCATGGTTATCCTCCCGCAAAATTACCACTAAACCCGGGGTATTGGCCATTTGGCTGGTAACGGGTGGGGGTGTGGGGCTGGCGGCCATCCGGTGGCGCAAAAAACAAAGCGGCCGTTATTCCGGCCACTTCGTTTCTAAGAGTCAAGTTTACGGATGATCGCTTGCAGGTTTTTGATGTTCTTCAATGACGCCTCCTTGTTTTTGCCTTTAACATTGGTCTGCAATTTGGCATATTCAGCGTCTAACTTGGCCATTTTATCCACGTCGGCGGTAGTTGGCCGGTCCTCCTTAAACCTGGTCATGTCCCCCGCCATGCTGTTGGTTTCCTTGTTGGCAAGGACCCAATCCTCTTTGTTGACGGCTGTTGCAATTCTTTGTGTCCGGCTCATCAGTTCCCGTGTCCCGATGGCGGAGACACCGGGAACTTTTTTCGTGGGGGACTGCTTTTGGGGACGGACAGGGGCTGGACGGCTGGGCTCTTGTTGTTGCTTCTGTTCGGGGAAGAGGGCGCAGCCCACCAGCGTAACTGCCAGGATGAGGCCGAAGAGACTTGTGGTTATCGCTTTATTTTTCATGCGATTCTCCCTCCTTGCCGATAGATTGTTCGGAAAGAAGGAAGTTAAAACGGGGTACCTCCCATTACTTTCTGGCAAGGGGGGTGTTAAGAGGAAAACATGACAAACGTTGTATCCATCGGGTAAAGAGGTAAAGAACTGCTGCATAAAAAAACGCCTTCCGTAAAATAAAACGGAAGGCGTTTTTCTAAGACCCGTTTAATTATTGCTGGTTCGCCAGGTGTTTGTACAGTTCCAACCGGGCTTTGGCGTCCTTCTCGGCTTTGGCGAAGAGCTGGTCGGCTTTTTCCGGGAATTGTTTCTTCAAGGAGGCGTAGCGCACTTCACTCTTCAAGAATTCCTGGAAGTTGCCGGTGGGCTCCTTCGAGTCGAGGATGAAGGGATTCTTGCCCTCGTCAGCCAACAGCGGGTTGTAACGGTACAGGGGCCAGTAACCGGCTTCCACCGCCAGTTTAGTCTCGCGTTGGCTGTAGTTCATGTTAATACCATGGTTGATACAGGGCGCGTAGGCAATGATCAAGGAAGGACCGGGATATTGTTCGGCTTCCACCAGGGCTTTGACCAGTTGGTTCTTGTCGGCGCCCATAGCAACCGAGGCCACATAGACATAACCGTAGGACATGGCAATCATGCCCAGATCCTTTTTACGGGTGCGTTTACCGGAGGCGGCAAACTTCGCCACCGCACCGGTGGGTGTAGCCTTGGAGGACTGACCACCGGTGTTGGAATAGACCTCGGTGTCCAAGACGAGGACATTCACATCTTCGCCCATGGCCAGTACATGGTCGAGACCGCCAAAGCCGATGTCGTAGGCCCAACCGTCGCCGCCGAAAATCCAGATGGATTTTTTGACCAAGAGATCTTCTGCCTCCTGGATCTGCAGGAGCAAATCCTTGTTGGCGCCAGCTTGAGCGATGGCACCGGGAAGCGCCGCTTTGATGTCGCAGGCGGCTTTCCGGGAGGCTTCGGCATTGTCTTTTCCTGCCAGCCAGGCTTCAAAGGCGGCCTTTAAGTCGGCAGGCAACTCTGTGTTTAGCGCTTCAGTGATCAGATCTGCCAGTTTGGCGCGTTGTTGGGTGATGGCCAGGTTCATACCGTAACCAAACTCGGCATTATCCTCAAAGAGGGAGTTGGCCCAGGCCGGCCCGTGACCTTTGCTGTTGGTGGTGTACGGGCAGGTTGGAGCGGAACCGCCGTAGATTGAGGAACAACCGGTGGCATTGGCGATGATCATCCGGTCGCCGAAGAGTTGGGTGACCAGTTTGACATAGGGGGTCTCACCACAACCGGCGCAGGCACCGGAGAATTCAAACAAGGGTTGCAAGAACTGGCTGCCTTTGACGGTGTAGGGGTTGACATCCACTTTGACCTCGGGCAGGCTCTTGGCAAAGTTGTAGTTGGCCTCTTCCTCGGCTACCACTTCTTCCAGGGGTTCCATGGTCAAAGGCTTCACCTTGGCCGGGCAGATATCCTCACAGTTGCCGCAGCCAGTGCAGTCCAGCGGCGACACTTGAATCCGGAATTTGTAACCGGCCAACTCCTTGCCGATGGCGGGTTTGGTCTTAAAGGATTCCGGTGCATTGGCCAGATCCTCGTCCTTGGCCAGCACTGGCCGGATGGCTGCGTGCGGGCAGACAAAGGAGCATTGGTTGCACTGGATGCAGTTTTCCGGTTCCCACTTGGGAATCTTAATGGCAATACCCCGTTTTTCGTATTGGGTTGTGCCCGTGGGTACGGTACCGTCGGGCGACATGGCGCTGACAGGCAACTTGTCGCCCTCCTGGGCCAGGATGGGCTGGACAAAGTCCTTTACATAGTCGGGAACTTCCACGGGGACAAGCTCAGCGCCGGTTGTGGCGTCAGCCCAGCTTGCCGGATAGTTGATTGCTTCAAGGGCTTCGGCGGCCCGGTCAACGGCGGCGATATTCATGGCAACAATCTTATCGCCTTTCTTGCCGTAGGTCTTTTTAATGGCAGCCTTGATATATTCGAAGGCCTTTTCTTCGGGGATGACGTTGGCGATCTTGAAGAAGGCCGCCTGCATCACCATGTTAATCCGCCCGCCAAGACCGACTTCGCTGGCGATTTTAACCGCATCGATGTTGTAGAAGCGAAGTTTTTTCCGGGCAATGGTTTGCTTCATGGCGGCGGGGAGTTTGTGCTCCATCTCTTCTGCAGACCAGCTGGAGTTGAGCAGGAAAACGCCGCCTTCTTTGATGCCGTCCAGAATGTTGTAACGGACAACATAGGAAGGATTGTGGCAGGCAATTAAGTCTGCTTGATCAATCAGGTAGGTGGATTGAATCGGCGTTTTTCCAAACCGCAGGTGGGAAATGGTGATACCGCCGGATTTCTTGGAGTCGTAAACAAAGTAGCCTTGGGCATACATATCGGTGTTGTCGCCAATGATCTTAATGGAGTTTTTGTTGGCGCCAACGGTACCGTCGGAGCCAAGACCCCAGAATTTGCAGCGGAAAACGCCTTCGGGCGCCACGTCAATCTCCTCTTTGATCTCAAGGGAACTCCCTGTGACATCGTCCACAATCCCCACGGTAAAGTGGTTCTTGGGCGTGCTTTCCTTCAGGTTGTCAAAGACGGCTTTGACCATTGACGGGGTGAACTCCTTGGAACCCAAACCGTAACGGCCGCCGACGATAACCGGGTTCTCCGAGCGTTCCATGAAGACGGTGCAGATATCTTGATAAAGGGGTTCGCCCAGGGAGCCGGGTTCCTTGGTCCGGTCGAGAACTGCAATGCGTTTGCAGCTCTGCGGGAAGACTTCCAGGAAGTGTTTGACGGAGAAGGGACGGTACAGGCGGACTTTGATCAAGCCGACTTTTTCTCCCTTCTTTACCAGGTAGTTAACGGTCTCCTCAATTGCCTCGCAACCAGAACCCATGGCGACGATCACGCGTTCCGCATCGGGCGCGCCAACATAATCAAAGGGCTTGTAGCTGCGCCCGGTCAGGGCGGAAACTTGTTGCATCACGCCAGCAACGATATCGGGAACAGCCAAATAGTAGGGGTTGGATGCTTCGCGGCCTTGGAAATAAATGTCGGGGTTCTGCGCTGTACCGCGTTGGTGAGGATGCTCAGGATTGAGGGCGCGTTTCCGGAAATCCTTGACCGCTTGCCAATCCACCAGCTTGGCAATGTCTTCGTAGTCGATGACATCAATCTTTTGGATCTCATGGGAGGTCCGGAAACCATCAAAGAAATGCAGGAAGGGAACATGGGCTTTGATGGTGCTTAAGTGGGCCACCAGCGCCAGGTCCATGACTTCCTGGACCGAGGCGGAGGCCAGCATGGCAAAGCCGGTTTGGCGGCAAGCCATGACGTCCGAATGGTCGCCGAAGATGGAGAGGGCGTGGGTGGCCAGTGCCCGGGCGGAAACATGGAAAACCGAGGGAATGAGTTCCCCGGCGATCTTGTACATGTTTGGGATCATCAACAAAAGACCCTGGGATGCGGTGAATGTTGTGGTGAAAGCGCCGGTCGCCAAGGAGCCGTGTACTGCACCGGCAGCGCCAGCTTCGGACTGCATCTCGGCAATGCGCAAGGTTTGACCGAAAATATTCTTCCGACCGTAAGCCGCCCACTCGTCACATACTTCAGCCATGGGCGAGGAGGGGGTGATGGGGTAGATGGCCGCGACGTCGCTCAATGCATAGGCGATATGGGCCGCCGCCGTGTTGCCATCAATCGTCATTTTCTTGGCCAATGATAAGTCCTCCTTAACTGATAAATTTGTTAATTATGAAATCAGCTGGGGTTTTCCCCTTGCTGGTGAAGAAATTTACGGCGATGTGTGTATAGAACACACAATCCCTTATCATTGTACCGCGACGTTACATTTGAATCAATCCCGGTTTGTTAAAAGCTCGTAAAAACCGCGCCAAATCCCAATGAATGGGGAGAGTTTTCCCCGATTTGATCAGGAATTCAACGGGTACAGGCAACTTGATCTCCGGCCGGAAGTGTTTTACCATATATAACAAGGAATACCCGTCGGCAAGTGGGTCGTGACAGGGGATTCGTGGCGAATTATGCGGATGGAGGCGGTTTTGTTGCGTGTTTTACTGGTGGGAGGAGGACCATTGTCCCCTGAATTTTTAAAAGCCGTGCTCCAAGAGGGCTTTGATGCTGTTTATGCCGTGGACGGCGGCGCCCGGCGCCTGAAGGACCTTGCGGTGGTTCCCCAGTTGTTGTTGGGTGATTTTGACTCCCTTGATCTTGGGGAGGTTGAGGAATGGAAACAAGCGGGAACGGCCATCCGGTCCTTCCCTGAGAAAAAAGACTGGACCGATATGGAATTGGCGCTGGACGCCGCCGTTAAAAACGGGGCTGCTTCCGTTACCATTCTCGGTGGGCATAGCGCTGGCAGGCTGGATCATACTTTAGCGAATATTGGCTTGTTATACCGGGCGGAACAACAAGGCGTCCAGGCGATGCTCCGCGGTGAAGGCCTGGAGGTCCGCCTGATCGGTCCGGGACAGGAAGTGACGCTGGATCCGGAGGATGGAAGGGATTTTTCCCTGCTTCCACTGGGCTATGAGGTTCATTCCGTGCGGGTGTGGGGGGTAAAATACCCCCTGGAGAACGGCTCCCTCCATCTGGGGGATACCTTAGGAATCCACAATCAAATCAGTGCCCGCTCGGCCCACATTGTGGGGGGCGACGGTTTTCTGATCCTGATCCGCTTTAAAAACGAATAATAATGGTAATAATAGATGTAACGGAGCGGTTGTGACTCCCATTGACTGGGTTTTATGAGAATGTATATAATAAAGTTGAAAGTTGACAACCGAGGTGATTAAGCATGCCCCACAACCGCCGAGTTGCGGTAAATCTCCCGGAAAACCTTTTGTCCAGGGTGGACAGGATCGTCCGAAGAGAGAAGGGGAGTCGTAGCGCATTCATTCGGGAAGCCATGTTAAAACTTGTGGCGGAACGAGAAAGGGAACGGCGCGTGGAGCAGCTGCGCCGCGGTTATCAACAGATGGGCCCCCTCAACTTGGCCTTGGCGGAAGAAGGCCTTTGTGAAGATGCAAAAGAATTGGTTGAATATGAAGCTATGCTGGCAGGAGAAAAATAGTGCAGGTTCGTCGTGGTGATATTTTCTTTGCCGATTTGAATCCGGTGGTTGGTTCGGAACAGGGAGGCCTACGGCCGGTGCTCGTGGTGCAGAACGACATCGGCAATACCTACAGCCCGACAACCATTGTGGCGGCTTTGACGTCGCGGATTAAACGGGCAAAGCTCCCCACCCATGTGGAAGTCGCCAAGGAGAAATATAATCTGGACCGGGATTCGGTGATCCTGTGTGAACAGATTAGAACCATTGACAAAAGGCGTTTGAAGGAACGTATCGGCGAGCTTGATGACGAGGCAATGCAGCGGGTTGACGCTGCCTTGGCCGTCAGCTTGGGCCTAAAATCCATGGAATGACCGTGAAGGCGGTCTTTTTCTTTGCGCTTTTCTCAGGCAGAATGCGGCTCTAAGATGGTTTTTTGGCAGGGATTTCCCTATGGCGTGGCGTATTGTTTCTTGTTCAAAGAAACAACGGGCGGTTGTTGTTCTTTGCCGTCTGTCTATGCGCCGGCATTAGGAGAGGATGCTTTATGGAATTGGGGAAGGAAAACGACGCACCTATTGGCGTCTTTGATTCAGGGCTGGGCGGGGTCAATGTTCTGGCGGCCTTGTTGAGGTTGTTGCCAGCGGAGAACTATATTTTTTTTGGCGATACTGCCAACAATCCATATGGCGATAAACCCCTGGCCCAGGTGAAGAGCCTGACCAAGCAGGGTGTTGATTTCCTGCTTAACCAGGGAATCAAGGCCATCGTAGTGGCGTGCAACACCGCTACCAGCGCGGTCATCGCAGACCTGCGACAAACCATAACTGTTCCAGTCTTCGGCATTGAACCTGCCATCAAACCGGCAGTTTTAACGGAGGGACATGGGAAGATACTCCTATTGGCCACCCCTCTGACAATCAAAGAGAAGAAATTGGTGCGGTTAATGAACTCCCTCCCTGACAAAGAGAGCATTATTCCCCTGGCCTGCCCTGGTTTGGCGGAACTGATCGAAGCTGGTGATATAGCGGCTGCGGCCAACCGGGTAGAGGAACTGCTGGCGACGGTGGATACCACTGGCGTTACCGGGGTAGTGCTTGGATGTACCCACTATCCACTAATTAAACAAGAGATCCGGCAGGCATTGGGCAAAGAAGTGAGATTCTATGATGGGGCGGAGGGCTTGGCCCGGAATGTCCGGCGGGTCTTGGCGAATACCGGGAGATTACGTGCTGCAGGGGGTAGCGGACAAGTACGTTATGTCTTTACCGGCGAAGATCAAGAGGCGCGGACCCGGCGGGCCCACGCGCTGGTGGCGCAACTGCTGGCGGCCGACAGGCAGTCGGCTCAGGCTTGATTAAATTACTTGATTAAATAAATTAACTTCAGATCTCAATTAAAACTTCATCATTCCTATTTTAAAATCTCACCAAGATTAATCGCAAATTTTGACACGGGCTGGCATCCGTGCCTTTTTAATATCATTAACATCACACGAATAAGACACGACATTTTAATACCTCATAACCACCAAGGGGGGAACGGGGAAATGCCAGCGGGGAAGAGATGAAAATTAACCATAATTTAACGGAGGATTTTGTTCCATGTGGCAGAAAGCTTGATTGTGTTTTATACCGGCGTAACGCTTTTGACAAAAGGGCCAAAGTAAGTTAGTATGGGTTTGATAACATTTGCAAAAAATAGGCCCTTAGCTGGTTTGAATTAATGCATCCCACGGAGAAGGGGGAGTTTTTCTTTGGCTGGTATGCAAGTTGGTCTGGAACTACTGTTTTTGGGCATAGTGAATGTTTTTGCCGTGTTAATTGTCCTGATGGCTGTTATAGATCTCCTTGCTGCACTGACAAAACCAAGGAAAGCCTCCGTGACGGAGACCGGCGGTGAAGTGACCCCGGAAGAGATTGCCGTTATCGCTGCAATCATGGCCAAGGTGGCCCCTGGGAGAACAATAACGGAGATTAGGGAATTGGGAGCGTTTGATGGACAATATGGAATGGGGGAGTAAGAATGCAAAGCTATAAAGTTACTGTGAACGGCAGGGTATTTGAAGTCACCGTGGAAGAAACCGGCAAAGGCCAGAGCCCAGAAAACCCTGTGACACAACAGGTGCCGCCGGCCCAGGCGACCCAGGCGGCGCCCGCTGCTGCTGCGTCATCAACTGTGGCGGAGAAAGCGTCGTCGGATCCGGGAACCCCGGCTCCGGCTGCGGTAGGCGCGGGTGAGACACCGATTGAAGCACCGCTGAGCGGGACGATCCTGTCTGTGCTGGTTAAGACGGGCGACGCCGTGAAACCCGGCCAAGTCCTGTTAACGTTGGAAGCGTTAAAGATGGAAAATGAAATCGTGACTCCGACCGCTGGCATTATCAAGGGTATTTTTGTGCAAAGCGGCGATGCTGTCAGCGTGGGGGACATTATGCTGATAATCGGTTCGATGTAAGGAGTATTGGCAATGCTGGAGATGATTATGGATTTTTGGCAAAATACCGGTTTTGTGCATATTATCTGGCAGCAATGGTTGATGATGGCCATTGCCTGTCTGCTCATCTACTTGGCCATTAAGAAAGAGTATGAACCTCTCCTGTTGTTGCCCATTGCCTTTGGTATGCTCCTGGCCAACCTCCCCCTGGGCGGTTTGATGGTCGGCCCAACGACGGTTAATGGCCAACTGCAGCCCGGTGGTTTGCTTTATTACTTGTGTCAAGGGGTAAAGTTGGGGATATACCCGCCTCTGATCTTCTTGGGCATTGGTGCGATGACCGACTTTGGGCCTCTTTTAGCCAATCCCCGCAGTCTTCTCCTGGGGGCAGCGGCTCAGTTGGGTATTTTCATTGCGCTGTTGGGCGCCTTGCTTCTGGGGATGGATCCCAAGGCTGCTGCATCCGTCGGGATCATCGGCGGCGCGGACGGCCCGACGGCCATCTTTTTGACCAGCCGTTTAAAACCGGAACTCTTAGGGCCGATTGCCATTGCGGCCTATTCGTATATGGCCTTGATTCCCATCATCCAGCCGCCCATCATGAAATTATTGACCACTGAAGAAGAGCGGAGGGTGGTCATGGAACAACTCCGCCCCGTCACCAAGACGGAGAAGATCCTCTTTCCCATCGTAGTGACCATCATTGGTGCATTGATTGTGCCCTCTGCCGCCACGCTCCTGGGTACGCTGATGTTCGGCAACCTGCTCCGGGAAGCGGGCGTGGTGGAGCGGCTGGCGAAGACCTCCCAAAATGAGCTGATCAATATTATCACCATCTTCCTTGGACTCTCTGTGGGGGCTACCGCCGATGCGCAGGTCTTTCTCTCCGGCCAGACATTGAAGATCATCGTTTTGGGTCTGGTTGCTTTTACCTTCAGTACAGTTGGTGGTGTGTTGTTCGGTAAATTAATGTATAGATTCAGCGGCGGGAAGGTTAATCCCTTGATTGGCGCAGCCGGTGTTTCGGCGGTGCCCATGGCTGCCCGCGTGGTGCAGAAGGTCGGGGCGGAAGCTCGGCCGGGGAATTTCCTGTTGATGCACGCCATGGGCCCGAATGTGGCTGGGGTTATCGGTTCCGCAGTGGCTGCCGGTGTGCTTTTGTCCCGGTTGCAATAGTTATTCCGCCGGGAGCCGGATTTGTATTAAGCAGAGGTGAAGTGTATGGCCAAATTAGGCATTACTGAGACTTGCTTTCGCGATGCCCACCAATCATTGTGGGCAACCAGGATGAAGACCGACGACATGATGGCTGTGGCAGAAGCCATTGATGAGATAGGCTTTCACTCCCTGGAGTGTTGGGGCGGGGCCACCTTCGACAGTTGTTTACGCTTTTTAAATGAGGATCCCTGGGTCAGGTTGCGCCGGTTAAAGGCAGTGATCCGTAAAACCCCCCTCCAGATGTTGCTGCGGGGCCAGAATATCCTGGGTTATCGCCATTACCCTGATGATGTGGTGGAGGCCTTCTGCCAGCGGGCGGTGGATAACGGCATTGATATCATCCGCATCTTTGACGCTTTGAATGATGTACGCAACATGGAAACAGCCATCCGTGCCGCCAAAGGGGCGGGCGCTCATGTCCAGGGAACGGTGGTCTATACCATCAGCCCGGTCCATGACACAGATGCCTATGTCAAGTTGGCCCAATCCCTGAAAGAATTGGGTTGTGACTCGGTCTGCATCAAGGATATGGCCGGCCTTTTGAAACCATTTGTGGCCGAGGAGTTGATTAAACGGCTGAAGGCCGAGGTGGGCCTGCCCATTCAGCTTCATGCCCACTATACCAGTGGGTTGGCCTCGATGACTTATTTGAAGGCCATTGAAGCTGGGGTTGACGTGGTGGATACCGCCATTTCTGCTTTAGCCTTGGGCACCTCCCAACCGCCCACCGAAACACTGGTGGCCGCCTTGCAGGATACGCCCTACGATACCGGGCTGGATCTGACCAAACTGGCTGCAGTGAACCACCATTTTAAAGAAGTCAAGAAGAACTATGCCGGTTTGCAAGCTCCGACCGAAGTGGATACTGCCGTTTTATCCTATCAGATCCCCGGCGGGATGATCTCCAACCTGCGCAACCAGTTGGCCGG
>Ga0116175_1000736_pt1 | contig 22116 bp, 22 predicted proteins | sample AD_UKC125_MetaG_FD_89802 | JGI IMG/M metagenome (GOLD analysis project Ga0116175, IMG submission 89802) | Active sludge microbial communities of municipal wastewater-treating anaerobic digesters from USA - AD_UKC125_MetaG | ecosystem: Engineered > Bioreactor > Anaerobic > Digestate | place: USA... | reverse complement strand
GACTCATGTAGGATCCTATTTTATAGCATATAAGGACAAGGACGCTACGCTTAAGGGAGAGGATTATGAATCCAATGTTTCATATTGGATGCCATTCCATGCCGGTGAGGGACTCCACGACGCTACATGGCAACCGTCATTTGGTGGAACCTACTACAAAGTGAGAGGTTCTCATGGTTGTGTCAACCTTCCGTTAAGTGTTGCGAGAGATTTGTTTAATAGTGTAACGGCCGGATATCCGGTACTTGTCTATGATCTGCCTGGAACAGAGAACAATGCTCCCAATGTCAGGGATGCTGAGAGCTTTGTCAATTCACTGAATGGTCTTGGCCCTATAACATCATTAAGTCAGGAAGCTACAGTAGTAAATCTTAGAAAAGCATATACCAAGCTTACACCAGAGGCTCAGGGCATGGTGACCAACTACAATATCCTGACCCAGGCGGAAGCATCAATAGCAGCTCTTAAGGCTGCAGCGGGTATTGCCTGAGGAGAAAAATATGTCACTTTGGGAAGCAAATGTAAGAGATGTAGAACCTTATGTACCTGGCGAACAGCCTAAAATGACTTCTGTCATTAAGCTTAATACCAATGAGAATCCTTATCCTCCTTCACCGGAAGTAAGGAAAGTGATCGAGAAATTTGATTACAGTGTTCTCAGAAAATATCCTGATCCGGGAGCAACCATGCTCGTAGATTCTATTTCAGATTTATATGGTGTGGAACCGGAAAACGTATTTGTGGGAGTAGGCTCTGATGACGTGCTTTCTATGTGCTTTTTGACTTTTTTTAATTCCAAGGTTCCGGTGTTGATACCGGATATTTCCTATTCTTTCTATGAAGTATGGGGCAGATGTTATGGAACCAATATAGTAGAGGTTCCGCTAAGAGAAGATTTTACCATTGATAAGGCCGGATTTGACAGGGAATGTAGTGGAATACTGATTCCCAATCCTAATGCGCCTACATCATTGTATGAATCGGTGGATACATTTTCATATTTGGCAGAGAAACATCCTGATGCCGTTGTAATAGTAGATGAAGCCTATATTGATTATGGTGGAGAGAGTGCGCTTCCTCTTACCAAGCGATATGATAATATTCTGGTTGTCAGGACTTTTTCAAAATCCAGATCTCTTGCTGGAAGCAGGATCGGATATGCGATTGGATCTAAAAAGCTTATTGCGGCTCTAAACAGAGTGAAGTTTTCAATTAATTCATATACGATAGATTCTCTTTCAATGGCCATTGGTAAGGCGGCCATTGAGGATAAAAAATATTTTGAAGAGACAGTTGATAAGATTATTAGAACAAGAACAAGAACCAAGAAAGCTCTTGAAGAGCTGGGATTCAGTGTACTTGATTCTAAATCGAATTTCTTGTTTGTCACTCATCCTGAAATGGATGCAGCTGATACCAATAAGGCTCTTAAAGATGCAGGGATATTTGTCAGATACTTTCCTACTGATAGGATCAGAAATTATCTCAGGATCACAATTGGAACGGATGATGAAATGGATATACTTATTAATTTCTTCAAGAAACGATTATTTAATTAACAGGAGAAAAAATGGATTCAATAGCACAAGCATTTTCACAGACGTTGGGACAGTATTTGCCCGCAGAAATTGTTGTATTTATTATATCGATGGTACCTATTTTGGAGTTAAGAGGCGGCCTGCTAGCAGCGAAGCTTTTAGGAGTGTCTCTTATCAAGGCGATTCCTATTTGTATTGTTGGCAATATACTTCCTATCCCATTCATCCTTCTTTTTATCAAAAAGATATTTGCATGGATGAAGAAATTTAAGATATTCAGAGGCATGGTAGAAAAGCTGGAAAACAGAGCGATGAAAAAGAGCGGATCTGTATCTAATGCTGAGTTCATAGGTCTGATGCTTTTTGTAGGCGTACCGCTTCCAGGAACCGGAGCATGGATGGGTTCTCTTGTTGCAGCACTTCTGGAGATGGATTTTAAGAAGGCAATTATGGCAGTGCTTCTGGGAGTTTTCATAGCAACGATAATCTGTTCAATTCTGTTTTATGGACTGCTAGGTCTAGTATTCTAAGGAGAAAAATGGCTGAATCGGGATCATGCGAATACTGCGCATATTATACCTATGATGACGATGATGAGGAATATTACTGTGATCTGGATCTGGATGAGGACGATGCAATAAGGCTGTATACGGGTCATTATAAGTCCTGTCCTTATTACACTGATGGCAATGAATATAAGGTTGTCAGACATCAGATATAAAACATGTAACAGTATTACTATTACGATTAAGATCGAGTAGATTTCTACTCGATTATTTTTAATGAGGGTAAAATATGACTCTTAATCAACTGAAATATGCAATAACTATAGCTGATAGTGAATCTATGAATGCGGCAGCCAAGAGACTTTTTATCTCTCAGCCTAGTCTGTCGGAGGCAGTCAAGTCTCTAGAGGATGAGCTGGAGATCAAGCTATATAGGAGAACGCATAGAGGAATAGTCTTGACTCCAGAAGGCGCAGAGTTTATAGGATATGCCAGACAGGTTACGGAACAGTATGATCTCATTCAGAAGAGATACATCACAAAAGAGGCTGAGAAAAAGCGCTTTTCTGTGTCTACGCAGCATTACACATTTGCTACGAGGGCATTTATAGAGACAGTAAAAGATTATGGCATGGATGAGTATGAGTTTTCTGTTAATGAGGAAAAGACTTATGAAGTCATAAATGATGTTAAGAATTTCCGAAGCGAGATAGGAATTTTATACGTAAATGACTTTAACCGTAGGATAATGGAAAAGATTTTCCATGAGGATGATCTGGAATTCCATCCGCTTATGGACTGCCATATATATGCCTATATGCATAAAAATAATCCACTGTCATATAAGAGAAGAGTTACTCTTGAAGATCTGGAACCTTATCCATGCCTGTCATTTGATCAGGGAGATTACAATTCTTTTTATTTCGCTGAGGAAGTGCTGAGTACATATAACTATAAGAGATTGATCAAGGCCAAGGACCGGGCTACTATGCTTAATCTTATGATCGGACTAGATGGATATACTCTTTGTTCAGGGATTATATGCGAGGATCTGAATGGCGATGACTATTGCTCAGTGAGATTGGATTCTGATGAGACTATGACAATCGGATATCTGACAAGAAGGCATCTTAGGCTAAGTGAAGTAGCAGTTAATTATGTAGAACATCTGGCTGACTATAAGGGATATGTACTGGATTAAGTGTTAAATATATAAATATAAAATGATTTATTTTTAATTCCTACTTGACGAGTAGGAATACTTGGAATAAAATGCATACCATAACAAATAATAATCACGGTATCATTTGAAACTTTAGTCAGGAGGATGCTATGGCTAAGTTAGTAAACACAGTAACAGAATTGATCGGGGATACCCCACTTTTAAAGGCTGACAGGTATAGAGATGACACAGGAGCAGAAGCAAATATCTATGCAAAACTGGAATACCTAAATCCGGCAGGATCTGTAAAAGATCGTGTGGGATACAAGATGATATTGGATGCAGAAGAGAGAGGCGTCCTAAAAAAAGGAGCCACACTTATCGAACCGACATCAGGCAATACAGGGATCGGAATCGCATCAGCTGCAGTATCCATGGGATACAAGGCAATAATTACTCTTCCTGATACAATGAGTATTGAGAGAATAAATCTGATGAAGGCTTATGGTGCAGAGGTGGTTCTGACACCGGGAGCTGAGGGCATGAAGGGAGCTGTCAATAAGGCAGAGGAGATCAGGGATAAAACACCGGGATCAGTAATTCTCGGACAGTTCGATAATCCTGCCAATGCTATGGCTCATTATGAGACTACAGGACCTGAATTATATGATCAGTTAGACGGTAAAATAGATATATTTGTAGCAGGCGTTGGAACAGGTGGAACTGTTACAGGAGTTGGCAGATATTTAAAAGAAAAAATAGGCGGTGTGAAGATCGTAGCGGTTGAGCCTGCTACCAGCCCACTTTTATCTAAGGGAGTAGCCGGACCTCATAAGATCCAGGGAATCGGAGCAAACTTTGTACCCAAGGTACTGGATACCAAGATTTACGACGAGATAGTTACGATCGAGAATGATGATGCTTTTATTGAAGGTAGGAGATTTGGAAAAACAGAGGGAGCACTTGTTGGAATATCCAGTGGAGCAGCATTAAAAGCAGCTGTTATTTTGGCTGGTCGTCCCGAAAACAAAGGCAAGAACATTGTCGTACTTCTTCCTGATTCTGGAGATCGATATCTGTCGACACCGCTTTTCAATGGTGATAAATAAACGAGGAAATAAACATGATGATATCTACAAAGGGACGTTATGCGTCCCGTCTGATGCTTGACATTGCAATAAATGGAAACGGAGAACCCGTCAGTCTCAAGGACATTGCCAAGCGTCAGGAGATCTCAGAAAAATATCTTGAACAGATAATATCCATACTTAATAAGGCCGGAATGGTTCAATCCATAAGAGGAGCTCAGGGAGGGTATATTCTTACCAGGGAGCCCAAAGATTATACTGTAGGCCAGATATTAGAGGTCACAGAGGGAAGCCTCGTGCCGGTGGACTGTCTGAAAAAAGGCACAAAGGAGTGTGATAAAAAACAGATCTGTACCACAGTTAAGGTCTGGAAGAAGATTGACGATGCCATCAGCGATGTGGTAGATAAGATCACACTGGAAGATATGAAAAACTGGGCATCTGAATCAGGAGATACATAAATATTTATGCTACAATATTAGTAATAATATTGTAGCAAATTAAAAAAGCAGGTAAAATAATTAAAAAATTACAGCACCCCATTGTTTGATATATATATATATGTAAAATTCCATAAATAGAAGGCTTGTTGCAGACAATAAAAACTGATATAATTCGAAATAACTGCGAATTTAAACCTTATATATATATAGATAACTCCTAAACAGAAGGGTGAAAAATTGTATAAAAACAATGGTAAAAGTATATCCAGAAAAGAGATAACAAGAAGAGTTGTTATTGTTCTCTTCTTGGTATACTTTTTGTTTTTGATCATTCATATTTACAATATAATGTCATCAAATGATAATTTTGGATACAAGGCCGCTCCAATGGACAAGGGATGGTCCGTTATGGTGGACGGTAAAGAGTATAACAATGTTGACCTTGATGATTTCCTCCCTGAGAAGACATTAAAACGTGGTGACATAGTAATAATCCGAAATGTGATCCCTGAAGATATTGGTAATCCTGCAGTGGTTAGGCTAGAAACGTATCTTGCCACTGTAGATGTGTATGTAGATAACAAAATAGTCTATTCTTATGGTGAGGGCGAATATAAGAGTAATAGTTCTGTTGGAAGTGGACTTAATTTTATATATCTTCCGGATAACTCAGGTGGTAAGTCCTTTGCAATTAAACTTAAGGTGGCTGAAAATGATGGATTTACCAATATTTCAGCACCATTTATATGCCACGGCAACGCAGGTTTTATAGATTATTTTAGAAGAAATGTCCTTACGATTTTGTGTGGTCTGTTCCTTCTGATGCTTGGCATCGTAATTACAATCCCTTGCTTGATAATCGAACTGAAAAAGGGGTATATGCACAGGCTTACGCTTATTGGACTATTCAGTTTCTGTATTGGTCTATGGACTTGCTGTAATAGCAGGGCACTTCAGCTTTTTTCTCTTGATATTACGGACAATACGATTTTGGAATACTGTGCGCTTTATTTTGCGCCGATTCCATTTTCACTTCTTATGGCTACGGTTCAGAATGATGATATAAAGTGGAAAAAGATATTGATGAATATAATAATGACTGGATTTACAGCTTTTCCGGTTGTTGCACTTTTACTTCATATAACCAATATAGTTCATCTCCCACTTATGATAAGACCATTTCATATGATTACATTTATACTTATGATATTTCTTCTTTTTGTTGGTGTGAGTGGTCGAATAAAGACCGACGAGACCAAGTTGTTAAACTTTGGGATGATTATGATAATATCTATCGCGGCATTAGATATTGTCAGATTTAATATTCAAAAATACTTAGCACCTGAATTAAGTGTACTTAGAATCAGTTTGCTGTCATTTGGGGTTGTCTTATTTGCGATAATCCTGATCCTTAGCTACCTTACGTATTTATATGGCGTATTAATGGAAAGAGCATCCAATGAGACACTTAGGATCATGGCATATCATGATCAGCTGACAGGTCTGTATAACAGGGCGAAGTTTGATGAAGTAATAGAAGAATTACGAGTCAGACATAATATAGATTACTGCTTGATCCTTTTTGATCTGGATAGGTTGAAAAAGGTTAATGACACATATGGACATAGCGTAGGTGACAAACTAATCAAGTCATTTTCTGATAATCTGACAGAGTCATTTAAAAAATATTCAAATGCAATTATTATGCGAATCGGTGGTGATGAGTTTGTTATTATTCTTAATGAGATTTCAGATGAGGAACTAAAGACTACTATGGATGAATTACATAATATGAATATTAAGTCATCAAATGAGTTGGGATTTAAGGTAAGTGCTTCGTATGGTTTTTGCACCGGAAAGTTTTCAAAGTCAGAAGATCCAATGGATACATATAAGATAGCAGATTCTTATATGTACAACATGAAGGGAACCGATGGATATACCCGGGAATGACTTTTTTTGATTGATATTTATTTTATTATTTATATTTATTACAGATATTTTTGTTAAAAAATTATTTATTATAGAAGTTATAAGAATTTAGTTGGAAAAGGAAGGGCCTGAAAATTTTCAGATCCTTTTTTATTGTATTAATACCTTATTTTTTTCTGTCACCTTATCTTTTCCTAGTCGTTTTTATTTTAAATTAACGTGGATAGACTGCGACTGATCAAATAATGAAAAAGTATTTTGACAGTCAATGATTTTAATTTATAATTATTAGTGCGAAAAAAATGCTATGCATTTGTGGAGGAATAAAATGAATAAAAAAGACATAATGGAAATCAAACGTCGTTATACCAAGGAAGGATGTACTTTTACCAAGCTCTGTGGATGCTACGTAAATAGTTCAAAGGAAAAGATACTTACTTTTAGAGAGAATTTCCTTAACCTTACGGATGATGAATTTTTTAAATATCTTGAAATTGCAAAGAAAACCTTATCAGGAAAACTAAACAATAATCTTTTGGAGCTGGAGTTCCCTGTGGATGAAGAGGAAATGGGTGGATCGCAGGATACACTTATGAGATTAAAGGCCAGCCACCTGGAAGATGACGAGATAATTAATGCCTTATATGACAAAATAATCCAGAATTACGATAAGATCGATAATTATCTGATCCTTTGCTATCATGATGCCTACGATGTACCTATGAAAACGGATGATAATCTGGCATTGGATGATTCTGATGAGGTATATGAATACATTATCGTGGCAATCTGCCCTGTAGATCTGTCCAAGCCAGGTCTAGGATATGATGTAGATGATAACAAGTTTGCAGCACTAGAGAGAGACTGGGTAGTTGGAGCATGTGAAAGTGCGTTTTTATTTCCCGCATTTTCAGAGAGAAGTACTGATATCCATCATACTCTCGTATACACGAAAAATGTCAAGGAACCTCATAAGGAGCTATGGGAAGACGTACTCAGGTGTGAATCCAGATATACATCTTTTCAGAAAAAGTCAGCTTTTGAAAATATAATAGCAGAGTCTCTTGGTTCTGACGAAGATGAAAATATGGATACTATGCTGGATATCCAGACCAATCTTACTTCCTATATCTCAGAGGCTGAAGAAAAAAGAGCTGATGATGAAGAACCAATAAAGCTCAAAGGAACGGATATCCAACCTATTTTGGAAGATAGTGGATTTGAAGAGCAGGAAGCAGAGAAGATCAGCAAGAAGTTTGATGGATTTTTTAGCGAGGAACTTCCGCTGGCAGACGAACTTGTAGACGACAAGCTCTTAAAAAATAGCGATATCAAGCTTGAAAAGAAGGAACTACAAAAGCAGGTGGTTATGATGAACCAGGAGATGAAGGCAGCCGGAATTACCAAGGATGATGGTTCTCTTCCTGAGATCCTGGTAAGGGTTCCGTCAGTTTCAACAGAGAAGATCCAGTCATCAATAGTTGATGGCGAGAGATATCTCCTGATCCCGATCGAGAATATCCAGGAAGCGGTTATAAATGGTGAAAAGGTCGATCTGAAATAAAAAAAGTTGGATTGCTAAAGTGCTATAGGAATTACCTATTTAATTCAATCGGAGTAAAGTAATGCCTAAACTATTGTAATTATAGGCAAAATTTCATAGACTATAAAATAGATTCGGAATCGGAGGTAATGAAGTTTGTCAGACAATAATATTATTATAAGTCTGAAGAGGATGGGAAAGACGTTTTACACCTCAGCAGGCGATGTTGTAGCACTTGAAGATATCAATCTTGATATCCGTGAACATTCAATACAAGGAATAATAGGATTATCAGGAGCTGGAAAATCGACATTGGTACGTTGTATCAATTATCTGGAGATACCAACTTCTGGTCAGGTGATTTTCGAAGGCAGATCTATGGGAGACATGGATGCAAAAAGTGTAAGAGAATCACGACGAAAAATGGGAATGATATTTCAGCAGTTTAATCTGTTAGATCAGAGAAACCTGCTTCGAAATGTTACTTTTCCATTAGAAATAGCAGGAGCAGATAAAAAGGAAGCAAAAAGAAGAGCGAAGGAGCTATTGAAGCTTGTTGAGCTTGATGATAGAGCGAATTCTTATCCCTCACAGCTATCGGGAGGTCAGAAACAGAGAGTAGCGATTGCCAGAGCACTTGCTACGAACCCAAAAGTTCTCTTGTGTGATGAAGCTACTTCTGCACTTGATCCAAAGACTACAGGACAGATCCTTGAACTTCTCAAGAAGATCAATAAGGAACTGGGAGTTACGATCATTGTAATCACCCATGAAATGGCTGTTATCGAAGCTATTTGTGATGATGTGGCAGTAATAGACAATTCACATATAGCAGAGTCAGGACCTGTATCGCAGATATTTGCCAATCCAAGAACAGAGATCGGCAGACGACTGATCCTGGGAGATGGAGCCAAAAATGTTGACTTTAGTGGCGATAATAAGAAGATCAGAATCGTATTCGATGGAAGAAAAGCCAGCGAACCTATTATTTCAGATCTTGTACTTACATCGAAAACTCCGGTTAACATTCTCTTTGCCAATACAAAAGAGGTAGAGGGTAAGGCTGTGGGACAGATGATCATTGAACTCCCGGAAAACAAGGATGATGCAGATAAAATAGTTAATTATCTCATAAGTAAAGAGATAAAATATGAGGAGGTGAGATAAGTGGGAATCGATGCACAGTCTATTACAATGTTTTTAGCTGAAACATGGGCAACCATATATATGACACTTATTTCAGCTGTGATCTCGTATGCAATAGGAATTCCATTAGGAGTAATCCTGGTCGTAACAGATAAGGATGGGATTGCCCCTAATAAAATGATTCATTCTATTTTAGGAGTGATAATTAATATTTTTAGGTCCATTCCATTTTTGATACTTTTGGTAATGGTACTACCTATTACAAAGATACTGGTAGGAACCACTCTTGGAGCAAGGGCAGTTATTCCACCGCTTATATTTGCTTCAGCTCCATATATTGGACGTATGGTTGAGAGTTCTCTTAAGGAAGTACCCGGTGGAGTTATTGAAGCCGCAAAATCAATGGGTGCCAGCAATTGGCAGATAATATACAAGGTGCTTATCCCAGAGGCAAGACCTTCACTGTATGTTGGAGCAGCCATTAGTATCACAACGATCCTCAGCTATTCAGCAATGGCTGGATTCGTAGGAGGAAATGGATTAGGAGCAATTGCGCTTAATTACGGATATTATCGCTACCAGTACGATATCATGATAGTAGCAGTTGTTATTCTTGTTGTTCTGGTTCAGATCATTCAGGAGAGCTGGATGGGTCTTTCCAGGAAAACCGACAAGAGAGTACGATAATTGGAAAGAGGAAAATATATTATGAAAAAGAAATTAGCGTTACTTTTAACAGCAGTTCTTACACTTTCTTTCGCTGCAGGATGCGGTTCAACTAAGAAAGCAGATACATCCAACAGTAATTCAGGTGATACCAAGTCGGTAAAAGTTGTGATCGGTGCCAGCCCGTCACCTCATGTTGAGATACTAGAAGCTGCCAAGCCTGAGCTGGCCAAAAAGGGAATTGATCTCGAGATCAAGACCTATAACGATTATGTTCAGCCCAACATAGCAGTTGATCAAGGCCAGATCGATGCCAATTATTTTCAGCATCAGCCATATCTGGATGATTTTAACAAGGAAAATGGAACCAAGGTTGTATCTGTAGGCAAGATCCATTATGAACCATTTGGAATCTATGCAGGCAAATCAAAGGATCTCTCCAAGATATCAGATGGTGCAAAAATCGCAGTTCCTAACGATACTACAAATGAGGCTAGAGCACTTCTTCTCCTTCAGGATAATGGAGTTATCAAGCTTAAGAGCGGAGCAGGACTCAAGGCTACCAAGAAAGACATTACCGAGAATCCCAAGAATGTTGAGATAATGGAAGTTGAGGCGGCTCAGATCCCTCGTTCAATTGATTCAGTTGATTTTGCATGTATGAATGGAAACTATGCTATTCAGGCAGGATTCAAACCTTCTGATGCTATTGCTCAGGAAAAATCAAATTCAGAAGCAGCAGAGACCTATGGAAATATTATTGCAGTATCTGAAAAGAATAAGGATGCCAAGTGGGCCAAGACTCTTGTGAAAGTACTGAAATCAGATAAGATCAAGAAGTTTATTACTGATAAGTACGATGGTGGAGTAGTTCCCTTGAACTAATCAGTATTTGATTCTTGCATATATGTGTTAAAATAGAATAGTAAAAATGAGGCTCCTCTCTATATAAAATTATAGGGTAGGAGCCATTTTTGAAAGATGGATAAAATGTATAAAAAAATAAAAACAGGCGGTGTGATATTAGATATCGATGGAACTCTATGGGATTCCACTGAGATAGTGTCAGATGCCTGGATAGAGGCTTTTAAAATAGCAGGTATAAAAGAATATGATATAACACCTGATATATTAAAAGGACTTTTTGGCAGACCAATGAACGAAATAGCAGAAATTCTCATGCCGAATGAAAGCCCTGAGACGAGAGAAGAAGTGTCATCAAATTGCTATCTTTTGGAGCATAGATATCTTGAGAAAAATAAAAATGATATTTTTTTCGAAGGAGTTATCGACGGAATAATCAAGATGTCTGAGATGTTACCTGTCTATATCGTCAGTAATTGTCAAAAAGGATATATTGAACTGGTAATGAAAAAGGGTGGATTTGAAAGTTGTATTTCAGATTATGAGAGTTATGGTAATACAGGACATTGCAAGGCATATAACCTGAAATTGCTGTCAGACAGAAATCATATAAAGGCTCCATTATATATCGGGGATACGGAGGGTGACAGACAGGCCTGTGAGAAAGCAGGTGTGCCGTTTATCTGGGCAGGATATGGATTTGGAAAACCGATTTCCTACTTAGAAAAATTAGATCGATTCAAGGATATTCTGGATATAATATGATGTAGGGATGTGCAGCAGCGAGATAATTTGTTATGTCTATAGCTGACGACACGAATAGAAATGGACATTAGGAATAACCGATACAAATTGGGAAGTAAGGAGAAGGTCATGGTTACAAATGATAAGAATATAGTTGCATTGAAACATAGGATAATGGAGGAAGTGTGCAGGCTGGCATGGGATCAGGAGAAAATAGAGGAGACGGACATCCATGACCTGATATACAGGATAGTTCCTGGTCCTAGACCTGATTACAGATGCTGTGTATACAAGGAAAGGGCCATAGCTTATGATAGAGTACTGCTGTCTCTTGCCAAATCCGTGAACGCAGATCAGAATTCTGATAACGTCATACAGGTCATTAAACCTGCATGTGATGAGTGCCCGCTTTCATCATATACGGTTACTGACAATTGCCGATTCTGTATGGGAAGGGCCTGCTTTAATTCCTGCAAATTTGATGCTATACATCCCGGGGATTATAGAATGCACATTGACCCTGCGAAGTGCAGAGAATGCGGAATGTGTGCAAGTGCATGTCCGTACACAGCTATAGTCCATCTGCAGCGTCCGTGTAAAAAGGCATGTGCGGTAGGAGCCATTACTTATGATGAGTATGGAGTCTGTAATATCGATGATGAAAAATGTATACATTGTGGCCATTGCATTCATAATTGCCCCTTTGGAGCTATTGGATCGAAGACATTTCTAGTGGATATAATCAAAAATATCAAGGCCGGAAAAGAAGTTATTGCCATGTGCGCACCTTCTATCGAGGGACAGTTCGGAGAAGAAATCACCATGTCATCGATCAGGAATGCCTTATTGAAAATTGGATTTTCCGATATGGTTGAGGTTGGATTGGGTGGAGATATGACTGCAGCCTATGAAGCTATAGAATGGTCAGAGGCGAGGAAGAACGGCAGGAAAATGACTACTTCATGTTGTCCGGCATTCAAAGCAATGCTTAAAAAACACTTTCCGGAGCAGTATGAGGAAAATCTCTCATCAACAGTGTCCCCCATGTGTGCGATCTCACGTTATCTGAAAACGACTCATCCCGATTGCATAACAGTATTTATAGGCCCATGTATTGCCAAAAAGGCAGAAGCAGAAGATAAAACAGTTTCTGATAATGCAGATTATGCCATTACATTTGGTGAATTCAGGGCACTTATGAGATCAAAGGATGTGAAGCTCAAGGCTGGAAATGATGATTACCAGGAATCTTCGATATTTGGTAAAAAGTTTGCCTCGAGTGGTGGAGTCGCAGATGCAGTTCTAGAGGTAATGCGTGAAAGAGGAGAAGATGTATCTGATATAAAACTTCATAAGTCGACCGGTGGAATAGAATGCAAGAAAGCACTTATTTTACTAAAAAGTGGAAGACTACAGGAGGAATTTATTGAGGGTATGATATGTTCCGGAGGTTGCGTGGGAGGACCATCAAAACATAAGACAGAAATGGAGATAACCAAGGCAAGAGAAATACTTTTGAAAAAGGCAGATCACAGAAAGATCCTTGAAAATCTAGAGGAATATCCAATGGATAGATTTTCAATGCATTCGGATGGCCATATGCCTGATTAAAGTCTTGAATTCAACTCTTTAGTGCGATAAACTATAACCTGCTATTTAGATTATCAGGAGGAAGAAAGATGGAATTAGTCAGAGTTCGTGACCTGTACAGAAACACAGATACGTACAGTGATAAAAAAGTTGCTATAGGCGGGTGGATCCGTTCTGTAAGGGCATCTAAAAATTTCGGATTTATAGTACTATCAGATGGTACATTTTTTAAAACACTTCAAGTAGTTTTTCATGATAATATGGAGAACTTTAAGGAAATATCAAAACTCAATGTAGGCGCTTCGATCATTGTAGAGGGAACTCTTACGATGACACCGGAGGCTAAACAGCCCTTCGAGATTCAGGCAGATACAGTAACTGTTGAGGGTGAGAGCACACCGGAATATCCACTTCAGAAAAAGGGACATACCCGTGAGTATCTCAGAACTATGCCGCACCTCAGAATGAGAACCAACCTATTTCAGGCTGTATTCAGAGTTCGTTCTGTAGCAGCTTATGCTATTCATGAATTTTTTCAGGAGAGAGATTTTATATATGTACATACTCCTCTCATAACAAGTTCTGATGCAGAAGGTGCCGGAGAGATGTTCCAGGTTACTACATTAGATCTTAATAATGTGCCTAAAACTTATGAAGGAGCTATTGATTATAGTCAGGATTTCTTTGGAAAGCCAACTAATCTAACAGTTTCAGGTCAGCTGAATGGGGAGACATTTGCACAGGCATTCAGAAACATATATACATTTGGACCTACATTTAGGGCAGAGAATTCTAATACCACCAGACATGCTGCTGAATTCTGGATGATAGAGCCGGAAATTGCATTTGCTGATCTAAAGGATGAGATGGATCTGTCTGAAGATATGCTAAAGCATATTATCAGATCTGTTTTGGAAAAATGTCCTGAAGAAATGGAATTCCTAAATCAGTTTGTGGATAAAGGACTATTAGAGAGACTTGAGAATGTTGAGTCATCAGAGTTTGGAAGGATCACATACACAGATGCAGTAACAGAGCTTGAGAAACATAATGAAGAGTTCGATTACAAAGTATTCTGGGGATGCGATCTACAGACAGAGCATGAGAGATATCTCACAGAAAAGATATTTAAAAAGCCAGTGTTTGTAACAGATTATCCCAAGGATATCAAGGCATTTTATATGAAGCTGAACCCAGATAATAAAACAGTTGCAGCTGCAGACTGTCTGGTTCCGGGAATAGGCGAGATCATAGGTGGAAGCCAGAGAGAAGACGATTATGACAAGCTGAAATCTCGTATGGATGAGCTTGGAATGTCAGAAGAGCAGTATGATTTCTATATGGATCTTAGAAGATATGGAAGCACACGTCACGCTGGATTTGGTCTTGGATTCGAAAGAGCTGTAATGTACCTGACAGGTGTTGAAAATATAAGAGACGTTTTACCATTCCCTAGAACAGTAGGAAACTGTGAATTGTAAATAGGTTTTACAAAGGAGGCGCTCATGGCAAAAATAGAAATCCCAGACGGATATAAAAGCGAACTTGATCTAAGAGAAACACAGATTGCGATTAAGGAAATCAAAGATTATTTCCAATCGATTCTGGCAACAGAACTCAATCTTCACAGAGTGACAGCTCCGCTTTTCGTTGCTCCTGAATCAGGACTTAATGATAACCTGAACGGAGTTGAGCGCCCTGTATGTTTTGATGTCAAAGAGCATGGCAGGAACCTGGAAGTCATACATTCATTGGCTAAGTGGAAGAGATATGCTCTTGGCAAGTATGGTTTTCACGAAGGTGAGGGCCTCTATACAGATATGAACGCCATTAGACGTGATGAAGAAACGGATAATGTTCATTCGATATATGTAGACCAGTGGGACTGGGAAAAAATTATAACAAAAGAAGACCGAACCAAGTGCACTTTTCATAGTACTGTTAAAAAGATATACGAAGCACTAAAAATCACAGAACTTCACATGTCTAATCTATATGATTATATTCACTGCATTTTGCCGGAGAAGATTTACTTTATTACATCTCAGGAGCTTGAGGACAAATTCCCCGAGCTAGATCCCAAGGATAGGGAATATGAGATAACGAGATTAAAGGGTGCCGTCTGCATTGAGAAGATAGGCGGTAAACTTCGTTCCGGTGAACCTCATGATGGAAGAGCACCGGACTATGACGATTGGACTCTTAACGGAGATATTCTGGTTTTTTATCCGGTTCTTGATATGGCACTTGAGATCTCATCAATGGGAATCAGAGTTGATAAGGATTCGCTGAAATCTCAGTTAGAAGAGGCAGGATGCCCAGAAAGAGCCAAGCTTCCATTCCAGAGAGCCGTTATCAATGAGGAAATACCATTTACCATTGGAGGAGGAATCGGACAGTCCAGACTATGTATGTTCTATCTCAGAAAAGCACATATTGGAGAAGTACAGGTGTCTGAATGGCCGGAAGAAACAGTTAATTATGCCTTTGAACATGGTGTAACTATACTGTAACATGGGGAAATGATTTTTATCAAAATTTATATCTACCCATATAGACGGATAATCTATATGGGTGGATTTTTTTAAAGAATGAAGAGGCGAGTTCCCTTGAGTAAAAGCATAAAAAATGAAAAAGCAGATAAACTGATGGATGCGATTCTAACTATAGAGAACAGAGAAGAAGCATACAATTTTTTTGAAGATCTATGTACTATCAATGAATTGGAATCCATGACTCAGAGATTTGAAGTAGCAGAAATGCTCAGACGGGATGAGACTTATCAGAAAATAGCATCAGAGACAGGAGCTTCTACAGCCACTATTAGTCGTGTAAACCGTGCACTTTCCTATGGCGAGGACGGTTATGAAACGGTACTGAAAAGAATGGAGAATAAGTAATGCCCGTAGAGAAACTATTAGAGGGGCTTAACGATAGACAGCTAGAGGGAGTCGTTACCACAGACGGACCGGTATTGATATTGGCCGGGGCAGGCTCCGGTAAAACAAGGGTCCTTACCTACAGGACAGCGTATTTGATCGAAAAATTAGGAGTAGAACCATATAATATTATGGCTATTACTTTTACTAATAAAGCGGCAAGTGAGATGAAGGACAGGATCGCGAATCTCACCGGTACAGAGGGCGTTTGGGTGTCTACATTTCACTCGGCCTGTGTCAGGATATTGAGACGTTTTGCTGATAAAATAGGCTATGATAATCACTTTACAATATATGATTCAGACGATTCCAAGACATTAATGAAGCATATCATTAAGGACATGAATCTTGATACCAAGAAATTCAAGGAAAAGACATTTTTAAATGAGATCTCATCAGCTAAAAATGAGCTTATCAATGAAGTAGATTATGCTGATAGATTTGCCAGTGATTACACGAAAAAAATAACCAGTCGTGTGTATCTCGAATATGAGAGCAGACTAAGAGCCAGCAATGCTTTTGATTTTGATGATCTAATAATGAAAACGGTGGAGCTGTTCAAGACTTCCCCTGAGGTATTGAATAATTATCAGGAGAGACTCCATTATGTGATGGTAGATGAGTACCAGGATACCAATACAGCTCAGTTTGAGCTCATAAGATTGCTATCAGGTGGTAGAAAAAATCTATGTGTAGTTGGAGATGATGATCAGTCAATATATAAATTCAGAGGTGCCAATATATATAACATCCTGAATTTTGAAAAACATTTTCCTAATGCCAAGGTCATTAAACTGGAGCAAAACTATAGATCTACACAGGTCATTCTTGATGCAGCCAATGATGTGATCTCAAATAATAAGGGAAGAAAGAAGAAAACCCTGTGGACAGAGGACCAAGGTGGTGAAAAGATTTCTTTTCGCCAGTTTGACAGTGCTTATGAGGAGGCTCAGTTTATTGCCTTTGATATTAAGAGCAAGTCTGTTGGTGGAGCTTTCTCATACAGAGACGATGCGATCCTATATAGGACTAATGCTCAGTCACGAATGTTAGAGGAAAAACTGATGCAGGAGAATATCCCATATAAGATCATCGGTGGATTAAATTTCTACTCGAGACTGGAGGTTAAGGATATTCTGGCTTATCTCAAGGTAATTGATAATGGAGCTGATGAAATCGCGGTAAGGAGAATAATCAACGTTCCAAAGAGAGGGATAGGAGCTACAACCCTTGGTAAAATATCTGCATTTGCAAGTGAAACCGGAATGCCATTCTATGAGGCCCTTGAAAAATCAGATACGATCCCATCTATTGGCAAGGCTAGCAATAAGATCAAGGAATTCACCAAGCTCATCAACCTGTTTAAAATGGAATCAGAGAGCATGAGTGTTCCGGAACTGATAAGACTCGTACTGGAATTAACAGGATACGAAGCCGAGCTTAAGGCCGAAAAAACAGATGAAGCTCAGGCCAGGATCGAAAACTTGGATGAATTATATTCCAAGGCCGTTTCATACAGAGATATGACGGAAGAGCCTACATTGGCTGGATTTCTAGAGGATGTTGCTCTTGTAGCTGATATAGATAATCGTGAGGAAGAATCAGAATATGTGGTTCTAATGACACTTCATAGTGCCAAGGGTCTGGAATTTCCTAATGTTTATATGGCAGGAATGGAAGATGGACTGTTCCCTGGATATATGACTATAACTGCGGGAGATGACGGCGAGGATATGGAGGAAGAGAGAAGACTCTGTTACGTGGGAATCACTCGTGCTAAAAAGCATCTAACAATGACTGCAGCCAAGATGAGAATGGTGCGAGGTGACATGCAGTATTCCAGCGTATCACGTTTCGTAAAAGAAATTCCGGAGAGGCTGGTGGATGGCACTACCTATGATCCTTCTATTTCATCTTCATCTTCATCATCGTCAGCAAGCAGAAATTCTTATTCTGACGATAATGTATTTGGTGGAAGAAGTGTAAATACAAACTATGGCAGTGGATTCACAGAATCGACCATGAGAAAATCACATATTGCCACTGCACCAAAGGCTCCGGTGTATGGTACCAAGATCCAAAGAGGTAATCTGGATTACAACCAGGGAGACAGGGTATCACATAGAAAATTCGGTGAAGGAACAGTTGTTGATATCGCTGATGGCAAACGTGATTATGAGGTAACAGTGGAGTTTGACACTGCAGGTAAGAAGAAGATGTTGGCTTCATTTGCCAAGCTTGAAAAAATATAAATTTTTTTGACCATGCATTCGTTCAATGCTATAATGGGCAGTATAAATTATTGTTAATGAATTTACTCGGATTAGTTATATATCAGAAAGGTGGATGCAGAATGAAGAAGAACAGTTTTTGGAAGATACTCGGAATTATTGCAGTTATCGCAGCTATTTGTGGAGTTCTGTACGCACTGTATCGTTACTTCGCGCCAAAGCTCGAGGAAGAATTTACAGATGACCTTGATGACGCGTTTGGTGATGAGGAAGATGACGAAGAATTCGAGGATGAGGATATCTAAATGAAAAAAGGTGACCTGGTAGATGGCGTAGTAACAGAGCTTAGATTCCCCAATAAGGGAAGCGTTCAGGTCTTGACCGAAGATGGAACAACAGAGCACGTTACAGTGAAAAATGTTATTCCTGAGCAGCAAGTCAGGCTCAGGGTAACCAGAACAGGGCATGGAAGAATAGAAGGACGACTGCAGGAAATACTACAGCCGTCTTCTTTTGAGTTGTCAGGAGATTCAGTATGTCCACACTTTAATATATGTGGTGGGTGTCTGATGCAATCAGTGCCTTACGATAAACAGCTGGAGATAAAATCAGCCGAGATGAGACAGCTATTTGTCCCAGTAATGGGAGAGGAACTTTTTGATTCTATTAATGAAGGCATAATAGGAAGCCCAAAATCATCAGAGTATCGTAACAAGATGGAACTGTCATTTGGAAATGAAGAAAAGGATGGCCCCCTTCGTCTGGGAATGCACAGAAGAGGCTCTTTTTACGATATAGAGGAAGTATATGATTGCAGGATCATGGATTCTGTATTTAGGAAGATCCTCACCATAACTGCAGATTACTATAGGGAAAAGGAGCTTTCATTTTTTCACAAGATGGCTCATACAGGTTATTTGAGACATCTGCTTCTGAGAAAAGGAGAGAAAAGTAATCAGTATCTGATAGATCTTATCACATCAACAGACATTGATCCTGAGGCTGAGAAATACATGCTGCGAGAATGGTGTGACAGACTACTGTCAGAGATAAATGGTGGTGAGATACAGGGGATACTTCATACTAGAAATGACCGATCTGCAGATGCCGTAATTGATGAAGGCACAGATATATTGTACGGGACAGATTATTTCTACGATGAGATACTGGGACTTGATTTTAAGGTTACACCTTTTTCATTTTTTCAGACCAATACTCTAGGAGCTGAGAAACTATATGAAACAGCCAGGGAATTCATAACCGGACGAAATTATTTAAATGACAATGAGGTATGTGAAGAAAAAAATGTAGAAAAAGATATAGATAAAAAACCAGATATAAATATGGAAAAATCTATAGAAGAAGGCAGGTTCCTCGGAGAGGTCTTTGACCTATATTCCGGTACCGGAACTATTGCCCAGGTTCTATCACCGGCAGCTACACATGTTACTGGTGTTGAGATCGTAGAAGAAGCGGTTGAGGCAGCCAGAGAGAATGCAGAGCTTAACAGACTTACGAATTGCGATTTTATAGCAGGAGATGTATTCAAGGTATTAGAGAGCCTTGATACTATTCCGGATACAATTGTTCTAGATCCTCCTAGGGACGGAGTATCTCAAAAGGCACTTGGTAAGATACTGGGATATGGTGTAAAAAACATAATATATATTGCATGCAAACCTACCAGTCTTGCTAGAGACATTCCGGCATTTATGGAGGCGGGATATAAGGCTGACCGATTTAAACTGGTGGATATGTTCCCGTCTACAAGCGGCGTAGAAGCAATGATTAAATTCTCAAAATAATTGAATTAATTGACACAAAGATTGTTTAAATTAATGTCTTTTCAAATAATGAAAAAGAGAATAATATGATATCAGAAAATGCCATTATTGTATCAGGCATTAAAAAGATAAAAGGTTATATCAATGTTATACAGTCTATGATCTGTATAAAAGAAGAGGAATAATGATTACAGATACAGAAATAGAAGAAGAATTAAGACCTTTTGCCGACAATATACTTTGTCATGAGACATTCAAGATTCAAAAGAAATATATTCAGCACTCAGTGTACAGCGTATATAGTCATGAGCTTCATGTGGCTCATTTTGCCCTTGGCATAGATAATGCATTGAAGATTGGATGTGACAGGAAAAAGCTGGTATGTAGTGCGCTTTTACATGATTATTTCCTATATGACTGGCACATAGGAGGAGAGGGAGACATACACCCTAGACTCCATGGATTCTATCATCCAGGAACAGCACTTAGTAATGCGGACAGAGATTTTGACCTTACGGATATTGAAAGAGATGCCATCAAGAAACATATGTGGCCTCTTACCGTGATTCCTCCGAAATACAGGGAAGCCTGGGTAGTAACCATTGCCGATAAACAGGCTACCGTTTGGGAGAAGATGAATAAGACAGGAAAAGAGACTACAAAATGATATTTAGTACATACTTTATTTATTTCATAATTGCAAGTTTTTTTGGTTGGGTGTGGGAATCTTTCTACATGACGGTAAAAGATCATGAATGGTCTAACAGAGGTTTTTTGTTTGGTCCGGTCATACCTATATATGGAGCCGGAACAGTAGGAATAGTTATGGTTTCGAAACTACTTCCCGGAATGGGAAAAGTGGATTATCCGGCATGGAAGATTTTTTTGGTTGCTATGATAGGAAGTGTGATTCTGGAGTATGCCACATCTTATATAATGGAAAAATTGTTTCATGCAGTGTGGTGGGACTATAGTGAGTTTAAGTTCAATCTAAATGGAAGGATCTGTCTATGGGCATCACTTAGTTTCGGAGTCTTGGGTATATTTGTAATGAAAGTTGTTTATCCTATGATGGTGAGCTTCCAGGGGAAATCTGATCCTCTTCGTAATGAGGCAGTATCACTTATTCTTATGCTATTTTTTGGTGGGGATCTGGCACTTTCAGTAGCATCAATTGAAGCAGTAGCTACTCGTGTAAAGAGAATAACCGAGAGCGTAAATAATCAGATGGATAAACTGGTGGAGAAATTAGACGAAGCCAGTGCAAAAGAGTTAAAAGAGCGAATTATGAATAGTGCTATCATGACAATGATAACAGAGAGTTCTCCTGCTCAGAGGCTGGCATTTCATCGTGTTAAGAGAACCAAATTCTCAGGAGATACAGGTGAGGCCGGTGAGAGGTATCTAGCGAGACTAAAGAAATATAAACCCTTTGAACTCATGGATAAATTTATGCACAGAGACAATGAAGAAGAGGACAATAGTCATACCAAGAAGTAAATGAAAATAGATAATGAGTATAGAAGATATAGAATTAGTATTGTGATTATTCAGCCATGAAATAGAAAGCAGGAGATAAGTACTATGCTAAAGAAAAAAGACTTTTTTAATACAGTCCTAGACAAAATCGGAGTAGGAGCCTTTTTCTTGGAGATTGTAGCTGCGGTAATGGTATTTTTGGCAGTAGCAATTGCAACCTTTTCACATATTCCAGAGGTTATAAATCTGCTTATTAAACATGGAAATATGGAGAGCTTTAGAGAAGTTCTGGAAACGGTATCTTCTCTTGTGGTTGGAATAGAATTCATAAAAATGCTATGCAGACCAAGTGCTCATAACGTGCTTGAGACCATTATCTTTCTCGTTGCCAGACATATGATAGTCAACGAGACTACGCCTACACAGGATCTGATATCTACTATAAGCATTGTCCTATTGGT